>Ga0123333_10001595_pt1 | contig 24006 bp, 26 predicted proteins | sample BioC12SIPDNA_3_FD_89957 | JGI IMG/M metagenome (GOLD analysis project Ga0123333, IMG submission 89957) | Anaerobic biogas reactor microbial communites from Washington, USA - Biogas_R2_B C12 SIP DNA | ecosystem: Engineered > Bioreactor > Anaerobic > Unclassified | place: Washington, USA... | reverse complement strand
GCGGGTGATGACTGGGCTCGTGTCGGCATACCACGCCTGCTCGCCCGCGAGCTGGAACAGGAAGGGTTCCCCACGGCACAGGTCGACGATCGTGGCGGCAGCCTCTGGCTCCATGCGGATCCGCCTCAGACCACCCGAGCCGTCAGGGACTGGCCACCCGTCCAGCACGAACGGGTGCAGGGCCGCGTGGAGATGGTCGTCGTCGATGGCGGTCAGCGTGGTCGTCTTGAAGCGTCGCGCAAAGGTGGCGCCCTGCCGAGCGCCTGCCATGTCGGCGAAGTCTGGGAGCCCGGTGAGGTAGACCGCGATCGGCAGGGAGCGGCGCAGTTGAGGCCCGACACCTGGTGCGCTAACGATCTCCTCATGGGCCAAGGCGTCGCCCAGCGCGATCAGGGTTTGAGAGAGGACGTTGCTGTCCCTGATGTTCTGGACCTCGTCGAGGTGGACGAGAACCACAAGTTCCCGGACCATCGCGGATCGGCCGACCTCGATCAGGAGGTCCGTCAGGGCCGTGTAGGGCTCAGGGCCCTCCTGCCGGCGCAGGGTGAGCGAGATCCCGTGTGCGGCAACCGTCTGCACGCGGTCCAGGGTGGCCTTGATCCGCCGCTCGCGAGAGGCGGCCAGGCCGGCCGTGTCGGAGAGGGTGAGCATCGCGGAAGCGATCGCCTTGAGCGGGTCGACACCCGAGGGGATGCGTATCTGCGGGGTCACCCAGTCACCGTTCGCGGCCGCCTCGTCGGCGATGCGTCGCACCAGGGTGGACTTGCCGAGCCCAGCCTCCCCGAGGACGGTTCGCCCACGCTCCGGAAGCCCGGCAAGGCGTCGCGGGCGCACGACGTCCCGCCAGTCACTGAGTTGCTCGACCCTGCCGGCCCAGACCTCTGGGACGCTGTCCGAGCCAGGGGTGAAGGGACTGTTAAGGGCGCTGCGCATGATGATAACTTTATCAGCGTACCTGCCCCTCGATAAAGTTATCACCACTCGAATGGCAGCAATGCGGCGTCACATCACTCACCTCCGGCGCCTCGATGCCCAGCGGGCCCAGCCCTGCGCGGTTTGCAGAGTGGTTCGTATGCCGTACCATCTAGTACGGGATGCGAACCATCTACTGGAGAGATCGGGGTCGTCGTGGATGAGGTCAACGTCTTGCCGCAGCAGCTGGACCTGACTGCCGGGTTGATCCGCAGCTCCGCGCTGGTCCAGGACATCCTGGCGGCTGCCAGTGCCGAGCACGGGCTCACTCCTCAGCAGTCGCAGCTCATGTGCGTGGTGGGAGACACGCCGTCGAGCATGGTGCGCCTGGGTGCGCTGCTGCGCATCGGGAAGTCGAGCATGACCGGCCTGGTCCACCGGGCCGAGCAGGCTGGACTCATCCAGCGGGCGCCCGACCCCGGCGACGGGCGATCCACCTTGATCATGCTCACCGCAGAGGGCCGGCGCGCCAACTCGGCCTTCCGGGCAACGGTGGGCGAACGGATCGAACACATCATCGCGACCCTGTCGGCAGCAGAACGCAGCAACCTGACGGCGGCACTGTCGAGGGTCGCCCTGACCAATCAAGCCCCCCAGACATGGCCTACCGAACAGGAAGACTGATGAACACCGCAGAGCTCGACCTGCCGGTCCGCCGCGGACCGCGTCCGACGACCACACCGACCAACCCGCACGTGCAGCTAGACCAGAACGCCCCGGTCGAGCTGCAGGACCAACTACGTGACCACGCCCTATCGCTGCCGGGCGTCAGCCGCGGCGTCAGCCGGGTCTCCGTGCCGGGCACCATCGCCTTCTTCCTCCAGGATCCGGTGGAGCCGCCGGCGCTGCCCGACGTGCTGGGCGGCGAGTGGGGGCACATCCATCCCCATTCCGATGGCAGCCTGCACCTCAACGTCCCGACCGCACTGGCCGAGCGCCTGATCGCGGCCGGCTGGGCGGAGTACCACTGCCTGGTCGCCCCCGGATTCATACCACCGATCGTCATCATGCTCTACGGGCCCCGCGACGCCGAGGAGCTCACCGTCTGCGCAGCGGTGGTCGAGGAGGCCTACCTGGTCGCCGGCGGCCACCGCATCGATCAGGACGGACGCCCCCTGGGCCTCGGTGCCGCCTGACCCAGGTTGCCTCGCGGCCGGGTGACGATCAGCACGACGAGGGCAAGCCACCAACAGCCCAACTGTGATGCCGATGTGCAGGTCCCACCAGAAGGAAGCCAGGCACTGCTGATCCACTGCTCGTAGTCGGGACGTCTCGCGCGGCGTAGGTGGCGTTGTCCCGCGCTCACCGGCCTCGTGACCCCCGGAGTCCAGAGCCAGCCAGAAGCGCTCCTCATGCTCCCCGTCGGTCTGCCTGGGATGGGTGACCCCAGGAGGCCAAGGCCATCAGACCGACGGCCAGGGATTGCGTCGATCCGGCCAGGAACTGCGGATCAAGCGTCTCCGGCGTATCACTCGGCTGGTGGTAGTGGCGGTTGCGGAACTCCGCGCCATCGGTGGCCATCACGGCGGGGATGCCCTGCCGGTGGAAGGAGACGTGGTCGGAACGTTCAATCTCTGGCACGTGCAGGGGCACCGCCAGCCCACGGACCCTTCCCGTCGACCACGCGTTCGCGGCCGCCAGGAGGAGATCGATCACCGGGCCGGTCCCGGGGTAACCCGCCAGGAGGAGGTCCTTGCCAGTGTCGCCGGTGACCCGTGGCGCCGCAGAGCAGCCGAGCATCTCGGCACTCACCGCTGCCACGATCCCGTTCCCGAACACAGACGTCAGGTGCTCTGCGAACGCGGCCGAACCGGCGAACCCGCCGGGATCCTCCTCGAACGGCACGGCGGCCAGGACCACGTCCCTGGGCAGCGTGCGTCGCGGCAGTACTCGGGCGACCTCCAGCAGCCCGGCCACACCGCTCGCGTTGTCGTCCGCCCCGGGGCTCTGATCGACCGTGTCGTAGTGGGCGACGAGCACAACTGCACTTCGCACGGGGGCTCGCTCACCAGCCGCGACGGCTCCTGATCCGGGCACCGAGGTCCAGACGACGGGCAGGGTCACTCCACGGTGCGTCACGCCCAGTGACTGCGGTTCCAGCGAACTGGCGCGCAGCTCCTGCTCGACGTAGTTGGCGGCCGCCCGGGCCTGCTCCAGCTCGGACCACGGATGACGAGGTCCCCCCGCCAGTGCTCTGACGTGGCGCATGAGCCTGCCGACCTCGACCGAGCGCGCAACCGCCGCAGGGTCCCCCGGAACGCCGGTCAGGTCGACGTCGACGCTCGGGTCACCCGAGGCCAAACTCAGCAGCAGCTCGACGCGCTGCCGCCGGTCATCCTCGATCTCCGCCTCGTTCACGGGGTCATCGTCGCACGCACCCGTGCAGCGGGGGACCGGCTGAGCACAGCCATCCGCAGAGCACCGGTCGTGTTCGGACTCGGCGGGTGCAAGCTCTGGCAGGGTCGCACTCAACGCGCGCACGAGCCACCGCGGGTGAGCAGGGCAGTGAGGTCGCCGACGGGCCCGAGGTGCGTCAGTTTGTCCGGATTGAGCTGGTTCTGGAGGCCCACGACCTGGCCGTGCGCCTCCTGCACCGCCATCACGGCGAGCCACGAACCGTCGCAGTCGCGCGCCCGAACTGCGGGACCGCCGTTCGCCTCGATCACGTCGAGGCGCACGCCGAGCGGGTTGACCCGCCGGGCCAGCCCCACCAGGAACCGCGCCACGGCCGACGCCCCCTCGATCGGTCGGGCGATCGCCGGCGCGCGGCCATCGCCGTCGGCGTGGAGACGCACATCGGCGGCCAGCAGTTCCTCGACCCGAGCCACGTCCTGGACGTGCAGGGCGTCGACCAGGGCCTCGGCGACGGACGCGCGACCGGTGCGGCCGTCGTCGGGGGGAGTCGCGTCAGCGAGGCGACGACGAGATCGGGAGTACAGCTGGCGACATGCTGCAGCGGAGCGCTCCACGATCTCCCCGATCCGCGCGTAGTCCAGCCCCAGCGCCTCCCGCAGTACGTAGACGGCACGCTCGACCGGCCCGAGCTCCTCCATGAGCATCAGCACAGCCATGGACAGCGACTCGCGTCGCACCACGACCTCGGCGGGGTCCGGACCCAGCTGGGTGCCGGCGGCCACCACGTCTCCCGCAGCGACCAGCGGCTCGGGCAGCCACGGACCCACGTAGCGCTCCCTGCGGACCCGCGCGGACCGCAACGCGTCGATGGCGAGGCGGGTGGTGACCGTGGTCGCGAACGCCTCCGGCGACCGCACGTCGTCGGCGCCGTGGAGCCGGAAAAGCATCGGCAAAGCGGGAGCATAGGGGTCGCAATCCCCCCGGAGGTGGTCTCGCTCCTTGTCGCGTGGCGGGACCAGACACCCGGGGGTAGGGGCTCACCTCCACCGACGACGACCACCGGCGTGTCCTAGCGGTCCTGCACCACCTCACCGCTGAGTGCTCGGCTCATCGGCTCGCGGTGGGTCTAGGCTGGCGTCGTGCTCATCCTCGGGATCATCCTTTTCGGCATGCTGGTCGGCGCAGCCGCACAACTTCTCCTCGGCCGGGGCGGTAACGGCATCAATTGGCCGATGGCCCTCGGGGCCGGGCTGGTCGGCTCATTCGTGGGCGGCCTGCTCGTGAGCCTGCTCAGCGGGGACGGGCTGGCGCTGCGCCCCAGTGGCGTCATCGGGTCGGTGGCCGGAGCCGTGATCGTGACCCTCGGCTGGCAGTGGTGGCAGGCCCAGAGTCGGGGACGTGGCGCGTAGCGGACCGGCTCAGCGCCAGCGGTACCGGGTGGGGACGAAGGGCGATGGCGTTGCACACGACCACACTGTGGGGCCTCGTCCACGACGCCCGTCGTGACCTGGCAGAAGACCTGGCGGGGCTGACCGAGGCGCAGTGGGCGACCGAGTCGCTGTGCGCGGGGTGGAGCGTGGAGGAGGTCGTGGCGCACCTGACCGCGGCGGCGAGCGTGGGTCGCTGGCGATGGATCCGCAGCATCGTCGCGGCGGGCTTCCGGCCGGCCGTGCACAACGAGCGGCGGCTCAGAGAACAGGTGGGCCCCACACCGGCGGACACCCTGGCCCGGTTCGAGGCGGTCGTGGAGTCGCGGGTCGCTCCCAGCTCCGACACCGCGGCCTACCTCGGGGAGGTCCTGGTCCACGGCCACGACATCCGCCGCCCGCTGGGCCTGCCCACGGCGACGCCCGTCGAGGCCTGGACCACGGTCGCGGAGTTCTATGCCCGGCGCGACTTCACGGTCCCGAGCAGGTCGCTGACCACGGGGCTGCGTCTCCGGGCGACCGACGGCCCCTTCGAGGCCGGCTCCGGACCCGAGGTGGCCGGACCGACGATGGCCCTCGTGGTCACCATGGCCGGCCGCAGTGCCCTGCGGAACCAGCTCAGCGGCGACGGCGCAGCGATCCTCGGGGAGCGCATCCCTGGGTGACCAGGCCGTGAGGTCTAGGTTGACCCCATGCGCTTCGACTACAGCGACGCCCAGTGGGTGGGCGTCGCGTTCGTGTTCCTGGGCATGGTCCTCGCGCTGGCGTGGCTGGTGCGACGCTACGTGCCACCCTTCGCCGCCCTCCTGATCCCCGACGTCGGTCATCGCTGGGTTCGTGATCCTGCTCATCGGGCCGCAGATGCTCGGCGCGTGGACCGGGACCAACGGGCTGATCCCGCACCAGGTGCTGAACACCTGGCAGAGCCTGCCGGGGCTGATGATCAATATCGTCTTCGCGGCGATCATGCTGGGCAAGACGCTGCCGTCGTTGCGGGACATCTGGGGCCAGTCGGCCGGGCACTTCATCCTCGGCAGCATCCTGTCGTTCGGCCAGTTCGCCCTTGGCGCCCTCGCGGTCGTGCTCATCCTCACCCCGGTCTTCGGCCTCACCGACCTGGCGGGCTCGATCATCGAGCTGTCCTTCGCCGGCGGCCACGGCACGATCGCCGGCATGGGGCCGTTGCTCGCGGAGGCCGGGGCACCGGAGGTTGTCGACCTCGGTCTTGGCCTGGCCACGATCAGCATGATCACCGGCATCCTCGGCGGGTCCATGCTGGTGCGTTACGCCCTGAGCAAGGAGTCCATCCCGGTCGCCCGCACCACGGTCCCCACCGACGCCGAGGACCTCGACCTGCACGCGGTCCGGGTGGCACCGGTGGACGTCGAGGCGAGCGAGGAGGCGCCCGAGGACACGGACACGGGCATCAGCCCGGTCACGGCCGCGTTCATGTTTATCGGCCTGGCCATCGCGATCGCGATACTGATCCTAGAGCTCCTGCGCCTGGTCGTCGGTGCCCTCGGCTCCGACATCTTCGAGAACTTCCCGCTGTTCCCCTTCACCGTGATCGGCGGCTATGCCGTGCAGGCCGTCATGACCAGGGCAGGACGAGCCCATCTCGTCGACCGCGCGGCGGTCAGCAGCATCGCGGTCCTCGCCCTGGACTTCCTCATCGCCGCCGCGATCGGGTCGATGTCCCTGGCGACCCTGGGCGCCAACATCCCGGCCCTGGTCATCCTCACCGTGATCGCGGTGATCTGGAGCGTGGTCGTCGTCCTCTTCCTGGCTCCCAGGATCCACGCGGCCAACTGGTTCGAGCACGCCATGGCCGACTTCGGCCAGTCCCAGGGGAACGTTGCCACCGGCTTCGTGCTCGCTGACATGGCCGACCCGGGGCACAAGACCAACGTCGCCAACGCCTACGGCTACAAGCAGCTCACCTACGAGCCCATCCTGGGTGGCGGTCTCATCACGGCCTTCAGCATCCCGATGATCATCGCCTGGGGATCGCTGGCCTTCGGCATCGCCTGCCTGGTGATCACCGTGCTGCTGATCGTCTGGGGCCTCCGGCGCCGCGGCTAGCGCTCCCGGAGACGGCCGCCCGGTGGCCGATGCGACGGCGGTCGGTTCCCGGTGTGTCCCCGTGGGACTCAGTCGGCGACGACGTCGTGCACCGCGGCCAGGGGCACGCGGTCGCCCGGTGCGATCCCCAGCGACCGCACGAGTGCCGGGTCGGTGACCGGGGCGGTCAGGTCGCCCTGCTTGAACAGCAGCGAGGCGTCGAGGATCTCGTAGCGTTGCGACCCGTCGGGGAGCAGTTCCGCGAACCGCGAACCACCCGGGGTGAAGTCGCAGTCGCTCCAGGGGAAGGTCCGCTGGGCGTCCAGCCGCCGGTCCCAGGTGCGGACCGTGGCGACGACGTCGGAGACGGTCTGCCCGTGGGAGGCGGGATTGGTCCTGATGACCTCCGAGACCGTGCGGCCCACCCCGGCCAGCGCCTCCAGACCGGGCCAGCCGCTGCGCACCGCGGCGCCCACCAGCACATCCCAGACGACATCGCCCACCACGGTGACCGCCACGCCTCCGCACGGGCTGAGGTCGTGCGGGTCGCAGGCCGAGTCGTCGACCACGATCCCCGTGGGATAGCCGCCCCTCGTGTCCGTCATCCCGTCTCCCCGTCACCGGCCACCGCGTGCGTGAAGAAGGCTGTGTGGCTGGCCAGGCGCTCATGACCGCACGGGTCACCGTGCCCGGGCACCAGCAGCGGCTGAGCCCGGGAGGCCAGCCGGTCGAGCGCGGCCAGCCAGCCGGCGACGTCACCGGACTCGGCGACCTGGGGGTCGTCGGCGGTCTCCACGAGGTCACCGGTGATCGTGACGGCCGCGGCGGGCACGTGCACGACGAGATCTCCGGCCGTGTGGGCCCGGCCGACCGGTTCGAGCTCGACGTCGACGGCACCGACGCGCACCGTGACTGGATCGGAGACGGGGGTGTCGGGCAGCACGATGTCCAGCTCGCGCAGTTCAGCAGCAGTCTTCGGCCCGGCGAGGCCGAGCACCTCCTGCCGCTGCTGCTCACCGTGCTCCCGGAGCTCCTCGATGGCCGCCGGGTGGGCGTAGGCCGGCACCCCGCCCATCGCCCCGAGGGCGAAGCAGTGGTCCCAGTGGGCGTGGGTGATGACCACCCCGACCAGCCGGTCACCACGCGCCACGATCGCATCCAGCAACGCGGCCGCCCGGCTGGGCAGGGTGCCGGGGTCGACGACCAGGGCCTCGCCACCGTCGGCGATCACCACCGCGTTCATCGCGGCCTCGGGCATCACCCAGCGGTCGACGCCGCCGGCGACCGGCTGGAACTGGTTCACCGCTCAGGCCTCCTGTCCGTCGTGCGTCCGTCGAGCATCGCACGATCACCACGCCTACACCTCCCGCGCTGGAAACGCGCTTGTGCCCCCGCCCGCGGAGCGGCAGTGTTGGACCCGGTGCCCCGCGGGCGGAAGAGACAGCATGGCCACATTCGGTCGGGACGAAGACCTCCATGAGGCTGAGTTCTTCCGGGCCAACCTCACCGGGGCCCGGTTCGAGCGCAGCAGCCTGCGGGAGGCGCGGGTCGTGGCCAGTGACCTGTCCGGCCTGGTCGTGCGCGGCAGCGACGTGCAGAACGTCGAGATCGACTCCCCCTGGTTGGCCGACGGCGACTTCTTCCGGGTCAACGGGCTGGACGTCGTCCCGCTCATCGAGGCGGAGCTGGACCGGCGTTTCCCCGGACGTGACCTGCGCCGGGCGGAGGACCCGGCGGGCCTCGCGTCGGCCTGGGAGGCGCTCCAGAACACGTGGGCGGCCACCCTGCATCGCGCCGGCACGATGCCCGAGGGCACGGTCGACGAGTCGGTGGACGGCGAGTGGTCCTTCACCCAGACTCTCCGGCACCTGGTCATGGCCACCGACACCTGGCTGGGCAAGGCGGTCCTGGGCCTCGAGCAGCCCTACCATCCGCTCGGGCTGGCCAACGAGAGCGCCGCGGACGACGGCCTTGACATGTCGCTGTTCACCACCGGGACCCCGACGTATGCCGAGGTGCTGGCGGCGAGGGAGGACCGGACCACGATGGTCGGTGACTTCATCGCCCAGGTGACTCCCGGCATACTCGATGAGGCCCGTTCCAACCCCTGGGCGCCGCAGTACCCGGAGACCGTCCGCTCCTGCCTGCACACGATCCTCGAGGAGGAGTGGGAGCACCACCGGTATGCCGTGCGCGACCTCGACGCCCTCGAGGCCGCCGCCAGGCCCACCTGACCACTCATGCCCACCTGACCGCGTGCGGCTATCCGGCCTGGAGGCCGGTGCGCAGCCGGTCGGCGAAGTCGTCATAGGCCGCCGCCACGACCTCGAGGTCGACCTCGGCGGGGAGTTCGTCGAGCCGCTGGTGCTCCAACAGGTAGGCGACCGTGGCGTCCACGATGTGCTCGTCCGGGACCCCGGACAGGCCGAGCCCGTCGATGAAGGAGGGGTCGAGGCCGACCTCCACATCGACGCGGTCGCCGTGCTCCGTGCCGTGCACGAGAAAGGTGTGGGTCCCCAGGTCCTCGACGGTCCAGTCGCGTTGCATGGTCTCATCCTTCCGCGGCGGAGCATGGCCGTGGGCAGGACGGGCGTCGGGCAGACCACGCTCTCACCTATTTTCAGTGTGCTCCTGTGAGAAAATATTCCGGACCACGACCCGACGACGGAGAAGACGCCCATGGCTCTCGCCCCGCCCCCGGAGGAGCTGCCGCACGTGCTGATCTCACGGGTCCGGGTCACCCCGGCCGTTGCGGAGCTGACCCTCGATCCCGTCGGGCCGGCGCTCACCTACGTCCCGGGGCAGTACGTCCTGGTCTGCGACGAGGACTACCGGATCCCGGTCAGGTCCTACTCGGTGGCGAACGCGCCGGACCCGAGTGGCCGGCTGACCCTGCTGGTCACCGAGGTGGAGGGCGGGGCCACCAGTGGCTGGCTCACCCGCGAGGTGTCCGTCGGGGACCCGGTGCTCGTCTCTGGCCCCTACGGCACCTTCGTGGCCGACCCTGCGACCGACTCCGGGTCCGGCAGACCGGTGCTCGGTCTGGCCGGCGGGTCCGGGCTGGCCCCGATCCGGGCGCTGGCCCAGGACGCCGTATGCCGTGGGGTGCCCGATCCCTTCACCCTGTTCTTCTCCGGGCGCACCGAGGAGGACCTGATCGACCGGGACGTCTTCCTGGGCTGGGAGCGGGCCTACGCCAACTTCCGTTATCTGAGCACGCTGACGCGCGCGTCCGGGCCGCCACCGGTCGGGAGGGTGGACAGCGTCCTCCCGGCGCTGCTGCCGGACCTGTCCGCGCACGAGGTGTTCATCGCCGGGGCGCCCGGCTTCGTCGCCGCGGGCGTGCGCACCGTGCGGGACCTCGGCTGTCGGCCGGGGCGACTGCACACCGAGGAGTTCTATGCCGAGCCCCAGCCCTGGGGCGTCGAGGAAGCAGGAGGATCCAGATGAGTGGCGAGGCGTCCGCGATCTACACCAAGACCGGCGATGACGGCACGACCGGGCGACTGTTCGGCGGCCGCGTGGGCAAGGACGACGCACTGGTCGAGGCGTGCGGCGACACGGACGAGGCGGTCGCGGTGCTGGGCGCCGCCCGGCAGGCGCTCCGGGATGGGGACTCCGTCGAGGGCACCGTCGGCGACACCGAGCTCGCCGACCTCGTCCTGCGGCTGCAGCGCGAGCTCTTCGTCGTCGGGGCCGATCTGATGACCAACCCCCGCGCCCGCGACCGGGGGACACCCGGCCAGTCGCAGGTGAGCCCGGACATGGTCGACCTGCTGGAGCGCACCATCGACGACCTCGTCGCGCGCCGGCCGTTGCAGCCCGTGTTCATCGTCCCCGGTGCCACGCGCGCCTCGGTGGCCCTCGACGTCGCCCGCACCGTCGTGCGGCGGGCCGAGCGGCACACCATCGCTGCCGCGCGGGCGGGGGCCGTGGTCTCCGACCACGTCATCGTCTATCTCAACCGGCTCAGCGACCTGCTGTTCGTCCTTGCTCGGCACGCCGCCGGTGAGGTGCAGGAGCCGCCGAGCCACACCTGAACCTCGTCCTGGACCGCCGCCGGTGCCACGCCGGTAAGGTGCCGGTATGCGCACCATCGGCAACATCCTGTGGTTTGTCCTGGCCGGCTGGTGGCTCGCGCTGCTCTATGTCGTCGCCGGGATCCTGGCCTGCATCCTCATCATCACCATCCCGTTCGGCATCGCCGCGTTCCGCCTCGCCAACTTCGTGCTGTGGCCGTTCGGGCGCACGACGGTCTGGCGGCAGGACGCCGGGATCTGGTCGATCATCGGCAACATCCTGTGGATCCTGTTCCTCGGGTGGGAGCTGGCCATCGCCCACCTGATCGCCGGCCTCCTGCTGTGCATCACCATCATCGGCATCCCGTTCGGCATCGCCTGCTGGAAGATGATCCCGCTCGCACTGCTGCCGCTCGGGCAGCAGGTCGTGCCGATCTCGCAGGCGCACGACCGCTTCGCCCTTCCGGTCAGCAGCTGACGGTCAGCAGCTGACGGACAGCACCGTGCCGGTCAGCGGTTGACCGCAGCGACCAGCAGGTGGGGGCACAGGTCGATCGCCCGCGGGTCCTGCTCCAGCATCCGGGCCGCCGTCTGGGCGTGCCCCAGCACCTCGTCGACCCGTTCCGGCGCCACCAGGTCGACGGCGTAGCCCATCGGCCCCTCGACCCCGAACACCTCGAGGTCCTGCCACCCGGCGGCCCGCGCCTCCTCCGCCAGCTCCTCGGCCGTGTGAGCGTGGCCCAGCGGGAAGCCGACGGTGTCGGTGTTCTCACCGGTGCGGACCAGGTGGGCGAGGACCTCCTGGTACCGCTCGGTGAGGAGCCCGTTCAGCGCGAACTCCCCGATGACGTTGTACCGGCCGATCGCCGCGGCGAAGACCCTGCCCCCGGGCCGGGTCACCCGCCGCGCCTCCACCAGGGCCGTATGCCGATCGGCCGGGTCTGCGAGGTGGTAGAGCGGGCCGAGCAGGAGCACCGCGTCCTGGCTGGCGTCGGGCTCGGCCAGCGCGCGGGCGTCGCCGAGCGCCGCGGTCACGCCGTCCAGGCGCGTCGCGGCGGCGACGTGCCGCGGGACCGGGTCGACCAGATGGACCCGGTGGCCCAGACCGGCCAGCCACACGGCATACGCCCCTGCGGCCCCGCCCACGTCGAGCACGTCGAGCGGGCCCTCCGGCAGGTGCCGGGCGATCAGCTCGCGGGTGCGCAGGGCCTCGAGCCGGGAGTGCGGGTTGCCGGTCAGCCGGGCCGCCTCATCATCGCTGCGCTCGTACCAGGACACGACGTCATCGAGGGAAGTCATGCCCGGCACGCTAGTGGCCGGCGAGGGTGAGACGGACCAGCGGGATGTCGGGGTCAGGGTCTCCCGTGGCCTCGACGATGATCGCCGCGAGCTTCTCCCAGGCCCCGGGGTGCTGCTCCTGGTAGTGCTCCAGCACGGCCTGGCTCTCGGCCTCGTCCAGCACGGTCGCGACCGCGGGACGACGGCGCGCGAAGCCGGTGCTGACGTGGCAGCGCGGCTGCGCCTGCAGGTTGCGGAACCACTGGGCGCGGCGGCCGAAGCCGGAGGCGACGACGAGCGAGTTGTCCGACTCGCGCTCCACCACCTCGAGGACGACGTAGCGGGCGGCGCCGCTCGTGCGGCCGACGTGCTCGAGCATGAGCAGGCGCCGGGTGAACAGGAACCCCAGCCCCGCCCGGAACAGCGGGATCGGCGCCCGGACGAAGCGACGGTTCTGCAGCAGGCTGGCGGCGTCGAGTCTCATCGGTGCCAGCGTAGGAGCCGTCGCCACGCCGGTGACGATCGGGTGCGCCGGGTCAGCGGTCGGACCAGGCGGGCTGGCGCTTCTCCAGGAAGGCGCAGATGCCCTCCTGCGCGTCGGCCGCGAGCGCGTTCATCGTCATCACGGTCTTGGTGTACTCGTAGGCCGAGCGCTGGTCGCGCGAGATCTGGGCGTAGAACGCCTCCTTGCCGATGCCGGTGACCACGGAGCTGGCGGCGGTGATCTGGGCGGCGAGCTCGCGGGTCCGGTCCGCGAGCTGGTCGGCGGGGACGACCTCGTTGACCAGGCCCCAGTCGGCGGCGGTCGCGGCGTCGATCGGCACGCCGGTCAGCAGCAGCTGCATGGCGCGCTTCTGCCCGATGACGCGGGTGATGGCGACCATCGGGGTCGAGCAGAACAGACCGATCTTCACCCCGGGCGTGCCGAACCGGGCGCCCTCCTCGGCGACGACCAGGTCGCACGTGGCGGCCAGCTGGCAGCCCGCGGCGGTGGCGATGCCGTGCACCTGGGCGATGACCGGTTGCGGGATCGACTGCACCGCCTCCATCAGGTCGCAGCAGCGGTCGAAGATCTCGCGGTACTCCTCGACCGTGCGGCCGGTCATCTCGGACAGGTCGTGACCCGCGCTGAAGACCGGGCCGGCCCCCGCCAGGATGACCACCGCCACGTCCCGCCGCGCCCCCAGCTCCCGGAGCACGTCGACGAGCTCGGTCATCAGCGCCAGGGAGAGCGCGTTGCGCTTCTCCGGGCGGTTGAGGGTGACCGTCGCGATCCGCTGGTCGGCATCGATTTCGGTCAGCACGGTGGGGGCGGCGACGGCGGTGCTCATCGGTGGTCCTTTCGCTCAGGGCTCTGGCGCCAGCCTACGCAGGGTCCGTCGGGCAGCCGCAGGGCGTGACATCTGTCCTGCTGCGGAACATCCGCGTGTCACTGGCCTGCGGGACCGGTCGTGCGAGAAGGTCGGGCATGGACAGAAAGATGTTGGCGTATGTGGCACTTGTCCTCACGATCATCTACGGGGGGCTGTTCGCGGTGATCGGGGAGGACTCGCGCGGGACCTACGCGGCTCTCGGCGGCATCGTGGTGGCGATCGCCTGGGTCAGCGTCGGGGTCCTCGGCAAGGACCGGGGGCCGGGCGACGCCTGACCCCCGGGGTGCGGGCGCTCAGTCGGCCGCGGGCACCCGGTAGACGCCGGGCTCGGGTCGTTCGACCAGGCCGTAGTCGACGAGGTAGCGGCGCAGCATCGCCACGTCGTCGTGGAGCGGGCGCAGGGCGGCGTTGATCTCGGTCTCCGCCAGGTCGCCGGCCGGCAGCGTGCTCGCGATCCAGGTGAGCAGCTGCACCCGCAGCGGCTCCTTCACCGGCATCGAGACCAGGTCGCCCCGCTTGTTGAACAGGCGGGCGAGGTCGGGCGGCGGTGTGGGCTGGTCCATGGACCCAGCATGCCCGGCCCGCCACAGCGGTGCCAGCCCGGTTCTCGACCCGGACCCGCCCATCAGACCCGCGCGACGGCATACGGCCGATGCCTGTTGTTCACCTCCCGTTCGTTGAGATTTTGCGCAGACCCGGTCAGGGTGGCCGGACCCGTCTCATCGAGCTCTCATCCGTGGCCTGTTGAGTGGGTCCCAGAGATGAAGGAGGCGGGCGCGGTGGTGGGCAGGCGCGCAGAGGACCTGGTGGCACGGACCAAGGGCGTGGCCAGGCGGGTGCGGAGGCTCGGCCGGCGGCTGCTCCCGGCTTGGTTCGCGGCGGAGCGCCCGGCAGGTCCACCGGACCCCGGTGGCGCGGGGCGGCGCCGGGCCGAACGACTGGCGGAGGCGCTGGGCGTCGTCCGGGAGATCGAGCAGCGGGAGGCCGCGCTGCCGAGGACGGCCGAGCCCCAGGAGTTTCTGACCCTGGACCGCGCGGTGCGTCGACCCACGGCCGATCCCGCGCTGCACTCGATGCTCCCCGCGCCGCTGCGCGGCCACTGGGACCCGGAGCGGTCGACCGTCGGCGCGGTGCGTGCCCGGGTCGCCGCCGACGTGATCGTGCTGGCCAAGTTCGACCTCGGCACGGAGGTCAAGCTGCGAGCCGCCTACGGCGGGCAGCGGCGCACCGTCGCCGTCCAGCCGGTGCGACCCAACGGGACCTGCGGCATCACCAACGCGGTGCGCTCGCACGAGATCGTGGACCGGTACGCCCCCGGGCTGATGCCCGAGCTGCTGGGGCACGGGGAGCTGAGCAGCGGTCTGCGCTACCTGGTCGAGAGGTGGGTGGACGGTGATCCGCTCACCACGCGGCTGCGGATGGCCGAGCACCTCCCGCAGATCATCGAGGGGCTCAGCCGGGTCCACCTCGGCTACGGCGTGCACGCCCGCCGGGCCAGCGAGATCTGGCACACCGGCTTCCGCGAGCAGTGGCAGGAGGTGCGGGCGGCCGGACTGGTGGCGGAGGAGGCCGGTGCCCACGTGGCCGACCTGCTGGCGGCCGACAAGCGGTTGCGGCTCTCCTGGTCGCACGGCGACCTGGTCGCCTCCAACGTGCTGGGCACGGACGACGGGGTGGTCGTCATCGACTGGGAGCACGCCATGGAGCGGCCGGTGATGCACGACGCCGCGAAGCTGCACCTGTTCGCCGCAGACAAGGACCCGCTGCTCGACCTGCTCCTGGACGAGTGGGGCGACCCCAAGGCGGCGGAGGGCTACACCGCCGCGGAGGAGCTGGCCGTCGTGCACGCCCGGTTCCTGTCCCGCGCGCCGGTCCGGATGGCCGAGCTCGCCGGCCACCGGCGCCAGGGTGTCTATGCGCGGCAGGTCGCGCGGCAGGCCGCACTTCTCGCGGACACGCTCCAGCGAGTGGCCTGACCTCGGGGCCTAGTGAGCCGTGGCCGCCGGGTGCCCGTTCAGGTGCGCGGCCCACAGCTCGTCGGCGACCGGCGACGGGATCTCGAAGGCCTCGATGAACAGGATCAGCGTCCGCGGTGACGGTCCCTCGGCCGGGGACAGGGCGCGGCTGACCCGGTCCTTGAGGCGGCGGGGCAGGAGCACGTCGTCCTCCTGCTCCTCGCCGTGGTCCCACAGCCACTCAGCCAGTACCTGCGCGACCGCCGCCTGGTTCAGAGTCCCGCGACGGGTTCGGGCAGCCCTGCTCTGCCACTTGCGGCGACATGCCACATCGGTCAGCAGGTGGTCCCGCAGCAGATCAGCTGCGGTCAACGCGTACATGGGCTCAGCCGTCACGGTGTCACTCTCCCCGGGTTGTGCAACAGTGGTTCCAGTGGCAGACAGTGTGGCCTCTTTGCCTGCTCTTGACCAGCCCTTGAGTATTGGTCAATACAAGCCCATACACCCGCCATACACACAGGTCAGGCGATACACGCCACAATGAGGCGCATGAGCGCGACGGAGAGCGAGACGACCCACGAGAGTCCTGCCGGGGCGTTCGGTGAGGCGCTGACCACCCTGCGTCTGCGGGCCGGCCTGTCGGTGCGCGAGCTGTCCCGGCGGACCGGGATCCCCTCGGGCACCCTGGGCGGCTATTTCAGCGGACGGCACCTGCCCCCGGTGAACCGGCCGGAGGTGCTGGGGTCGATCGTCACCGCGTGCGGTGCCGCGCCGGAGGAGGTCCGGGTCTGGCACGAGCGGCTCGTGGACCTGCACCAGGGCCGGCGGGTGCCGCTGGTGATGCGGACCCCCTACCGGGGACTGGCCGGGTTCGGCACCGGGGACCGCGACATCTTCTTCGGCCGCTCCGAACTCATCGAGGATCTCGTCGAGCACGTCGAGAGCGCCTGCGCGGCAGGGGGGATCGTGCTCGTCGTCGGGGCGTCCGGCACCGGCAAGTCCTCGCTGCTCAGGGCGGGCCTCATCCCGGAGATGCAGAGCGCGGAGCGGGCCTGGCAGTGCGAGCTCATCACCCCGGGGGCCGACCCGGCGGAGGCGGTCGAGGAGGTGCTCGAGGCTCTCGCGGACCGGCCCCGGGCGTTGCTCGTCGTCGACCAGTTCGAGGAGCTGTTCACGCTCACCCCGGACGACGACGAGCGCTCCGCCACCGTCAACCGGCTGGTGGCCTGGGCGGGGGAGACCACACCGGAGCGGACCCGGGTGCTCGTGCTCGGACTGCGTGCGGATCGCTACGGCGAGGCGGCCGCCCACCCCGGTCTGGTGGCCGCGCTGCGCGACCAGCAGGTGCTGGTGCCCCCGATGACCGAGGACGAGCTTCGCTCGGTGATCGAGGGGCCCGCGGGCCGGGTCGGTCTCAAGCTCGAGTGGGGCCTGGTCGACGTCATCCTGTCCGACCTGCAGGCCAGCGACCTCACACACGTGCTCCCGCACCTGTCACACACCCTCCAGGCCGCCTGGGAGGACAGCGACCGACGCCAGCTGCGGATCCGGGACTACAAGGCGGTCGACGGGGTCGTCGGCGCCGTCCGCCGCAGTGCCGAGCGGGCCTTCGCCGACCTCGACAGCGAGGGGCAGCAGGTCGCGCGCACGATCGTGCTGCGACTGATCGTGCCGCACCCGGACGCCAAGCCCAGCCGCCGCTCCCGGAGCCGGGAGGACCTGGTCCGGCTGCACCCGGAGGCCGGCCGGGTGCTGGACCACCTGGTCGCCCACCGGCTGCTCACCGTGTCCGAGACCCACGTGACGCTGAGCCACGAGGCGCTCATCAGCACCTGGCCGCGGCTGCAGCGCTGGCTGGACGAGGATCGCGCCGACCTCCTGCTGCGGGAGCGGCTCGGGCGGCACGAACGCACCTGGGAGGAGCACGGGCGAGACCCCGAGCTGCTGCTGCGCGGCAGCCTGCTCGATGCCGTCAGAACCTGGACGGTCACCCACGACGGCGAGCTGAACCAGGCCGAGAGCGACTATCTGCGGGCGAGCGAGGAGCAGGCGCGGCAGCAGGTCAAGGACAAGGACCGCCAGCACCGGCGGACCCAGCAGCTCCTCGCAGTCGCCCTGAGCCTGGCGCTGGTGGCCGTGCTGGCGGGCGTGGCCGCCATGCAGAGCCGCTCGGCCGTCGCGGAGCAGCGCGACGAGGCCCGCTCCCGTCAGATGTCCCGGGTCGCGGCCAACCTGCGGGAGTCCAACGTCTCCCTGGCCAACCAGGTGGCGCTCGGCGGCTACCAGGTCTCGGACACCCGCGAGTCCCGCTCGGCGCTGATCGACGCCACGTCGCTGCCGGTGATGACGCGCCGGCTCGACCCCGGGGCCCCGCTCGCCGCCTCGGCCAACGGTGCCGGTGACCTGGTGGCCTTCGGCGGCACCGACGGAGGCGTCGACCTGGTGCGGGTCGACGGCGAGCGGATGACCGACCTGGCGACCGTCACCCTGGACGAGAGCGGCACGACCGTCCAGGCCGTGGCGATCGACGAGACCGGTGCCCTGCTGGCCGTCGGCGGGGGTGCCGATGCCGTCCGGCTCTTTGACGTCAGCGACCCGGGCAACCCCGAGCTGCTGCGGGAACTGACCACCGACCGCACCGTCTTCGACCTGGTGTTCTCCCCCGACGGCCGCTGGTTGGTGGCGGCCGGCGACGAGGACCCCGACGGGCAGGCGCAGGTGCTGCGCTGGGAGCGCGTGGACGCGGTCTGGGTCGAGCGCGCCCCGGTGACCGGCGTCGCCGGCTCGATCCGGGGGATCAGTTTCGACGGGTCCGGCACGATGCTGGCGGGGGCCACCATGGGCGGCCACATCTACCTGTGGTCCCTGCAGGCCAGCACGGTGTCGGAGTCCGACCAGGTGCACGTCGGGGACGACTCGACCCGCCAGTTCGACGTGGACCTCTCCCCGGACGGCACCCACCTGGCAGCGGTCGGCAGCGACAAGACGCTGCGCCTGTTCGGCATCACCGCCGAGGGCGCCCTCGAGCCGAAGGCGGAGCTGGCCGACTTCCAGAGCTGGGTGAACGCGGTGTCCTTCACCGCCGACGGGCGGTTCGTCGTGGCCGGCAGCTCGGACAGCACCCTGCGCATGTGGGAGGTGCCGGAGGGCGACGAGCCGGTCCAGGTGCGCGGCGTCCTGCCGGTGAGCGCCGCCGTGACCTCCGTCGACGTGGTCGACGACCAGCGGATGGTCATCACCACCACCGACACCTCGGCATACCTGTGGCACCTGACCGAAGGGGTCCTCCCGCTGTCCGGCGACACGGTGTTCATCACCACCGCCTCCCGGGACGGCACCCGGGCCCTGACCTCGTCGGGCACCGCGGACGGCCACCTCTACCTGTGGGACACGACCAGGCCGAGGATCCCGGCCCTGCTGACCACGCTGGAGGCCCCCGAGAGCGAGGGGGTCCTGGACGGGGCGGCGGCGCTCAGCACCGACGGGAACCTGGCCGTCAGCGGCACGGCGACAGGACACCTCGTCGGCTGGGACGTCACCGACCCGGACGACCCGCAGCAGGTGCTCGGGCTGCAGGTCGGGGAGAAGTATGTCGAGCACTCCGCCCTCTTCGCCGGTGACAGCCACGTCGTGGCCGCCACCAACGACGGGCTGGTGTCGGTCGTAGCCCTGGACGACCCGGATCGGGTCGCCGCCCAGATCGTGCCGGACGACCCGGTGCTGACCGTGGCCGGCTCGGCCGGTCCGATCATCGCCACCGGCGGGGTCCTCGGCGGCGTCCAGCTGTGGGACGGCACCGACCTCGAGGCCGGCCCGGTGGGCACCATCGACGTCGAGCTGTCCATCTTCGGTCTCGACTTCAGCAACGACGGCAACCTGCTGGCGGTGGGAGGGGCCAACAACCAGCTCGAGCTGTTCGACGTCAGCAACCCGGCCGCACCGGTGGCGGTCGGGCCCACGCTCAGCGGCCCTGCTGCGACCATCTACTCGGTGGCCTTCTCGCCGGACGGGAGCAGGGTCGCCGCAGCCGTGCTGGACGAGACCGTCTGGGTGTGGCGCAAGGCCGGCGACGACTACGCCTCGGAGCTCGTCCTCCGCTCGGCGCTGGCTCCGCTGACCGCGGTGGGCTGGGTCGACGAGCATCACCTGCTGGCCGGTGGCCAGGAGGGGCGTGCCTACACCTGGCTGGTCGACGCGCCGGCCGCGGAGGCCTTTGTCTGTGCGACGACCGGCACCCCGGCGACCGAGCGTGAGTGGGCCACCCACCTGCCGGGCATCGACTACGCACCGCCCTGTCGCAGCCCCCAGCCCTGAGGCGCGCTGCACGGTCCACACGGGCCGATGAACCGTGGGCGAAATTGCCTTGCGTCTCAGCCCACGGACGACTACCTTGTGTCGCATGGTACCTAGCGACAGCACGATCTTGACGAACCTCCGACGAGGTGCGCTGGAGTTCTGCGTGCTGGCGCTCCTGCGGGACGGGGCCGCCTACGGCTTTGACATCGCCCGCCACCTGACCCGCGACGGGGTCCTGATGGCCAGCGAGGGCACCCTCTACCCGCTCCTTTCCCGCCTCCGCAAGGCAGGACTGGTCGACACCACGTGGCAGGAGTCGACCAGCGGGCCGCCGCGTCGCTACTACGAGCTCACCGACTCCGGCGCCCGCGCGCTGGAGGACTTCACCGCCACCTGGCAACCGTTCCGTGACGCGGTGGATGCCGCACTCAGCGAAGGGGCAACATCATGAACACCACCCAGCACCCGCTCGTCAGTCAATATCTCGACGACCTCTCGCGCATGCTCCACCACCTGCCGCCCGGGGACCGGGCCGAGGTGCTGGCCGGGGTGCGTGAGCACATCGAGGCCGGGCTCGCCGAGCGCAGGGCCACCACGGTCGGCGACGTCTCGGCGGTGCTCGCCGAGCTGGGACCACCCGAGGACGTCGCTCGAGCGGCCTACGAGTCGGGCCACGGCCCCGGGTTGCCGACCAACCCGTATGCCGTGGCGCCCCCTCTCCCGGCCCAGCCCGTGCGTCTGCCGATCAGTGACCGCCGGTGGGTTCCGGTCGTCGTGGCCATCCTGCAGGCCATCGCCATGCTCCTGGCGATGATCGTGGCCTTGGGCACGGCGGCCGTGATGACGAGCAGTAGCAGCGATGGTGTGGAGACCGTCGACTATGCCGTCGGCTCGGGCCTGATGGTGGCGATGGGTGGGATCCTGACGGCGCTCCCGCTGTGGATCGCGGTGGTGCTCCTGGCCGGCAACTCAACGCTGTGGACAGGGCGGCAGAAGCTGGCCCACATCCTCCTGCTGCCGGTGGGTGTCCTGCTCGTCGGCGTTCTTCCCGACCTGGGCTGGATCGTCGCGGGGGAGCGCGGGCTCAACGTCGTAGCCATCGCCTCCCTCCTGCTCGTCGTGCTGGGTGGGTTCTGGCTCGTGCTCCGGCTGACCATCGAGGGGCGTCGTCGTGCGAGCGCCGTCGGTCAGGTCGGCCTGGACTCCGGGGCGTTCGACGCGTCCTGAGTCCCGGCCCACGACGGTGAAGGGTTCCATGGCTTCGGTGTCCCAGGTGTACCGCCAGGGCACCAGGGTCACGCACGGTACGTCCCGGGCCGTGGCTGCTCCCACGGGCCGCCGTCGTGGCCCTCGTCCCAGGGGAACCGCCCGAGCCGGTCGGCCCAGGTGAGCTGGTAGGCCGGCACCGAGTCGAAGAAGGGCCGCCGGTAGTAGTCGTTGGCCGAGAAGAGGACCATCCCCGGGTTGGGCATCTCCTCGACCAGCACCTTCAGCTCCAGGTGGGGCACCAGCTGACCGGGCACGAGGTCCTGGTGGTGCCCGGTGACCTGATGGGCCGCCGCATTCAGCAGCGCCATCGACACGTCCTGGGGCAGACCCAGGACCACGAGCTCGGGGTGGCCGACGCCATACAGCCCCGTGGAGTAGCAGAACGGCTGGTCCAGCCGGGGCGGCAGGGCCTCGGGTCCTCCCAACAGGTCGGCGAGCGTGTCGCCGCCGGGCTCGGGTGCCGCGTCGCCCAGCTCGCGGCAGCAGTCGCAGCCGCCGTCGGCCGAGACGTAGGTCAGGTGCACCCCGTAGGTGCGGATGTGGTCGGTGATCATGCTGCGCTCTCGGTCCTCGAACGCCTGCAGTGCTGCTGACTTGTCCATGGTGTCCTCCCCCGCGCACCGGGTGTGCGCGTGGCAAAGGACGCTAGGACCGCGCGGCGACACCGCGCCGGGGTTGTCCACAGGCGGCGTCTGACCTGGTCAGATCGAGTCGAGGAACTCGACCAGCCCCGGCATCCGGGCCAGTGCGTCGCGGGCGAGCAGGAACCCGACGATGCCGACGATCCAGGCCGTCATCTCGCCCGCGGACTTCTCAATCCAACGCGCGAGGCGCTGCAGCAGCGGCTCCACCCGACGTCGCGCGACGATGCGCGCACCGAGCAGGACGAGCGCCGGCAGGACCATCACCAAGCAGTAGACCGCGAGCGACCCGAGCTGCACGGGCAGCGTCAGACCGGAGGTGGTGAGCAACCCGATGGCCGCGAGATAGGGCAGCATCGTCGCCACCTCGAGCAGGGCGGCCCCAAGTGCCAGGGTGACCAGACCGGTGACACCACCCGACCCCTGCTGCCCCAGTGCCCGTTCGCGCCACCGCGTCAGCCGCCCACCTCCGGAGCGCTCCGACCGCTTCCCGCCGATGAAGAAGCTCCCCACGAGGAGCGCGGCGCCCAGCGCCAGCTGACCGCCGAGGACGACAGGATGGTCGAGCCAGCCGTTCACCCGGCCGAGGAAGGCGTCCAGCCCCAGCAGCAGCGCGACGCCCACCGAGAAGTAGAAGCCGGCCACCGTGCCCAGGAAGACGAGCATCCGACCCGCGGCCGGACGCCCCGGGGCCAGCAGGAACCAGACCGGGATCAGCAGGGTGCCGAAGCTGGTCGAGTCGATCAGTGCCAGCACCAGCAGGCCGCCGGCGAGTGCAAACGTCATGCTCCGAGTCTGCGTCGGCACCGGGTGCCCGGGCATCGGCCGATGGGCTGCGATCGGCCCGTGCAGATCCGACTTTCGACGGGGGCAACCTCCATCCGTCGGCGGGGTCCCGGTCCGCACCGTCGTCCCCGCTTAGTCTGTCGACCATGAGACTCGGTGACCTCGCGGCCGCGCTGGAGCTTCCCCTCGACGGCGACCCGTCGGTTGAGGTCACCGGGGTCACGCACCAGGCCGACTGGGCCCGCCCGGGCGATGCCTTCGTCGCGATCCGGGGCGCCCGCGTCGACGGCCACACCTTCATCTCCCAGGCGATTGAGCGGGGCGCGGTCGCGGTGTTCGGCGAGGGGCTGCCCCAGGGCACGGACTGCCCCGTGCCGTATGTCGTGGTGCCGGCTGCGCGGGCCGCGCTCGCCGACGCTGCGGCCGAGTTGGCTGGTCATCCCAGCCGGGGGCTGCAGATCCTCGGCGTCACCGGCACCGACGGCAAGACCACCACGTCCTGCCTGGCGCGCCACCTGCTCCGGCACGCCGGCCGGGCGACGGGACTGCTGTCGACGATCGGCTACGAGCTGCCCGACGGCGTGCTCCGCCAGCCGCCGACGCACTTCACCACCCCGGAGGCGCCGCAGGTGCAGCAGATCCTCGCCGACGAGGTCGCCGCGGGGGCGGAGGCGGTGGTGGTCGAGTCCTCCAGCCACGCGCTGGCCCTCGACCGGGTGCGTGCGGTCGACTTCGACGTCGCGGTCTGGACCAACCTGACCGGGGAGCACCTGGACTTCCATGGCTCGATGGAGGGCTACTTCGCCGACAAGGCCAAGCTGGTCCAGCGCGCACCGTTCGCCGTGCTCAACGTCGACGACGAGTGGACCGACCGGTTGCTGCCGATGGCAGCCAGCCACACGACATACTCGGCGGAGGGGGCGGACGCGGACTGGACGGCGACGGACGTCGTGGAGGGGCCGGATGACCTGCGCTTCTCTCTCCACACGCCGGCCGGGACCTTCGAGGCGGTCCTGCCGATGATCGGCCGGTTCAACGTGGCCAACGCGCTCGCGGCGGTGGCCGGGGCGCACGCGCTCGGCATCGAGATCCCGACGCTGGTCGCCGGGCTCGCCACGTTCGGCGGGGTCCCGGGGCGGATGGAGATGGTGGAGCGGCAGGAGGGTGAGCCGCGGGTGATCGTGGACTTCGCCCACACCGCCCCGAGCCTGGAGAAGGCCCTGGCGACGGTCCGGGTGACGACCGAGGGCCGGCTCTGGGTGCTGCTCGGTTCCGCCGGCGGCCCGCGCGACCCGTCCAAGCGTGCGCCGCTCGGCGAGGCCGCGACCCGGATGGCGGACCTCGCGATCTTCACCGAGGAGGACCACCGGGACACGCCCTTGCAGGACATCCTCGACGAGATGGAGCGGGGGGCCCGCGAGACGGGGCGGGACAACTACGTCTCGATCGGGAACCGGCGCGAGGCGATCGAGTATGTCGTGAGCGCCGCCAGTCCGTCCGACACGGTGGTGCTGGCGGGCAAGGGGCCGGAGGAGACGCTCGAGCGGGACACCGAGACGATCCCGTGGGACGAG
>Ga0123333_10001592_pt1 | contig 24026 bp, 16 predicted proteins | sample BioC12SIPDNA_3_FD_89957 | JGI IMG/M metagenome (GOLD analysis project Ga0123333, IMG submission 89957) | Anaerobic biogas reactor microbial communites from Washington, USA - Biogas_R2_B C12 SIP DNA | ecosystem: Engineered > Bioreactor > Anaerobic > Unclassified | place: Washington, USA... | reverse complement strand
TCCGCTATGAACTCCCCTTGCCATCCCTCCGGTCCTTCGATATTGCCCCACCCAAAGAACGGTGGTCCCCACGTGTGGAACTCGATCTCAACGCCAGGAAGCACCCTAGTCACCTGCTGCGCGATCTCGATGGATCGATCGATGTACGTCAGCGCAGTGCACCCGTTGCGCGAACAGGCACCCGGATCACCGGGAAAGATGCCCATGATGTCGAGCCTGGGGAGTGCACGAGCCCACGCCTCCCACAGAAACCGAATCTCCTCCCATTCTGCAGGCACGTTCGGGCATAATGTATGCCACTGCGTGCCCACAGTGGCCAACCCGCACAGCGCCTCGACCTTCAGTCCCCTAGAATGGGCGTGGTCGATGATGCCATTCATCTGACGCACAAACGTGCGACCGAACTCTGACGCTAACCCCTCCCGGCAGAACAGGCGTGGGACCAGCCAGAACTCCAGCACGTTGAACCCGAAACCCGCAACCATGTCGACCAGGCTTCGCCAGTCGCGGTCAGACCATCGATACGGCAGGTCCGGATAGAGCATGTTCGGATTGTACGCGTTGAGTAAATGCGCAGCGAAGTTGTTATAGTACGTGCGGCGGCTGCCAAACTCGTGTTCGGTCTCCACAATCCCTCCTTCGGGAATCAGGGTCAAAGTCACTTCACGCCTGCCATCCTTGGTGGCGAACAATGACGCTATCTGATAATAGGTCGCTTGGGCCGAAGCCGCAACTGCCACGGCGGCACCTGCATGGCTGCCTCGCTGGATCCCCCGCCCCCTTGCCCGTCAGCCGCCGATCTATGGGCAGCGCTCAGCGTGGCGGAGCTCAGCTGTGGTTCAACCGCCGCTCCAAGTCGATCGATCGTCCAGCAAATCCGCTGTACCGACAAAATAGTGATGTTCTTACCAAAATAGTTGGTCCAAACTCTTGACAATCCGTGACTTTCTTGGTATCATCTAGACGAACCTAGGAGGTGGGTCATGCGCAAGATCCTCGAACACTGCCCATCGTGCGATGCCGACATGCTCATTACGCGGATGAGCTGCCCGGCCTGCGGCACGGTGGTCCTCGGCACCTGGGCGCCCTGCCGCTTCTGCCAGCTCTCGCCTGAGCAAACAGAACTTCTGGAGGCCTTTGTGCGCTCTCGCGGCAACGTCAAGGAGATGGCTCGCGAGCTCGACGTCTCTTACTGGACGCTCCGCAAGCAGCTGGATGACTTGGTCGAAGCCTTGGGGTACGAAGCTACCCCGCCCCCACCGGATGATACCGGCGAGCAACAGATGGGGGTTCTCGACCGGCTAGACCGTGGCGAGATCAGTGCCTCCGAAGCAGCCAGGTTGCTGGAAGGGCTGAAGGCCGACTGAGCCGGTGCGTGGTCTGCACCACCGGATGGGCACCATTTGGAGAAAGGATGTGCAATGAGCGACCAGACTATGAAGATCCTCCAGATGCTGGAGGACGGCAAAATCACCGTTGAAGAGGCAAACCGCCTGATCTCGGCGGTGCAGGATCTGGAGGAGCAGGAGGCCGAGCCGGATACTCGACGCCAGCGGCACAGTCACCCGGGCCCCCAGATTCCCCACATTGGGTCTATCCCACCCATGCCCCCGATGCCCGACGTTGGCAAGATCGTGAACGATGCTCTCAGCGGGGCCTTTCGGGGCCTACACATCCACCCAGGACCGGGAAGTGAGGAAGGCGGGCCAGCGGGCACAGTCGTCTTTCAGGGGGCGCGATTCAAGGGGGCTCGACTGGAGCATACCGACCTGACCGGCGCCAAGCTTGACGAGAACACCCGCCTGGAGGGCGCTGACATGCGCTATGCGGCTTTCGTGGATGCCGACTTGCGAGGGGCGGACCTTCGCGGAGCCGTGATGTGCTACAGCGCGTTCGTGGACACGAAGTTCCGAGACGCCGATCTGCGCGGTGCCAATCTGAGCTACGGGTCCTACGTTGGGGCAGATTTCCGCAGCGCTGACCTCCACGGCGCCGACCTCAGCTACAGCGACCTCTCCAACGCCGACTTCCGCGACACGAATGAGCCTGGACTGAACCTACGGGGCGTTGCCATGCGCGGGATCAAGTATCAAGCGGCGAGCCCTGAAGATGTAGCGTCACCGGAGAGCGCCGAGGCGCCGGCGCATGCCGCCACGGATGCCAACGATGTCGAACAGAATATCGACAATGCCGCCGAGGAGCACGAGGCACAGCCGCGCCACGACGAGAACTAGGCGTCCAAGACAGCGTCAGACGCCGCTCTGGCCACACGGCACCACAGACGGGCGAGCGCCACTTGGCCGCTCGCCCGTCATACGTTGGCCTCTGAGTGTGATCGGCGATAGCCAAGTCGGCTATGCCTGTACACGATCGGGGTTCGTCATACTGCAGCCTGGATCCGCCAGCCAGTATCGCGTGCTTTCGTCCGGTTGGTCTCTTTGCCGTAGGCTGCACAGCTCTTGACGGCTAAGGTAAGTCGCCCAGCTATTCGGGCACGCCACGCGCCGAGGGGTCTGCGCCCACGAGGAACAGCCCCAGACCAAACAGGAGCGCCGCCGTGCTCGCAACGAGCAGCGGCCACCGCAGTGCCGCGCCCGCCTCCGGCAGCATCTGGGGCAACTCATCGGTCAGCCGGAAGGTCCCGGAGACTACCTGGCCCGCGTGCAGAACGGCCACATCGGGTGTAGGTAACTCGAACGTGCCCGCGGTTCCCAGATCGACGTGTAACACGGCGTGGAGGTATTGCGAGGTGCTGCCGGCGTCAAGTGACACGGCAACCGCATAGCGTTCGCCCGTAGTCACTGGAGCGAAACCGACAAGCGATCCCCGCTGCCCGTCGGCATCAGCGTAGATGGCGATCCAGCCTGGTTCCGTGCTCACGACGCGAGCGATAGTCACCGTATCGTTCACCAGCGCCTGGTCAAAGACGACCAGACTGGGAGGCATAGACTCTGACACTTGAGGTGCGGCGTCCGCTACTGCGGACTCCACCTCCACTGACTGAACCACCACCTGTGTTTGGGAGGCGCCAACCTCGGCGTTTCCCAGAATGCCCAGCAGTCCCAGCACGATGATAAGCGCCGCAACCACGAACGCCCTTACTGCTTCGTCCACTCCCACCCGCCTCTCGCTCACCGGAAGCAACCCGGTAGCTGTGTTGCGGTATGCTAACCGATTATGGTGCCGACTGAGGATGGGGTCCGTTGGAATACCGGGCGGCATGCGTTGGGCTCTCCCGGGCCCCGCAGCACGATCCGCAACACTTCAGGCCGATTCAAGACCGGGCCCCTATCTACCGGCAATCAACTGCGCCCTCTCACTGGCCCGAGGTCGCTGAAGCCACCTCGACGCCGACAGTCTGCTCAACGACCGCGTCAGGCAACTCATCCTCGACGGCGCGAATACGCGGGTTCGCCCAGGCCAACGCGCTTGCCACAGCCAGCAACGCCCCTGCTACCAGGAAGATCACCGCGGTTCCACGGCCCGGCTCCGCACCCACCAGACGGCCCACCACAGAAGCCAGCCGCCCTTGTGCAGCCATCCACGGTTCGAACACGTGGTCAGCTAAGGGACCGGCAATCAGGAACGCGACCGGCATCATAGCGCGCGATATCATGCTACGCGCAGCGAATACCCGTCCCTGAACGTCGGGAGCAACCTTCGACTGGAAGATCGCCTGGCTCGGACCCGAGGCCATAGGTACACAGAAAAGCAGCAATCCCATGCCTAGCGCTGTCGTCAATCCTGACGGCGCAGCACCCATCAGCGCCAGCCCCACCGCCGCCAGGGTGATGAACCCTATGACTGCGACAACTCTGCGTTTGGGGCCTCCCCATGCACCCATGACAACGCTGCCAAGTAGCATGCCGACGCCTGACGCGGTCTGCACTGCCCCCAGAGTTGCCGCGCTTCCGAAGGCAAGGACCATAGAAGAACTCAGAACGCCAGCCAGGTTGAGGAGAAAGTTCACCAGGGCAAAGTAGAACAGCATGCCCAGAAGCCCCCTGCGGGCCCTCAGGTACTGCCACCCGAATACGGCATCACGCCAGACAACCGCTCGGCGATGCGATGGGCGAGCGGCATCACCTTCGGTCAGGGCAGGCTGAGGTATGTGCACTAAGAGCAATGCACCAACGGCAAGAAAGTAAGTAAGGAAATCAATGGCAAAGATCCCGCGCATGCCGACGATGCCGAACAGCGCGGCCGCCAGTAGCGGTGAGACCAGCATCTCGAGCGCCTGTGCGGCTTGCACCAAGCCGTTTGCACGCGCAAGGTGCTCCTTGGCGACCAACATCGTGATGGAGGCCGTATATGCAGGCTCCTGGAACGCCGCAAAGGCTGCGCTCAGAGGCGCTATCAGATAGACGTGCCACACTTGGAGCCCCCCAGCCCACATAAGCAGCACGGCGCCCAACGTAACCAACGCATCACCGGTGTCGGCTAAGATCATCAGGCGACGCCGATTATGGCGATCCGCCAACGAACCTGCCAGAGGGGCCAACAGGATGCGCGGCAGGCTACCAAGCAGAACCGTCATAGCCAGAGGTGTTGCCTTCCCGGTCTGCTCGAACAACCATACGCCCAACGCGAACCCGGTCATACCCGATCCAACGATCGATATCACCTGGCCCAGCCAGACGATAAGAAACGTGCGCATCCCTTTCGGCCTGAGCGACGATTGTTCCATGGGCGTCTCCTTTGGGCGGTCTAGGCCGGCCCTCCCTCTTCGGGATAGTCGAAGTGCGGGTAAAAGGCGACCGTGAGTGCATAGGCCTGCGCCTCTTCTTCGTCCCAAGTCTCGCCTACCCCAGCGGCGGCAAAGTCGGCGAGCAAGGCCCTGAGTCGTGACTGAAACTCAGCCGCTCGCGACTCCGGAATGCGGTCCAACAGCCGCGTAACGATCATCGTCCGTGGCCTCTCGGGCGCACCAGCCTCCAGGGCGTCCCGGCGGGCCTCAAGGCTCCGCAGCACATCCTCTCGGGTCGCGTCAAGTGTTGATAGCAGAACCGAGTTGATGCTCTCCCGTCCCGGCCGCGTCTCGAACGCCAGCAACGAAGGCGCGATCTCGAGCTCGTAGGCGGCGGCCCGGAACACTTTCTCAACCAAGTTGCCGACCATGTGCTGGTCCACGACCGTAATGAGGCCACGCGACTCCAACAGATTCACGTGGTAATAGAGCCGGCCTGGCGCCAAACCCAACCGCGCCGCCAGCTCCTTGACGGTCAGGGCACGACCGGCCAACTGCTCATAGATCTGCGCGCGCAGTGCATCCGCCACCGTTCGTAGCGTATCGAGATCACGAATCTCCAGCACGTCTTCTGGTTCAAATTCTTGCATCGCTACACTCCATCTAGTCGTACAGCTTTGGTCAAGCGTTAGGATTTATTCTAATGCATCTTGGCGGGCGAGTCAAGGCCCTCGCTGCCCGGTTGCGTGGACTTCGAGCTGCCTGGTGAAGTCGAATTGTCATGCATCGCAGGGCCTATGGTGTAGAATAGGAGAGACAAACAGCCCGCGGGCAGGGCCCGACATCAGTCTGCGTGGAGGTGACCCTATGGACTTGCTCGAGCGACGGATAGCTGCGTACGACGAACTTGTGGCTGCGGCACGAGGTGACATGCCCGTGGACACGCTGATTCATGGAGGCCGCATCCTGAATGTGCTCACCGGCGAGGTGCTTCCCGGTGCGATCGCCGTTCACAAGGGCTTCATCGTGCGGGTCTACGCACAGCACGTCGAGGCTGCAGAGCAGATTGATGCCTCCGGTACCATCGCGCTGCCGGCGTTCATCGATCCGCACGTCCACATCGAGAGCTCTATGGTACTGCCGCCCCAATACGCCGAAATCGTCGCAGCCAACGGTACTGGGACTGTGCTAGCCGATCCCCACGAGATCGTGAACGTGATGGGCGTCGAGGGCTTCAAGCTCATGGCAGACAACGCCAACGATCTGCCGGTTCGCCTCTATCTCGACATCCCCACGTGCGTCCCCTCCAAACGAGGCGCCGAGTCATCCGGGGCCGATATTCGCGCCTCAGACGTGCGATCGATGGCGGAGATGGGGGGGCGCAAGCTGGGCGAGCTGATGAGCTACGACGAGATTGTGGCCGGCGATCCCGTGATGACTGACATCGTGAAGGCCGGCTGGGATCTGGGCCTGCCGCGGGATGCGCACTTCCCAATGATCAGCGCACTGGGCAACACGTTCGGCGAACTCAACATCGCCCAGAAACTCGGCGCTGCGCTGGGCATGCTCGGAGGCCGTATCCGCGGGCTCCGCGGCCTGAGCAGTCTGGCTTACCGGATACTGGTCAACAAGCTGCGGGCGGGTGATCACCGCGCGCTCGATGCCTATCTGGTAGCGTTGGGATTGACTGCCGACCACGAGACCTATGGCCCGGAGATCCAGATCAAGCTAGATCACGGTATGCCTCTCATGGTCAGCGGCCACATCTTCGAACTCCAGCAGACGCTCCCGCTCTTCCTGGCCGGCGTCCGTCGGCAGCGCTACAAAGATTGCCTGGGCTTGTGCACTGACGACATCTGGCCCGATGAGCTGGTTGAGAAGGGTGGCATTGTCGGCATCCTACGCAAGCTGGCTGAACAGGGCATCGATCCAGTCGATGCGGTGCGCTTTGCCACGATCAACAACGCCCGCCGCCTTGCTGCCGCCGGTTTTGCAGAAGCCACGCTGATGGGCGCCCTCGTCCCGGGCACGGTCGCCGACATTGTGCTGGTGTCAGGGCCACTCAGGGCCTTCAACGTAGAGTTGGTGCTGCACGATGGAGCGGTTGTCGCAGCCCGAGGCGCCCTCACCAGCACCGTCCACCCCGCAACTGTTCCTACTCAAGCCCTGGACACCGTCCGCGTTGAGCCAGTACAGGCCGAGACGTTCCAGATCGCGGCGCCGCCCAATGCTCAACGCTCTGTGCGCACAAGGGTCCTAAGGCTACCCAAGCCCCCTGCCCTGCCGTTTCCCAGCTTCAGCGAGGAGAAGCTCCCAGTGCGCGACGGCATCCTCGACACGTCTGACTGCGTGACGATCGCCGTCTTCAACCGCTATCGAGCGGACATACCACGGCCTATCTTGGGTCTGATCCGAGGGTACAGCCTGACCCAAGGTGCAGTGGCCAGCACCTTGGCCCACGATTCCCACAACCTGATCGTGCTGGGGACAAACGACGTGGATATGGCCTTGGCCGTCAATGAAGTCCTGGCTATGCATGGTGGGATGGTCGCAGCTCGTGATGGTGAGGTCCTGGCCCGGCTGGCGTTCCCCGTAGCGGGACTCATGACCACATCACCTGTCGACAGCATCGCACGCGATGCCCGGGCCTTCCGGGAGGCGATCGGTGCTCTAGGACTCGATCCGCACAGCCCCATCTTGCCGTTTGCGGTCTTCTCGCTTCCAGCCGCGCCGGGTGACAAGGTCACTGATCTGGGCCTTTGGGACGCTGCACAGGGCCAGCACGTGTCGCTCTTTCCGGAGGAGGGCTAGGCCTCCTCTACGCCAAGGGCCTGCCGCGCCTTGCGGACTGGGCGTGGCAGGCCCTTGGCGTCTGGGCCCAGAGGCGACGTTGGAGATAGGGACGCAAAACGCGGCATCGCCTTGACTAAGCGGGCGTGTGCGGTATACTGTGGATCGTGGTAATACGTGAGACCTCGCGTAGTCCAAGCGAGGTCCTTTTTGTGCCAGACAGAGAACCGAATGCAGGCGGCGGTCTATGGCTATGGACCGCCGCCTGATGATGAGAGAGATCAGGAGTCATTGTGGGAAAGAGAGAAGCACCCATCCAGGATGTACGCATCATCGGGATCTTCGCTCACGTGGACGCTGGGAAGACCACCACGTCAGAGGCGATCCTCTACCATACAGGACGAATTCACCGGGCCGGCAATATCGACGACGGAAGCACGCAGCTTGACTGGATGGATCAGGAGCGGGAGCGCGGCATCACGATCATGTCGGCTGCGTCGGCGTGTCACTGGCGAGACCACCGCATCAACCTCATCGATACACCCGGGCACATCGACTTCACAGCGGAGGTCGTGCGCTCGATCCGCGTCATCGACGGCGCCGTCACGATCCTCTGTGGCGTGGGAGGCGTTGAGCCGCAGACCGAGGCGGTCTGGGGCCATGCCGACCACGAGCAACTCCCGCGACTGATCTTCATCAACAAGCTAGACAGGACCGGTGCCGATTTCGAGCGCGTTGTCGCCGAAGTGCACCAGCGCCTAACGGCAAGCGCGGTACCCATCCAGCTTCCCATAGGGCTGGAGGCCTCTTTCCGTGGGGCCGTCGATCTGCTTACACAGAGGGCCTACACCTGGACGGACGGTCAGGATCTCGTCGAAGCCGATGTCCCAGCCGAAATGATGGACGAAGTGACAGTAGCTCGGGAGGCGCTGATCGACAGAATCTGCGAGACCGATGAGACGCTTCTGCTGCAGCGGTTGGAAGGCATTGAGCCTGACATCAGCACGCTCAAGTCCGCGTTGCGGGCGGCCACCATCTCTGGCAGCATCGTGCCAGTGCTCTGTGGTGCGTCGCGCCAGCGAGTTGGCGTTGAGCCCCTGCTCGATGCTGTTGTCGACTACCTGCCCTCCCCCTTGGACATGCCTGCCATAGCCGGACGCAGGCCTGGTGAGGCAGACCGCAAGGTGGAACGCACCGCTGACCCCAAGGCCCCGTTCTGTGCCTCAGCGTTCAAGATCGTCGTCGATCCCTACGTTGGCCACCTGACGTGGGTGCGGGTCTTCTCGGGCACTGTGAAGAGCGGCGACGTGGTCTACAATCCCCGCGCCGGCGAGCACGAGCGTGTGGGCCGCATCTACCGCATGCACGCTAACCGCCGGGAGCAGACTGAATCGATGGCTGCCAGTGATGTCGTGGCGCTTGTGGGCATCAAGTCAGCTACGACCGGCGATACGCTATGCGATCCGGACGATCCCATCGTACTTGAGGAGTTCGAGTTCCCTGAGCCGGTGATTTCCGTAGCGCTGGCGCCCAGCTCGAACGATGAGCGGGACAAGCTCTACTCAGCAGTGCGACGGCTGTGCGATGAGGATCCCACGCTGATCTATAAGGTTGTTGCAGACACCTCTGAGCTCACCCTCTCAGGGATGGGAGAGCTCCATCTCGAGATCGCGGTCGAGCGCCTGCGCCGTGAGTTCGGGCTCGCCCCCAAGGTCAGCCTGCCGCAAGTCTCCTATCGCGAGACCGTCCGCCAGGCAGCGGAGGTACAGACAACCCACCGCAAGCAGAGCGGCGGACATGGCCACTATGCGCGTGTCACACTGCGCGTCGAACCGACGAGTGACGACCACGATGGTGTCGTATTCGTGGACGAGTCGTCCCCTGCCAGGCTTCCGCGCGAGTTCGTCCGGCCGGTGGAGATGGGCATCCGCCGCACGCTCTATAAGGGCGTGGTCGCCGGATATCCTATCACCGATATCAAGGTGACGCTCCTCGACGGTGACTACCACGAGGTGGATTCCGCAGCCATGGACTTCGAGATCGTGGGCAGCATGGCCGTCAAAGAGGCCATCCGCAAGGCAGCGCCGACCCTCATGGAGCCGATCATGAGACTGGATGTCAACGTGCCCGAAGAGCACTTCGGAAGCGTTGTCGCAGATATCGGTCGCCGGCGTGGCACGATGAACGAAATGCGCGTTCGCGGCCACTACCGCAACGTTGACGGAGAGGTACCTCTCGCTGAGGCGCGCGGGTACGCCACCGACCTGCGCAGCCTGACTCAAGGACGGGGTACGTTCAGCCTCGAATTCAGGCGCTATGACGTCCTTCCAGACGGCATCGCGCAGGCGCTGATCGAGGCCAATCGCCAGGCCCAACGCGTCCCTGCCGCCTAGCCCGGTACTACGCGCCTTGTGAGCATGACCTCGATCCTCGGGCATAGCGGATTTCGCTGTGCCCGAGTTTTGCTGCCATAGCTCTGATCTGGCATACACAGCCGCTCTCGTTTCCACCATGGCGTCTTGACTTATTTGTATTAATGTCATATAGTTAATACAGAATCTCATAACAATTGGCCTTGAGATTCCCGGCGGCGGGCGCTGCCTCCCACGCGCGATGCGAGGGTGGCAGCACTTTAACAGTTCCATAACCTGTCTGTACGACGTAAGGAGGAGACACACGATGAACCAACGATTGCTGGCGCTGATATCGGCATTGGTGATGTTGGGCCTGGTTCTAGCTGCATGCGGTCCGGCTGCGGAGACTCCGGAGCCAGCTGGCCAGGGGGAAGGTGAGCCCACCGAGGCCGCAATGGCCGAGCCTGTGACCATAACCGTTTGGCACGGCTATATCGAAACGGAGGCGGAGACGTTCGCAGCTGCGGTAGACGACTTCATGGCCGCCAACGAGGACGTAACGGTTGAGCTGCTGGCAGTTCCCTTTGACCAGTTGCAGAGCAAGTTCCAGACCGACGCCGCAGCCGGTGGCGGCTCCACTCTGATCACCGGTCCGCAGGACCGGATGGCCGGCTACAACGAAGCTGGCCTGCTCGCGCAGATTCCCGATGACGCCTCCTTCCTGAGCGAGCTCGTGCCGGCCGCCGTCGAGGGCGGGCGTATCGGCGGCGTGCTCGTAGGGGTTCCTCTGAACAACAAGGTCGTCGCAATGTTCTACAACAAGAGCCTGGTTGAGACCCCTCCTGCGGATTTCGACGAGCTGCTGGCGGCGGCCGAGGAGCTCGGGCTGGCGATCACGTCCGACTGGTTCCACAACTACATGTGGGTATCAGCATTTGGTGCTCAGCTGTTCGACGATGACTACCGCTGTGTGCTCGATGAGACCGGTGCTGCGGAGGGGTTCGCCTACTTCAAGACGGTCTGCGACTCACCGGGCGTCACCTGCGATCCGAACGATGGCGACATGGACATCCTCTTCCGCCAGGGATTGGCGGCTTTCCGGTTCCAGGGTCCCTGGATCGCCGGTGATGCCATCAGCGACCTCGGCGAGGACAACGTCGGCGCCACAGTCATCCCGCCCATTCCCGGTGCGGACTATCCCCGAACGTGGAACCAGTCTGAGATGATTCAGATCAGCGCGAATGCGTCAGAAGCAGAACAGGCAGCGGCGCTGCGCCTGATTGAGCATCTGACTAGTGCTGAGGTCCAGCAGACCTTCTTGGAGGCAGCAAACTGGATCCCGGCAAACCAGAACGTTGACACCTCGGTCAATCAGGTTGTGGGCGGCTTCCTCGACCAGGTGCCCTACTCCGATCCCTTCCCGGTGGTAACGGAACTGAACGCCACCTGGGACCCTATGGCGAATGCCGTCACGCAGGTCCTCGAGGAAGTGCTGACTCCTGAGGAAGCGCTGGTCGAGGCCTGTGAGTTGATCAACACCGCAAACAACAAGTAGCCACTCAAGGGCGGTGGGGCCATCACCACCGCCCTCTCCTTTCGAGCACTCAGCCTGAGCGTTATGGCAGCGATCACGGTATAAGGAGGCACAATGGCTGCAGTGACCCCCACCCCACAACCAGGGAAGATCGAAGTCGGGAAGGCACTCTGGGAAGGACGCCTCGCCTATCTCTACATTCTGCCGGCGTTCCTGATCATGGCCTTCATTACGTTTTACCCCATCGTGTACCAGGTCTGGATGGCGTTCACCAACTTCGAACTACGTCACCTCAGGCTACAGAACCCCGAATTCGTAGGGTTCGAAAACTTCGTGCGGGTGCTGGGCGGGCTCCCCATACCCAACTACAGCTTCGGCCGCATCCTCGTGTTCAATACCGTATGGACCTTCGTCAACGTTTTTCTACACGTTACACTGGGCATCCTGGTTGCCGTGGCACTCAATATCAAGAATCTCCCGGGGAAACGACTGTACCGCAGCCTGTTTATCATACCCTGGGCGCTCCCGTCGCTGGTCTCCGGGATGGTGTGGAACAACATGTGGCACGAGCGGTTCGGCGCGGTGAACCTGCTCCTGCAAGAGCTAGGACTCCCGGGCAACATTCGCTGGCTCCAGGAGACGCAGCCTGTGATCAACATACCTCAGATTGGCCTGGTGCTGCCCCTGTCGTTCTTCGCCGTGTTGATCGCCAATGTTTGGCTTGGATGGCCCTTCATGATGTCCATCGCGACTGGCGCGCTGCAAAGCATCCCCGAAGAGCTCTACGAAGCAGCTCTCGTTGACGGTGCTTCGGGATGGCAGAAGCTCTGGAGAATCACGCTGCCAATGATCCGTCCCGCGATGGTTCCGGCAACGATGATCGGCATCATGATGACGTTCAACCAGTTCAACGTGATCTACTTCGTGACCGGCGGTGGACCGCTCGGCTTGACCCAGATTCTGGTTACCCAGGGGTTCAATCTCGTGAACCAGCAGGGCTGGTACGGTGTGGCCTCCGCGTTCAACCTGATCGTCTTCCTGATCCTTGCCGTGATCACGCTGATCACGAACCGAATCTCGCGGGCCACGGAGCCCTACTACGCTTAGGGAGGCAGAGCGATGGCACACATACAGGCACACACCTCCCCCGCACGCCGGGCCAGTGTATCGGCAGGCGGCGTTATGGCGATTGGATGGACCGCGTTGGCGATCCTGCTATCTCTGGGGCTTGTAGTGCTGGGCCTCTACGTGATCGCCGTCCGTCCGGCGGCATCGGACGCCACCTCGGCGGTGCCCAAAGTCGCAGGCGGCCTGGTGGCGATCGCCGCCGGCGCCATCATCCTGGTGCGCTATAGTCGCGTCGCGCGGGCCTACTCCCGCGAACGCGACGTGAGAGTCCTGCGTGAGACGATGAACGCTGACCTCGTCCAGGCCTTTCTGCTCATCGTCCTGGCATCGGTGCTTTTCCCCGTGCTCTGGATTCTGTCGATGTCGCTGGATCCTCGTGACTTCTCACGCCCCACGGGGCTTACGATCATCCCGCCCGGTGCCACACTGGACGCCTACGCCCGGGTTCTGACGAATCCATCGCCCAACCCAGTTACCTTCCTGCAACTGCTGCGCAATAGCCTGCTCGTAGCCGCCGGAACGGCCGCACTGGCAGTCGCTGTCGGCACCACTGCAGCCTACGCATTCTCGCGGTTCAACTTTCCCGGCCGGCGCATTGGGATGCTCGGATTCGTGCTGGTGCTGATGATTCCTCCTGGCGGCACCCTCGCGCCGCTCTTCGTGCTCTTAACTGCGGTGGGACTGCGCACCTCGCTGGTCGGCCTGGCTATCGCCTATACCTCCACGGCCCTGCCCTTTGCCATCTGGAACATGAAGGGTTTCATCGATGCCTTGCCCTTCGACCTGGAGGAAGCCGCGATGATCGACGGTTGCAGTCGCACGCAGGGCTTCCTTCGCGTGATCCTGCCCCTGGCTGTACCGGGTATGGCTGTCACCGCATTGTGGGGATTTCTCACCGGGTGGTCAGAGTTCATCCTCGCGTGGACCTTCCTGAGCGACCCGCCCACGTTCACATTGCCCATGGTTCTCCGTGGAATGGTAGGCCAATACGCCGCCGGCACGTCTTGGGCGATGTTCTCGGCGATGTCGATCGTGATGTCCATCCCAGCGGTGATGGTCTTCTTCTTCCTGCAGCGGTACCTCGTCTCGGGCCTTGCAGCCGGTGGGGTCAAGGGGTAGTAGCTCAGCACAGAGGCGACAAGGAGCAACTCCGTACAGCTCACAGCCCTTGCGCCTCTGGCTGACCACCGTGGATGCCGACGGGTCAGGGCCACATCCGTGATTCTGGATGTGGCCCCGATTTCCTGGGATGCTGCCCGGCCTCCGGCTGGGGGCAGCGCTATGCGCGAGCCCCCATCACCGCCGCCGACCCCGCTCCGCCTCTCGCCCGAATCGGTCTCCCACCCAAGCGCAGCTTGACCTCCCCGGTCACGGCACTAGACTCCACGGAATCACAAGGAGAGACGACCACATGCAGACAATGACATACAGGGGCATGCCCTACCGTCGAATGGGACATTCCGGGCTCTGGGTATCGGAAGTCGGTCTGGGACTCTGGAAGTGGGGAGATCCCAGTTACGACGGATCCAGGGTCGGCGACCACGATGGATTCGCCATCCTCGACCAAGCGCTCGATCTGGGTGTCACGCACTGGGATACTGCAAACTCCTACAACATGGGCTCAGGCAACAGCGAGCGCCTCCTCGGACGCTATTTCGCGAGCAGAGGATCGCGCGTCCGCCACCAGGTGGTGTTGGCAACCAAAGTGCGTAATCCCGTGCGCGCGGAACACGAGATGTCCCGTGATTTCAGCCCAAATCAACGCGGCGGATCGCGGAAGTACATCCTGGCTGCCGTCGACGAGTGCCTGAGCCGGCTGAACACCGACCATATTGATGTGCTCTACCACCACGCGCCCAGCCTCCTGCCCGACGGAGACTGGGAAACCCCCCTCGATGAGATGTGGGACGCGTTCAACTCAGTGGTGGAGCAGGGCAAGGTGCGCTACCTGGCAGTCTCGAACCGTCCGGTCGAGCAACTGGAGGCCGACCGGCAGGCGCTCACCGCTGTGACCTCGAATCCGGCTCGGCGCATCATCGGCGTGCAGAACTGGTACAACTTGCTGCAGCGTACCAAGGTGACGGCACTGGACGACAGCCCGACGATTGAGGACGAGCAAGCATTCCTTGGCTATCTGGAAGAGACCGAGACCGGCCTCGTTCCGTACGTACCGTTGGCCGTGGGCTTGCTGACCGGGCGCTACCGCAAAGGTCAGCCAGACAGGGAGGGCCGCCTCAGTCAGGAAGCGTGGGGTGAGGAGTTCCTGACCGACCGTAATCTGATCCTCGTAGAGAAGCTTCAGGCGCTGGCGGTGAGCAAAGGCTGCACGCTTCCCCAACTCGCCATTGCCTGGCTGCTCTCCCACAGCGTCGTCTGCTCGGTCATCGCAGGCGTCACGAAAGTATCGCACCTCCTTGACAACGCCCAAGCGCCGGCAGTCTCGCTGAGCGGGGACGATCTAGCGCTTCTTGATACGTTGACACAACCACACGACGAGCCCTATGAGCCTGCAGACAAGGGTGCGCAAGACGACCAACTAGACACGTGATGAGTCCAAACAAGGTTCGACGGCCAACGCGCGACGGGCAACCTGACTCAGCCAGCCATAGATCGGTCGAGCGGTCGACGCCCCTTGACTCCCATCCGCGCCCTCCTACAATGCAGACGTGGCTCCCACGATCGGTGGAGGCTCTCCTTACCAGACGTCGCGACCGTATCTTGCATCCTGGCTGATTCTCGCGCAGCGAGCTGAGGTGACTGTGCCTATTCCGAAAGCCGCTTACCTGGCCACATTGCCGCCCGAGTGGCCCGAAGACCTACTACCCAGCATCCAGGCGATGGTCAACACAGCGGGCACCAAGCTCGTCGTCCTGGATGACGATCCCACTGGCTGCCAGACGGTGCACGACGTAGCCGTGTACACCGAGTGGTCAGTTACCGCCCTGACCGCAGCGCTCCATGAGCCTGATACGGTCGCCTACATCCTCACGAACTCGCGTAGCGTGCCGCTGCCCGCGGCACAGGCCATCAACCGTGAGATTGCCACCCATTTGCAGGCCGCCAGCCGTTCAGTGGGGCGAGACTACGCTGTCGTCAGCCGCAGTGACTCTACCCTACGAGGTCACTACCCCGGAGAGACTCAAGCTCTCTCCGATGCCTTGGGCAACCCGTTCGACGCCACACTCATCATTCCCTTCTTCGGCGAGGGCGGGCGGCTGACAATCGGGGATATCCACTACGTGGCCGAGGGTGACAGCCTGACACCCGCAGCAGAGACCGTCTACGCGCAGGATGCCGTCTTTGGCTACGCACACTCCGACCTCCGCGCTTGGGTAAGCGAGAAGCATGGCGCCTCTCTGGCACCAGACGACGTCGCCAGCCTTACGCTCGACGATGTGCGACAGGGAGGCCCAGAAGCGATCACGGCCAAGTTGCTGAGCCTTCCCCGACACACAGTCTGCATCGCCAATGCCGCCAGTTACCGGGACCTTGAGGTCATCGTGGCCGGCCTGCTGGCTGCCGAGGCACGCGGGAAACGCTACCTGTACCGCACTGCCGCGTCGTTCGTGCGGGTTCGGGGCGGCATTCAGCCGCGCCCGCTTCTCCAACACGGCGAGTTGGCATCCGGCCGGGCGACCACCGGAGGTGTGGTGGTGGTCGGGTCTCACATTCCCAAGACCACACAACAGATCGCGGCTGCACTCACCCTCCCCAGCCTGTGCGCAGTCGAGTTGCCGGTCCGCCCGATTCTCGACCCGGCCTCGCGCTCGGCGGAAATCGCCCGGTCCATTACAGCGATTGACGCTGCCCTGGAGTCTGGGGAGGATGTGCTTGTCTACACAAGCCGAGAGCTCGTACGCGAGACGCCCACGCTCGACACCCTGGAAGTCGGACAGCAGGTCTCGCGTGTCCTGGTTGCGGTTGTCCGCGGTCTGCACACCCGTCCCGCATGGCTGATTACCAAGGGAGGTATCACGTCTTCGGACATCGCGACCTCGGGTCTTGGAGTCACCCGAGCCCTTGTGTTGGGACAGGCTATTGCGGGCGTCCCGATCTGGCGCACCGGGCCCGAAAGCCGTTGGCCAGGCCTGACCTACGTCGTCTTCCCAGGCAACGTCGGCAGCGATTCAGCCCTGGCGGAGATGATCGAAATCCTTAGGGGAACCGCAACGCAGGGTTCCGGCTGACCCTCACCGCCATGCTGCAGCGCCCAAGATCGATGGACTCGACCCAGCCCTTCACACCCCCTAGCGGGACACCGCGCCGCCAAGCCGATCGACTGGCCGTGCTCTACGATATCGCGCGCCAGATCGTTGGCGAGCTCGACCTGCCGCAGCTCCTGCGCAAGGCAGCCGATTTGGTGCAGACCAGATTCGACTACTACAACGTGTCTCTCTTCATGTTCGACGAAGCCACCAACGAGCTGGTGGCCACGGCGCGGGCCAGCCAGATGCAGGACCATATGCCGGTCGAGCGACTGGGACGCGAGCAGGGAATGGTCGGCTGGACTTACAGAAACCGCAAGACGTTGCTGGCCAACGACGTGACAGGTGAGCCTCGCTTCTATAACCCTCGGGGCATCCCAACACAATCGGAACTATGTGTGCCCATCACCTTCGCAGGCGTCGTGCTTGGCGTGCTCGACGTACAGAGCCCAGCCCTAGGTGCCTTCGACGACGAAGATGTCGTCGCACTGGAGACACTGGCCGATCAGCTAGCGGTCGCCATCCGTAACGCCCGCCTGTTTGAGGAGACGGTCGCGCTTAGACACTTTCACGAGAGCATCGTCCGGACGATGAACGAAGGTGTGGTCGTCTCAGATGACTTAGGCGTGTTTACCTTTGTGAATCCAGCCGCAGCGAGCATACTCGGGTACTTCCCCGATGAGCTGGTTGGCCAGCACTGGTCCGCCATCGTGCTTCCTGACCAGAGAGCGCTGGTCGCAGCGGCCGACCGTCGACGCGCGCTTCTCCAGACCGACCGATACGAGCTTCAACTCATGCACCGGAATGGCACGCCTGTGCCGGTTCTGGTCAGCGGCGCCCCGTGGATGGACCCCGCTAGCGGCGGCTATGCAGGCAGCCTGGCGGTCTTCACCGATCTCCGCGAGCAGAAGCTGCTTGAGGCCCAGTTCCAACATGCCCAGAAGATGGAGGCACTCGGCCGCCTGGCCGGTGGCGTCGCACACGACTTCAGCAACCTGCTGGCAGTCATCCGCGTCAGCAGTGACCTTCTCACGCGCGGGCTGCCATCGGGTACCGTGCTGGCGGAGCATGTGGAACGCATCCAGGACGCGTGCTACCGCGCGACCGACTTGACACGCCAGCTACTGAGATTCGGCCGTCAGGACCCAGCCCGGCCTCGCCTGCTCGACCTGAACGAAGCTGTCACCACCCTTACCAAGATGCTGCGCCGAATCATTGGAGAGAGCATCAACCTTGTGGTTAGGCCTGCCACCGACCTGTGGCTGGTCACGATCGATCGATCGCATCTTGACCAGATCCTAATGAACCTCGTCGTGAATGCCTGCGACGCTATGCCAGAGGGAGGCACCCTGGTCATCGAGACGGCCAACGCGCCGCTCGACGCCTCGTACCGCTCGCGCCGCCTGGAGGTGCCGCCAGGCGACTACGTTGTCCTGACGGTGCGCGACACCGGAACCGGGATGGACCCGACGATTGAGGCGCGGTTATTCGAGCCGTTCTTCACAACCAAACCGCCGGGAGAGGGAACCGGGCTCGGGCTGGCTACTGTCTTCGGCATCGTCAAACAGAACCAAGGCGATATCGTCGTCGATACCCAGGCCGGCAAGGGAACACAGTTCAGAGTCTACTTGCCACGAGCGCGGCTCGACGCGTCCTAGGCCATCGAGTGTAGCCATGCAATCCATCGAACGAATTCCGGAATCTGAGATCGTCTCGGACGTGATCACCAGCACCCTGCTAGCGGCCCTCCGCAACGCCTATGACCTAGACTGGAACGGCATCCACGGGATCGCGCACTGGCAGCGCGTTCGCGAGAACGGCCTGCGGTTGGCGGCACAGACCGGGGCGAGCCCTGCCGTCGTGGAGTTGTTCGCGTTCCTTCACGACATCAAGCGTCGGAATGACGGGCGTGACCCTGATCACGGGCGGCGCGCTGCCGACTGGGCACGACATGCCCCCAACAAGGTGTTCCGGCTCGACGATAAGGACTTCGAACTGCTTCTGTACGCGTGCGAGCATCACACCGAGGGACTGACCCTGGCGGACGTGACCGTGCAGACCTGCTGGGATGCCGACCGGCTGGACTTGGGCCGCGTAGGCATCATCCCCACACCTCCCCGCCTCTGCACCGCTGCTGCCCGCGACGCGGACGTCATCGCCTGGGCCATCCGCCGCAGCCAAAACTGGCAGACTGTGGGTAGGTGACTACCTGACCCCACACACACGATACGGGTCGGCGAAGCGCTCAGTCCGGCGCAACTCTGGGGTGTCTGCGATTTGGAGCTACCTCATCGTCGCCTTGTGCTGGAGTAGTGCCGTAGGGAGGCAATGATGAAACTAAAAGTACACCGCAGATGTGCCCTCTGGCTGGCCTTTCTGATCCTGCTCGTGTCGTGGTGGCCAGGGTGCGCGTCTACGCCTGATGTAGTCGTGCCGACGACGCCCGTTCCATCCGCGACACCGGCCGCAAAGGCGAAGACTCCGCCCGTCACGTCTACATCGCGCCCCACGCCGACAGTGACCCAGACGCCGACACCTTCGCCAATGGTGCTGGCCACCCCCTCTCGGACTTCGACGCCGCAGCCCGTGCCCACAGGATCTCCCACTCCCACACGTCCCTCGACGCAGGAGCCAGCCGGGCCCTCAGCAACCGCTACCGCTTCCGGGCCGATCATCCACTACTTCCGGGCCGGCGTGGAGATCGCCGATCCGGGCGATACCGTGACACTGTCGTGGGATACCTCAGGGGCCGACCACGTCATCCTCTACAAGCTTTTCTATAGCGGTCAGCTTCCGGGCGAGGGAGTCGATCTCCCCCCGTCTGGCACCTACGGCTATGCTATCTCGCCGGATGAATACAACTGGGTCAGCTTCCTGCTCTACGTCTGGGACGAGACCGATCGCAGCACCAACGCGGGAGTGACCGTACGCCTGCGTTGCCGCTACGACTGGTTCTTTACACCCGTCCCCGAGGATCTCTGCCCCACCGCGCCCATCGTCAGCTGGGCAGCCGAGCAGTCCTTCGAGCACGGCACGATGATCTGGGTCGAGACTGAGAGTGCCATCTATGTGCTCTACGACGATGTCGGAGCCAGCCCCAAATGGGATCGCTTCGAGGACACCTGGACTGACGACGAGCCCGAGAGCGATCCCAACCTTCAACCGCCAGAGGGGCGCCAGCAGCCTATCCGGGGGTTCGGGAAGATCTGGCGAGAGAACGCTTACGTCCGGGAACACCTTGGCTGGGCCATCGAGCCCGAGCATGGGCTGAACACTATCATACAGCGCACAACACGCTACAAGTACAATGCATGGTATCTGCTTGGCCGAGATCACCTTGTCTGGTACCTGGGACCCGAACGAAGCTCCTGGGACAGGCTCGGGCCAGTCACAGTGATCCTTGATCCCAACGGCAACTCGCGTTGAGTACTCTCCACACCCACTATTGACGGCGTGCGCCACACCTGCTACCATGCACGTTTCTTGGGGCAGTACCGTGCTCAGTCGGCGCTGTCGGAGGACACCTATCGAGTATAGTGAAGGGACCTGGCGCTGCGCCGACCAACGCTGCTACTCCCCAAGTCGCAGCGTATCTGGGTGAAGGATATGATCGAAGGAACTGAACTGCTTGCTCCGGCTCGGGACCTTGCCTGTGGCAGGATTGCTGTCGATGCCGGTGCCGATGCCGTTTACATCGGAGCGCCGCGCTTTGGCGCACGGGCGCGAGCCGGAAATGCGCTGGAAGACATTTCCGCGCTCGTAGACTATGCCCATCAGTTCTGGGCGCGCGTCTACGTGACCGTCAACACACTCCTGCACGACAACGAGCTACCCGAGGCAGTCGACCTAATCGTTCAGCTGCACGCAATCGGCGTCGACGCGATCATCATCCAGGATGTTGGGCTTCTGGAATGTGATCTGCCGCCGATACCCTTGATTGCCAGTACTCAAATGCACAACACCACGCCGGAGCGAGTACGTTTTCTCGAAGCAGTTGGATTCCAGCGTGCCATCCTGGCTCGCGAGCTTAGCCTCGAGCAGATCCAGTCCATTCGCAACGCCACCCAGTCGATAGAGCTCGAGACGTTTGTCCACGGAGCACTCTGCGTAAGCTATAGCGGCCAGTGCTACATGAGCTATGCAATCGGTGGGCGCAGCGGCAACCGCGGCGACTGCGCACAGCCGTGCCGGCGAGTCTACAGTCTGGTCGACAGCCGTGGACGCGTGCTTGTCGCAGATCGCTATCTGCTCTCTTTGCGCGACATGAACCGCGTGACAGACCTAGGCGCGCTGCTCGACGCTGGCGTCAGTTCGTTCAAGATTGAGGGGAGGCTCAAGGACGAGACCTATGTAGCGAACGTAGTGGCCGCCTATCGCCAGGCCCTAGATATGGCCGCACTTGAGTGCGGCCTCGATAGGAGCTCTTCCGGCAAGACTCAGGCGGCCTTCGAACCTGATCTCAGGAAGACGTTCAACCGCGGTTACACAGGCTACTATCTCTACGGTCAAGACGACTCTCCAGGTGCTATCGACTCGCCCAAGATGGTGGGCGAAGCAGTCGGTACTGTCGTGGAAGTTGAGCCGCGCACGTTCGTGATGGAAAGTACCGCGACCCTACACAGGGGAGACGGTATTGCATTCTATAGCGCCTCAGGCAGGCTCCAGGGCACGGTCATCAACCAAGTGCAGTCACACCGCCGAGGCCTACGGGTCACGCCCAACTCCCTCAGCGGCATCCGACCCGGAACGGCCATCTACCGGAACCATGATCACGCCTACCTAACTGACATCATGAAGTCCCTGCCAGTGCGCACAATCGGGGTGCGTTTCGCATTGGGCGAGACAGCTGACGGTTTCTCCCTCACCGTTGAAGACTCTGACGGCTGCACGGCTTCGGTCGTCATGCCTATGGACAAGACTGTTGCACGCAAGCCAAAGCAGGCCGAGGACACAGCACGCGCCCAGATAGCGAAGACGGGCAACTCGATCTTCCACGCTGAGGAGGTGACCATCAGCTGGTCTGGCTCTTACTTCTTACCCTATTCCGCCCTCAATGCGTTGCGCCGCTTGGCGCTAGATGCCCTTATCAAGGCTCGCGCTGCCCGCCGGCCAGTGCTGACCAGCGTGGTCGTCAAGAATGCGGTCCCATATACAGACGCTAAGCTCACCTATCGTGGCAACGTACTGAACGACAAGGCCAGGGCTTTCTACCAACGGCACGGCGCTACGCAGATCGAGCCCGCCGCGGAATCGGGGTTGGATATGCGACAACGCATCATTATGACTACCCGGTACTGCCTCAAACGCCAACTGGGGTGGTGCCCTCTCGAGGCCAATGTCATCCATATCGAGGAGCCCCTGTCGCTGGTCGACGAGGAAGGACATTATTACCACCTGTCATTCCGTTGCACAGAGTGGCCCCACCAGTGTGGTATGGACATAGTTTACTGATGGCGGCGCGGCTAGTGCAGTTCGGTGGCACAGCGCCATCGAAGTAGCATATCAGATGCAGGAGTGAATCAGCCATGGCCAGCCCGATCGCCTATCTCGATGCCAATCTACCCACTGAAGAACGCGTAACGGATCTGCTCAGCCGTATGACGCTGGAGGAGAAGGTGGGCCAGATGTGCCAGTACCTGTTGCCTTCTCTAGGTTTCAGCCGCCAACCGGAGGCCGTAGTTGACGCCGAGGCCGGGCCGGCGCCCGATTCCGATGACAGCACGATGCGTTACACACCCGTCGACCAAGCCTCTGTTCCCACCCTAATCGCGCAGGGCCTGATCGGCTCCATCCTCAGCGAAACCGACCCAGCCCGCATCAACGCAGCACAGAAACTGGCGGAGCAGTCGCGACTTGGTGTTCCTCTGCTCTGCGCGACTGACGCGATTCACGGACACGCGATGCACGCCGGTGCCACAGTCTTCCCCGCGCCCATCGGACTGGCCGCTTCGTGGGACCGCAGCCTCATCAGACAGGTCGCGCAGGCCACAGCGCGCGAAATGCGCGCCTGTAATCTCCACTGGACGTTTTCCCCTAACGTCGATGTCCTGCGCGATGGCAGATGGGGCCGCAGCGGCGAGACGTTCGGGGAGGATCCCTATCTGGTTGGTCAGCTGGGTGCCGCGATGATCGCAGGCTACCAATGCGCGGATGACCCCGAGGCCTATGTAATGGCTTGTGCCAAGCACTACATCGCCGGCGGCGAGCCCCCTAACGGGCTGAACTTCGCTGCGATGGACCTTAGCGAGCGGGCACTCCGCGAAGTCTTTCTGCCCCCCTACGCCGTGGCAGTCGAGGCTGGCGTAGACACCGTTATGGCGGCTCACCACGAGGTGAACGGGGTACCGTGCCACGCCAACCGCTATTTGCTAACACAGGTGCTGCGCCACGAGCTCGGGTTCGGTGGCTTTGTGGTGAGCGACTTCACCGACGTGGCCCGGCTGCATTCGGTCCACAAGGTCGCAACATCCTTGCAGGACGCCGATAGAATGGCCGTCGAGGCCGGGATCGACATGCACATGCATGGCCCCGGGTTCTTGGAGCCAATCCTCGATTTGGTGAAGCAGCGGCGACTGGACGTGCACATCATCGACGCGGCTGTGCGTCGCATCTTGACGGCCAAGTTTCGCCTGGGGCTATTCGAGAACCGCTATGTAGATCCCGATGCGGTGGCTGTACAGCTCGCGACTCCGGAACATAGGCAGCTCGCCCTGCAGGCTGCCCGCGAGTCTATCGTCCTCCTCAAGAATCAGGGCCGCCTACTTCCACTTGACGATTGCATCAGTCGCCTGTTTGTCACCGGACCCAACGCCGATACTCAGGCGATCCTCGGGGACTGGGCAGTGCCACAGCCGCCCGATCACGTTGTGACGGTCTTGCAGGGGCTGCGCAATGCGGTCTCACAGCACACCCGCGTAGATTACCTGGACTGCGGTAGCCTGCTGACTATCGACGACGCTGTTATTGTAGCCGCACGCCGCCGTGCGGCTGCCGCAGACGTCGCGGTCGTTGTGGTCGGCGAGAATCCGCTGCGCACCACCGAAGACAAGACAGAAGGTGAGAACGTGGCGCGCACTGACTTGGATCTACCCGGGCGCCAGCAGGCGCTCATCGAGGCCGTGGTCGCTTCGGGAACCCCGACTGTGGCGGTCCTGATCAACGGTCGCCCTCTGTCCGTCAGCTGGATTGCCGAGCACATCCCGGCTCTGGTCGAGGCGTTCCATCCGGGAATGCTCGGTGGCCAAGCGGTGGCTGACGTACTCTTCGGGTTCACCAACCCAAGCGGCAGACTCCCCTACACCGTTCCGCGCACCGTGGGCCAGCTCCGG
>Ga0123333_10001584_pt1 | contig 24092 bp, 23 predicted proteins | sample BioC12SIPDNA_3_FD_89957 | JGI IMG/M metagenome (GOLD analysis project Ga0123333, IMG submission 89957) | Anaerobic biogas reactor microbial communites from Washington, USA - Biogas_R2_B C12 SIP DNA | ecosystem: Engineered > Bioreactor > Anaerobic > Unclassified | place: Washington, USA... | reverse complement strand
TCTCGGGGCCCACGATCACAAAGTCGTTGTACATCACATCCTCGCGCCGCGTTCCATGGCCGTCCGCCATGTAGGCATCTTCCTTGGCGCGATCATGCACCAACAGGACATCGGCATTGCCATCCTGCCCGAGTGCGATCGCCTGGCCCGTGCCGACAGCGATCACTTCCACCGTGATGCCGGTCTTTTCGGTAAAGTCCGGCAGGATATAGTTCAGCAGGCCGGAATCATCGGTGCTGGTAGTCGTGGCGAGCGTGAGTCCCTGGGCATCGCCGGCAGTCTGCCCACCAGTGGCATCCTCTCCGTTGCTGACGGTTGTGCCCTCCGAGGCTGGCTGACCGCAACCAACCAGTAGAGCGACGATGACGAGTAGTACTGGTAGAACTCGGAACCTGTGCATTGCTTACCCCTTTCGTTGAACATGTGCTAGTAGATCATCTCGCCGCGGGCAAACGCGGCCGTGCGCGGATCGACGGGCGAGTCGAAGAACTCGCCCACCGGGCTCACCTCAATCAGCTCCCCATCGAGCAGCAGCCCCACGCGGTGAGCCAGGCGTCGGGCTTGGAATACGTTGTGTGTGACCAGGATCACCGTTGTGCCCAGGTCCGCATTCACCTCCTCCACGATGGCTTCGATTGCACCAACATTGTACGGGTCCAGGTTGGCCGTGGGCTCATCCAGCAAGAGCACGTCGGTGCGTAACGCCATGGCCCTGGCGAGCGCCACACGCTGAGCCTCTCCGCCCGAAAGTGTTGTGGCCTTCTGCCGGGCGAGATCGCGCAGCCGAACGCGATCCAGTGCGGCGAACACCTCCTCGCGAACCTGGCGGATGCCGCGCAGCTTGAGCCCGAATCCGACATTGGCTTGAACACTCTGCTTTAGCAGAAGCGGCCGTTGGAATACCGTGGTCACTCGCCTACGGATGGCGAGCGGGACGGTGTCTTCCGGCCCGAAAGTGTGGCCGTCAAAGGTGATCGTGCCGGCAGTAGGCGGCTCCACAAAGTTCAAGAGACGCAACAGCGTGCTCTTGCCGGCCCCGCTCGGCCCCACGATGGCCAGGACCTCCCCTCGGTGGACGTCCAGATCGCCCAGCGCCAGTACCTGATGCTTGTCGTAGACCTTGGTTACGCCTGCCAGCCGGTAGATACTCTCGTTCACTCGTCAAAGCTCCTTCCCTGGAGGAGCATCATGGCCAGATTCACCAGGAACGACAGCGAGAGCAGAATAATCCCGAGAGATGACGCCAGCTCAAAGTTCCCCTTGCGTGTCTCCAGGACGATGGCCGTGGTGAGCACACGTGTCTTGTGATCGATGTTCCCACCCACCAGCATCACAGCCCCAACTTCCGAGATGATGCTGCCGAAACCCGCGATGACCGACACGATTACGCCCGTGCGCGCCTCCATCAAGACGGTGCGCGCAGTCTGGTAGCCGGTGGCTCCCAGCGCACTGATTTGCTGGCGAAGCTGCTGGTCAACGCCCATCACGGCGGCCATTGTGAACCCGGCTACGAGAGGAAAGGAGATGATGGTCTGGGCCATGACCATCGCCGAGGGTGTAAAGAGGCGCGGAATGATCTCGGACTGGATGGTGCCCAGCGGGCCGCTGCGGGAGAGCAGCATATACACAAGAAGACCAATTACTACTGGTGGAAAACCCATCCCAGTATATAGGAGCGATATCAAAAGCCGCCGGCCACGGAATCGGCGCAATCCGAGGAACACACCCAGCGGAATGCCAACCAGTGAGCTAAAGAGCAGAGCGATCCCAGAGACCCGAAATGTCAGCGAGACGATCTCGATCAGATCGGGATCGCCGGAAAGGATCAGCATGATCGTTTCATGCAGGAAACCAGCGAGTGCTCGGATGATCTTCCCCCTGCCTGAGATGAAAAAGAAAGAACCGGCGTTCCTGCCCCCGAGCATGGCAAGAAAACGCCGGTCCGCAAAGGCGTACCGGATTCTCCTTTCCAAGCGGGGGGCCTGGCCGTTTCCAGCCAGACCGTTTGCCTCCGGCAACAGCGACGGAGGCTCGACCACGCGCCATGGCCGAGGGCGGCTTTGGGCCACGTGGTTCGGAGAACGGGCTATTCAGTTTCGCGCTCTATTGTAGGCGAGCGGCGGGGTCCCTGCAAGTGCCCCCTGTGCTCGCGGCCATGGACCTATCTGGGCGGGCAGCGTGTGCATCCAGCCGCCCTTCCCGGTAGCGGGACGCTTGGCTGCTCAGAGCTAGTACGTGTACACGCTGCCGCCGATGAACTCGCGCAACAGCGAATCGCCGGGAATCGGGCTCTCGTCTTCCACGGAGTGCACGGCGCTCAACAGGTCACGGATCCGCGCTGAGCGCTCGTAGGCATCGACACGTAACGGGTCATCACGGTAGCGTTCGGCCCAGGCGGCAAAGGCGGCATGGAGGCGCGCGCGCATCACCGGCAACTCATACGGCAGGCCGCTGTTCACAATGCAATCGGTCGTGTTCACGTAGGGGATGATGTGGCGCATCTCGCTCGCCCGTACATAGTGCCAGTGCTCCAGCGTGCGCTGTGGATCATAGGCTCGGTGGGAGGCGTCTCGCTGCATCCGTCGCATTAGTCTGAGGTCGGTCCATCGGACGTATCGCCCGTCCGGCCCTCTCATCTGCAACAGGGGCTCGATATAGAGGGTGAAGCGGTGCTCGGCGTCGATGCCCTCCATCATCGGCCCATACAGCCCGTGCAGGCTGTCGATCAGGATAATGTCGTCCGCGCCGATCTGCATGGGGGTGTGGTCCAGTTGGCGCAGGCCCGATCGAAAATCGTAGTAGGGAATCAGCACGCGCTCGCCAGCGATGAGGGCCTTTAGGTGCTGGTTGATGAGCTCCAGATCTAGGGCCTGAGGCGTCTCATAGTCATAGTCGCCAAACTCGTCCTTCGGGTGATCCTCCAGGTTGTAGAAATAGTGATCCACAGTGAGGGGCACGAGATGAAGCCCCATCTCCTGCAGCTGTCGGCTGAGCTTGATGGTTGTCGTCGTCTTGCCGGAGGATGAGGGCCCCGCCACCACCGCCACACGAATCTCATCGCGGCGCTCCCGGATCATGTCGGCGGCGAGGTCGATTTGCTGCTGGTAGGCCAGGTCAGACTCGGCGACGATATCGGCAAACTGGCCACGTTCAATGCGCTCATTCAGAGCTGAGATGGTGTGAACACCGTGGTCTATGCTCCAGTTCAGGACCTCGTAGATCTTGCGCCAGGGGATGTTCTGGCGGGCTAGCGCTTCGTGACGCTCGCGTTGCTGCCGACGACGTGAGCGTTCGTCACGATAGAGAATGTAGGCCTTGGCGGTTCGGGCGTGCCCGTTCTTGATCAGAACGGTCTCGACGATATCCTGTATCTGTTCCACTTGCGGATGAACGCCCGGCAACAGTTGCGCTTCCAGTTGGGCCACCACCTGGTCGGCCAGAGCCTCCGCCACGGCCCGGTCGCGGCCACCGACCGAGACCGCAGCTCGGTAGATGGCATTCGTGATCCGCTCTTTGTTAAAGGGGACGATGGCCCCCGATCGCTTGATCACCGACTGGATGGGCGACATGGTTCATCTCCTCTTTCACGGACAACCAGCAACCGATGCGGCAACTCCCCGGGGATCCGGTGCGCGAGCGGATGGTTGCCGCCCTCGCGAGCGGTCATTCGATCGTGGCCTCCGCGCGATACCGGTGCAGTAGCTCGTTCATCTGGGGGGCTTCGGGCACATCCCCGCGCATATAGAGTACCTCGTAAGTGGCCTCGTTGCGGCCCTGTGAGTCTGGCGCGAATTCAAGCTGGCCGAGCCACTCGCCATCGTAGCCGACCTGCACGATCGCCGTGTTGCCCACGATCCGCGGTTGTTCGAGCAGGACTTGCGTGCCGCCGCCGACGACGACGTCAATCCCATCCACCGCCTCCGCCAGCGCGAGATCCGCATCCAAGCCCAGCTGAGAGAGCACCACGACCACGTCTACCTGGTTTCGTACGGCTTCGACGTACTCGGCCAGCACCTGGTCGGCTGGCAGAACCGTGACTCCGGGCCAGGTAGCCTCGAGCCCCTGAAGCAGGGGGGTGGCGCTGATGCCGATCACGGCGTATCTGGTCGCTTGCCGCTCGATCGTCACGTAGGGCTGCAGCACCGGCTCTTGCGTATCGCGGTATACCAGATTCGCGGATACGATGGCCAGGTCGGCCTCTGCCGCCCTCTGTAGCAGAACCTCCAATCCCTTGAGCACCTCTCCGGTTCCGACACCGAGGGCATCGTACCCCATCTGATCGAGGCCCTCGAGGACTGCGCGTCCCTGGTTCTGCAGGGAGAGTGCCGTGCCCATGAGGGTATTCCCTGCGTCCACCACGAGCAGCGAACCGCTGTGAGTCTCCCGAATGCTCTCAATGAGGGTGGCCCGCCGGGCCATCCCACCCATGGGGGTCCCTCAACCGCACGGGTCGATCTCCCCGCGCCCATCGTTGGTGTGCAGAATCGTTATCCGGGGGCCACCGTCGCCGCGGCTGTTCTCGGGCGGGCTCGACGTCACCGGGGTCAGAGACTGAGGGAGAACGGAAGCATTCTCCGAGGCGGCCGGAGAGTGCCCTGGTGAGACCCGTAGAGGGACGTGGGCCGTGAACTCGGCGGGCAGGCTGTTCTCAACGCCCGCGGCGCTACGGCAGCCCGTGAGCACTGCGAGAGCGAAGAGAGAGAGGGAGCAGATCAGAGATAGGCGGGCGAAACGCATGATGACTCACATTCGAGTACACCCGTGGCGCTTGCCGCGGGTGTACATAATGGTATCGTACCGGCATTATAGAGCCGGGCCGGGCTCTGTCAACACGTGATTGGCTTGCAGAAGCGCTGTGACCTCCTCTCGATGTGCCCATAGCGCGCAGCCGCCAGCCGTCTCTGCGAGATGGACGTCGCTGCTCCGGAGGGCAGCCAGGAACGGCGAGCACAGAGCGTCTGCCAGGGGAACCTCCCTCAGGCTCCGGTCGGACCAGGGAGCAAAGGGGCACGGCTCCAGACGCCCATGGGAATCGATATGGACAAAACCGTTCCCAGCCGCCAGGCATCCTCCATAGAGCTCCTCATCGCCTGGGAGCGAGATGAAGAGACCGGGAAGCCTGTCGTGAAGGTCGGTGATTAGCTGGCCAAGCCCGGCCCGTTGAGCCTCGGTAAGGACAAGAAAGTCTGTGCCGGGCAGGGTGGGCACGTACTCTACGAAAAAGAAGAGGTGGCACCCGCTCTCGATGAGATCCTGTGCAAAGGCTGGGTCGGAGATCACATCATAATTCTGCCTGGTTACGGTCAGCGATGTTCCAAAGAAGAGGCCCTGATCCTTCAGGCGCCCCATCTTTTCCAGAACCCTGGCATGGATGCCTTCGCCGCGCCGGGTGTCGGTATCGATCTGGTGGCCCTCCAGGCTGAGCACGGGTATGACATGACGCTGGCGTGCCAGATCCCGGATGATCTCATCGTGCAGGAGTGTACCGTTGGTAAAGAGCGCAAACATCATGTCCGGCCGATCCCGCGTCAGTTCGAGAAGGTCTCCCCTGGTGAGGGGCTCGCCGCCGGCCAGCAGGACGATGGAGACCCCCAGTTCGCTGGCCTGCTCCAGAATGCTGCCCATCTCGGTTGTGGAGAGCTCGGGTCCCGCGTCTTGATGTAAGGCGCCCGCATAGCAGCCCGCACAGTGAAGGTTGCAGCGCTGGGTGACGCTCAAGATCAGCAGCGCGGGGACGGGGATCCCGTGCTGCACGTGGCGCAAGCGCCTGCGCTCGGCAGCCTTCTGGTGTGCCAGGATGCCGGCAAAGGACGCCGCCGCGAGCGGATCGCGGGCGACCAGCCGCATCGCGTCGCCAAGGAGTGTTCGGATCGCGTCATCGAAAAGGGCTCTAGCATCTGGACGTGTCATGTGTCCGACCCCCTGCAAGGCTCCGGATGATCAACCCTTCTATTATACAGGCATTCCGCATTCAACTGCTGCGGGCGCGCCATCTGATTGACAGCCGCAAGGCCCTCTGGTATACTGGCCGCCGTCGGATGGAGAGGCGCCATCCACATCGGTGGAGGGATGGCAGAGCGGTTTATCGCGGCGGTCTTGAAAACCGTTGATCGCAAGATCCGGGGGTTCGAATCCCTCTCCCTCCGCCTCGCGTTCTTTGTCTGGGGAGGTGCCGGAGTGGACGATCGGGGCCGCCTGCTAAGTGGTTGCAGGGGTAACTCTCTGCCCAGGGTTCGAATCCCTGCCTCCCCGCTGGCCAAGGGTCTGGACGGCCTGTGATTTGTCATCGGCGTCCGGCCGTGCTAGAATGATCTCGCTACAGCAGATGCGCCCGTACCTCAATTGGATAGAGGGCCGGTCTACGAAACCGTAAGTTGGGCGTTCGAGCCGCCCCGGGCGCACTCAAGGCACCACCGCCAGGTGGTGCTTTTTGCTTTGTGTGGGCCGGCATAGGGCTAATCCGACCGTTCGGCACTGCGCGAATGTGCCTCTGCCCGAGAGCGGGACGCGAGGCGCCAGCCCGAGGGGCGTGGCACCGCGAGAGCCGCCGGCACTGGCGACTGCCGGAACACGCCACAGAAGAGTGCGGCAACAATCGACCGGCAGAATCCGACGCGCTCGCGCCGCCGCCTGGCCTCCCGCCGCAATCCCACGCGCGATTTGGCCTCGGCCTGGACGCATGCTATACTTGCGTTCGTGCCCCCTTAGCTCAGTGGATAGAGCACCAGCCTCCGGAGCTGGTGGCAGGCGTTCGAGTCGCCTAGGGGGTACTTTTCATGCCTCCAGGTCCGGCAACACCTCCCGCAGCTGTTCCACGTCCAGGGCGCCAAGCCGCAACAGGCGGGGGTGCTCGCCCGTCAGGTCCACAATCGATGAGGGCCTGCCTCCGGGGCAGCGCCCGCCATCGATCACCAGTTGCACACGCCCCCTCAGATCCTCCAGTGCTTCTTCCGCGGTTGCGGGTGCCGGCCGGCCCGAGCGATTGGCGCTGGTAACCGCCAGCGCGCCCCCGGCAGCGCGGATGATGGCCCGGGCCTCCTGATGATCGGGCAGGCGCACAGCGACGGTATCGCCTCCGGCCGTGAGAATGGGCGGCAGATCCGGCCGGCGCGGCACGATCAGTGTCAGAGCCCCCGGCCAGAAACGCTGCGCAAGGGAAGGAAAGGCGTCTGGCAGGCTCTCCGCGACCTGGCGGGCATCGTCCGGGTCGGCGACCAGAACCGGAATGGGCATGTTCCGGGGGCGGTCTTTTGCGGCGTATAGCCGGGTCAGGGCGGGTTCGCTGCGCATGTCGCAGCCGACGCCGTATACGGTATCGGTTGGCAAGACGATCAGGCCACCTCGCTTGATGACGCTCACGGCACGCGTCACAGTCGCCCGATCCTGAACGGCCAGCACCGTGGTCTCCTCAGCGCCCGCGTGGCACTGTGGGCCGTGGCCTTCGCCCAGCTCGATGCGCACCAGGCGATCCCAGCCGGCGAGGTCCTGTCTCAGATCTACCGACGCCCGCGGCAATGCCTGGCGGGCGGCTTCTGCCAGGGCCGGCGCCTGACGCGGGTCACACTCCAACAGCGCAAGCCCGGGACACGCCAGCCGCTCTGGAAGCTGCGCGATGAGGCGCTCGATGACCAGCGTGCCGCCCCTGCCGCCATCCAGCGCGATCCGTGGCTCGTACTGGCGAACGCTCGGTTGCAGCTGTGGCAGCTCGTCCTGGTCCACGTAGGGGAGGTTGGCTACGATCAGATCCCAACGTCCATCAATCGCACCCAACAGATCGGACTCCTGGAAGCGGATGCGCTCTGCCAGGCCATATCGTCGGGCGTTTTGTTGCGCGACGGCCAGAGCTGCTGGCGATACGTCGGTGGCCCATACCTGGGCAGAGGATAGATGACGCGCGAGGACGATCGCCAGCGCCCCACTGCCAGTGCCCACGTCGATGATCCGGACCGGACCCGGGTGCCCCGCTGCCCACACTAGAGCTTGCTCTACGATGTGCTCGGTCTCGTGGCGTGGTATGAGCACGGCCGGGTTGACTTCCACTGTGATGTCGTAGAACGCCCGCTCGCCTACCAGGTAGGCGATGGGCTCGTCGGCGAGGGCTCGGCGCACGAGCGCACTGAACTGGCCCACCTGGGTGTCGGTCAGGCAGTCGTTCCAGCGTGTCAGTAACTGAACCCGCTCCAGTTCGGTTACGTGGGCGAGCAGCAACTCGGCGTCCAGACGGGGGGTGTCCGCCTGATGGGCGGCGAAGAGGCGGATGGCCCAACGCAACGCGTCGCGCAGGCGTTGGGGGCAGTTCTCGGCTTGGTCCAGGCCGGCCATGACGTTAGGCGACCTGCGCCAGTAGCCGGGCCTGTTCGTCGGCCATCAACTGCTCGATGAACTCGTCGATCTGGCCCGAGAGCACACTCTCGAGTTGGTAGCTGGAATACCCGATGCGATGATCGGTCACACGATTCTGCGGGTAGTTGTAGGTGCGGATCTTTTCGCTGCGCTCGCCGGTGCCCACCTGGGAGCGTCTCTCCTGTTCCCGCTCGCTCAGGCGGAGGCTTTGCTGGAGGTCGTATAGCCTCGCCCGCAGGACGTCCATGGCCCGGGCCTTGTTCTGCAGCTGCGAACGCTCATTCTGGCACTGGACAACGAGCCCGGTAGGAAGGTGGGTGATACGAACAGCGGAATCCGTGGTGTTTACGCCCTGCCCGCCGTGCCCGCCGGCACGGTAGATGTCTATTCTTAGGTCATCATCGCTGATCTGCAGGTCCAGCTCGTCAGCTTCGGGCAATACCGCAACGGTCGTCGTGGAGGTGTGGATCCGGCCGCTCGTCTCGGTGACGGGCACGCGCTGCACCCGGTGGACGCCGCTCTCGAACTTGAGCCGTGAGTAGGCGTTCCGTCCCTTGACCTCAAAGATCACTTCCTTATAGCCGCCGATCCCCGTCTCATTGGCGCTCAGCAGGTTGGTCTTCCAGCCCTGGTTGGCGGCATACATTGAGTACATCCGGTACAGGTCGGCTGCAAAAAGGCCCGCCTCGTCGCCACCGGCTCCGGCGCGGATCTCCACGATCACGTTCTTGGCATCGCGGGGATCCTTTGGCACCAGCAGCTCGTGCAGTTCTTTGGTGACCGCCTCGATCTCACGCTCCGCTCGATCGATCTCTTCGTCGATGAGCGCCAGCATGTCTGCTTCGCTTTCCTCATCGCGGAGGGCGCGGGCGTCGGTCAGTTCCTGGCGCAAGGCCGCTTCACGATGAATGGCGTCCACGATAGGCCCCAGCTCCGCCTGTTCCTGCCCGTATGTGCGCAGCAGATCGGAGTCATTCAGCACCTCCGGCGAGGAGAGGAGCCTGTTTAGTTCGTCGTATCGCGCCACAATCGCATCGGTCTTTTCGGGCATCGTGTCGGGTACTCCAGTGCTCGAACTCGGGATCAAGGTATTATACCAGCATGCTGCCGGAGCGCGAACCGGCGCCGATCCGGTCTTTCGAGAATGAAGCGGTCTGTGGCCCGGGTTTGCTCAGCGCTTTCGCGCCCCTGCCCAACCGCACTTGACGTGGATGGCGTCGTGAGAGATGGGCCTCTGTGGATCCTCCTGGCTCCCGATTCGCTGGGATCGGCGGTTCTGGCAGGCCCGAGTGTTTGCGACAGGCCTGTCGTTATGGTAGAATATACTTTAGTCAGCTGGTAGACATTCGAATCGACTATGACCGGGGCAAAGAAGCAATATGCAGGATCGTCGCGTGCCCGGATCACGCAGGTACTATATCACCTCTCCTCAGCGCGAATGGCGTCCTCCGACGGACGTCTATGAGACTGACGACGCGATCGTGGTCAAGGCTGAGATCCCCGGAATGCACGAGGACGACTTTGCGATCACGATGTCAGATCGCCGGCTGGTGATCAGCGGCAGCCGGCCGGAGCCAGAAGAGAGGCTGAGCTATCACAATATGGAAATTCAATACGGACCATTCCGGGCCGAGGTGCGGGTATCCGTGAACTTGCAGGAAGATGCCATCGAGGCCAGCTATGACGGGGGCTTTCTGTACGTCAGGCTCCCTCTGGCTCGAGTCCGCCGTATTCCCATCTCATGACGGGCATCTCCTACGGTCTCTAGATGAGCGCGAGAGCCAAGAGGGTTACACACATTTATGTCTTTATCGCAGATTCCTGATTCGCCGGCGTACCAGGAGGAACTACAGGACGAGAGCCGAGACCGGGAGGCTGCCGACCTCGAGACTGTGTCCATCCTTCCCCTGCGCAACACCGTTGTCTTCCCCACGAATGTGTTGCCACTGGTCGTGGAGCGGCCCGGATCCATACAGCTGATCGATGATGCCCTTGTGGGGGACCGCCTGGTTCTCCTCGTGGCTCTGAAGAATCCAGAGGTAGAGGACCCCACGCCCGAGGATCTCTACGAAGTAGGGGTATTGGCTGTTGTGCATCGCATGGCCCGGGACAAAGAGGGCAGCGTACTCCGCCTGATTGTGCAGGGTCTGGATCGCGTGCGGATCACCGGGTTCACACAGACCGAGCCCTATATGCGCGGGACATTCGTTCGGATTGCCGAATCCGCCGAGGAAGACGTTGTGCTGGAGGCCCTTTCGCGGAGCCTCAAGGATCTGTTCCACCGGGTAGCGGAGCTGACGGCCTACTTTAGCGACGAGATGGTGGAGGCCGTGCTCGAGACCGAGCAGCCCGCTCGGTTGGCCTATCAGGTGGCCGCCAGCACGCGCATGACGCTTCAGGCTCGCCAGGCATTGCTGGAGCTTGAAGACACCTCCGAGCTGCTCCGAAGGCTCATTGAAGTGCTCACCCGCGAGGTCGATATCCTGGAGCTGGGGCAAAAGATTCGCAACGATGCCCAGTCCGAGATCGGCGATATGCAGCGGCGGTACTTTTTGCAGGAGCAACTCAAGGCCATACAGCGGGAGTTGGGGGAAGACAGCGAGCAAGTGGTTGAGGCGCGCGAGCTCGCAGAGCGCATCGCAGCGGCTGACATGCCGGAGGAGGCGGCACGAGAGGCCAACCGCGAGCTGGACCGGCTAAGCAAGTTGCCGGCCGCCGCCGCGGAGTATTCTGTGATTCGGACCTATCTGGACTGGCTGATCAGCTTGCCCTGGAATACCGCAACCGAAGACAATCTGGACGTGAATACGGCCAGACAGGTACTAGACGAGGATCATTACGGCCTAAAAGAGATCAAGGACCGTATTGTAGAGTACCTGGCTGTACGTAAGCTCCGTGAGGAACGTTCCGAGGAGAGGGACGATGAGGAGCCCAGAGATCTGATCAGACGAGAGCGAGAGGGCGTCATCCTGTGTTTGGTGGGACCGCCCGGTGTGGGCAAAACTTCGCTGGGCCAATCGATCGCGCGCGCCTTGGGGCGCAAGTTCATTCGGCAGTCGCTGGGTGGTGTGCATGACGAAGCGGAAATCCGCGGCCACCGGCGAACGTACATCGGGGCCATGCCGGGGCGTATTGTTCAGGCGATCCGGCGCTGTGGATCGAGAAACCCCGTCTTTATGCTGGATGAGATCGATAAAGTGGGCTCCGACTTTCGCGGAGATCCTACCTCGGCCCTGCTGGAGGTCCTGGACCCCGAACAGAACACCGAGTTTCGCGATCATTATCTCGGCGTTCCTTTTGACCTATCAGAGGTGATGTTCATCACCACCGCAACCATGCTGGACACCATTCCGGGGCCTCTTCTCGATCGGATGGAGGTGTTGCAGCTATCGGGCTACACCGAGCATGAAAAGCTGGCCATCGCGCGCAGCTACCTGGTTCCGCGCCAGGTGCGGGAGAACGGTTTGAGAGAGGGTGAGATCCTCTTTGAGGATGCCGCGTTGGCTAGGCTGGTGAACGAGTACACCCGAGAGGCTGGCGTGCGCAATCTCGAGAGGATGGTTGGCGCGGTGTGCCGTAAGGTGGCCGCACGGGTGGCTGCAGGAGAGGGTGGCGGCACGATCATACGTGCCGAGGACATCCCCGATTACCTGGGCAAACAGCGGTACTATTACGAAGTTGCTGAGCGTACCCAGATGCCCGGCGTGGCCACCGGACTCGCCTGGACTCAGGCCGGCGGAGATATTCTGTTCATTGAGGCTACCCGGATGAAGGGGCAAAAGGGCTTTGTGATGACTGGCCAGTTGGGCCAAGTCATGCAAGAGTCCGCTCAGGCCGCGCTCAGCTATGTGCGGGCTAACGCCGCCGATCTTGGGGTGGATCCGGAGCTGTTCGACAGGCTGGATATCCACCTGCATGTGCCGGCCGGCGCGATCCCCAAGGATGGGCCATCTGCCGGAGTAGCTATGGCCACGGCTCTGGCCTCTCTCGTGAGCGGTCGCCCGGTCCATGGCGATGTGGCCATGACGGGCGAGATCACGCTGCGCGGACTGGTGCTCCCCGTCGGTGGCATCAAAGAGAAGGTGCTGGCGGCGCACCGTGCCGGTATCCGGCGCGTGTGCCTGCCCAGACGAAACGAATATGACCTAGATGACCTGCCCGAACAGGTCCTGCAGGAACTCGACATCATCCTCGTCGATCGAGTGGAGCAGGTCCTTGCGGCAGCGTTGGATACGGAAGGACACAATAGTGGCAAGAAGGCGGAGCAAGAGGGGGCCGACCCCGGGTGACATGTCGTGGTATGCCATGGATCTCCATGTGCATACCCCGGCTTCAAAGGATTATCTCGACGAGGGCGTTGACTTTCTGGACATTCTGAAAAAGGCCGAGGCAGAAGGCCTTTCCATCATCGGTTTCACGGACCACAACTCGGTCGCGGGCTATGCGCGGATGTTGCGCGAGATCGACGACCTCGATCGCTGGGATCAGGCCGATCGCCTGAGACCGGAGGAGAAGCAACGGCTGCAGGAGTACCGGCGTCTAACCGAGCGCATTCTGGCGCTTCCGGGTTTCGAGCTGACGGCCACCTTTGGGTTTCACGTGATCGGCCTGTTCGATCCCTCGACGCCGGTGCGGAACCTGGAGCATGTGCTCCTGGATCTTAACGTGCCGCTCTCTGCGCTCGAAAAGGGCGATACAGAGGTGGGCTCGACTGTCGACGTCATCACAGCCTACGAGGTGATGGCCGAGGCGGGGGCGCTGGTCATAGCTCCGCATGCCAACTCGACCCATGGCGTGGCGATGTTCGGCATCAGTTTCGGCGGCCAGACGCGCATCGCCTATACCCAGGACGCCAACCTGCATGCCCTGGAGGTGACTGATCTCGAGGGCGGAACACGCAGGCGATCGACGGCATCCTTCTTTGACGGCAGCAAACCCCAGTATCCGAGGCGCATGCATTGCATCCAGGGCTCGGACGCTCACCGCATCCACGGGCAGGGCAAGAACCCCGGCGTTGGGGAGCGGGCCACGGAGGTGTTCCTTCCAGAGCTCTCCTTCCAGGCGCTAAAGCAACTCTTTCTGGGGGATGACTTTGCTCGGACGCGTCCGTACCGCCGGACTTCACAGCCCTTTGATCATGTGGACGCCGCTCGTGCCCAGGGGCCCACGCTCGTCCAATCTTTTCACGAGAACATGACGAGGGCCGGTGGTGCGCTCCATGCCATCCTTCGCGATATCGTGGCGTATGCGAACACCAATGGCGGGCAGGTGTTCATCGGGCTCTCGGCGAACCAGCGCGTCAAGCCCAAGGGCGTGGAAAACCCCGCTCAGGCGATCAAGGCCCTCCGCGAGGAGATCGCGCGGATGATCACGCCTCCTCTCGATGTCGCCCTGGACTCACTCGAGTCCAGTGGCGTTGATATCGTCCGGGTGACGGTCCCACGCGGACCGGACACACCCTATGCCATGGAGGGCAGCAAGTTCTACATCCGCAAAGAATCCGAGACGTCCCTTGCTGTGAGGGACGAGATCCTCGCGCTGGTCGCGGGGGCGTTGGCCGCGGGCAACGTGGCCGAGCCGGAAAGTGCCCAGGGTGAACGAGCGCCCGGGAAGAGTGCGCAGCGAGCTGAGGCAGGCAGGAGCACACAGCAGCGTCAGAGCAAGCCTGTTGCGGCGGATCCCCCTCAGAGCCAGGATAGGAACGGGCAGCCGGCTGCGCCTTCTCGGAGGGGAGGGCGCAGAGGCCAGGGTAAGGCGCAAACTGAGGCTATTGCGGAGGCCGATCCCGGCGACGTGGTGCTGGATATTGAGCCGGCGCCCGATTCCGAGGTGGCCACGGAGAGGCCTCCTTCCGAGGCCCCCTTGCGAGTAGAGCCCCCGCGCACCGGTGTGGAGATCTACGAGACCGTCGTCCGCCAGGGCGTTCAGTACCACACCATGCGGGATCTGCGCGATGGCGGGTTGGTCCGGAACGTCACGCGCACCTCGGCTCGGCGCCTCTGGCGCTATGCCATTGCGCTACACGAGAAGGGGACGTTTGGAGAGGACAAGGTCGAGTGGCAGAGTGGCCTGGGGCTGTGGCACAAGTACCTGCGTTCAGGCAAGCCACATTATGACCTCGTGCAGAGGGATGAAGCGGGCGTGTGCCACATCTACTATGGCGTGTCGGAGGATGGCATCCATGGTGAGTGGCGAGTGCTGGTAGGCGGTGAGCACGAGTGACCGCGGTCGGGGATGCCGAAGGTTGGAGAATCCGGCCGTTTGAGATGTCCGATTATGATGCCGTATATGCTCTCTGGCTGGCTGGTGCGCCGGGGATAGAGATCCGGCCTTCCGATGGCCGTGAAGAGGTGGCTCGACGCTGCCAGCGGGATCGGGAGCTTTTCCTCGTGGCCGAGGGCGACGGCGCCATCATCGGGGTGGTGATGGGAGGCTGGGATGGACGCCGCGGCTGGATCCATCATCTGGCCGTCGCGCCGGACTTTCGCGGGCTCGGCTTGGGCCGCTCGCTTGTGGCGGCCATTGAGGAACGGCTGTGTGAGGTGGGCTGCCTGAAGGTGAACCTTCTGGTGCGGCGGGAGAACCGGGCAGCGCGGCAACTCTACGAGCATCTCGGTTATCGGGAGGCCCCGACGCTGGTGGCAATGGGCAAGGAGCTGCGGGCCGGCCAAGATAGGCGATGACCGAGCGCATTCTGGATCCGACCTGCAGAGAGGTTGTTGTATGTTCGACATAGCATTCCTGGGCACGTCGGCCTCCGCTCCTTCTGTGGAGCGGGGCCTCTCGTCTGCCCTGGTGCTGCACCGCGATCAGCGGTTCATGGTCGATTGTGGGGAGGGGACCCAGCGCCAGCTGCTTCGCAGCCGTCTGGGTTTCCGCAAGATCGACAAGATCCTCCTGACGCACGGCCATTTGGATCATATCCTCGGGTTGGGCGGATTGGCCTCTACCTTTTCCCGGTGGGAATCGATCGAGGTTCTGACCATCTATGGGGGTCAATGGGCCTTGCAGCGCGTGCAGGACCTGATGGACGTGGTGCTGCGCGGAGGCGAGGTGGATACGCAGCTCAGCTACATTCCCGTGCGCGCCGGGCCAGTGTGGAGCGACGACGGGATGCAGGTGACGGCCTTTCCGGTGTCTCACCGGGGGCCGGGATGCTACGGCTACCTGTTTGAGGAGGCGAGCCGGAGGCCTTTCCTGGCCGAACGTGCCGAGGAGTTGGGGGTCCCCCGTGGCCCGGAGCGCAGGCATCTTGTTCAGGGGCAGGCCATCACCCTTGCCGATGGCCGGCGTATAGAGCCTGAGGAGGTGCTCGGCGATGAGGTAGGGGGCGTTCGGCTGGTGCATGTGGGCGACGCGGGGCGAACCGATAATCTTGTGGACGTGTGCCGCGGTGCCGATGCCCTGGTAATCGAGGCAACCTATACCGAGCGCGACGCGGACATGGCCGCTCGTTTTGGGCACCTTACGGCGGCCCAGGCGGCGCATCTGGCCCGCGAGGCCGGAGTCTCGCACTTGCTGCTGGTGCATATCTCGCGAAGGTACTCTGAGCGCGAGATCCTGCGCGAGGCTCAGGAGATCTTTCCCAACACGATCGTTCCGCGCGATCTGGAGCAGTACCGCGTCACCCGCGGACGCGTCGAACTGGTGGATTCTGACTAGCCCGTGCCGCGTGTGCGGCTCTAGCCTGGAGGATAGGGTGGGCGAACTGGTCTTTCTCAAGCTCGGGGGCTCGCTGATCACGGACAAGCTGCGCCTGGAGACGCCCAGGATGACGGTCATCGAGCGGGTAGCCGGGGAGATCGCTCAAGCCATCTCGGCGCGCCCGGACCTTTCTCTGGTGCTCGGCCATGGCAGCGGCTCCTATGGCCACTTTGCTGCTGATCGCTACAAGGTGCACAAGGGAAACCTGGAGGATTGGCGCGGCTATGCAGAGACGGCAGCCGCGGCTCAGCGCCTCAACCGGCTGGTAACGGACGCTCTTCTGGCGGCTGGTGTGCCCGCTGTGTCCGTGCAGCCATCGGCTTCGGCACGCTGCACAGCGGGTGAACTCGTGGACTTGCACCTCGCCCCGATCACCGAGATGCTGGATCGCGGGCTTGTGCCCCTGGTGTATGGCGATGTGGCGCTGGATAGCGCCCAGGGCTGCACGATCGTATCTACCGAGCAGATCTTTGCGTTCCTCGCGAGGGTGCTGTGCCCGTCCCGAATCGTCGTCGCAGGCGAGGTGGCCGGCGTGTTCTCGGGTGATCCGCACCGCGACACCATCGTGCGGCTTGTCCCCGCCATCACGTCGCGCAACTATGACCAGGTGGAGGAGATGCTCTCTGCCTCGTTCGGCGTGGACGTCACCGGGGGCATGCTCTCCAAGGTTCGCTCTCTCTACGCCCTCGCCAAGGACCTGCCTGGGCTGCAGGTGCGCATCGTGACGGGCCGTACGCCGCAGCTTATAGAGCGGGTTCTGGCGAGTGCCGACGTGGAAGAGGGTACGCTGTTGCGATACTGACCTCAGGCTGCGCAGGCCTGTATGTTGAAGACTAAATATGGCGCATCAGCGCGCCAGGAGAACCGAACATGATCCCCGTTCTGTCGTTTGTGGTGATATTCAGCCTCTTGATCTTGGTGCACGAACTGGGCCACTTCTTGACGGCCAAAGCCACCGGCGTGACTGTGGAGGAGTTCGGGTTTGGGTATCCCCCGCGCTTGATCAAGTTTGGTGAGTGGCGCGGAACAGAGCTGACGCTCAACATGCTGCCCTTTGGTGGCTTTGTGCGTATGCATGAGGATGATCCGGACGCCCCGGGTGGCCTATCCGGCAGAAGCCGCAAGGTGAGGGCTCTCGTGTTTTCCGCCGGATCGATCGCGAACCTGATTCTCGCGATCGTGCTCTTTACCTCTCTGTACCTGCTCGGTGCGCTCACTCCCGTGGAGAGACCCGGAGCGGGTATCTACTATGTATCACCAGGGTCGCCGGCACAGGAGGCCGGGATCGCCGTTGGGGATACGATCCTTTCCATCGAGGGAGAGACGGTCGACGACGTTAGTGAGGCCGTGGCGCTGATCCAGGCCGGTGTGGGCAAGCCGATCCAGATGTCTCTGAGCCGGGATGGCCGCGCGCTCGATTCGATTACCGTCATACCGCGGGTGAATCCTCCGCTGGGTGAAGGCGCACTGGGGGTTGCTCTGGACCTGCCTCTTGAGCGACGGTCGTACTCCCTGGCGGAGGCCGTTCCAATGGGCTTTCGGACCACAATCAATACCGTTCGAGCCATCTACCTCTCCCTGCGCTCGGCTCTGCTCGGTGAGGTGGCCTTTGAGTTGAGTGGCCCCGTGGGGATCTACCAGCACACCGCTCAGGCGGCCCGCTCGGGCTTGGAGGATCTGATCGAGCTCACGGCCATGCTGAGCGTGAACCTCTTTATGCTGAACTTGCTCCCGCTTCCGGCGCTGGATGGCGGACGGTTGGTTTTTGTGCTGCTGGAGTGGATTCGCGGCGGCCGCAGGATTCCGGCTGAGAAAGAAGGCATGGTGCATCTGGCTGGCATGGCGGTGCTCATCGTCCTGATGCTGGCGGTCACTTATGCCGATATCCGCCGGCTGCTGGGGTGAGCCTGCCTGCGTGATTCGCCAGGCGTGATGATAGACTGAGGAACGATGAGATGACAGCAGAGTTTCGCGCGGCGCTGGAGGAACTGGGGAGGATCAACGGCGATATCAGCCCGAGGCTGATCGCACGTCTCTCCTCCGGGGATCCTGAGGATGTAGCGTGGTTTCGGGACCATTTTGGCGATCTGGACGCGGCCGTTCGGGCGGCGACCCTTGCCGCCATGGTGGAGAGCGCCGAAACAGACTATGAACTGGATTACGGCGAGTTGTATCGTGTGGCGCTGGAGGATAACTCTCCGGACGTTCGGCGCCGGGCAGTGGAAGGACTGTGGGAAGACGAGCGGCTGGACCTGATCCGCAGGCTGTTGGCGCTCTTGGAGAATGACGCCAGCGATGAGGTCCGGGCTGCGGCGGCCACCTCGCTCGGGCGATTCGTTTACATGGCGGAGTGCGATTTGGTGGATGGCGATCGCGCCATGCGGCTGCGTGCGGCTCTGCTGCGTGCGGTGGCGGAGCAGTCTCTTGACGTGGCGCGCCGCGCGCTAGAGTCACTGGCCTACATCAACGATGAATCTGTGACGCGCCTGATCGACCAGGCCTACGCTCATGATCATCCACTGATGCGCCAGAGTGCTGTTTTTGCCATGGGGCGCAGCGCGGACCGGTTTTGGTCCGAGACCGTGCTTGCGGAGCTTCACAGTGACGACGCGGCGATGCGGTTCGAGGCGGCGCGCGCAGCGGGCGAGCTCAGGCTTCCGAGAGCGCTCCCGGTTCTGGCTAGGTTGGTTGCCAGGGACCGAGATGCCGAGGTCCAGAGCATGGCGATTTGGGCACTGGGTGAGATCGGAGGCAGGCGGGCTCGGGAGATCCTCGAGCGGCTGGCCGAAGGTGACGACGAGGCCCAAAGCGTGGCAGCACATGAGGCGCTGGAGGCCATGGATCTCGGCTCGCCCGAGTTTGACATGTTCATCTTCGAGCCAGAAGAGGGGGCCGAGTACGTGCCCGCTCATATCCACAGCGGCGATGCGTCCGGGGATGCGCCGGATCCGGACGAGGATGAGAGCCTGGAGGAACACGAAGAAGAGGATCTCGAAGACGACTCCTTGCCAGGCTACCGCCGGGAATTCGAGCGCTATACCGATGAGGACGACGATTCGGATGAGGACGATGACGAGAACGACGACGACTGGATCGACGAGTTCTTGGAGCTGACCTGAGTGATCCCGGCTCAGTCAGTCGCAAACGCGGCCTCAATGGAGATCGGTGAGACGGCGCAGCTGGAGGCCGTGGTGTACGGGCAAGTTCAGGGCGTCTACTTCCGGTTGCACACCAGGCACAAGGCGCTCGGCCTAGGCCTTGTCGGTTACGTGGAGAACCGCCCCGATGGGTCGGTGCATGTTCTGGCCCAGGGGGAGGAAGACGACCTGCGGTCGCTGCTGGCCTGGCTGCAGCATGGTCCGGATCTGGCTCGGGTGACTGCCGTCGATGTCACCTGGAGCAGAACGGGACGAGGGTATGCACGCTTTGAGGTACACGAGTAAATGAGGGGCAAACCGGAGCGGACGGCGTGGGCAATCCTGTTGACTGCCTTTGCGCTGTTTGTCTTTCTCGCCGTGAGCATCCCTCTCGGCATCCGCTGGTACATCCGCTATTCCCAGACGGAGAGGCACGCCACCGTCGAGTCGCTGGCGGGCACGATCGTTGTTGAGCAGCCGGTCGGGTCTGGTCCGGTGCCGCTCGGCAAGGGGCAGAGCATGGTGGTGCCGGAGGGCACCGTGGTCTACGCCGACGAGACGTCTGAGGCCGTGGTCACATTTTACGACCACAGCTTTATGCGCGTCTTTTCAGGTGCTGTTGTCCGCCTGGAGCGGCTGCGCGCGCCCCGGTTCTCGGGCAGCCCGCTGCCGGCCACGGTGGAGCTGAACTTGTTGGCGGGCCGGGTTCGCATCGGGACAGCCCTGGCGGCGGGGCCAGCCCTGAGCTTTGGGATCACCACGGTCTTTGGTGATGTTTCGCTGGCTGAGGATGGCAGCTATGCCGTCGAGGTCCGGGATGCGCGCACCGAAGTGACCTCATATCGTGGACATGCCGACGTTACCGCGCAGGGAAGGACGGTCCGAGTGGCGCCCAGGCAGCGCACGCAGGTGCTCGAGGGCGAGGCACCTCAGGTGCCCGTGGGGGCCGCGCGCAACCTGATCACGAATGGCGAGTTGCAGGAGCCGTTGGATCAATGGCGCGTGTTCAACGATCAGGGCACCGATGGCGGGGAGGTTGACGGTCGCGCCGAGATGGTGATCGATGAGGGACGCGAGGCCGTCCGGCTCTCGCGGACTGGCGGCCAGGGGAATCACTGCGAAACCATCCTGGAACAGACGATCGATGAGCCCATTCCCGATCCGGCGACTTCGCTCGTTGTGCGTGCGACCGTCAAGGTCAAGACACAGGGTCTCTCGGGAGGCGGGTATCTGGCCTCCGAATACCCGCTGATGATCCGGGTCACCTATCGGGACGTCTATGACAGCGAAGCAGAGTGGGTGCAGGGGTTCTACTACGAGAACCCTCAGGGGAACCCGACCACCTATGGACTGCAAATCTCCCGAGATCGCTGGTATCTCTTTGAATCTGCGAATCTGCTCGAATCACTGCCGATCAGCCCGTACCGGATCATCAAGATCCGCGTGTACGCCGCGGGCTGGGACTATGACAGCCTGGTCTCAGACGTCAGCCTGATCGTTGAGTGAGGGCGAGGGGCGCCGGACGGCCCTGAGTTGTGACATATAGATCCCGCGTATCTGCGAGAGCACAGCAAGATAGCCGTCGCTGGCATAGTCCGGGTAGGTCCAGGGGAGGGGCACAAAGGCGCCATGACGAAACATCAGCGTCACTTCGGCGAAGATGCCTTGGCCGATGTAGATGCGGTGGGCCTGGTCCTTGGTGGAGGCCAGGACCAGTTTGCCGCCGCACAGGTAGCCGGGATCCAGGTTCACGGTGCGGCGACCTTCGCGGCGGAAGGTGTCTTCGAGATCGTTCGTCAGTATCTTGATGCCTGCCAGGTCGCCCGGGTCGATATGCGGGCGAACGGCGACGATGCGACGCAGGATGTGTTGCCCTAGTTCTGCGGTGTAGTAGTCCGTATAGTCAAAGGGCAGGTCCGGGCTGACATAATCCAGCGGGCCAATGCGCTCGATCAACTGTGACTGCGCGGCCGCCAGGATCTCAGTGCTGCCGGATAGCATCGGTATGATGAGCTTGACGGGGATGGGCTTGTTAATGGTACCCACCGGGCGGCCCTCCCGAGCCGCTAGAAGCCAAGGCCTCGCTCTTTCATGCTCAGGAACGCATGCGTTCCGATGATCAGGTGATCGAGCACGGCGATATCCAGCAGTTCTCCGGCTCGGACGGCATCGCGCGTCACCTGAATGTCATCCGCAGAGGGCGTAACCTCGCCGCTGGGATGGTTGTGGGCGAGGATGATCTGCGGTGCGTTGTCCTTGATCGCCGGGCGGAACAACTCGGCGATGCGGATCATCGAGGAGTTGACGTTACCACGATAGACCGTCTCGGTGCGCATGCACTGATTGCGCGTGTCCAAGAGCATCACGTGCATCTCTTCCTGATCCAAATACTGCATCTTGGAGGAGAAGAGGCGGGCCGCCTCGGCCGGGCTGCTGATGCGCGGGCGGACGTCGGCGCCCTGCTCCATGAGCCGGCGCCCCAGTTCCAGCGAAGCCTGGACCTGAGTCGCTTTGGCCGGGCCGATGCCCTCGATGGCACACATCTCCTGAATGCTGGCGCGGGAGAGGGCGGCCAGATTGGCGAAACGGCTCAGGAGTTTCTCTGCCAGGCTCAGGGCGCTGTCCCGGTGTGAACCTGTCCGCAGCGCGATGGCGAGCAACTCGGCGGTGGAGAGCGCCCCGGCGCCGTACTGCTCCAGGCGTTCTCGTGGCCGATCGTTCTCTGGCATCTCCTTCATCGAGGTATGGTAGCGCGTATCCATCACGGTACTCCGAAAGTGGTGCGCTGTGAGACGACCGAGCACAGTCTATCTGCGGAGCGAGACCATGTCAATGCGCATCCGGAACGGCGCACGAGCAGAACACAACGCGGCCGGACACCCGGACATCACGAGCCGTTCCCTGACCCTTGGGCGCACAGAGCTCTATGATCTCGCAGGCGCCGTGCTTGGCCGAGGCGCGCCTTTTACTTTCGTCGCACGGGGCGTGAGCATGCTGCCCTTTGTGCGGGGAGGGGACCAACTCACGATCGTGCCCTGTTCGGGGCAGGCCCTGCGCCGCGGCGACATTGCCTTCTACAGTCCTGAGAGCGATCGGCTGCTGGCCCACCGGGTGATCGGCCGCAGCCGCGATGGCGTCACACTGCTGATTCGCGGAGACGCCCTTTGGCGGGTGCCCGAGCGCATTGATCCAACACGGGTCCTGGGCCGCGTCGCCTATCTGGAGCGCGGGGGCAAAGGCAGGCGACGCTTGAACTGCGGCCGTCGGCTCATGGCGACGCTCTGGCACGGCCTCTTTCCACTGCCCCTGTGGATTTACCTGAAGGTATGCCGCCTCCGGCGGGCGGATCCACCCTCGGCGTGATGCCAGGCGGGGGAGTGCAGAGGTCGCTCTAGACCGGATCAGTGCCCCAGGTTCTCCGCGGAGGTGACCCCCTGCCTCTTGCGCACATAGTCGCCCACCTCCCAGCCGGTGACCGAGCGCTGCTTGCGGATCTTGCCCGAGGGCTCGCGGATGTGCGCAAATGGGACGTACGTGTAAGAGACATTGTCATCGTCATCGGTGACGCGCTGACGTTCGACGCGGATCTCGACGATTACGCCTTCCCAGTGCGTGCTCAGTTGTCTGGCCGAGATCAGCAGGCTGATGAGCGCGGCAAGGCCGACGCCCAGAAGCCCCTCCGGCGGAAAGTCCTCCACGAAAAGGAACAGAGCGCCGCCGATCAGGCCAAAGATGATGACGGTAATGAGCGCGTACTTTATCATCTGCCTGAGGCATCCCGCTCTATCGACGATGTTGCCGGAGGCCTCGGGGGAAACGGTCATCCTCGCTGGGGAGGCGGCTCGTTGAGGGGTTGTGGCGATGCTCTGCGCCGGTGTAACCGGAGGTGGGTTGTCATACGGTGTGGCGGCTACCCATCGATCTCCCAACCAGAGGTGCCAGAGTCCGCTGCCCTCCTGAAGCATCCACAGATGCCCCTGTTCGTCGGTGACGCGCAGTGAGTTGATCGCTGCCCGGTAACTCTCGAGATCGAGGCGCCCGGCCTCAGCCTCGCTCGTGTACTGGCGGAACTGGCGCTCGGCCTGGCGGAACTGCGCCTGGCTGTCCATCGGCTTCTCCTGTGCTGCAATGTGTGGCGCCATCATAGAGGAGCGCGGATCGCAGGTCAAGATGGGCTGCTGTCGCCGGCGCCGCTCTGGAGCCGGTTGACAACCGCGCGCCGTGTGCCTATCATCGGGGAAGAGGCGATGATCCGGGCTAGTAAGCAGGTATACGGCGTTCAGAGAGCCTCCAGGTGCTGCGAAGGGGGTATGCGCGAGCCTGCCGAATGGATCGGGGAGCCGCGCAGGCGAATCGAGTAGCCTGTGCCGGTGACAGCTCCGTTATCAGAGCTGGCATGCGGGCATCGAGCCCGTGTGGTAGAGTGAGGCTCGCCAGGCGGGTGGGCCTAATCAGGGTGGTATCGCGGGAGTCACTCTCGTCCCTGGCAGCAACGCTGCGGGCGAGAGTGTTTTCGTGTTGCGAGAGTCGAGTATTTGTCCCTGGAGGGCTGGCAACGATGGAGAAGAAGCGGATTCTGACGGGCGACCGTCCTACCGGCAGGCTGCACCTTGGGCACTATGTAGGCAGCCTTGCCAACCGGGTGAGATTGCAGGACGCCTACGATTGTCTGTTCATCGTGGCCGATCTGCACACCCTCACCACCAAGCCTGAGAAGGATTCGATCGCGCTGTTGAGTGAGAATGTACACAGCGTGGTCCTGGACTATTTGGCGGCAGGGATCGATCCGGCACGGAGCACAATCTACCTGCAGTCCGCTGTGCCGGCCGTATACGAGATGAACCTCTTCTTTGAGATGCTCGTGACGGTGCCGCGGCTTCAGCGTGTGCCCAGCATCAAGGACATGGC
>Ga0123333_10001577_pt1 | contig 24118 bp, 17 predicted proteins | sample BioC12SIPDNA_3_FD_89957 | JGI IMG/M metagenome (GOLD analysis project Ga0123333, IMG submission 89957) | Anaerobic biogas reactor microbial communites from Washington, USA - Biogas_R2_B C12 SIP DNA | ecosystem: Engineered > Bioreactor > Anaerobic > Unclassified | place: Washington, USA... | reverse complement strand
CGGCGGCCGCTACGGCATGGGCTCCAAGGAGTTCAACCCCACCATGGTCAAGGCCGTGTACGAGAACATGGTCAGCGAAAACCCCAAGAACCACTTCACCGTGGGCATTGAGGATGACGTGACCCACCTGTCCCTGCCCATGGGCAAGCGCTACAACGCCGCCCCCGAGGGCACCGTGAGCTGCAAGTTCTACGGCCTGGGCTCGGACGGCACCGTGGGCGCCAACAAGAACAGCATCAAGATCATCGGCGATCACACCGATCTGTACGCGCAGGGCTACTTCGCCTACGACTCCAAGAAGTCGGGCGGCCTGACGGTCAGCCACCTGCGCTTTGGCAAAAAGCCCATCCAGTCCACCTACCAGATTGACTTCGCGGACTTTGTGGCCTGCCACAACCCCGCCTACGTCACCGCCTACGACATGGTGGAAACCCTGCGCGATGGCGGCGTGTTCCTGCTCAACAGCCCCTGGACGGCTGAGGAGATGGACGAGCGCCTGCCCGTGCGCATGAAGCAGCAGCTGGCTGAAAAGAAGGCCCGCTTCTACAACATCGATGCCATTCACCTGGCTGAGCAGGTGGGCATGGGCAACCGCATCAACACCATCATGCAGGCCGCCTTCTTCAAGCTGGCCAGCGTCATCCCCTATGAGGATGCCGACCGCTACATGAAGGAATATGCCGAGCACACCTACGGCCGCAAGGGCGAGTCCATCGTCAAGAAGAACTGGGACGCCATCGACATCGCCATCTCCGGCCTCAAGGAGATCCCGGTGCCCGCCGAGTGGGCCAACGCCACCACCGGCGCCGAGCCCAACAAGGTGGAAGCCAACGAGTACTTCGACAGCTTCATCAAGCCCATTCTGGCCCAGGAGGGTGACAAGCTGCCCGTCAGCGCGTTCTCGCCCGACGGCACTGTGCCCACCGGCACCACCAAGTACGAGAAGCGCGGCATCGCCGTCAACGTGCCCGAGTGGCAGATTGAGCACTGCATCCAGTGCAACCAGTGCTCGCTGGTGTGCCCGCACGCGGTCATCCGTCCCTTCCTGCTGAAGGAAGATGCCGAGCGCCCCGAGGCCTTTGAGACCAAGAAGGCCCTGGGCAAGGAGTTTGCCGGCTACGACTACCGCATCCAGGTCAGCCCGCTGGATTGCACCGGCTGCGCCAACTGCGCAGAGGTGTGCCCGGCCAAGCAGAAGGCCCTGGTGATGAAGCCGCTTGACGGCCAGGTGGAGGCCCAGAAGGCCAACGCCGAGTTCTCCACCACCATCCCCGAGTTTGAGGGCGCGGTCAACAAGAACACCATCAAGGGCAGCCAGTTCCTCAAGCCGCTGTTCGAGTTCTCCGGCGCCTGCGCCGGCTGCGGCGAGACCCCGTATGTCAAGCTGATGACCCAGCTGTTCGGCGATCGCATGATCATCGCCAACGCCACGGGCTGCAGCTCCATCTACGGCGGCTCCTCCCCCACGGTGCCCTACACCGTCAACGACAAGGGCCACGGCCCCGCTTGGGCAAACAGCCTGTTTGAGGACAACGCCGAGTTTGGCTTTGGCATCAACCTGGCCTACAACCAGCGCCGCGCCAAGATGGCCGAGACCGTTGAAAAGCTGATCAATGTGGAGTGGGCCACCCCCGCCATCAAGGAAGCCGGACGCGAGTGGCTGGACAACATGCATGAGGCCGAGGCCTCCAAGGCTGCCAGCGCCAAGCTGATCGCCGCCTGTGAAGAGGGCGTCGACCTCAGCGGCACCGAGTGGGAAGAAAAGTGGCTCAAGAACGGCAAGAAGTGCGACTGCGATGCCTGTGTCAACGCCACCGAAGTGCTGGAAGGCAAGGACGTGCTGGTCAAGAAGTCCATCTGGATTCTGGGCGGCGACGGTTGGGCCTACGACATCGGGTACGGCGGACTGGACCACGTGATCGCGCAGAACCAGGATGTCAACATTCTGGTGCTGGATACCGAGGTGTACTCCAACACCGGCGGCCAGGCCTCCAAGTCCACGCCCACCGGCTCGGTGGCCAAGTTCGCCGCCGCCGGCAAGCGCACCAAGAAGAAGGACCTGGGCATGATGGCCATGAGCTACGGCTATGTGTACGTGGCCCAGGTCGCCATGAGCGCCAACCCCGTGCAGCTTTTGAAGGCCATGAACGAGGCCGAGGCCTACAACGGCCCCTCCCTCATCATTGCCTACAGCCCCTGCATCAACCACGGCATCAACATGAGCTTCTCCCAGGCGCAGATCCGCAAGGCCGTGGCCGCGGGCTACTGGCCGCTGTACCGCTACAACCCGCTGCTGGCCGATGAGGGCAAGAACCCCCTCACCCTGGACAGCAAGGATCCCACTGAGAGCTATCAGGACTTCATCAAGAGCGAGGTGCGCTACACCAGCCTGATGACGGCCTTCCCCAAGGCGGCGGACGAGCTGTTTGCCCGCGCCGAGGAAGAGGCCAAGGAGCGCCTGACCCGTCTGAAGAAGATGGCGGCCGACTGAGCCTCAACCACATAACGACCTATAGCAGATGGCCCCGCACCTTGCGGGGCCATTTGCTACGGTGCGGCGTATCCTGAGATTATCCAAACAGCCCGGGCCACAGCAGGTGTACGGCGACCAGCGCCGCGCTGATGGCTGCCATGGTCCTGTGCCCTTTGAAGATGCGCTTGTCCTTTCGCCGCCAGTGGAGGATGCCCAATATGGCCGTCAGCACGAAGCCGGCATAGGCGACCACGCCGGTGTGCAGGCGGAACTGGTACTTGAGCAAAATCTCATAGCCGTGCCACAGGGCCACCGCCGCCAGCACGATGCCCAGCGGCTTGTGGATGCTGCGCAAATACTTGAGAAAGTTGAGAAACCTTTTGTCTTTGGTCTTGATGGTCCAGCTGTTCAGCGTGCGCAGCCAGTAGGGTGCGGTCACGATGACCAGCAGCGCCAGGGTGATGTAGCCGAGGGTTCTGTAATCCATGCATGCCTCCCATGATGATATACTGAACGAATGAGTGAACGCACATATGGACGAAAGATTTTTTCGTCTGCGCGAAACTGAATGAAGGAATCGCAGCGGTGCCTGCGTTGACTGAATGAAGCAATGCGAAGGCGGAAAAAGATGAGTCCAACGACGCGTTAATGATTGAGTTCAGTATAAAGAAAACGCCGGCAGCACTTGCTGTCGGCGCATGAAGTTGATGTTACTCGGTAACGAGCTTGCCGATCTCCTTGACGTTGGCCAGCTTGCCCACGCCATGGGGGGATTTCTCCTTGATCTCGGTGGTCAGGTCCTTGCCGGCTTCAAAGCCGTTGTGGGCGCCATCCTTCCACAGAGCGCTCTCGCTCACGTCATAGATGACGCCGTCCACCGCGATATAGGCGGGCTGTCCGTCCTTGCCGTTAAACTTGGCCAGCTCCTCCAGCGTGAGCTCGACACCCTTTTCCTCTGCGGGGGCTGCGGCTTCGGTGGCAGCGGGGGCCTCGGTGGCAGCGGGCGCTTCCGTGGCAGCAGGGGCTTCCGTGGCGACAGGGGCAGGGGTGGCGGTGGGTTCGGGGGCCTTCTGCGTGCAGCCCACCAATACGAGGGCGGCCACGACCAGCAGGGCGGTGATCATCAGTTTCTTCTTCATGTACAAATCTCCTTCGATTTTATCGCAGGCGATCAAGTGCCTTACCTTTTCACTATACCCAGCCATATACCGGGCAACACGGCTTCCTCGAAAAAAAGTGGAAAATCGCCGTGCTGCCTCCTCATCGTGAATGCGTGAAAACGCTGGTGAACGAAGGGTTTTTCGCATCTGCGAAGCCGAAAAAAATCAGCGTAGCGGCGCTACGCTGGCTAAGATTAGGAAAGAGAAGTGCCGTAAGGATTGGGTTCGGTATCAGCCGAACAGCGCCCGGTAGTCGTTGCGCGCCTTTCGGATCACCTCCAGCGCCACCTCCCGGTCCTGCACCTCGCCGGGGGCCGTCTGCTTGCCCTCCAAAGATTTGTATACCTGGAAGAAGTGAATCATCTCGTCAAACACATGGGCAGGCAGCTCGCTGATGCTGTGATAGCCGTTGTAGGTGGGGTCGCTGAAGGGGATGCCGATCACCTTGTCATCGTTGCGGCCCGAGTCCAGCATGCGGATGACGCCGATGGGGTAGCAGCGCACCAGCGTCATGGGGTCAATGGGCTCGGTGCACAGCACCAGCACGTCCAGCGGATCCAGGTCGTCGCCGTAGGTTCGCGGGATAAAGCCGTAGTTAGCCGGATAGTGGGTGGATGTATGCAAAATGCGGTCCAGCATCAGCACGCCGGTCTGCTTGTCCAGCTCGTACTTGTTCTTGGACCCCTTGGGGATCTCGATGACCGCCATGAAGTCTTCCTCGGTGATGCGCTCCGGCCTGATGTCATGCCAGATGTTGCCGCTCATGCATTCGTCCCTCCTTGTGCTTTCTTCACTCGTTTGGTTAGATTATAACAGCCGGCCATTGGGTTGTCTACTGAATGCTCATTCATATTTCAAATGCTTGTACGTGATACGAAAAGGCCGCCTCCCACTGGGATGGCGGCCTTGATCGATACGCAAAGGGCCTTATTTCGCGCCCTTTACCATATCGGCCAGCTGGGCAAAGCCCTGGGCGTCGTTGACGGCCATATCGGCCAGCATCTTGCGGTTCACTTCCACCTGCAGCTTTTTGAGGCCGTTGATCAGCGTGGAGTAGTTGAGCCCGTTGATGTGGGCGGCCGCGTTGATGCGGGTGATCCACAGGCGGCGGAAGTCGCGCTTGCGCAGCTTGCGGCCGATGTAGGCGTAGCGCAGCGAACGGCGCACCTGTTCGCTGGCTGTGCGGTACTGCTTGGATTTGCTGCCATAGTAGCCCTTGGCCAGCTTCAGATACTTGCGGCGTTTTTTATGGGCATTTACTGCCCTCTTGACACGTGCCATGAGTAATTCCCTCCTCTAACGGCCTGTTTACTTTGAAATCAAGGAACGAATGGTCGCGGCTTCTGCCTTGTTGGTCAGGATGCCGCCCATGCGCAGCTGGCGCTGGCGCTTGGTCACCTTTTTGGTGAGAATGTGGTTGCGGTTCATCTTCCTATGTTTCACCAGGCCGCTTTTCGTCAGGGAAAAGCGCTTGGATGCGCCGCGGTGGGATTTTTGCTTGGGCATAAGAGAAGTTCCTCCTTCCGGTTATCATCAGGGCTGCGGGGTGGCAGCCCCTTCCTGGCGGGGCTTGGGGCCGCGCTCTACCTTGGTGTTTTTTTCGGTCTTGGGGGCCAAGATCATGATCATGTGCCTGCCCTCCAGCAGGGGCCTGCGCTCGACGACCGCGATGTCCTTGGTGCGCTCGGCAAAGTCGTTCATCACCTTCAGGCCGATCTCGGCGTGGGTGATCTGCCGCCCGCGAAAGCGGATGGTGACCTTGACCTTGTCGCCGGCGCCCAGGAATTTGACGGCATTTCTCAGCTTGACCTGCACGTCATTCTCCTCAATGGTGGCAGACAGCTGCACTTCCTTGAGGGAGACGGTCTTCTGGTTCTTGCGCATCTCCTTCTCGCGCTTGGACTGCTCGAAGCGGTGCTTGTCGTAGTCCATCAGCTTGCACACGGGGGGCCTGGCGTTGGGGACGATCTGCACCAGGTCCAGGCGCTGCTCCTCGGCCAGCTGCAGGGCGGCCTGGGTGGGCATGACGCCCAGCTGCGCGCCGTCTGCGCCGATGACGCGGACCTCTCTGTCGCGGATGTCCTCATTGATCCTTAGATCGTGATTGATGTCCTTTCACCTCCGGGTAAAAATAAATTGGCGGGCATTGCTACCCGCCAATCGTAATGATCTGGTGTTTGGAACCTTGCTGGAACGGATCCGCAAGGTGAGAAGCGGGCGCTTCTGCTTTACGCACTAATAATCATACCGCAAAGCGCCCGCTGCTGTCAAGTGTTTTTCTGCAAGGCTGCCGCATTTGAGCAATCAGCCCGCAGGATTCTCTCCGTTGGGGGCCTCGGTAGCCTCGGGTGACTCGCTTCCTTCGGGCACTGCCTGCAGGCCCTCCGGTTCGGGCTGGTCGTCCGCCGGCTCGGCGGCCTTGGCCTCATCGGTGGCTGCCTGGATGGCCTCCTCATTGTACACGATGGTGTACTCCTGCTGCCAGGTGCTCAGCGCCTCGGTAAAGGCGGCATTCTCCTTGGTGGCGCGCAGGTAGTCCGTGATTTCGGCGCGGATGGCATCGGTCATGATGAGGCCCGAGGGCACATCGCGCAGGTACTTGAGGATGTGGATGCCGCTGGTGCCCAGCACCGGGTCGCTCACATCGCCCACCTGCTGCACCTTGTCGGAGAAGGCGGCCGCGGTGAACACCGGATCCCAGATGACCGACTCGCGATGCACGTTGTAGCCATTGGCCAGGTTCTGCTCATCCTGCATGCCCGGGTCCTGCCCATACTCCTTGATGAGGTTTTCAAAGGCTTCGCCCTTGGACAGCCTGTCCAAAATGGCGTCGATATCGGCCTTGCGGGAGTTGATGGCAGCCTGGCGGGCATCGTCCACCATCTGCTGGGTGACGGGCTCGGCGGGCACCGGGGTGGCGGCCGCGGGCTCTGCCGGCTGATCGGCCGGATCGGCGGCGGTCTGCTCGCTGCCCTGGTCGCTCTGCTGCTCCTCATAGGTGGACTGCAGGCGGTTATAGGTCTCCATCAGCTCGGGATCGGGCTGCAGCAAAATGTGGATGATGCCGCGGTAGCCCTCGGGCGTGTACCAGCTGGGCTGCTGGTTGAAGTAGGTGTTGTACTCATAGGCCATGATGTTGTTTTCATAGTTGCCCTGATAGGCCGCGCCGAACTGCTGGAAGGCGGCCTGAACCTCCTCCTCCTTGGGCTGATAGTCGCCCACCAGGTGCGCGGTCAGCCGGTCGATGGAGGCGCGCTGGCGGAAGTTGCTCTCCAGCACCTCCAGGGTGTAGTTCTGCCCGGCGTAAAACTCCTCCGCCTGCTGGCGCAGCTGGGCACGGGCTTCCTCGGTATCCTCGGCCAGGTAGTAGCTCACATAGCTCTCGATGCCCTCATTCCACTGGGCCTGGGCCTCGGCCTTGAAGGAGGCCTCCTCCTCCGGGGTGAACTGGTCAAACTGCAGGTCCTTGATCTTCTGCTGCAGCATGTGCTGCTGCACCACAAACTCCGTCGCCTGGCGGTAGTCCGTGGCGTCGGTGATGTAGTTGGTGATCTGGGGCAGAATGGCATCCACCTCGGTCTTGAGGATCTCGGTGCCGTTAAAGGTGGCCAGCACGGGCACTTGCGCCGGGGTCTCCTGGGCCAGGGCGGCGACGCCGCTTAGGGCCAGCATGCCGGTCAGCAGCAGGGCAATGGTTTTCTTGAACATGTTGCTTCCTTCCTTACTCTCCCGATCGCATCGGTTGATGGTTCATTATCGCATAGCCCGGCCGCGCTTGGCAAGGAATGCGGGACGTTCGCGGTTGATTTAACACCTTGGACACATTGCCGCCATCAGCGCATCACTGCAATGCGGTCCGGCGCATGCTTGCTGCGGGTCTTGAGCAGCGTGGCGCCGTCTATCTGCGCCAGCACCTGCCCGGTGAGGCGCTCGCCGGGCACGGCCAGTGGCGCGCCGGGCGGGTATAGAACGGCATACTCCGCGCAAACCAGGCCCTCCGCCTGCGCCATGGGCACCAGGTCAAAGGGGGCGGCCAGCGCCTCACCCGGCGGGCACACGGCCTGGGGCCGGGCCAGCGGCAGCTCGCCTCGCGGCGGGGCATCGGCCAGCCGGGCATCAATAGCCGCCAGCGCCCGCGCCAGGCGCAGCAGCGTGTCCGCGCTGTCCCCCATGCCGGTCATGGCCAGCGCACTGTCCGGGCCGGCGGCCTCCAGCTCGATGCCGTGCTGCCGGCGCAGCGTGTCCATCAGCGCGTGGCCGGTGATGTCCGTGCCCGCGCAGGAGATGTGTATCTTGCCCGGGTCCATGCCCCAGATCAGATCGGGCGCGGCCTGGCCCCGCAGGATGCGCAACCGGCGCAGGGACGCCGCCTCCTGCGCAAAGGCATCCAGCGCCTGCCGCCAATGGGCAAACAGTTTTTCCCCTTCCTCCGCCAGCAGCCGCAGACAACCGTCAATGGAGGCCATCAGCAGGTAGGATGGGCTGCTGGTCTGAAACAGGTCCAGCTGCTCGGCCAAAGCGGCGCCGATCTCGGGTGTTAGGGCATGGGCCAGGCCGGTCTGGGTGTGGGCAGGCAGCGTCTTGTGCAGGCTGTGCACCACGATATCCGCCCCGGCGGCCACCGCCCCCGCGGGAAAGCCCTCGGCCAGCCCCAGGTGCGCGCCGTGGGCGGCATCCACCAGCACGCGCAGCCCGGCCTGATGGGCCATGCGCACCAGCGCCGGCAGATCGCTCAGGATGCCCTCATACCCCGGGCAGGTCAGCACCAGCAGCCGTGCATCCGGGTGGGCCGCCAACGCCTCATGCAAAAGGGCGGGCGCTACCGAGCCCCAGGCGTCAAAGCCGGGCACCCTGGGCGGGTACAGGTAGGCCGGCACCAGCCCGCACAGCGCCACCCCGTGGTAGACCGACAGGTGGCTGCCACGCTGCAAAATGACCTTGTCGCCCGGCCTGGTCAGCGCCCGGATGCCCGCCAGGATGCCCGCCGTGCTGCCCCCCACCAGGTAATAGCTGGCGGCGGCGCCCCACAGCCGGGCGGCGCGCTCCATGCCCTCCAGCAAAATACCCTCCGGCGCGTGCAGGTTGTCATAGCCCTCTATCTCCGTAATATCCAGATCGGCCCGCAGGCCGCGCAGGTAGGGCGCCAGGGCAGCATTGCGCTTGTGCCCGGGCATATGCATGGGCAAATGCCGGGCCAGCTCCCGGCTCAATCGGTCATACAGGGGTTCAGTCATGGCGCTCCTTGTAAAATGCGTGCCGAAACGCTTGTTCCGGCACGCATGTTGATACACCTTGTCAGTTTCCTGCGCCAGCCACGGGAGAGGATGGCGCGGGGCTGGGGGCCGGGCTGGCCGGGACCTCGTCGGTCACCGTGAGCGGCCCTGCGGTGGGCTGCACGCGGGCGGCTTCCTCTTCCAGCGCCTGGGTGTACATAAATTCCAGCGTCTTCTTGTCCGCGTTGCCATTGCCGCGCAGCTTGTTGGCCCGCTGGTAGGCGCGCACCGCATCTCTGGTGCCCTCGCGGAACTGCCCGGTGACGGTGCCCTGGTAGAGCCCCAGCTCCTTCAGGCGGCTTTGCAGCCAGAACACATCCTCGCCCTCGCTGCCCACCTTGAGCTCCCGCAGGTCACCCTGGGGCGTCACGGCGCTGTTGTATACGGGCTTGGCGGTGGGTTCGGGCGTGGCGTTGTGGATGCCCGCCTTGGTGTTGAAGGTGCCGGGCCTGTGCGCGTGCTTGAGCTCGGGGTCAACCTGCGCGTCCTCGTGTATCCATACTTCCACGCCCTTGCCAATGTTGTCATAGATCCACTTGGCATCCTGTATCGTCAGGCGGATGCAGCCGTGGCTGGCCGTGCGGCCCAGCTTGTTGACCGAGCCCATGTTGATGTTCTTGCGATCGGAGCTGTACAGGAAGGAGTGGAAGGCGATGCTGCTGTTGATCCTGGTCCAGTACTGGGCGTAGCCCCCGCCCCAGGTGGGGAAGTGGGCCCACCGCGCGGTGCGGCCGGTGAGGGTCCAGGTGCCCACGTCGCTGGGGAAGCTGGGCGTACCGGTGGACGCGGTGAATATTTTATATAGGTCGGTAAACTCCTGATTGGCATCCCGGCGGAAAATCTTGATCAGCTGGTTGGCCACGTCCACCTCGACAAAGTAGGGGATGGGCGTGGGCTCCGGCGTGGGGCGGGGCGTGTTGTTGGGGTACACCACATCGGGCGCGAACAGCGCGGCCCAGGTCTCCTCCCCTACGGCGCCGTCATCGGCCAAGCCGTTTTGCTTTTGAAACTCCTTGACGGATGCCTGGGTGTGCTTGTAGTAGCCGCTGGTCACCTTGCGGTCAAAGTAGCCCAGGTGCTCCAGCTGGCGCTGCAAGGTCTCCACCCCCTTGCCGGTGCTGCCGTACTTCAGCTTGCCGGGGTAGGCGGTGTTGGGCGGCTGCGTGGGCGGGGGCACCGGGGTGGGCGTCGCCGCCGGGTCGGGCGTGGGCATCACGATGTCGTCGCTGTACAGGCGCTGCTGGGTGGGCACATCCGCCCGGCCCGTGCTGTCCATGCCGTTATCTTTCTGAAAGTTGCTGATGGCGGCGGTGGTGCCGTCCAGGTAGCTGCCCGACACCTTGCCCCAGTAGTAGCCCAGCTCGCTCAGGCGGGTCTGCAGGGCCTTGACATCCTCGCCGCTGTCCCCCTTCTTGAGGGGGCGGTAGGCATCGCCGTAGATGATGTCCAGCGTTTCAGCGTCGGCGTTGCCGGTGGCCTCCAGGCCATAGGCCTCCTGCACGGCCTTGACGGCCCTGGCCGTCTGATCGTAGTAGTTGCCGGTCACCGGCCCTTTATAATACTGCAACTCCCGCAGGCGGGTCTGCAGGCCTTTGACATCCTCGCCCCGGTCGTTTTTCTTCAGGGCGCGGGCCTCGCTGGTCACCGTCACGGCGCCCTCGGGGCCCTGCTCATCAATGGGCACCGACTCCGCCAGGCCGGGCAGCGCCGCCAGCGCCAGCAACAACACCAGTAACGATAAAAAGCTTCGCTTCATGCAATCCATCTCCTTTGTAGCCGACCCTTAGTGTAATAGTTTCGACACACATTTGCAAGGTATGAACATGTAAAGTTTTTGATTTCTTCATAATATAAGGATGAACCTCCCATTTCTGGGGAGGTTCATCTGCCGAAAAATCAGGGGCAAGGGGCATGTGCCGCTCAGGCTTCTTCCTCATCAGCCAGCTTCTGCCCGCACAGCACGCCCATCGCGGAGGCCATCATCAGCCCGCGGGTCCAGCCGCTGGAGTCGCCCAGGGCGTAGAAGTTGCGGATGTTGGTGTTGAGCCGCTCATCCATCTTGACGCGGTTGGAGTAGAACTTAAGCTCCGGCGAATACAGCAGCGTCTCCACCGAGGCAAAGCCCGGCAGCACCTCGTCCATGGCCTGGATGAAGTTGACGATGTTGGTCATGGCGCGGTAGGGCATGCCGGCGGTGATGTCGCCGGGCACGGCATCGGGCAGCGTGGGCCGCACGTTGCTGCGCAGCAGCTCCTTCTCCCAGGTGCGCTTGCCGTCCAGTATGTCGCCAAAGCGCTGCACCAGAATCTGCCCGTTGGCCAGCATGTTGGTCAATTCCCCCACCTTTTGCGCGTAGGCGATGGGCTGGTTGAAGGGGTAGGTAAAGTTGTGCGAGCTGAGGATAGACAGGTTGGTGTTTTCAGACTTCCTGTCCTTATAGCTGTGGCCGTTGACCACGGCCAGGTCGTTGTCATAGTTTTCCTGGCTGACAAAGCCGCCGGGGTTCTGGCAGAAGGTGCGCACCTTGTCGCGGAAGGGCTTGGGGTAGCCCACTAACTTGCTCTCGTACAGGGCCTCGTTGACCTCCTCCATCACCTCGTTGCGCACCTCTACCCGCACGCCGATATCCACCGTGCCGGGCTGGTGGGCGATGTGGTGCTCCTCGCAGAGCTTCTCCAGCCAATCGGCGCCGCGGCGGCCGGTGGCCACCACGGTGGTGCCGGCGCGTATCTCCATCTGCCCGCCGCCGGTGGCCTTTTCCACCAGCACGCCCAGGCAGGCGCCGTCATCCAGCAGCAGGTTGGTGCAGCTGTGGCCAAACAGAATCTCCACCCCGTTGTCCATCAGGTAGTTTTGAATGGCGCCGTAGATCTCCTGCGCCTTCTCGGTGCCCATGTGGCGGATGGGGCAATCCACTAACTTGAGGCCGGCGCGGATGGCGCGGGTGCGGATCTCCTTGATTTTGTCCGTCGCCTCCAGCCCCTCCACATGGTGGTCGGCGCCAAAGTCCAGGTAAATGGAATCGGTGTAGTCAATCATCTCCTGGGCGAATTTTTCGCCGATCAGCTCGGGCAGCTGGCCGCCCACCTCAAAGGACAGCGACAGCTTGCCGTCGGAAAAGGCGCCCGCCCCCGAAAAGCCGGTGGTGATGTGGCAATAGGGCTTGCAGTTGACGCAGCGCCCCGTCTTGCCCTTGGGGCAGCGGCGCTTTTCAATGGGCGAGCCCTTTTCCACCATGACGATGCGCTTTTTGCTGCCGCGGCGCAGCAGCTGCAGCGCGGTAAAAATGCCGGCCGGGCCGGCACCGATGATGACCAGATCACAGTGCATGAATATTCCTCCGATTTGTATCTGCCTGATACTTTGCCATTCTAAGGGAGCGCGCCCGGGAAGTCAACAGCGCGGAGGGCGGTTTGCACCCCGGCGCCGATGTGGTAGAATCATATCGTGTATAGATATCAATGGGAGGATATGGACGTTGACGTCGGATGACAAGCGGCTCAACAAATACCTGGCCGACAGCGGCTTTTGCTCGCGCCGGGAGGCAGACCGGCTGATTGAGGCGGGCAAGGTCACCATCAACGGGCGCGTCGCCGCCATCGGCGAGCGGGTGCCCCCGGGGGCACGCGTGATGGTGGGCAAGGAGCCCATCGGCACCACCGGGGATACGGTGTACCTGGCCTTTAACAAGCCGGTGGGCATCGTATCCACCGCCGACCCCCGCGAGCCCGGCAACATCGTCAGCTACATCAACTACCCCACCCGCATCTACCCCATCGGCCGGCTGGATAAGGACAGCGAGGGCCTGATATTGCTGACCAGCGACGGCAACATCGTCAACCGCATCCTGCGCGCCGAGGGCCGCCACGAAAAGGAGTACGAGGTGGTGGTGGACAGGCCGGTTACGCCCGACTTTCTGGACAAAATGAGCAAGGGCGTGCCCGTGCTCAACCAGGTCACTCTGCCCTGCCGCACCCGCAAGACCGGCCCCCAGTCCTTCAACATCATTCTGGTGCAGGGGCTCAACCGCCAGATACGCCGCATGTGCGAATACTTGGGCTACCGCGTCACCTCGCTTCGCCGCATCCGCATCATGAACATCCAGCTGGGCCGCATGCGCCCCGGCAGCTTCCGCAACCTGACGGCGGGCGAGCTGAGCGCCCTGCAAAACACACTCAATGGCACGCCCGCGCGCGGCGGCCGGGGATAGACCCGCATGCCCCATAGGGAGCAAGCCACCAACGAACAGGAGGACAACATCATGGTACAAAAAGCTGATGGCATGAACTACGCCCCCAAGGGCAAGGCAGCGCCGGTGGTCAAGCCGGGGGAATTTCCCATCGCTGCCGTGGCGTTGGACCATGGGCATATCTACGGCATGTGCAACGGGCTGACCGAGGCCGGGGCGACGCTGAAATACGTGTGGGACCCGGACCCGGCCAAGGTGGCCGCCTTTCAGCAGGTATTCCCCCAGGCGCAGGCTGCCCGCAGCCTGGACGAGGTGTTGAGTGACCCCGCCATCAAGTTAGTGGCCTCCGCCGCCGTGCCCAGCGAGCGCTGCGCCCTGGGCCTGCAGGTGATGGACGCAGGCCTGGACTACTTCACCGACAAGGCGCCCATGACCACGCTGGACCAGCTGGCCCTGGCCCGGCAAAAGGTGCAGCAGACCGGACGCAAGTACATGGTGTACTACTCCGAGCGCCTGCATGTGGAGAGCGCCGTGTACGCGGGCCAGTTGATCCACCAGGGGGCCATCGGCCGGGTGGTGCAGGTGCTGGGCCTGGGGCCCCACCGGCTCAACGCCCCCAGCCGCCCGGGCTGGTTCTTTGAAAAGGAGAAGACCGGCGGCATCCTGTGCGACATCGGCAGCCACCAGATCGAGCAGTTCCTGTACTTCTCGGGCGCGCAGGATGCCACGATCACGCTGGCGCGCACCGCCAACCACAACAACCCGCAGTACCCCCAGTTGGAGGACTTTGGCGAGTGTGCCCTGGTGGGCGACAATGGTGCGTCCGACTACTTCCGGGTGGACTGGCTCACCCCCGCGGGGCTGAGCTCCTGGGGCGACGGCCGGGCGATGATTTTAGGCACCGACGGCTACATCGAGCTGCGCAAGTACCTGGATGTCAGCCGGGATAAGGCGGGCGACCACCTGTTTTTAGTGGACCACAAGGGCGAGCACTATATGCCCCTGGCCGGCCAGGTGGGCTTCCCCTTCTTTGGCCAGCTGATCCTGGACTGCCTGCACCGCACCGAAAACGCCATGACCCAGGCCCATGCCTTCAAGGCGGCCGAGCTGTGCCTCAAGGCCCAGGCCATGGCGGACGGACTGGGGCAGATATAATAAACGGGTAAACCGCAGATAAAGCCTGTGTAATAATCTGCGGTTCACCTTGACAAAATGGCGCCTTTCCCCGCACAATGGCACTGTGGGCAGTGTTTGTCTGCCCGCGATTGCACCGGCACTGTGCCGTGAAAGGTCGTTACACTATGAGAAAAACCAAGATCGTCTGTACCCTGGGCCCCGCGTCCAACAGCTACGAGATGATCAAGGCGCTTGCTCTGGCGGGCATGAATGTGGCCCGCTTCAACTTCTCCCACGGCACGCAGGACAGCCACCTGGATACCTTCCGCCTGGTCACCCGCGTGCGCAACGAGCTGCACCTGCCCATCGCCACGCTGCTGGACACCCGGGGCCCGGAGATCCGGCTGAAAACCTTTGAAAACGGGCCGATTATCCTCAACGAGGGCGATGCCTTCACCCTGACCACCCGGGATGTGCCGGGCGACCAGGGCATCGTGTCCATCACCTACGGCGGCCTGCCCCATGACCTGCAGGACCATACGCGCATCCTCATTGATGACGGCCTGGTAGAGCTGCGAGTGGAGAGCAAGACCGATACCGATATCATGACCCGCGTGGTCTCCGGCGGGCAGATCAGCAACCGCAAGGGCGTCAACGTGCCCGGCGTGCACCTTTCCATGCCCTATGTCAGCGAGTCCGACCGGGACGACATCCTCTTTGGCATCCGCACGGGCTTTGACTATGTGGCCGCCTCCTTTGTGCGCGGGCGGGAGGATGTGGAGACCATCCGCCAGCTGCTGGATGACAACGGCGGCAAGCATGTGCGCATCGTCGCCAAGATTGAGAACGCCGACGGCGTGGCCCATATTGACGAGATTACCGCCGCCTCCGACGCCGTGATGATCGCCCGCGGCGACATGGGCGTGGAAATCCCCTTTGAGGAGATCCCCATCATCCAGAAGCGCATCATCAAGGCGGCCTCCATGGCCGGGCGGCAGGTGATCACCGCCACCCAGATGCTGGAAAGCATGGTGAGCCACCCCCGCCCCACCCGCGCCGAAATCACCGACGTGGCCAACGCCATCTACGACGGCACCAGCGCCACCATGCTGTCGGGTGAGACGGCCAGCGGCCAATACCCGGTGGAGGCCGTGCTCACCATGGCGCGCATCGCCGAGCGGGCGGAGAACGACATCCACTACCGCAAGCGCTTTTTCGAGCGCAGCGTGGACGAGGTCAACGCCACCATCACCGATGCCATCTCCCACGCCACCTGCCTGATCGCGCTCAACATGCATGCCGCGGCCATCATCAGCGTCACCAAGTCGGGCACCACCGCCAAGATGATCAGCCGCTTCCGCCCGGATATGCCCATCATCGCCTGCACGCCGGAGGCATCCACCTACCGGCAGCTGAGTCTCAGTTGGGGCGTCACCCCTATCACCATCGCCGAGGAGCGGGTGACCGACGTGCTGTTTGAGCAGGCGGTCAGCGCCTCGCTGGATACCGGCCTCATCAAGCCGGGCGACCTGGTGGTATTGACCGCCGGCGTGCCCCTGACGGTCAGCGGCACCACCAATTTGATCAAGGTGGTCAAGGTGCCGGAGTGAGGGAGTCATTCGGAATTCGGAATGAGGAATTCGGAATAATTATCTGTCTGGTATCTTCCGTTTCGCCGCAATAGCAACGAATGCAGGTTCATCGCTTTTCATTCTTTCTTATTTCAACAAAACGCTGTCGGGAAACCGGCAGCGTTTTGTTGTTTCATCCCCTTTCCCCTCTTTCGTGGTTTACAACGGTATTGGTGGTTATACTCCTATTATGGCAACAAAACGCCTGCACATAATACACGGACCGAGAAAGGGGTAGTTTATGTATAACCTGCTTGTCGGCGGTGCCGCCGGCCAAGGGGTGGAGACCACCGTAACAACACTGGAATACTTCTTCAAGCACGCGGGCAACGAGCTGTTTACCACGCGCGATCTGATGAGCCGCATCCGCGGCGGGCACAACTTTTCGCTGATACGCTTTGGCGCGCAGCTGCCGGGCGGGCACAGCGAGCAGTTGGACGGCATCATTGCCCTCAACCAGGAGACGGTTGACCTGCACCTGCCCCAGCTGAGGCCCGAGGGCTTCCTGCTGATGGATACAGGTATCGCCTGTGAAGACCCGCGCGCCCTGCGGCTGGACATGGCGCAGATCGCCAAGGGGCTGGGCAACCAGCGCGCCGCGGGCAGCGTAGCGGTGGGCGCGGTGCTCAAGCTGTTCGGCCTGGCGCTGGACAAGGCGGGCGCAGCCGACGTGCTGCAAAAGACGCTGGACCCCCAACATGTGGCCATCAACGTACAGGCCGTGCTGGCCGGCTATGACAAGGCGCCGGCCAAGTTTGAGCCCCAGGGCGGCCCGGCAGTCGGGCACATGCTGATCTCGGGCAACAAGGCGCTGTCCCTGGGGGCGCTGGCTGCCGGCATGCAGTTCTACACCGCCTACCCCATGTCGCCCGCCACCTCCATTCTGGAGTATCTGGCGCAGCAGGCGCAGGAGGCCGGCATCGTGGTGGAGCAGGCGGAGGACGAAATCGCCGCCATCAACATGGCCATCGGCGCCTCCTTTGCAGGCGGTCGGGCCATGACGGCCACCTCGGGCGGCGGCTTCAGCCTGATGGTGGAGGCCCTTGGACTGGCCGGCATGGCGGAGATCCCCTTGGTGGTGGTCAACGCCCAGCGGCCCGGCCCGGTCACCGGCCTGCCCACCCGCACGGAGCAGAGCGATCTGCAGTTTATCATCTCCGCCTCCCAGGGCGAGTTCCCGCGCATGGTCATCGCGCTGCGCAACCACGCGGACGCCTTCTACCAGACCATCCGCGCCTTCAACATGGCCGAGAAGTATCAGATACCTGTCGTCATCCTGACCGACCAATACCTGGCCGATACAACGGCCAGCGTGCCCCTGTTTGACATGGGCAAGGTGCCCCCCTACCAGCCCGAGCCCGCGCCGATTGAGGGCGAGTATGCCCGCTACCGCTATACGGACAGCGGCATCTCCCCCCGCAGGTACCCGGGCGACCCACAGGCCATCGTCAGCGCCGATTCCGATGAGCACGATGAGCATGGCCGCATTATCGAGGACAGCGAGACCCGCATCCGCATGATGCAAAAGCGCATGGGCAAGCTGGATCTGCTGGCGCAGGAGGTGCAGGAGCCCGACTGGCTGGGCGACGAGAACTCCGAAGTGCTGTTAGTCGGCTGGGGCTCGATGCACGGCCCGCTGGCCGAAGCCGTGGCGCTGCTCAACAGCCGCTCTGGCCGCCGCCACGCCGCCCTCGTCTTTGGCGACCTGTGGCCGCTGCCGCAAAAGCTGCTGCGCCGCGCCGCCGATTCCGCCCGCACCGTCATAAATGTAGAACAAAACTATACCGGCCAGCTGGCCCGGCTGATCCGTCAGGAAACGGGCATCGCCATGGATGCCGGCATCCTGCGCTACGATGGCCGTCAGCTCACGGGCGAGGAGATCGCCCGCCGGGTTGAAAAGGAGGTTCAGCCATGAACAGCACTGCCTATGTAAAGCACGAAACCGCCTGGTGCCCGGGCTGCGGCAACTTCAGCATCCTGGATACACTGAAAAGCACCTTGGAAAAGATGGGCCTGGACCCGCATGACGTATTGCTCGTCGGCGGCATCGGCCAGGCCGCCAAGACGCCCCAGTACCTCAACACCAACACCTTCTGCGGCCTGCACGGCCGCGCGCTGCCCCCGGCCGTCGCCGCCAAGATTGTCAACCCGGGGCTGACCGTCATCATCAACACCGGCGACGGCGACAGCTATGGCGAGGGCGGCAACCACTTCCTGCACAACATCCGGCGCAATGTGGATGTCGCGCACTTTGTGCATGACAACCAGGTCTACGGCCTCACCAAGGGGCAGGCCTCGCCCACCACCATGGAGGGCATGGCCACCGGCGCGCAGCCGGAGGGCAGCATGAACAGCCCCTTCAACCCCGTGCTGCTGGCCCTGGCCGCGGGCGCGGGCTTTGTGGCGCGCAGCTTCAGCGGCCGCCCCGAGCACCTGCAGGCCATGATGGAGCGCGCCATCCGCTACAAGGGATACGCGCTGGTGGACATCCTGCAAAACTGCGTGTCCTTTAACAAGCTCAACACCTTCGCCTGGTACAACAGCCGCGTGCAGGAGATTGACGTCAGCCACGACCCCACCGACCTGATGGCCGCCATGCGGCTTGCCATGACGTTTGGCGACCAGATCCCCATCGGCGTGCTGTATGAGCAGGAGGGCCCCGATTACCATGCCAGGCACAGCCTGCTTCAGACAGGGCACAAGCTGGTCGGGCGCGGCAACGACCCCGCCATGGTGGAGCGGCTGATGCGCAGGATGGTGTAAAAAAAGAGCCTTGTTGAACAAGGCCAGCGATCCACCACGCTAAGTCATGATCGTCTGAGGCCCTGCCATTATCCGGCAGGGCCTCTTTGAATCCTCTATTATGTTCTAATCTTCAAATGCTCCAGCAGGCTGCCATCGTCCTCAAAGACGTGAAAATCCTCCATCCGCAGGGTAACAGCGTCGCCGGGTGCGTAGCTGCCGTAGGCCCGCCCGTCGGTGATCACCCGCAGGCTCAGCTGCCCCAGGCGGATGCGCCAGTCGGTGGTGTCGCCCAGGTAGTACTTTCTGTCCACCGTGCCGTGCAGGCCCTCGCCGCCCGCGGGCAGCAGGCTGATGTTCTGCGGGCGCACGGCCACCTCCACCGGGCCACGCCTGTCCCCCGCGTAGGGCAGGTACTGGTCCACCTCCAGCAGATGGATGCGCCCCGGCTCGGCCGTGCCCTTGAGGAACTCCACCTTGCCCAGAAAATCCGCTACAAACTGGTTGCTGGGCTGGTTGTAGATCTCCTCCGGGCTGCCGCTTTGCTGCACCACGCCGCGGTTGATCAAAAAGATGCGGTCGCTCATGGCCATGGCCTCGGTCTGGTCGTGGGTGACGTACACCACCGCGATGCCCAGGCTCTGCTGAATCTCCTTGATTTCAAAGCGCATGGACTCGCGCAGCTTGGCATCCAGGTTGCTCAGCGGCTCATCCAGCAGCAGCAGCATGGGCTCGGCCACCAACGCGCGGGCCAGCGCCACGCGCTGCTGCTGGCCGCCCGACAGCTGGTTTGGGTAGCGCTGGGCGTACTGCCCCAGGTGCACGATGTCCAGCACCCGGGCCACGCGCCGCTCCACCTCGGCCTTGCTCACCCGCTTGATGGTGAGGGGGTAGGCCACGTTGTGAAACACATCCATGTGCGGCCACACCGCGTAGCTTTGAAACACCATGCCCATGTTGCGCTTTTCGGGCGGTACAAAGGACTTGTCCCCCGATACCAGCGTATCACCGATGTATATTTCCCCGGTGGTGGGGCGCTCAAAGCCGGCGATCATGCGCAGCATGGTGGTCTTTCCGCAGCCCGAGGGGCCCAGCAGCGTGACAAACTCGCCCTCGTGAAACACCTCGCTGAAGTTTTGCAGCACGATGTTGTCGCCAAAGGCTTTGCTGACGTTTTGAATGGTTACGGCAGGCATAGCGTGTTCCTTTCCTATATGGAGAATTCGCCCCGCGTCAGGCGGTTGAGCAGCAGGTTGAGCAGCACCACCACCATCAGGATGCCAAAGGCCATGGCGCAGGCCTGGGGCTGACTGGTATACGTCCAGTACTCATACAGCTGAAAGCCAATGGTCTTGGTGGTGTTGGAGTACAGCAGCGTGGTCATGGACAGCTCGTAGAAGCACGGGATGAAGATGAGGAACCACCCCGCCGCGATGGAGGGGAAAATCAGCGGCCCGGTGATGCGCCCCATGGTCTTAAGCCACCCGGCGCCCGATATGGTGGAGCTTTCCTCCAGCGACACATGTATCTGGCTCATGGCCGACACCACCGTGCGCATGCCCATCAGCAGGTACTTGATGAGGTACGCCACGATGAGGATGTAGGCGGTGTTGTAGATGTTGACGCCGTAGCCGCCCTGCATGGTCATGATCAGCCCCAGGGCGATGACCACCGACGGCGTGCCCGAGCCCAGCGTGATCAGAAAATCCGGCAGGCGGCGGCCCTTGATGCGGGTGCGCTGCAGCAGGTAGCTCATCGTGCAGGCGATCAGAATGCCCACCGTGGCGGCGATGGAGGCGAAGATCAGGCTGTTTTTGAGGCTGGTCAGCGTTTCCCCGCGGGAAAAGATGGTCTCCCACTGGCCCCAGGTAAAGTTGCCCGCCGCCAGCACAGACTTGCCCACGTCAATCTTGAAGGAGGTGGTCAGGATGGTGGTAAAGGGAATCAGCACGATGATCACCGCCACCAGCGTCACCAAGGCGGTGAGCGGCTTGCGCCAGCTGCGCAGCTCCACGATGTTGGGCCGCGTGCTCTTGCCGGACACGGTGACGTATTGCTTCTTTGCCAGCACAAAGTCCGACAGGTAGAGGATCAGCAGCGCCATCAGCATCAAAAAGACGGCCAGGCCGGTGGCATCGTTGAGGCCCTGGGTGCCGCGGCCATAGTACTCGATGATGCGGGTGGTGACGGTGTGCACCTTGCCCGGCGCGCCGATGATGGAGGGGATGCCGTAGCAGCTGGCCGCACTGACAAACACCAGCAGCGCACCCGCGATGAGCGACGGCGTCATCATGGGCAGCGTGACCCTGGCCACCGTGGTCAGCGGCGACGCACCCGACACGCGGGAGGCCTCCTCCAGCGAGGGGTCCATCTTTTCCATCGCGCGGGAGATGGTGATAAAGGCGTAGGGGAAGTAAAAGCTGGTCAGCACCCAGATCATACCGCCCAGGCTGTATACATTCAGCGGCCCCACCGTGGTGTTGAGGTTGAACACCGCGCGCAGCGCCTGGTTGATGATGCCCACATTGGGGTTGAGCAGCCGCAGCCACGCCATGGCGCCCACGTAGGGCGGCACCATGTAGGTGACCACAAACAGCTTGCGGAAGAACTGGCGGCCATACAGGTTGGTGCGGCCCACCAGCCAGGCCAGCGGAAAGGCCAGCAGCGTGCCCAGCGCCATGGTGGCCAGCGCCGCGATGATGGTGTTGGTCAGCGCGCCCCAGTTCATCTGGTACTCGTACAGGCGCTTGAAGGTATCCAGGCTGAATGTGCCGTTGGGCGTGAAGGCCTTGACCACCAGGTGCATCATGGGCAGCAGCTGGAACACCAGCAAAAAGTCCAGGATCAGCAAAATGATGATCCACTGCACGTTCATCTGCCAGCTCTTTTGCGACCACATCAGCACCATGAGCAGCAGCACATTCAGCGCCAGCAGCACGCCGATGAGCAGCAGCGTGCGGCTGTTGCCGTACACCCACTTGGCAAACAGGCTGCCCTGCCCCAGCGCCGCGGCCTGGGCCGCCTGCACCCGCGGGCCGTTTTGTCGCAGGCTCTGGCGGAACTGGCTTTGCGTCTGCGCGCTGAGCAGCTGCCCCTCCGGGCTTTGCGCGGCCAGGTACATGCGCATCAGCGCGGGCATGCGCTCGCCGTCGGGCATCTGGTTTATCTGCGCGGCCAAGGGCTCCCCCACCGTCTGCCCGGCCAGGGCCAGCGCCAGCTCGCGGCGCAGGGCGCCACGCTGTGCATCATCCATGCCGGCCAGCGCAGCCTGCCAATCAGCGCTCAGGCGGCCCTCATCCACGGCATACATGGCGCGCAGCATGCGCAGCCGGGCGGTCAGCCGCTGATCATCCGGCAGCCCTGCGCCAAAGCCCGCGGCCGCCCCCTCGTTGTGGGCGATGCGGAGCGTCATCAGCTCGGCCATCAAGCCGTCGCGCACCTGGGGCAGGGGCTGCCCCTCCTGCACGGCGGTCAGCAGAGCAACCAGCCGCTCATCCGCCAGGCCTTTTTGTGCCTGGGCAGCTTCCTCCAGCGTGCGCAGATACAGCGGGGCCAGCAGGTCGTTGCTGTGCTGGGCCCGCAGGGCGCGCTCCTTGTCCAGCAGCTCCTGGCGGGCCTCCTCGCTGGATACGTCCAGCAGGCTGTCCAGCAGCGGCGCGTAGTCCACCGACTGGCCTGCCTGACCGGCCTGTGCCTGCATGGCGGCCACATAGGCCTTGGCCGCCGCCAGCATCTTGACGCCGTTGACGCCCTCGGGCGTCAGCCCATTCAAAATGACCTTGCTTTGCAGCTGGGGCGGCAGGGCGGCATCCACCGTGGTATCCTGGGGCGCGGCCTCTAACAGCACCTCGGGCAGGCCGGCAAAGTCGCCCCCCAGCGCGGCCAGCTGCTCGTGCAGCAGGCGCACGAGCGACAGCAGCCCGCGGCCGCTGTCGGCAAAGCGGGTGATGCGGCGGGTGCCGATGCCCTCGTCAAACAGGGCGGCCTTGTCCTGGCGCAGCAGGTCGTCAATCTGGGGCTGTATCTGGGTGTTGAGCTCCTGCAGCTCGCCTTGCAGCTGCGCCTGGCGCTGGGGCATCATGGCAGCCAGGCGGGTGATCAGCGCTTCGTAGGCGGGCACCCCCTGGGCGGTTTCGCCGTGGGCCAGCACCTCCACCGCCGTGCGCGCGGGTTCGTAGCGCAGGCGGTCCTCCTCGGGCATCTGGCGCACCAAAACATCCAGCAGCTCCTGCTTCTTTTCGTCGTTCATGCGGGGCAGGTCGGCCTCGGTCTCCCCCCGGTAGAGCGCCGCGTACCATGCCTCCATCAGCAGGGCCTCGGCCTGGCGGCCAAAGGCGTCCTGTATTTTGGGCGGCATGGCGGCCGCCACGGCGGCATCCGCCCGCCCCAGGCCCTCCAGCTCGCGGGACAGGTCGTACACGGCGCCAAAGCCAGCCTGGTCGTCATAGCCCGAGGCGGCAAAACGGCTCAGTCCCTGCAGGCTGACCACTATGATGATGCAGGCCAGCAGCAGCGCGACGGCCAGCCCGGCCTTGACCCGCCTGGCCCGGCGCCTTAACAGGGTGGAAGGTTCGTAGCTCACCGGTCCGCAGCCCTCCGTACAGCTTTTCTATCTGATTGGATAAGGGGGCCGGGTTTGAGGCCGGCCCCCTTTGGATTGATGTTGGTGTTTACTTTGTGGTGACGTACTGTTGGAACTCGGTCTGGATCTCCTCGCGCTGGGTGTAGCAGCGCACCCAGTCCACGCCGATGTCCGTCTTGATGAGCTCCTCGGTGTCGACGCTGTCAAAGGGGATGGCGGTGCTGCCCTTGAACACGGAGTGCATGTAGCCGGCCAGCACAAACTCCTGCCCGGCCTCGGACAGCAGCCAGTCGGTGATGGCCTCGCAGGCGGCGGTGTTCATGTTGGCGCTGCGGTCGGCAGCCACGGTCATCACGGTGGACGGGATGAGGATCACGCCGTCCTCGGGGTAGATGACGCTCAGCTTGCTGCCGTCCTCGTGGCGCTTTTTGAGCACGGACTCTTCCAGGATCATGATGGTCTTGCATTCGCCGGTCTCCAGCTTGGCAAGCGCGGTGGAGCCGGACTCGATCATCACGTTGTTCTCGCCCAACTTCTGGAAATACTCATAGCCGTACAGGTCGCTCAGCGCGGCCACGGCGGCCATGGTGGTGCCGCTGGTCAGCGGGTTGCCCATAGAAATCTGGCCCTTGAGGCTGCTGTCGTTGGCAAAGTCGTAGAAAGTCTTGGGCAGGTCCTCAGGCTTGTGCAGCTCGGGGTTGTAGGCCAGCACCATGTTGCACACGCGCACGGGGTACCAGTAGCCCTGCTCGTCATAGGGGAAGCGCAGTTTGTCCGCCGCGTCCGCCAGCAGGTAGGAGTGCAGCCAGCCGCCCTCCTTGAGCTCCAGCGAGTAGGCGGGCTCGGCCACCAGCATCATGTCGCAGTTGAGGCGGCCGGTCTCCATCTCGCCGGTCAGCTTCTGCTGCAGGGCGCCGGTGCCGCCGTAGAAGAACTCCACCTCCAGGTTGGG
>Ga0123333_10001576_pt1 | contig 24128 bp, 17 predicted proteins | sample BioC12SIPDNA_3_FD_89957 | JGI IMG/M metagenome (GOLD analysis project Ga0123333, IMG submission 89957) | Anaerobic biogas reactor microbial communites from Washington, USA - Biogas_R2_B C12 SIP DNA | ecosystem: Engineered > Bioreactor > Anaerobic > Unclassified | place: Washington, USA... | reverse complement strand
CACGGATGCCGATACCCTGAAACGCGCCATGCTCACGGCCCCCTACGGTTACATACTCAAACCCTTTGAGGAACGCGAACTCCACAGCACTGTGGAGATCGCGCTGCAGCGGGCTCGGGCGGAGCGCCAGGCGCGCGAGAGCGAGCGCTGGATGCGCGCTCTCGTGGAGAGCGCAGCCGATGGCGTCATCGCCACCAACGCTGAAGGACGGGTCGTCTTGATGAATCCGGTCGCCGAGGCGCTCACCGGGCTGCCGCAGCACGCCAGCATCGGCAGGCCACTCGGTGAGGTCTTCCACGTGCAGGGGACCGGATCGGGCGGCGACCCGTCGCGCGGCCCAGAGGGCAGCGGCGGCGGCATCGTCACGGTGAAATCGGGCGATGGGAGCGAGCTCCTGGTCGACTACACGGTTTCCTCCATGCGCGACCGGGATGGCGCGGTGCAAGGGCAGGTCCTGGCCCTGCGCGACGTCACCGAACGGATCCAGGCTCAGGCTGTGCTGCGTCGCCAAGCCGAGGCGCTGGCCGTGCGGAACGAGGAGCTGGCTGCCTTTGCTCACACGGTAGCACACGATATCAAGGACCCGCTCAACGTCGTCTATGGGTATGCTTCGCTGTTGATCAGCGACTGGGGCGGGCTAAGCGACACGTTGATCCGCGAGGGCCTGCGGACGATTGCCGAGTTCAGCCACCGGACCGCCAACATCGTTGACGAGCTGATGTTGTTGGCGACGGTGCTTGACGCAGTGGTGCTTCCCGAGCCGCTGTCGATGCCCGAGATCATCGCCCAGGCCGAGGCGCGGCTTACGGATATGCAGCAACGCACGCGGGCCAGTATCCGCCTGGCTTGCGACACGTGGCCTCTGGCCCTGGGCTACGCGCCGTGGATCGAGGAGGTCTGGGTGAACTACCTGAGCAACGCCATGAAGTACGGAGGTTCGCCCCCGGTTCTGGAGCTGGGCGCCGAGCGTGTTGGCACGAACGTGCGGTTCTGGGTGCGCGACAACGGCCCAGGGATCAAGGCCGAGGACCAGAAGCAGCTCTTCGTGCCGTTCACACGACTCCACCAGGTGCGCGTGACGGGCCAGGGATTGGGGCTGTCGATCGTCAGTCGCATCGTGTCCCGACTGGGTGGCGAAGTTGGGGTGGACAGTGAGCCCGGCGCGGGCAGTACCTTCTACTTCACGCTGCCCGCATGCAAGGGGACAGCGACTGCGCAGACGTAGGGGGCTCCGGCACGCCACCTGCCCAAGCGCCTGACGCGATCGATCTCCTGCGCCTTCCACACCGAATCCCGGTGAGCCCCACTCGCGGTGCCAGGCGCATAGCAACCCAGCACCGCCGGAGCGCATCCGCGTGTCTCCGAACCCCTATGTCTAGCCCCATAGAGATCGCTGGCTGCGGTTGCGCCCCGTGGTGGTCTCCATATACTTAGCAGGCATGAGACCGAGCGTCAAGGAGGCGGAGCGCCATGCCTGAACTCGCGGAAACCAAACGGGGGCGGCCCCGGCAGTACCGCCTGCAGGCCCTACCTCACTTCGCCAGCCCCGAGGTGGGCTTTGCAGCCGCCGCGCTGGACGAGTTGCGCGAGCGCGTGGTCGATCAGATCGCCGATCTATCCACCGAGACCCTGGCCTACGTGCCGGAGGGCACCACGCTCTCGATTGCGGCGCTTGTCGTACACCTGGTGTGGGCCGAGGCAGGTTGGATCGAGCGCGTCACAGGCGTGAGCGCCCCGGCGGACTTACGCGCCCAGATCGATGGGGTGGGACGGGCGGTACCAGCGGGAAGGCGCGCCTCACTGTCCATGGCGGCGCCGGAGCTCGTGGCGCTTTGTCGCCGCGTTCGCGACGCGCTGACGGCCCCGGCGCTGGCGCAGCTTCGCGACCCAACCGTCGTGATCCCTGACGGGAACGAGACGCTCACAGCTCGCGGCGTGCTCATGCACCTCATCTGGCACTGGACCTATCACTCCGGCCACATCGGCCTGCTCGCCGAGCTGGCGGGGCGGGGATATGTGTGGACATTTGGAGAACTCTAGGCGCGTGGATGCTGTTAGGATCCGGTTGCCGGTTTTCGGTCGCGGAACGGACGGGCCGCACGACGCGCAATGGCGTTGCCGCGGGCGGAACCGACCACTGAGAACCGGCAACTGATGACGCTTACTGCACATAAGGAGGCTATGGCCATGGTCGATCTGAAATCGTACGAAGTGTGGTTTGTGACGGGGAGCCAGGGTCTGTATGGTCCTGAGGTCCTGCAGCGGGTGGCGGAGGACGCGCGGCAGATCGCGGCGGCGTTGGCGGCGTCGGATGCCCTGGCGTGTCATGTCGTCTTCAAGCCGGTTGTGACGACCCCTGATGAGATCGCCAACGTCTGTACGGCGGCGAACAGTGATGACCGCTGTGTCGGACTCATCACCTGGATGCACACCTTCTCGCCCGCCAAGATGTGGATCGCCGGGCTGTCTGCCCTGAAGAAGCCCTTTGTCCACCTGCACACCCAGTTCAACCGCGACATCCCCTGGGCCGAGATCGACATGGACTTCATGAATCTCAACCAGTCGGCCCACGGCGGGCGTGAGTTTGGCTTCATCGTCAGCCGCATGCGGCGCACTCGCAAGGTGATTGTGGGACACTGGCAAGACCCGGAGGTGCTGGCAGAGCTGGACACGTGGATGCGCGCCGCGGCTGCCTGGCAAGACTGGCAGGGGGCCAAGCTTGCGCGGTTCGGCGACAACATGCGCGAGGTCGCAGTGACCGAGGGCGACAAGGTGGCAGCGCAGATGCAGTTTGGCTACTCGGTGAACGGTTATGGCGTGGGCGAGCTGGCGGCACGAGTCGCAGGCGTGAGTGAGGCGCAGATCGATGCCCTGATTGAGCTGTATCAGGCGCAGTACACCGTCGCAGACGAGATGCTGCCCGGCGCCCACCGGCACGGCGAGCTCCGCGAGGCCGCGCGGATCGAGGCCGGCATGCGTGCGTTCCTGGAGGAGGGTGGTTTCAAGGGCTTTACGACCACGTTCGAGGATCTGTACGGGTTGAAGCAACTTCCCGGCCTGGCGGTCCAACGCCTGATGGCCGAGGGCTATGGCTTCGGGGCCGAGGGCGACTGGAAGACGGCGGCGCTGGTGCGAGCGATGAAGGTCATGGCGGCGGGGCTGCCGGGTGGCACGTCCTTTATGGAGGATTACACCTATCACCTGCAGCCCGGTAACATGAAGGTGCTGGGCGCGCATATGCTGGAGATCTGCCCGAGCGTTGCCGACGATAAGCCCAGGCTGGAGATCCACCAGCTCTCGATCGGTGGTAAGGCCGACCCGGCGCGCTTGGTGTTCAACGCGGGCGATGGCCCGGCGCTCAACGCCTCGATCGTCGATTTGGGCAACCGGTTCCGGATGATCTTGAACGAGGTCGATGTGGTGCAACCCGACGCCCCCCTGCCCAAGCTGCCCGTGGCGCGTGTGGTGTGGGTCCCGCGACCGGGCCTCAAGGTCGCTGCCGCGGCATGGATTCTGGCGGGCGGCGCGCACCACACCGGCTTCAGCCAGGTTGTGACCACGGCGCACATGCAGGACTTCGCGGAGATGGCGGGCATCGAGTGTTTGCTCATCGATGGCGACACCGATCTGCGCACCTTCAAGAACGAACTGCGCTGGAACGAGGTGGGGTACAGGTAAGGAAAGTTGTCAGTTTTCAGTTGCCAGTTGTCAGTTGGCAGATGACAGATGGCGGGGCACTGGAGGTTGTCTTGGCTGAACAGACGATGCGGGCGGTGGTGTTGCGGGAGCCGCGGCGGCTGGAGCTGGTGTCGGTGCCGCGGCCCCGGCTGACGGCGCCGGAGCATGTGCTGATCGAGGTGCGGACCTGCGGGATCTGTGGCAGTGACCTGCGCTATTGGGCCGGCGAGAATCCCTGGGCGCTGCACACGCTGGGCCGGCACGTCGACAACCCGCCCAACTTGACGTTGGGGCACGAGTTCGCCGGGGTCGTCGTCGCGGTGAATGACGCCCGCTACGAGCAGCTGCTTGGGCAACGGGTGGGCGCGCAGGCGTTCCGCACCTGCGGCGTGTGCCGTCTCTGCCGGACAGGCCACGAGAATCTGTGCCCGTCGACGCTGCACATCGGTCACGCGCAAGGGTGGGGAGAGGTAGACTTCTACCCCGGGGCTTACGCCGATACCTGTCTGGCGTGGGCCGATCTGGTCTTCCCGATGGACGACGCAGTCGCCTTCGAGGAGGAGGCGCTGCGCGACTTTCTGGGCGTTGCGGTCCACGCCGTGGGGCGCGCCGATCTGCGCCCCGGCGCCACAGTGCTGTGTATCGGCGGTGGCCCAGTGGGGTTGAGCATCGCCCAAGTGGCGCTGGCCCGAGGCGCGGCGGAGGTCTTCGTCTCGGATCCGGCGCCGGTGGCCCGCGATGCTCTGGCGCGGACTGCAGGGGTTCTGAAACAGCGGGGCGGCACCCCGGCTGGCGGCTCGCCTGGCGTGCGCGTTGTTGAAGGGCTGGCGCCCAGCGCATCGATGACGACAAGCGCCCCACACGCTACGCAGGGCACGCTCGTGGCGATCGACCCGACACAGGTGGCCCTGGCGGAGGCACTGGCGGGCCGGCGGTGTGATGCGATCTTCGACACCGTCGGCACGCCAGCCACGACGGTTGAAGCGCTGACGTTGTTGGCTGAGGCGGGGACCTACGTGAACTTGGCGGTGCACGACGCGCCGCTGGCGCTCAACGCGCTGGCGTTGGGCTCGGAGCGCCGGATGACCACGTCGTCGAACGCACTCTATCGTGACGAACGCGAGGCCCACGCTCTGATCGCGTCGCGAGCGGTCGCGATGCGCCCTATGATCACCCACCGCTTCCCGCTCACGGCGTTCCAGGAAGCCTACGATCTGCTGCTCGCCGAGCCGAAGCAGGCGTATAAGGTCGTTTTCGTGAGTGGGCAAGTGTAGCCAGAGAAGGGAGTGGCTCTGCGATGATGCGCGTATCGGTGTGGCACCGCGATCTTTCTGATAGCTACCTGCGCATGATAACGCAGTTGGGCGCGCAGGCGATCGACTTTGGGCAGGGTGACGCGTTCCCCGGTGTGACGGAGCAGGGGTATCCTGACCTCGATGGCGTGCTGGCGATCAAGCGCAAGCTGCAGGCCTGGGGGCTCGAGATCAACCGGGTGACGCTGCCCGATATCACCGAGCGCTTCATGAGCTGGTCGGCGAACGGCGAGCGCGAGCTGGAGAACGCCTGCACGGCGCTGCGGGTCTTTGGAGAGGCAGGCATTCCCATGGCGCGGCAGCGTTTCGGCGGGGATGCGATGCCCGGGAAGACGCACCACTACCGTTCGGTTCATCGCGGCGGCTACCGCTCGCGAGGCGAGTATCGCCACTGGGCGACTGTGGAGCCGCGGTCGCCAGAGGCGCTGGAGACCTGGTGGGGCCGTTTTCTGCAGGCCTACGCGCGACTTGTTCCGGTGGCAGAGGAGGCTGGCGTCAAGCTGGCGCTACATCCCTCTGACACTCCCTATGCCGGCACGCCCTTCGACAGCCTGGGATTCCACCGCGTGATCGACGCGTTTCCCAGCCGCCACGTGGGTTTCCTTTACTGCGTGGGCACACGGGCCGAGGCCGGCGGATCGGCACTGGTCCTCGACGAGATCAACAGCTACGGACGCAAGGGGCGGATCTTCACGGTGCACTTCCGAAACGTACGCGGCAGCCTCGCGACGGCGGGGGGCTTCGAGGAGGTGCTGCTCGACGACGGTGATATGAACATGGCGCGTGTCCTCTTCGAGCTGCACAAGGTGGGGTTCGACGGATGCCTGAACCCCGACCACATCCCGACATTGGAGGGAGACTCCGACCACGTCAGCCTTGGCCTGGCCTACTCCATCGGATACATCAAGGCGTTGCTTGCAGCGCTTGCGGTATAGCGCTATCACTGAGCTGGGGTGAAGGAGGACCGGGTCGTGGAACCGTTCGAGATCACGAATGCAAATCGGGAACCGGGGCGGAACATCGCGCGCACGATGGGGTTGCTCGCAACAAGCACTGAGGCGCATCCCAACGAGGTGCGCGTTCTGGTGTATGGACAGTCCATTTCGAAGCAGCTCTGGTGGCTCAAGGTCAAGCACTGGCTCCAGGCGACTTATCCCCACGCCAGGCTGGTGATGGAGAACTGGGCCATCGGGGGGTTCCACGCCACGCGGCTCCTGGCGTGCGCGGAGCACGATGTGCGGCTCTTCTATCCGGACCTGGTGCTCTTCCACGACTACGGCCCCCAAGACGACTATGAAGCCATCATCCGCGCCATCCGGCGTACGACCACTGCCGAGATCGCGATCCAGACCGACCACGTGGCGGTTGGTCAGAACGAGGGCTGGCACGACGCGCACGCCTTCGAATGGCTGCCTGCGCTCTGCGACCGGTACGGCCTGGAACTCGTTGACGTGCGCCGTAACTGGCAGCGCCATCTGGCGCAGACCGGTCTGGCGGCGCAGGACTTGCTGAGCGATCACGTGCACCTGAACGACGCGGGGAATGCCCTCATGGCCGCGATCGTTTCGGCGCACCTTGTTCAGAGCGCGGCCTATGGCCCGGATCCGCAAGGCCTGACGTCGTTGCTGCGCTTGGGCGTGGATTTCGTGCCCGGGTCGGAGATCACGGTTGCGTTTGACGGCAACCGGGTTGACCTGATCGACGCTGCGAGGCTGGATGCGGCGGTCTTGATCGACGGGCAGCCGCCTTCGGCACACGGCGGCAGCTACGTGGCCGAACGCCCGTGGCTGGATCGCAGTTGGCCCCCCAAAGTCGGTGTGCCGGTGCGCATCGACCTGGGCGAGCGCCCCGAATCCGATCGCTGGTCGCTGCGCGTGAGGGAGGTGCTTGACGATGGCGCCGAGGTTCGCTTCGAGCTCCACAGCGAGCGCCACGGGTTCGACGGCGCGGGAACGAGCGCCGCGGATTTCGTGTCGCAGTCCGGGCGGATCGTCATCCCGCGAACGGCGTGGTTTGTGCGGGAGGAAACCGGCTTCTTTGCGATGCTGCCGGCTGTTGGGGTGGACGAGCGGATCCCGTTTGCGGTTCGCCTATTGGGCCGCGACCGTGTCGCCTGGGCAGCCTCGCCGGCGGCGCCCGTGACGTTGGCGCAGGTCGCCGAGCGCGGAGCACACCGGCTGACGCTCCGTGCCCGCAATGGCGGCGGGCTGCCGGTCAGGGCGCTGCGGGTCCATCGCTCGCCCCTGTAGGACCGGGTCCAGAGGAGGTACCGATGCGGCGTAACCATCTGCGCGAGCTCCTAGACGCCGGGAAGCCCAGCCTGGGAACCCGGCTCCACATCTCCTGGCCCACCGTCATCGAACTGGTGGGTCAGACCGGCGCCTTCGACTACGTCGAGATCCTGGCCGAGTACGCGCCCTACGATCTCCTCTCGTTGGAAAACCAGGGTCGTGCCATCGACCTCTTTCCCAACCTGAGCGGGCTGATCAAGATCGAGCAGGAGTCGCGGCAGCACCTGGCGGTGCGGGCGATCAGTTCGGGCATCCAGAACGTGCTATTCACGGACATCCGCTCGGCAGCGGATGCCGCTGAGTGCGTCCGCTACGTGCGTGCCGAGTCACCGGAGCTTGGGGGGCTGCGCGGCGTGGGCCAAGGCCGCGATGTCGGCGTTGTGATGGAGAGCGGCTCACCGGCGTTCGTGCAGTCGACGATCGATACCGTGGTGGCGCTGATGATCGAGAAGCAGAGCGCCGTGGAGGACCTGGAGGCAATCCTGGCAGTCGACGGGGTGGCTATGGTGCAGTTCGGGCCGTCGGATTACTCGATGAGCATTGGCGTTCCGGGCCAGCGGCGCCATCCAGCTGTGCTGGAAGCGGAATGGTACGTCATCGAGACGGCACTGCGCCGTGGCGTTGCGGCGCGGGTGGAGGTTCAGGAGCCGGAGCAGGCGGCGCCGTATCTGGAGAAGGGCGTGCGTCACTTCTGCCTGGGGCTCGACATGCGCACGCTGTTCTTCTACTGGCGGGATTCCGGCGCCCGGATGCTGGAGATGCTTCGCGGCGCGTAGGGAGTCCAGTATCACAGGTTCGAAGCGCGAGGCTCGCCGGTCGATCGCCTGGTGCGCGCGGCCTTGCGAGCGCGCAGAGCATCCCACTGTTTTACCCGAGGCCGCAAGATGCCAGATGCCGACGCCCTGATCCGTACGAAGCTACGCCTGCCCATCACGCGGCAGGGCCTGGTCGCCCGCCCGCGGCTCCTGGAACGGCTGGCGCATGCGATGCGGGGCCCGCTTGCCCTGGTCACCGCCCCTGCCGGCTTTGGCAAGACCACGCTCGTGGCGTCGGGTCTTGCCGAGTCTGGCATGCCCGTGGCCTGGCTATCTCTGGATGAGAACGACAGCCAGGTGGGGCGTTTCCTGACCTATCTTGTCGCCGCCCTGCAGACAGCCGATCCCGCAATCGGCGCCGAAGCCGCGCAGGTGATGGCCACGACGGAGGAAGCGCCGCCGGAGGCGATCCTGGTCGGCCTCATCAATGACCTGGACGGCGCACGTCAGCACATCGCCCTGGTTCTGGATGACTACCAGTTCATCAGCAGCCAGGCAGTCCACGATGCGGTGGCCTTCCTGCTGGCACATCACCCTCAGGCCCTGCACGTGGTGGTCGTGACCCGTTCGGATCCGCCGCTCCCGTTGGCGCGTCTGCGGGCGCGCGGCCAGATGACTGAGCTGCGCGCCGCCGACCTCATTTTCACCGAGGATGAGGCTGCCCAGTTCCTCAACGACCTTATGGGACTGGCGCTCTCACCGGACCAGGTGGCGGCTCTCGACAGGCGGGTCGAAGGCTGGGTCTGCGGTCTGCAGATGGCGGCGCTTTCGATGCGCGGCAGAGAGGATGTCGATGGCTTCATCAAGGCCTTCGCGGGCACGCACCGATTCGTCATGGACTTCATGTTGGAGGAGGTGCTGGCTCGCGAGCCAGAAGAGGTCCAGGCGTTCTTGCTGCAGACCTCGATCCTCACGCGGCTCACTGGGCCTCTCTGCGATGCGGTGACCGGCGCCTCAGGCAGTCAGGCGATGCTCGAAAGGTTGGAGCAGCGCAACCTGTTTGTGGTGCCGCTGGATGACGACCGGTGCTGGTACCGGTATCATCACCTCTTTGCCGATCTCCTGCAGGCGCGCCTCCGTGAGACAGGCCCCGATCTGGTCGCAGCGCTTCTCTTGCGCGCATCTGAGTGGTGTGAGCGGGAGGGGCAGGTTGTCGAGGCTGTGGGCTATGCGTTTGCCTCTGGGGATCACAGACATATCGTCGATCTGGTCTCGCGATATTGGCCGTTGATGACGAGCCAGGGCCGCATCGAGGTCGTCTGGTCGTGGCTGGACGCTTTGCCGAAGGACGTGGTCCGGGCCAGCGCTTCGCTCAGCACAGCCTGCTGCTGGGTGCTCTGGATGAAAGGCGAGGTAGGCGCGATCGAGCCGCATCTGGCGGACGCCGAGCGCGCCTACGCCGGGGCCGGCGGGTCACAGGCCACGGACGAGGAGAGCGCCGCCGATGCGACGCTTCCCGCCGAGCTCGCCGCCCTGCGCTCGTTCGTCACGCGCTACCGGGGAGACTATGAGGCAGCAACAGTCCAGGCCGAGCGGGCTCTCGACCTGTTGCCCGGCGACCTGCCGCCGCAGCTAGACGCGCTGCTGCGGGCGCTGATGCTCCTGGCGCTTGCGTCGGCCTACGATGCCACAGGCGACCTGGAAGAGGCCGCCAGCGCCTATGCCGAGTCGATCCGGCAGAGTCGGATCTGTGGCAGCGCGACGGGTGTGACGCTCACCTACCGGTTGATCGGTGTCTTGCGGCTGCTCGGGCGCCTTCGGGCCGCCGACGTGGCGTGTCAGGATGCTCTGGCGTATGTGCAGACGCACGGGCTGGCGCGCCTGCCCGCAGCCGGCATCTTGCACGTGGCGATGAGTACGGTGCTGGTGGAGCAGAACAAGCTGGAAGCCGCAGAGGCACACCTGACTGAGGGCTTCGAGCTGGGCAAGTGGAGCGGACGTCTCGATGCGGTGAAGAACGCCGCCGGCGCACTCTCGCGGCTGAGGCAGGCGCGGAACGACGTGGCGGGTGCCCTGGAGGCCATCGAGGCGGCGGAATCTGCCCTCGGCCCGTTGCGGCCTCCTTTGGCCGCTGCCGAACTGCTTGCCCTCAGGGCCAAGGTCCTGTTGCGGCACGGAGCTATCGATCAAGCTGCCCGGCAGGCCGGGGAGGCCGTCCGCCTTGCCGGTCGCGACCGGGGCCAGACCGGCGAGGTGGTCGCGGTGACTATGACAGGGGTGCAGGCCGCGCAGAGCGATCCAAGCGCGGTCGTTACGCTCTTGACGAGCTCTCTGGCGGCTGCAGAGCGGCGCAATCACTGGGGCGTGGCGCTGGAGCTGCGCATCCTCCGTAGCCTGGTCTATGCACGCAAGGGCAGCACGCGTGAGGCGCAGGCCGACGTGGAGCGCGCGCTCACCCTTGCTGACCCTGAAGGGTACGTGCGCGTCTTCCTCGACGAGGGCCAGCCGATGCGGAACCTGCTCGCGCAGTGGCTGGCCCACGCAAGTGCCGGACCCCTGCGGGACTATGCGATGCGCCTGCTGGAGCAGTTCGCCGCAGAACCGCCGGCCATCGCTCCGGTAAGCCGGGCAGGCTCCAGGCCCGACACCATGGTAACGCCAGATGGGTTGCAGCCGCCGGCGATCGAAGTCGAGCAACCGGTTCTGGTCGAGCCCTTGAGCCAGCGGGAGATGGAAGTCCTGCACCTCTTGGCGCTGGGTATGACGAATCGCGAGATCGCGCAACAGCTGTTTGTGGCAGCGGGCACCGTCAAGGCCCATACGGCAAGCATCTACCGCAAGCTGGACGTGGCCAACCGGACCGCGGCGGTCGCGCGCGCCCGGCAGCTCGGCATCCTCCCCTGAGATCGCGCCAGTATTCCTGCGCCCTTCGCCGGCCAGACACGCTCGCCTGTGCGCCGCCCATTCCCGGCGAGCGGCTCCAGGCACCAACGCCGCGCGCCAACCTGGCGAATAAACCCCGGAATACCCCCTTTGGCAGATGCGAGTCCCTTCCGCGCGCAGTAGACTACGGGCATCCGTCGGAGTGGGGAGGCGCTATGCCGGAATACTACGAGGTGAGGATCAGGGGACATCTGGATGCGCGCTGGTCGGATTGGTTCTCATCGATGGCGATTACGCACCTGGAGGGAGACGAGACGCTGCTTTCCGGTCCGCTACCTGATCAGGCAGCGCTTCACGGGGTACTGGAGCGCATTCGGGACCTCAACCTGACGCTGATCTCGGTTACCCACGGCGGCCCGCTCTCTTCGGACTCCGGCGGTGGATGACATGGGGGCGAGTATGGGGAAGGCCAGGTAGGGTATGGCGATCGACCGGTGGCCGATGGCCCGGACAACTCATCACGCGATGGGCACGGTGATGGCGCACAGCGCCTGTGGCCCTGACGCCGAGGCTGCGCTCAACGCTGCCTGCCGCGAGGTCGCCCGTCTGGAGGGCCTCCTCAGTTGCTTCCGCCCGAGAGCGAGATCGGCCGCGTGAACGCGCGCGCGGGTGCGAGCGCCGTGCCGGTTAGCCCGGAGACCTACGCTGTGCTGTCGAGTGGACTCGACGCCGGGACGCGCTTCGCCGGCTGCTTCGACGTGACGATCGGGCCTCTGGTCGCCCTGTGGCGGTCGGCCAGAGCATCCCTGGCCCCACCCGATGCCGCAGGCATCGAGCGGGCGCTGCCGCTGGTTGACTACCGCGACCTTCTCCTGGATTCCCGAAAGGGCACCGCCGCGCTCCGACACCCGGGCCAGTCGGTCGACCTGGGCGGTATCGGGAAGGGGCTGGCGGGCGATAGCATTCGCGAGGTGCTGAGGCGCTGCGGCGTCGGGTCGGCCTACTCGAATCTCGGTGGGAATGTGGTCACCTTGGGGGCCAAGCCCGATGGCAGCCCGTGGCAGATCGGCATCCAGCACCCTCGCGAGGAACGGGGTTTGGTTGGGGCCGTCGCTGTGGTGGACGAGGCTGTGGTGACGTCGGGAGACTACCAGCGTTACTTTACCGACCGAAACGGCAGGCGTCACCATCACATTCTGGACCCGACCACGGGGTATCCGGCGGCATCCGGGCTGGTGAGTGTGACGATCGTCGCCGGGGACTCGCTGGTGGCCGACGTGCTGTCGACGGCCCTGTTCGTTGCCGGGATGGAGAAGGGCCTCGAGCATCTGGGCAGGTTTCCCGGAGCCGGGGCGGTTTTCGTGGACGCCGGCCTGCGGGTATACGTGACAGAAGGGTTGCGGTCTCGTTTCCGGCCGGCCGAAGGTGTGAGGTTTGCGGCTCTTAACTAGATGAAAGGGGAAGCATAAGATGATCGGTTGGATAATCGGGGGTGTCGTCGTGGTGGCGTTGGGTATCGCCGGAGGCGTCGGCTGGTCGGCGCTAAGGCGGGAGCACAAGGAGGCCCGCAACCTCCCGCTGAACGCCGTGGACTTCGGCCGGTTACGCGATGGCACCTATCACGGGGCGTATGCAGGCGGTATGTACAAGTGGCGCGCGAACGCGTGCCAGGTCACCGTCTCGGGCGGTAGGGTCACCGGCATCGAGCTCGTGGGCAGCGACGATCCGGGCGGGGAGAACACGCAACACCATGCGCTGTACGATCGGGTCATCGAGGCGCAGTCGCTGCCGGTCGACACGATCAGCGGGGCGACGCTTACGTCGAAGGCCTATCTCCAGGCGGTGGAGAACGCGCTCGTCCAGGCGCAGGGGGACTGACAAAGCCAGGGCGTCGACTGGTCTGCTGTGCACACGAGCCCGGGAGGTCTCAGACCCGGGCTCATCCGTGCTGCCCGGCAACGGCCGACAGGCCGCTAGCCACTCGCCGCCGGGCTATCCGGAAGCGTGGCGCTCTCGCAGAAGGCCGTTTGTACCCCATTCGGCAAGCACGCGAACCCGTGCTATAGTGGTAGGGACATGCTACGGCGGCGACTGCCGCGCCGCGACGTCACTGGCCCACGGGCTTACCATCCAGACACGACCGGAGAATGCCCAATGCCGGGTGCCGATTCGCTCATCCGCACGAAGCTACGCCAGCCCTTCACGCGGCCGATCCTCGTCTCCCGGCCGCGGCTCCAGGAGCGGCTGTTGGAGGGACTCCGATTTCCGCTAACGCTGGTGGTCGCTCCCGCCGGATCCGGCAAGACGACGCTGGTAGCAGCCACGATCGCCGAGGCTTGTATGCCGGTGGCCTGGCTGTCCCTCGACCCAGACGACAACCAGGTAGGGCGCTTCCTGACCTATCTCCTCGCCGCTCTACAGAGGGTTGATCCCCGGATCGGGGACGAGAGTGCCCAGCGCTCGGCGGCGACCCGGCAGGTATCCCCCGAGATCATCCTGATCCGTCTCATCAACGACCTTGAGGGTGTGGGTCAGGAGATGGCGCTGGTCTTGGATGACTATCAGTTCATCAACAACCAGGATGTGCACGAGCAGGTGGCCTTCCTGCTGGAGCACTGCCCGAAGACCTTCCATCTGGTTATAGCCAGCCGGTCGGATCCTCCCCTGCCCGTCTCCCGTCTTCGCGCGCGCGCCCAGCTGGTCGAGCTCCGGGCTGCCGATCTGCGCTTTACAGCGGATGAGGCTGCTCCCTTCCTGAACGACGTCATGGGCCTTGGTCTGGACGCCGGATCGGTTGCTGCGCTAGAGGAACGCACGGAAGGGTGGGTTGCCGGCTTGCAGATGGCGGCACTCTGTATGCGCGATCGAGAGGACGTGCCCGGGTTCATCGAAGGTTTCTCAGGCACCAACCGGTTCATTCTGGACTACCTACTGGACGAGGTTCTGGCCGGTCAGTCACCGGAGATCCAGCGCTTCCTGCTGCGCACCTCGATCCTGGAGCGCCTGTGTGCGCCGCTATGTGACGCCCTCCTGGGAGACAGCGAAGAGCCGGAGCGCCCAAACGAAGATCACTTGGCGCACCCTGACGGCACTTTCGCCAGCCAGTCGACTAGGATCCTGGAGCATCTTGATCGGGCCAACCTCTTCCTGGTGTCGCTGGATGACGAGCGGACCTGGTACCGGTACCACCACTTGTTTGCCGACCTGCTGCGCACGCAACTCCAGAAAACGCTTGGGACAGAGGGCGTCGCTCAGCTCTACGTTCGCGCTTCTGACTGGCATGGGGCGTATGGTTCAATCTTGGAGGCGATCAGCTATGCGGCTCTGGCCTCCGACGATGCGCGGGTGGAGCGGTACATCGAACAGAACTACCTGGAGCTGGTAGACCGCGGGGAGCAGGCGTGGCTGCGGTTTTGGGTCGACAAGTTGAGCCGGGACCTGGTCTACAGCCGGCCCCGTCTATGCATCTATGAAGCGTATAGCCACTCGTGGTTCGGCGAGCTGGACGAGGCCGATCGACTTCTGGATGTGGCCGAACAAGGCCTCAAGTCGGATCACGTCGCCTCCGACACGCAGGCGCTGCTGGCCTATGTGAGGAGCCGGGTTACGGCGATGCGCGGCGACATCGATCGCGCCATAGCCTATTGTCTTGCTGCCGGCGATCGCGTCCCGGCCGGCAACCTGGCATTCCAGCTGGACACTCGCATCACCCTTGGCTACGAGTATTTCATGAAGGGCGACTACAGTAACGCCGGCCCGGTGTTGCGGGAGACGGTTCGGTCGGGCATTGCCGCGGGTGCCGTGATCAACACGGTGGCCTCAGCCTGCACGCTGGCAAGAATGTATGCTGTCCAGGGGATGTTGCGACGATCGCATGACACGTACCAGATGGCCCTGCGGGCCATCCCTGAGACTGGCGGCCAACACCTTGGTGCCAGGGCCCTGGTTGACATCGGTCTAGCCGACGTGTTGTGTGAGTGGAACGACCTGGAGGCGGCTTTGGCTCACCTGGAGCAGGGACTGGCGTTTCTGCCCATGTGGGATAAGGCAGACGACTGGGCCCTGGCGTACGTGACGCTTGCGCGCATCCACCTGGCTCGGGCCGATGAAGCTGGCGCGGTCGAGGCTGTCGCCCAGGCGTTCCGGTCGATTCGGGCCAGGGGTGTTTTCCCCGAAGCACCTCGTGCAGTCGAGGTGGCTCAAGTAAGGTTGTGGCTGGCTCAGGGCGATGTACAGGCGGCGCACCATTGGGTTTCATCCCGCAAAGAGCATCCCGGCTCGGGCGCCCAGTTCGGGTTTGGAGACGACCTGGCGGAGATCGCCCACGCACGGGTGTTGATGGCCCTGGGTAGACCCAACGAGGCGGTCATTCTCCTGTCGCAACTGGCCGAGGCCAGCCGCTCGGCCGAGAGGACGGGTCGGCTCATCGAAGTCCTGCTTCTGAAGGCTCTTGCCCTGTGGAAGCTGCGCAACGTCGAGGGCGCTCTCCAGACGCTGGCACAGTGCCTGGCCCTGGCAGAACCCGAGGGCTATGTGCGGATCTTCCTTGACGAAGGCCGGGCCACGCAATCGCTGCTCGCGCAGTGGCTGGCCTATGCCGGTACCAGCTCGCTGCGTGGCTATGCCACCCGTCTACTGTCCCACTTCGATGCCGAACCCCGGCGCATAACGACGGAGCAAGTTGGCGCTTCGCCGGGGGAGCTCCTGACCAACCCGTTGACCGGGCGGGAGGTGGAAGTCCTGACCCTCATGGCCCTGGGCCAGACCAACCACGAGATCGCCCGCCAACTCTACCTCGCTCACGGCACCGTCAAGGCCCACACAAGCAGCATCTATCGCAAGCTCGACGTGGCGAACCGCACCGAGGCGGTGGCGCGCGCCAGGCAACTCGGCATCCTCCCCTAAGTGCCCACGGCCGGCCCCTGCCGGTGCCGTGTATGTGGGTGATCATAGTGACAGATAAACCCTGCAGATAAACCCCAAATATCCCCTATGGTAGATGCGTGCCTCCTCGCCGCGCGCTAGACTGTCGGCATACGCTACTGACGCGGGCTTGAGCCTGATCGCGGTCACCTGGCTGCGGCGGCCCGAGCCCCCGGTGGCGCGAGAACCAGATCAGGAGGTACGTAGATGAAGATTCGGATCGTGCGTCGTAGGCGGATGGTCAAGCGGACTGTCCTTGTTCTATTGCTTGTCGCCGTTACCGGCGCTGGCTGCTGGGGGAGCGGCCCAAGCCGGGATGTGCTCACCGAGCACCTCTCGGAGCCCCTGAACGGTGTGACGACCGCTACGGTCGACATCGACGCGGGCGACGGCAACCTGACGATCGACAGCCTCACCGGGGGTGAGCAGGTGTTGGCCGCCGGCACGCTGCAATACCTCGAGAAGCAGGGACAGCCCGACCGGCAGTATGTCTCGTTCAATGGTGAAGCCGATCTTGCGCTAAGCGCGAGGCACGGAGCAGAGCCCCGCCTCCGCCTGCCCTGGGCGGCCTGTGGCGGAGCAACGGAGTGGCACATTCACCTGAACCCCACCGTCGCGTCTGACATCACGGCCCACAGCGACGGCGGCAATGTCAGGCTGGACCTAAGCGGTACGGCCGTGACTCGCGTGTCGGCGGATGCCAGCCGGGGTAACGTGGACGTGGTGCTGCCTGACACGGCTGCGAAGCTCGACGTGACAGCCAAGAGCGGCGCGGGCAACGTGACGGTACTCGTCCCAGACGGCGTCGCGGTTCGCGTCCACGCCAGCACGAGGTTGGGTAGGCTAGACCTAGATCCGCGGTTCGTCCAGGTGGATGACACCACATATCAGTCGCCCGACTTCGACAGCGCTGCCCACACGATCGAGATCACGGCTGAGAGCGGCGCCGGCAAGGTGGTCGTCGCCACCCAGTAGATTTGGGGGTGTAATCGCTATGAACCGATCGAGTGTTTTGGGCAGATGGCGTGGGACGGGCGAGACACTGGCCTCCGTCCCACCTGCACCGAGAGTGCTGATGCTCGGCTACAACGGGGCCAACAACACCGGGGCGGAAGCCCTGCTGTTGGCCGATATCGACGATGTGCGGGCGGTGCTCGGCCCGGAGGCGGTGATCACGATTCCGAGCCTCAATCCGCCCAACCTGCGGCGCTATGTCCACGAGACACCAACCCTGCGCATCGCGCCTATACCGACTCTCTACTTCGCCGCCATCCGCCGGCTGGTGCGAGAGAACGACCTGCTCATGCTCGTCGAGGGCAGCACCTATATGGATACCTGGTCGTCCGCCCTGCTGTGGGTCTATCTCTGGGCCACCCGCTGCGCCGACGTAATGCAGAAGCCCAGCTTGGCCTACGCGGTGGACGCCGGCCAGATCCGCTCGCCCTTCAATCGGTGGCTGATGCGGCGCGAGGTCAACAAGACAACCCGGATCATCACGCGGGCGGCGGCGGCCGCGGACCGCCTGCGGGGAATGGGGGTGACGGCGCCCATCGAAGCGACCGCCGACAACGCCTTCGTCTTCCGTCCCAACCCGGCCGATGCCGGACTGCTTTGCCGTGTCTGGCCCGAGGCCGGGCGCAACGCGGTTGGCCTGGCGCTGGTGGATTTCTACCAGTGGCCGGTGGTCATGAAGCTCTGGGGGCCGCAGGAGGATTGCTACAAGTGGCCCTACTACTTCACCCATACGCCGGAGCGCACTCGTGCGACGGAGGCGCTGGCACGCGGCTACGCGGCTCTGGCCGATGATCTGGTTGCGCGCCATGGCAAGTCGGTTGCGCTGATCGGGATGGAGTCTCTGGACGAGGCCCTGTTGCGCAGGGTACACGCCACCATGGCGCATCCTGACCGCGCGCGGATCTTCTGCTCCCGCGAGTACAACGCTTCGCAGATGGTTTCCATCCTGCGCGGCCTCGAGCTGCTGGTGACCTCCCGATACCACGCCTGCGTGCTCTCTCTGGCGGCCCAGGTTCCACAAGTTGCCGTTGGCCACGACCTGCGTCTGAAGACGATCTATCGCGAGCTGGGCCTGTTTGACGACTTCTTCGTCGAACCCGACGTACCGAACCTCTACGACAGCCTCCGGTCGCGCGTCGAGCGCTTGTTGAACGACCCGCTATGCGAGCGTGAGAAGCTACAGCGGGGTTACGAGACGCACCTACGCGACGCCCAGCGTAACCGAGCTCTGTTCAGCGACTTCGTCCGGGTGCAAGGCTGGCTGCCCGCAGCCAGTGCAAGGATCCTCCGGGGGGTAGCGGCATGAGCGAGATTATGAAGCAGCAGTACGGTGGGAGTCGTTGTGTCTTGCTGACGGGTGCCACCGGTTTCCTGGGCGCCCAGATTGCGCGACGATTGCTCCACGAAGAGGAGGCGACCATCATAGCCCTGGTGCGCGGCGACAACGACGCAGCAGCAGCGCACCGCCTGGCCCGTGGCTGGTGGGATTGGCCGGAGCTGGCCGCAGCCGCCGGTCAGGGGACGCGGGTGGAGGTTGTCGCCGGCGACGTCTCTTCACCGAGCCTGGGGCTCGATGGCGCAACCTACGCCCGCCTGGTCGAACGCATTACCCACATCATCCACTCCGCGGCCGATCTGCGCTTTGGAGCTCCGCTCGGTGAGATGCGGAGAACGAACCTCCAGGGTACAGCCAACATGCTCGACCTCGCCCGTGCCGTTCAGCGCGACCACGGCCTACACCGTTACGCGCAGGTGTCCACGGCGTACGTAGCAGGCGCGCGGAGCGGCGCCATAGCCGAGGCGGATCTGGTCGGGGCGTATGGCTTTACTAACACCTACGAGCTGAGCAAGTATGAAAGCGAACGCCTGGTGCAGGCTGCCAAGGCTGAGCTTCCTATCTCGGTCTTCCGTCCAGGCATGATCGCGGGCGGCTCGGACACGGGTGAGATCCGGACCTTCAACACGTTCTACTTCCCACTGCGGCTGTACATGACCGGGAGGCTGCGCGTGGTCCCGGCGTCCAGGAGCCTGCTGGTCAACATCGTTCCGGTGGACTACGTCGCTGACGCCGTCGTGCGTCTGACCTTCCACCCTGGGGCGGAGGGTCTGAACTTCCACCTGACCGCGCCGACCGAGATGCTGCCGCAGGTGGACGAGCTGTTGGCCTTCGTCCGGTCCTGGGCGCGCGAGCATCTCGGCGTGCGCCTCCCGCGGTCTGTCTTCGTCCCGCTGACGCTGCCTCACCCGCGGTACCGGCCCGACCAGGGCGGCGCCGAGGGCAGCCAGGCCCTGGCCAACGCGCCCGCCCTCCGCTCCTCTGAACTTGGCGGCTTGCTCACACTTCTGCCCTACTTTGGCGAGCGCAAGCGGTTTCAGCGTGACAATGTCGACCGCTTGCTGGGTCCCTACACGCTGGAGTGGCGCGAGTATCTCCCCCGCCTGCTGGCGTATGCCGTCGACCAGGGGTTCATGCACCGCTCGGATCGCACCGTGCACGAGCAGCTCCTCGCAAGGCTGCGCAGTAAGCGCCGTCCGGTGACCTACTTCGATATAGTGGAGGGGAACGTGATCCGGCGCAGCGCGGGCGACATGCGGCGTGAGATCGCGATGGCTACTGGAGGGCTGAGCGCCCTGGGCGTCCGGGCGGGCGACCGGGTGGCTATCGTCGGCCTCAACAGCACGCGTTACTTGGCTCTGGACGCAGCCATTGGCCTCGTCGGGGCAGTCAGTGTCCCGCTTTACTATACCAGTCCGCCCGCGGAAATCGATCACATCCTGGTTGCCAGCGGGGCGCGCTTGCTGCTCATCGGCGCTCCGGCGACTATGGAACGGTTGGGAGAGATACAGACGAACCTGCCGGTGATCTCCTTTTGCCGCGAACTCGTTCCAGCACAACCAGGGCGAGAGGTGGTCTCGTGGGAGACATTCCTGGCCTTGGGAGCCGGAGCCCCTGCACCACGCCAAGCACCGGTGGGGTTCGGCGACCTGGCGACGCTGCGCTTTACCTCGGGCACGACCGGGCGGCCGAAGGGGGTGAGCTTCCAACACCAGCATCTGCGCTGGATGGGTCAGACTGTGGCCTCTCTGTTGTCCTGGAGGGCCCGCAACAGAGAGGTCAGTTACGTCTCCTTCCTACCGATGAACCATGTGGTCGAGGGGATCCTGGCGACCTATTCGCCCTACTACCTGCCGGCGGCGCTGAACATCTACTTCCTGGAAGACCTGAGGCAGGTCCAGGCTGTCCTGCCCCGGCTGCGGCCGACGATCTTCTTCTCCGTACCACGCATCTTTGAGAAGATCTGGGAAGCACTCGAGCAGAACCCGGTCGGGCGCCTGTACGCGAGCCTGTCGGATGGGCTGCCGAAGCGAGCGCTGGGCGCCCTGTTGCGGCGGCAGACGCTGACGAGGACCGGCCTGGGGCGTTGCGAGCAGTTGATCACCGGCTGTGCGCCCTGTGGGGAGGAGCTGTTACGCAGGTTTCGGGATCTGGGCATCGAGATCCACAACGCCTACGGGATGACCGAGGCGCCGCTTGTCACGATGAACCGGCTGGGGGCGAATCGCCTCGGTACGGTGGGCGAGCCCCTTCCCCAGACGGAGATCCGCCTGGCTGACGATGGCGAGGTCCTGGTGAAGGGCCCGCAAGTGATGGCAGGCTACTTCGACCAGCAGGCGGGTGGGGAGGCGGCGCGACCCTTTCTCGATGGATGGCTCCGAACCGGTGACCTGGGCTACCTTACGCCGGAGGGTAGCCTCGTTCTGACGGGACGCAAGAAGGCGCTCTTCAAGACATCCTACGGCAAATACGTCCAACCAGCAAAGGTGGAGGCGCTCCTGCGCGAGATCCCTGGCGTGGGCGAGGCAATGCTGGTCGGTGATGAGCGGCCCTATTGCGTGGCCCTGCTGTGGGCGCAGTCTGCGAGGCTGGACGCCGACGCCGGGCAACGGATCGATCACCTGGTCGGCCGGACCAACCACCATCTGTCGCACCCCGAGCAGGTCAAGCGCTGGGCAGTGCTGGCCAATGACCTTTCGATCGAGGCCGGTGACCTGACCGCTAACCTCAAGCTGAGGCGCCAGGCGGTTGCTCAACGGTTGGAGGGGGTTGTGAGTGGTCTCTACAATGGGATGGCGTCATCGCAGGCCGTCCTGCACATCGGCGAGGCGGAGCGACGGTAGATGCGTATCATGGCAGCGCTGCGCGTTCTGGGCTTCCTGGGCCCCAACCGCGGGATGAACCCTGTCTGGGCCCTTACACATCAGTGAGGTTACTATGAGACATCTGCTCCTATCGGTGAAAAGACCGTTCGACACGCGGGCCTATCTGACGCTGGTGGGTTTGCTCGTCCCGGCTGTGTTCGCCATCCAGCCTTATATCCTGACCACCACCGCGATCCCCTCCCCTGGTATCTGGGATCTGCTGCTCAGTGGTGCCATAGATCTTCTGTTGTACTCGGCCCTGGGCGCAGCCGGCTTCTGGTTCGCCAGCCGGACCGGGTTGGGGATGCCACTGATCGAGGGTTGGGACAAGCCAGAGTCGTCCCGGAGCCGTGCGCCTGGTGTCGCCGGTCTGTCCATCGTGGCCGGCATACTCTTGGTGCTCACGAAGGCGTTGGACATCGCGATCGCGTCCTTGTTGGTCCAGGCTGAAAGCGCCCCCGCCGATGCGATCACGGTGCCGGCGTGGCAGGGCCTTCTGGCTGCTTTCTCAGCAGGCACTACCGAGGAAGTTGTGTTCCGCCTGTTCGGGCTGACCCTGTTGGTTTGGCTGGGCAGCCTGCTGTTCCCTAGCCGGACCGGCAGGCCGGCACCCGGGCTGCTGTGGGCCGCCACCATCCTGTTCGCCCTTCTCTTCGGTCTGGGACACCTTCTCGGGCCTGTCCAGGCGGGCATACCGCTCGATGCGCTGAGCGTGATCCGTACGATGGTTCTCAATGGGTTGGGAGGCGTGCTCTTCGGTTGGCTCTATTGGGCTTTTGGGCTGGAAAGCGCCATGCTGGCGCATATCACGGCGGATGTGGTGAAGCTCGGCCTGGTCCCACTGGTGTCCCAACAGACGGGAGGCACCCGGCGCAGCATCGCCGGCGTGTTGGCCGGGCTGGTGATGCTCGCGGTCATCCTGTGGTCCGTGCGAGCCGTCCTGCGTGACCGCAAGCAGTTCCCGCCGTCTGTGGATTCCGACCCCCAACAGCGTACTTCGGATGACGAATATCCTGCTGAGCACGCTGCCGCGTGACCTACCGGTTCCGATCCGCAGGGCCATGCTCGGGGTGCTCTTTCGGGCCACGGCGGCGGCGTTCGAGTGTCCGGTGCCAACGCTCAGCCGCAGGTCCTATGCCGAATGTCTGCGGACGTTTGCGCTGTTCACCACTGAGCAGGCTGCGCGTGCCCGCCTGTCGGGGTGTGACGTTCGGGCGCTGAAGGCGCGGCTCTACCGGAATGCCCAACGCCTGGGCAAGGTTGTTCGGAGATGGTCCGGCGCCAGCACGCTGGACGAAGTGATGGCCCTTGGGCAGATTCTGTATTGGGCCATAGGCATGGACCTACAGGGCAATGCCCGGGGGGAAATCACCGTGCGCCGCTGCTACTTCGCCCAGTTCTACACCGCTCCGGTGTGCGACATCATCTCCGGGCTCGACGACGGGCTCTTCTCAGGCCTGTCGGGTGGGCGACGGTTGGCCTTCACGGAGCGGCTTACGGAGGGTGGGGCGTCTTGTCGGGCAAGACTGACCTGAAGAGGTACGGGATGGCGAGAAAGGCGATCGTAGTCGGCAGTGGGGCCGGTGGCGCGACCGTGGCCAAGGAGCTGCAGGGTGCCTATGACGTGACGGTGCTGGAGGCCGGCAGGCAGTTCAAGCCTCTCGGGCTGGACCTGGGCCTCCTGGAGACCCTGCGACAGCTCGGCCTCTTTTTCGACGAGCGCGAGATCCGTGCCGTTATGCCGGCCTACCACACCCGGCGGGCGACGGACGAGATGATCCTGGTCAACGGGCTTGGGCTGGGGGGCACGACCACCATCTGCACCGGTAACGCGCTGCGGATGGACCAGGACCTCAAAGCGCTGGGAATCGACCTGGACGCTGAGTTCGACGAGGTCTACGGCGAGGTGCCGGTGACCACTGCCCACGAGCGGAAATGGCACAGGGTTACCCGGCAGCTCTTCGCGATCTTCCAGGCGATCGGCCTCGACCCGCAGCCGATGCCCAAGATGGGCGAGTACGAGCGCTGCCGTCACTGTGGTCGCTGCCAGCTGGGCTGCCCCTATGGGGTCAAGTGGGACAGCCGCCGATTTCTGGAGGCCGCTCGGGAGAAGGGCGCTCAGGTGATCACCGGCTGTCGCGTGGAGCGCGTCGTGATCGATGGCACGCGCGCGACCGGCGTCGTGGTGAGGCGTGGCTGGATGCGCCGCTTCCTCCCCGCCGACTTGTTCGTTCTGGCTGCCGGCGGCCTCGGCACACCGGTCATCCTGGGCAACTCCGGGATCGCATGCGAACCACACCTCTTCGTCGATCCGGTCCTGTGCGTCGCGGCGCGTTCTGCGCGCAGTATGCAGCACCGTGACGTCACGATGCCCTTCGTCGCCGCGCAGGACCACATCATCCTGTCGCCCTATTTCGACCACCTGAGCTTCTTCTTCAACCGGGCGTGGCGACTGCCTGCGGATGACGTCGTATCGCTCATGATCAAACTGGCGGACGACGGGATGGGCAGCGTCTCCCGCCGGGGTGTGGATAAGGCGCTCACCGGCCAGGACCGGCGCCGGCTCGATGAGGGTGTCCGGATCTGCAAGGAGATCCTGTGCCGCTTCGCCGGCGCTAACGCGGACACGTTCCTCGGGACCATCATCGCGGGTCACCCGGGTGGGATGCTGCCGCTCACCGAGCGGGAGGCCACGACCCTCCACCCGGACCGGCTCCCTGGGAACCTCTACCTGGCCGACGCCACCCTGCTGCCCCGGTCACTCGGCAACCCGCCCATTCTGACGCTCGTCGCCCTGGCCAAGCGCGTGGCCAACCTCTGCCAGACGACGCTCTAGTACTGACCCAGCGAACCGTTGCGTTTGGCAATGCGCTAACAGCGACCTACGAGGATGAACGCCACGAAGATCACGTGCAGCAGCGCATCACGGCACTTCCTTCGTTCGTGCAGTCGCTGCCCGTCAATCCAGCCGCTTCTTGAACGTTAGCGCCGCCAGCGCCATCGCGACCGTGCTGTAGAACGCGAGCGCGATCACGTCGCTCCACAGGAAGCGGATGCCAACACCCTTGGTG
>Ga0123333_10001574_pt1 | contig 24144 bp, 18 predicted proteins | sample BioC12SIPDNA_3_FD_89957 | JGI IMG/M metagenome (GOLD analysis project Ga0123333, IMG submission 89957) | Anaerobic biogas reactor microbial communites from Washington, USA - Biogas_R2_B C12 SIP DNA | ecosystem: Engineered > Bioreactor > Anaerobic > Unclassified | place: Washington, USA... | reverse complement strand
TCAGTTCCCCCTCGTACCAGCCCCACTCGAACTTGGTGTCGGCGATCAGGATGCCGCGCGTGCGGGCATAGGCGGCTCCCTGCTGGTAGATTTCCATGCTCCGCCGCCGCAGTTCTGCGGCGGCCACGGCCCCCGTCATCGCCTCCATCTGCTCAAACGCGATGTTGATGTCGTGTCCCTTCTCCTCCTTCGTCGCCGGGGTGAAGATGGGCTCCGCCAGCTGCGCACACTGCTGGAGTCCGGCGGGCAGCGGGATGCCGCACACCGTTCCCGACTGCTGATACTCCTTCCAGCCAGACCCATCCAGGTAGCCACGTACGACGCACTCCACCGGCACCACCTGGCACTTGTGCACCAGCATGCTGCGGCCCTCCAGAGCCGCCAGGTCCGCGCCGCGAGGCAGCCGGTCGGCCGCCAGCTCGGCCGCAATCATGTGATGCGGCGTGTCCAACTGCTCGAACCAGAACTTGCTGATCTGCGTCAGCACGCGTCCCTTGTCGGGGATCCCCGTCGGCAGCACCCAGTCGAATGCGCTGATCCGGTCGGTGCTGACCAGCAGCAACTGATCCCCCAGATCGTACACATCGCGGACCTTGCCCCGGCGCACGGGCAGCCCCGGCAACGACGTCTGCACTATGGCCTGGTTCATGGCCTGGTTCATGGCCTGGTTCATGGCACAATCTCCTTGTCCGAGCCAACCTCCATCGGCGTGGTGGCCGGAGTATAGCAAACCGAATTGCTGACGGGCTAGCTGGTGCGGAAGCTCACCCGACGCACGCTTGAAGGACTCCGTTGGCTGCGGTAAACTCGCCGGGGGCTGGTAGTCGTCACGTCGCGCGATCCCATCGTGTTCCGCTCGTCGGGATTGTAATTGTAGAGGTCGGGGTGCGAGGTCGAGGAATCGTCCATGGGCCAGATGCGGTTCTATGCACCGGCGCCAGATGCATTGTTGCCGCACGCCGTGGACCAGGCCTACCTGGCGGGCATTGAGGCCATCCCCTGGCACAGCTGCAATCGCTGGAGCGACGGACTGCTGTGCTTGGAACGGACGGTTTCCGAGTCGGGCAGTCTGTACATACCGTGGCAGGTGCCAGACCACGGTCAGCTGGTGCTCAACACCTGCACGTTGATGGAACGGCCGGAGCCTTACCATCTGGTGACCGAACTGGCCCGCGGCGTGCTCCATCGTGCGCGCGTGCTGGTGGCCGATCTCCAGTCCGACTCGGCGTCCATCCCGGATCGCGTCCAGACCGAACTTCGGCAGGCGGTGGCCACCTTTTTCCGGGCGACCACGAACTGCCGCGGTGGCGAGGCGGACGCCCGGCAGACCATCCACCTGGCGTGCAACGTGATTGCCAGCCTCTGCGGGGACGTGGTGCTGGAACGGATCCGCGCGCGGCGTGCGACGGAGGGCCCGCTCCCCGCCTTGCTCGCCGGCCGCCTGGGCGACGAACCGGCCTCGCAACCGGCTGCACAGCGGTTCCTGGACACCTTCCACGCCGCCAGCCTGCCGTTCCGGTGGCGGGATCTGCAGCCGACCGCCGACGCCGCACGGTACGATGCGGTGGACGCACAGCTGGCCTGGTGCCGCCGGCACGAGCTGCGGCTGCTGGGCGGGCCCCTCGTGCAGCTCGACCGCAGCTCCCTCCCCGCCTGGGTGTACCGCTGGGAGCACAGCTATGAGGCCTTCGAAGACGCGGCACGCAAGTATGCCCGCGACGTTGTGCAGCGTTACGATCGGGCGGTCGACGCGTGGGTCTGCGCAGGCCGGCTGAACGTGAGTGGCGCCCTGGGCTTCTCGGAAGAACAACGCCTGCGGCTGGCCGTGGCGATGATCGAAGTGGTGCGGGATGCGTCGTCGCGCGCCCCGGTCGTGATCAGTTTCGATCAGCCCTGGGCCGAGTACCTGGCCACCGATAACTACGACCTCTCGCCACTCCATTTCGCCGACGCGCTGGTGCGCGCCGACCTGGGTGTGGGCGGCATCGCGCTGGAGATGAACCTGGGCTACTGGCCCGGCGGCTCGCTGCCACGCGACCTGCTGGCCGTCAGCCGGCACCTGGACCGCTGGAGCCTGTTGGGGATGCCGTTGATCGTGTACCTGACGATGCCCAGCAGCGGGGCACGCGATCCGCAGGCGACCGGCGCGGCACAGGTCGTCCCGCGCCAGGCCAGCACCGGCGCCCCTCCCGCCATGCATCAGACCCTGGCCAGTCAGCTGATTCCACTGCTGCTGAGCAAACCAGCGCTCCACGCAGTCGTGTGGAACCAGCTGAGTGACCGGGAGCCGCACAAGTTCCCCCATTCCGGCATCCTGGACCACGCCGGAAACGCCAAGCCGCTCCTGTCTGTGCTGGGGAACATCCGGCGCGAACTGCTCGGCTGAAACGGCGGCTCCCTGCGGCCGACTCGCCCGCGATGCGCTTGAAACCGCCCGGCCCTTGGCGCAAGCTGGAAGTCACCGTGTGCGTGGCAATGTCCGGCTCACCTCCGTCGTTTCCAAAGGCCTGTGCTCCATGTGTCCCCAGCTCCTGCGTCCCCAGCTCCTGTGTTCCTGTCTCCTGTGTCCGACCGTGGCCGTTCTGGCCGCACTGCACGTCTTGTCTGCCTCGGCCGAGGCGGACGATCCACAGCCCGATCTGGTGGCCACGACGCTGGCCGAGGTGGACGAGGATTTCGCGTTCCAGGGCGAGTACTTTGGGGACGTGCGGGCAGTGGACGGCCGGCGCGTCTCGTTTGGGCTACAGATCGTCGCGCTGGGGCAGGGTCAGTTCTCCGCGTTGGGCCTGCCGGGCGGTCTGCCGGGCAACGGGTGGGACCAGGAGAACTTCATTTCCTGGAACGGCGTACGGCACGGGGAGCAGCTGACGTTGACCGGCGAGCGGGGCACGGTGATCATGCAGAACGGGCGGGGGCGGGTGATCGATGCCAGGGGGCGGGAAGTGGGGCAGGTGCAGCAGGTACGGCGCACGAGCATTACGCTTGGAGCCGCGCCGCCGCCAGGAGCCATCGTGCTGTTCGACGGCTCGAGCGTCACTCGGTTCGAATCGGGCCGCCTGACGCCGGCCGGCTGGCTCGCACCCGGCGCGGTGACCAGAATGCCGGTGCGCGATTTCCACATGCACCTGGAGTTTCAGACCCCCTACATGCCACACGCGCGCGAACAGGGACGCGGCAACAGCGGGGTCTATATCCAGCGCCGTTACGAGGTGCAGATCCTCGACTCCTTTGGCCTGCTGCCCCAGTTCAACGACTGCGGCGCACTGTACCGCCAGCAGGGACCCGATCTGAATATGAGTTTCCCGCCGCTGGCGTGGCAGACCTACGACATCGACTTCACGGCCGCCAGGTGGGATCCCGAAGGCAACAAGACGACCGATGCGTCCATTACCGTGCTGCATAACGGCGTGCCCATTCACAGCCAGCGCACCATCTTCAGCAAGACAGGCGCCGGTCAACCGGAGACGGCGTACGACGGGCCGATCCTGCTGCAGGACCACGGCAATCCGGTACAGTTCCGCAACGTCTGGCTCGTGGTCCACGACCGTCCGGCAACAGCACCGGACACGATCCCACAGCCGGCCGCGGCCATCCCAGCAGCCATCCCCATCCCCTGCGCCACGCTGTGCGGCGGCGAGGACTGGTGGCTGTGGAGAGGTTTCTGACCGCCAGCCACGCCCGGTCCGGGGGCGGCCTTCACGCCAGGCGCCCCAACGTCACCAGGCACATGTCGTCGCTCTGAGCGCCCTGCCCGATGAAACGGCAGACGTCCTGGATCACCGCATCGCCGACCACCGACGGCAGGCCACTGGTCGCCTGGATCCGCTTGCGGATCCGGTCGATCGTGAAGTACTCGCCCGTCTCGTTGACCGCTTCATTCAGACCGTCCGTGTACATGGTCAAGGATTCGCCCGGTCCCAGTTGCACCTTGGCCTGAGAGTAGTTGAGCGTTTCATCGATCCCCAGTGGCAGACCCGCTTCCACGCTGCTCGGCTCCATCACCTGGCCGTCCTTCGTCCGCAGGATCGGCGCCATGTGGCCCGCGTTGGCGATGGATACTTCATGACGTTTCGAGTCCAGTAGAGCCACCACTGCCGTGACAAAACGATCCAGCTGCAACTCGCACAGCCGCCGGTTGAGCATGCTCACCGCGGCCGCCGCATCCGCACCGGATGCCAGACAAAACCGGGCCTCCGCTGACAACTTGGCCATCAGCAGCGCAGCCGCCACGCCCTTGCCCACCACGTCGGCTACGATCACACCCACCCGATCGTCCGACAGTTGCAGATAGTCGAAGTAGTCTCCGCCGATCTGATGCGCCGGCCGATAGAAATCGAAGAACTCGTACCCCGCTATCGCGGGGCGCGTGTCGGGCAAAAACCGGTGCTGGACTTCGTTGGCCAACTCCAGGTCCCGGTCGATCACGCGCTGGCGCAACGCCAGCTCGTGCATCTGGGCATTGTCGATGGCGATGCCCGCCTGGCTGGCGACGGCCAGCAGGACTTCCAGATCCTCCTGCTGGAATCGCTTGCTCTGCTTCACCGTGTCGACCTGGATCACTCCCATCGAGTTGCCCAGGCTGTCCAACAACGGCGCGCACATCATCGACCGAATGCGAAAATCGGCGATGCTCTGCGCCTTGTTGAACTCCTCGTCCATCATGACGTCCGCCGACAGGATCGCTTCCTGGGTTTCCATCACCTTGTTGACGATCGTCCGGCTGACTCGAATTGTCTCCGCCGTATCCTCGCGCCACGTCCGGGACCAGCGCGGCACCAGCGTGCCGTCCGGATTGCGCAGGGCAATGAAACCACGATCGGCCTGCACGAAAATCTTGAACAGGCTGTTCAACACCTGTGGCAAGACCTCGTCCAGAACCAACGCTCGCCCCAGACTGCGATTGATCTCCAGCAACGCGTTGAGCTTCGCCTCCGGACTGGCCGTCAACTGCACCGACCCTTTCGCCGACCCCACCCCAACCTTCGACCCGACCTTTGACATGATCGTCGAATTGTTCGTATCGACGTCGTCGTCCACGAACAGAATGCCGCCGTTGGGAGCCGGATCAGTGGTGCGGAAGACGTATTCCAGATCACAGAACTTGACCCGATCCTCGTCCTTGAGCGGCTGCGGCGGTCCCTTGGGATCCACCCGCACGTTATTAAGATAGGTAAAGTTGCGGCTATCCAGATCCTGGACGTAGTAGTTGGTCCCGTCGTACGTGAAGGCGGCATGCCGCCGGCTGATGCTGGCCGCGTCGATGACCAGACTGCAGTCGGGGTGGCGTCCCACGGTGAACTCGTTTTGGTCAGTGGTCGTGATCGGGTGTACCCGTTTGGGACTATTGGCGGAACACAGATGAGCCATTGTCGGCCACCCCTCACGAATGTCGGATACCGAATTTGAGTCAATGCTGCCGATTCTAGTTCGCTCGGGGGTGAACCGTCAACAGTGCAAGTAGTCCTTGACTTATCACGAGTTACAGCATGTGCCGCCCTGCCCGCGGACCGGCGTTTTCGGACGTGTCGTGCCGCTGGCGCGATGTTGCCGGCCGCCCGTCGTCGACCAACTCTGTCGCGTCGTTCCAGCGGCGTACATGGGCTTCCGATCGTCGTGTTTTTTGGTATGATCGCTCATCATCTTCACCTTTGGCCCCTAGTGTAACGGCAGCACGACTGACTCTGGATCAGTTAGTCAAGGTTCGAATCCTTGGGGGCCAGTTTCGCAGACCTTTATCCTGCAATAACCTCATCATTCTCTTCCTGGTTATCCGCAAGAAATGAAATAACGATCAGGTCTGTGCGCGTTTCTGTTCCGCTGCCGGTCCGTGTAGACCGGGTCGTCAGAGACCTGATGGGGGTGTCGCACAGCAGCTGCGCGGCTTGTTCGACTGTGGATGTGTGACGATCAACGGACAGCGGTGCGCGGGGACGAGTCGGCGTGTCCAGGCAGGGGACCGGGCCGACATGCAGTACGACCCGCAGCAGGGCTGGCGGGTGGCCTGACCTGTTTGACCATGCGATCTGCGGCCGCCAGAATGGCGTGAGATACGGTGAACGGACCCGGGCATCGTCGCGGGACTGATCGGCCTCCAGCGGAGCAGCGCAGATGAAGTGGCCGTTGAAATACCAGGTCATGGTGCCGATGACGGCCGTCATGCTGGGCACGATCATCACGTTGAGCGTGCTGCATGCGTACTTGGCCGCGCAGCAGACGACCCGGCAGATTTCCAATCGGATCGAGGACGTGACCCGGACGCTGTCGCAGTCGACCAACTATCCGCTCTCCCGCGCCGTGCTCAAGCAGATGCAGGGTCTGTCGGGTGCCGACTTCGTGCTGGTCGATCAGCGCCGGCGGGTGGTGGCTGCGACGCGGGACGACTGGACCGAGGACCTGCTGCGGGACCTGAGCGCCGCCGCCGGTTCCCGACCGCTGGAACTGACGGCGCCGGTGCGGATTGCCGGCGAGCAGTTTCGGCGCGCGGCGGTCAGCGTCGTGCCGCGCAACCCGGCGACCGGCCCCTGGCTGCTGCACGTGCTCTACCCGCAGCAGGCGTACGTGCGGGAGCGGCGTCAGGCGGTGGTGCCGCCGCTGGTCATCGGCGGCATCGCGCTGGCCATCGTGGCCGGCCTGGCGATGGCCATTGCGTCGCGCGTCACCCGGCCGCTGGGACTGTTGCGGGAACAGGTCGCCCAGATCGCGCAGGGTGATTTCCAGCCCATGACACTGCCCGCGCGGGACGACGAGGTCCGGCAACTGGCAGTGGCTGTCAACCAGATGGCGGTCACGCTGGCGCAGTACGAAGACCGGATCCGGCACACGGAACAGATCCGCACGCTCGCGCAACTTGGCGGTGGCCTGGCGCACCAGTTGCGCAACGCCGTGACCGGTGCGCGTATGGCGCTGGACCTGCATCGTGCCGACTGCCCGCAGGGCCAGGACGACGAGAGTCTGGCGGTGGCCACGCGGCAGATGATTCTGATGGAGCAGTATCTGCAGCGGTTCCTGACGCTCGGCGCCACCCGGCAGAGCTCCCGGCAGGAACTGGACTGCGCCCAGCTCGTGGCCCACCTCCTGCCCCTGGTCCAACCCGCTGCGCGGCATGCCGCGGTGCAGCTCGACGTACGGCTCACGACCGACCCGGTCCCGGTCCAGGGGGACCGCGATGCGTTGGAACACCTGGCGCTCAACATCCTGCTGAATGCGATCGAGGCCGCCGGCGCGATCCAACCGGGAGTGGAGCCGCACCCGGCAGAGGTCTGCGTCACGGTATCCACGCCGCGTCCGGCGCACGTCACGCTGACGGTCAGCGACACGGGTCCCGGCCCGCCGCCCGAGATCGCCTCGCGACTGTTCACGCCGTTTGTCACCGGCAAGCCGGACGGCGCCGGGCTGGGACTGGCCGTCGCGAAAGAAGTCGCCGAGAACCATGGTGGCCGAATAACCTGGCACCGGGACGACCGCCGCACCGTCTTCGTGGTGGAACTCCCGCTAGTGAGCAAAGGGAACGAGCGTGGCGAAACTGCTGGTCGTTGACGACGAACAGGCCATCTGCTGGGGCATCCGCCGGCTGGGCGAGAAGATGGGGCACACCGTGCTGACCGCGTCGTCGGCCGAACAGGGGCTGGAGTGCGTGCGGACGACACCGGTGGAGGTGATCATCCTGGATGTCCGCTTGCCGGGCATCGACGGTCTGTCGGCAATGGAGCAGTTCCGGAAACTCAGCGGCCCTGTCCCCATCATCGTCATCACCGCGTTCGGCGATCTGCACACGGCGGTCCAGGCCGTCCGGAACGGGGCGTTTGAGTATCTCGTCAAGCCGTTCGATGTGGAACGGGTGCGGCAGGTGTTGACGCGTGCGATCGAAGGCTCGTCCTGCACGGCAGCGTCCGACGCCTCGATCACCGCCGTGGAAGGATTTGTCGGGCACACGCCGGTCATGCAGCAGGCGTTCAACCAGATCGCCTTGGCGGCGGCGTCCGACGCCTCGGTACTGTTGCAGGGGGAGAGCGGCACGGGCAAGGAACTGGCGGCCCGCGCGATCCACAAGTACAGCGCGCGGAGCCACATGCCCTTTGTGGTCGTGAACGTCGCCGCCCTGAGTTCCACGCTGGCCGAAAGCGAACTGTTCGGGCACGTGAAAGGGGCCTTCACCGGCGCGGACCAGTCGCGTGAAGGGTTGCTGGTGCGAGCCCACCAGGGCACGTTGTTCCTCGACGAGATCGCCGATATTCCGGTGCCCACCCAGGTCAAGCTGCTGCGGGCGCTCGAACACGGCGAGGTCACACCGGTGGGGGCGGACAGTCCTGTCCAAACCGATTTCCGCGTGATCTCGGCCTCCCACCAGGACCTGCTGGCGCGGGTCCAGCAGGGCACCTTTCGCCATGACCTGTACTTCCGCATCTCCGCGTTTCGCATCACCCTCCCGCCGCTCCGCGAACGGCGGGAGGACATTGTGCCGCTGAGCGAGTACTTCCTGGAGGCGCTCTGCCGCGGGCAGACGCAGCGCTGCCGTCTTTCGGCGGCCGCCTGCCGCGCGCTGGAAACACGCGACTGGTACGGCAACGTCCGCGAGCTGCGCAACGCGATCGAGCATGCCGTGATCGTCGCACGGGGCGGCACGATCATGCCGGAACACCTTCCGGCCGTCACCGCATCACCCGCAGCCGCGGCGGCTTCCGATCCGGACGACATCGCGCCGCAGATTCACGCGCTGCTGCGGCAGTGGACCGCCAGCCGCCTGGCTGCGCCCCACCAGGCGGGAGATCTGTACAACCGCCTGCTGGCACTGGTCGAGCCCCCGGTCATGCAACTGCTGCTCGAACGCCACGCCGGCCAGTGCGCGGCGGCCGCCCGCATCCTCGGCCTGCATCGCACCACCTTGCGCAAGAAGATCGATCAGTACCGGCTGGACGGACGCGGTCCCGACGAACCTCAATGATCCGCCCGCCCCGCGCTGCCGCGCTTCTCACCCCGCCTCCGTGCTGTCGACGGGGGGGAAGTCTGTTACGATGTTTTCGGCCGATGTTGTGTTGCACCCTAGAGAGCCAGGTTGTCATGCTGCCGATCACTGCCAAGACCAGCGTATGTGGCATACTGGGCCACCCGGTAGGCCACTCGCTGTCACCGGAGATCCACAATGCCGCCTTCGAGGCGCTGGGGCTGCCGTACGTGTACGTCGCGCACGACGTGCCACCGGGGAGTGTCGGCCGCGCGTTGGACGGCATTCGCGTGCTGGGCTATCGCGGGCTGTCCATCACCATTCCCCACAAGGTGGAGGCGATGGCGGGAGTGGACGAGGTGGACGCGACCGCCCGGGTCATCGGCTGCATCAACACGGTGGTGAACGATGGCGGTCGTCTGGTGGGCTATAATTCGGACGGTCGGGGCGCGGTCCATGCTCTGCGCGAGTCGGGGGCGGACCCGCAGGGGAGTCGCACCGTGGTGCTCGGATCGGGCGGAGCGGCCCGGGCCGTGGCGGTGACGATTGCACGGGAGGCGCCGCCGGCGACGCTCACGATCCTCGGCATCGACGCCGCGGAACTCGAGCGGCTGGCCGCCGATGTCGGCAGCCCGGGCGGGGTGAACGTCCAGCACGAACGGCTCACCGACGCGTCGCTCCGAAGCGCTCTGGCAGGTGCCGACCTGGTGATCCATTGTACGCCGGTCGGCATGCACCCGCAGGAAGGGCGCAGTCTGGTTCCCCGTGAGCTGCTGCGTCCCGGCCTGGCCGTGTTCGACGCCGTCTACAATCCGCGGCGGACCCGCCTGATCCAGGACGCCCAGCAGGCGGGCTGCCAGACGATCCTCGGCCTGGAGATGTTTCTGGGCCAGGCTTATGTGCAGTTTGAGTTGTGGACGGGTCAGCCCGCGCCGCGCGAGGTCATGCGTCACATAGTGGAAGCGAAACTGTGAATCTCGTGCTGGTGGGATATCGTGGCACAGGCAAGACGGCGGTGGCTGCCGAACTGGCGGCGCGCCGCGGACTGGCCGTCGTCCACCTGGACGCGGAGATCGAACGCCGGGCCGGGAAGCGGATTCCGCAGATCGTGGCCGATGCCGGCTGGCCCGCGTTCCGGGATCTCGAGCAAGAGGTGGTCCGCACGTTTGCGTGCCGCGATGGGCTGGTGCTCGATTGTGGCGGCGGGGTGGTGGAGCGGGAGGCCAACTTCGCGGTCCTGCGGCGGGCAGGCCCGGTCATCTGGCTCACCGCTTCGGTCGACACGATCGTCCGCCGCATCGCGGGCGATGACCAGCGTCCGTCGTTGACCGGCACGCAGAGCTTTACCGAGGAAGTGGCCGAAGTACTGGCGCGCCGCGCGCCACTGTATCAGCGGCTGGCACATTACGTCGTCGACACCGATGCCCGCACGATCGATGCCGTCGTGGCGGAAATTGAACGCTTGTTAGATGAGGCCGAGAGGCCGGACTGTTTTCCAGGAGCACTACCATGACCTACCGCAGTTCACGTCGTTCGTTTCTCCAGTGGGCCGGGCTCGGCGCGGCCGCCGTTGGCATCGGCGCGTCGGCGCGCGGCGACGAGCAGGAGAAGATTCAGGGGTTTGAGCAGCAGGAGCGCCAGCCCGGAGCCGACCAGGAGTGGCAGCCGACCAGCGACCGCAAGATCCGCATGGGGATCGTCGGGTTCGGCCTGTGCCAGTTCGGCGCCGCCTTCTCGCTGCAAGACCACCCCAACGTCGAGGTGGTGGCCGTCAGCGATCTGTTTCCCGATCGCTGCCAGGCGCTGGCCAAGGCCTGCCGTTGCGAGAAGACCTATCCGTCGCTGGAAGAAATGGTCAAGGACGACCAGATTGAGGCGATCTTCGTCGCCACCGACGCGCCCAGCCACGCGCGGCACTGCATGGACGTGCTGGCCCACGGCAAGCACGTGGCGACCGCGGTCCCGGCGGTATTCGAGCACGTGGAGTTGGCCGATGAGTTGTATGCCGCGGTCAAGAAGTCCGGGCTCAAGTACATGATGTTCGAGACCTCCTGCTATCACGATGACCTGTACGCCATGCGTGAGATCTACCGGGCGGGCGGCTTCGGAAAGCTCGTCTACAGCGAAGGGGAGTATTACCACTACGGGGTCGGGGTGCTCGACTCGTACAAGGGCTGGCGGATCGGCTTGCCGCCACAGTTCTATCCGACCCACTCGAACGCGTACTACTGCGGCGTCTCAGGGGGCAGTTTCCTCGAGGTCTCCTGCATGGGCATGCCCAGCATCCTGCCCGAACTGCAGCCGGAGAATAACCGCTACCGCAACCCGTTCGGTACCGAGATCGCCTCGTTCCGCACGAGTGAGGGGGGCATGGCACGGATGGCGGTCAGCTGGGACACGCCCGGCTACGGCGGGGAGGTAGGCCGTGTGCGGGGCCAGCGTGGTTCGATGGTGGGCATGAGCTACCAGGGGCTGGAGGAGAAGCTGCCCGATCTGGCCCGACCGCCGCTGCCGCCAAGCGTCGCGCTCGGGGGCCACGGCGGCTCGCACGGCTACCTCGGTCACGAATTCGTCACGTCGATCCTCGAGAACCGCCAGCCGCTGATCGATGTCAGCTGGGCCCTGAACATGTCGCTCTCCGGGATCATCGCCCACCAGTCGGCGCTCAAGGACGGCCAGCTGATGAAGATTCCACAGTACGCGCCTCTGGAGGCGTAGCCTACGGCAGTTCCAGCACGGCCAGCACCGGGCGGTGGTCGGAGGCGACAGGTTCCTCAATCACCCGCGTCTCCACCACCCGCCACGTGCTGGCGGGCCGGTAGAAGACGTAGTCCAGTGTGACCTGCGGCTCCGCGGCAGGATAAGTCGGCGCCCATTTCCCGTCCGCTGCGTCGGCCCAGTGCCGGCGCAGCACGGTCAGGGGTGGGCTTCCCGGCACCGCGTTGAAGTCCCCCGCGATGAGCACGGGCAGCCCGCCGGTGTCGGCCAGGTACGGAGCCAGCTTGCTGGCCTGGCACAGCCGTACGGTCGCGTTCTGGTGTTCCAGGTGAGTGGCGGCAAACACGAACCGCCGCGTGTCGCCCGGCGGGCAGACGCGCGCCGCCACGGCGCAGCGCGGTTCACAGCCCGCGTCATAGGGCAGACCGTGAGTCTGCACGTCCTCCAGCGGCCAGCGTGACAGCAGCGCTCCGCCATACTGGCCGCCGGCATAGTCCATCGCCTTGCCGAAGGCCGCCTGCAACCCGGTGAGTCGCCCCAGTTCCGCGGCCTGATCGACCCCCTGGGACCGGGTCGTCCCGACGTCCACCTCCTGGAGCGCCACCAGGTCCGGTTCCAGCCGCTTGATCACGGCGGCAATGCGTTCCAGGTCCAGCTTCCCGTCCGTGCCTTCCCCGTGGTGAATGTTGTACGTGACGACGCGTACGCGCAGCGCATCGGCCGCCGAGAGTGCCGGGGCGATCGCCAGCACCAGAGAGGCACCCAGCCAGGCGCGGCGACAGAACAGGGTGGTCATGCCAGTCTCTCCGTAATCTCTCCGTAATCTCTCCGAAATAACGAGCGCCGGCCGGATGCGCCGGCGCGCGCCGCACGAGGCCTGCCGGGCCCAGACGCTCTATCCCGGGCCCGGACGCTCTATCATCCCCTCCCGCCTGCTACGCCACAACCGGGCTGAAGCACCGCCAATCGACGTGGCCTACCTTCTGCAGGGCATAGCCAACTTCGCGCAGGTAGTCGCCGTAGCAGACCTGGCAGTGGAATCCCTCCATTGTCGCCTGCAGCGCCCGCCAGTCGCCGTCGATCTGGATATCGATCTGCGAACGGCAGACGGGGCGGGACGGCGCGTCGACGATCGTGCCGCGGAACCCCTGCCACATGGTGCACCGCAGGTTCGGTATGATCACGGTCAGAACCTGTCCTTTGGTGTACTCCACCTTCGTGGCCGCGCCGTAGTCGGATTCGAAGTGGGTCATGATGGCAGCCGGCTCGAGATCCTTGCCGTTCATCTTGCGCGGGGCCGCACAGTGCGCCACGGTCAACCATCCGTTGTACGGGAAGTGCGAATTGCAGACGAACGTCGGCCGGCCGGCGATCCACCGCAACAGCACGCCGGGCAGCGTATGGCTGAGGTCGGTGTGGCAATAGGCGGTGAATCCTTCGTCGTTGGCCAGGGCCAGCAGCAGGCAGGGCGGGGTGTCGAGCATGCCGATCACCTCGCGTACCATACAATGGCCGAACCCGAAATTCGTGGCCCCCGTCTCCTGCATGATCTGCTTGACGACCCCCAGTGCCAAGAACGAGTTGAAGACAAACCGCCGCTCCGTGCGCAACACCACATTCGGCTGTGACAGCAATTCGTCAGTCTGCTTCTCTGCCTCGCGTATCGCCGACTCGTCGCCGCGGGCCTGCTGCAGACGCTTCCCGAACGCCTCGTAGGTCATTTCCTCCAGCTCGTAGTTCCAGACCTCGCGCGCGTGGCTGGGACCATGCTCCTGCGCCGGCTGGCTGTACGCTGTCAGGCCCCCGATGGCCAGCATCTTGGTGCCCCGGGCGTTCCGCAGCCCGTAGAGCGCGCGGAGACGCCAGACCAGCTCCTGCTCGTCATCGACCACCACGTCGTCCACGGTCATGTGGCCCTGCACGAATTCGTCCTTGTCGCCGCGCAAGAGCCGCCAGTGCGCGATCTCATACCACAAGTAGTGCGGCTCCGTGCGATGCCGCACGAACATGATGACCGGCTTGCCGCCTTCCAACAGCTTGTGAATGTGCCAGCCCCCGGCCGCATAGACCACCCGCACATCGCAATCCACGGCCAGCGTCTGAGTCAACTCTTCCGCGGTGGCGAGCAGCGACAGCGGCAGTAGTTCGACCGGAAAGTCCAGCGACGGTACCAGCCGCTGCAGGTCCGCCTGAATCCGCGCCGCCTCCTGCCGGGCAGCTTCCACCGTCTGCACTCCGCCGTATTCTCGCCAACTCGACTTCTCGATCGGTTGCGGGCAACTGTACATCAACACGGGCTGCACCCGCAGGCTCTTGCCCGCGGGCAACCGCTCGGCGGCGAGAGGTTCGGCGGCGGCAGCATCCGCCTGCGGCGAAAGCATCAGGGTCGCCCCGCCAAGCAACGTGGCTCCCCCCACATTCCCGAGAAATCCGCGCCGCGTGATGCTGTGGCTGCCACAGCACGAACAGCCGTGTGCGCCAGCATCCCGGCCGTGCCGATCATTTTGGGACGTCGACTCGCTCATCTCGATGGTCCTTTCTCTACATCAGAACGTCCGTTACCAAGTATCGCCACGAAGCAGTGTACCACGCCGCGGGTGCCCTGTACCACAGTCGCCGGACGGGCAGGGGATTACAGCACCCCGAGCAGTCGCGTCACCTGCGCCACCACGAAACAGACGATCACGCCGAGCGCCAGCGGCAGGAATGTCGCCACCGCCGTCCACTTGGCACTGCCCGTCTCCTTGTAAATGGTGAAGATCGTCGTCGAGCACGGGTTGTGGAGCAGGCTGAACAGCATCAGGTTGATGCCGGTGAGCAAGGTCCAGCCGCCGGCGCGCAGCACGGCCTCCGTCTCCATCGCCGAACCCAGTTCGAACATCACCCCCGCCCCGACCCCCGGCCCGGCGGCGGGCATGGCGAGCACAGTCAGCATCAGCACGGTGGGAATCACGATTTCGTTCGCCGGTATGGCCACGATATAGGCCAGGAGAATGACGCCGTTGAGACCGATCAGCACCCCCAGCGGATGCAGCCCGGCGATGAGCCATTCGGCCAGTGATCTGTCGGCCACCGTGATATTGGCGGTCAGCCAGATGACGGCCCCGGCCGGCAGCGCGAAGACGACGGCACGCCACAGCACCACCAGCGTGCGGTCGATGAGCGAGGTGTAGAGCGTCTGCAGCAGCCGGGGCGGGCGGTAGGGGGGCAGTTCCAGATGAAACGCCGACGGCTCACCCTGCAGCAGAGTGCGCGACAACAGCCAGGACGCCCCGAAGGAGATCGCCACACCCAGCAGCGCCACGGCCACCACGGCCGCCGTCGCCACCACCGCGCTCAGGTAGGACGGCACCAGCGCGCCGATGAAGATCGTCGCGACCAGGATCTGGGTCGGCCAGCGCCCGTTACAGAGCGAGAAGTTGTTGGTCAGAATGGCAATCAGCCGCTCCCGCGGGCTGTCGATCACGCGCGCCGCGACCACCCCGGCGGCGTTGCACCCAAACCCCATGCACATGGTCAGCGCCTGTTTGCCGTGCGCGCCGCAACGCTGGAACCAGTGGTCCAGATTGAAGGCCACGCGCGGCAGGTAGCCGAAGTCCTCCAGCAGCGTAAACAGCGGAAAGAAGATCGCCATCGGCGGCAGCATCACACTCACCACCCACGCCGTCGCACGGTAACAGCCATCAATCAGCAGGCCGTCGAGCCAGGCGGGCAGACCGATCGCGGCGGCCGCCGATTTCAGCAGCGGCAGCAGGGTATCGAGGAAGAGAGTGGCCAGCAGGCTGGAGGGCACGTTGGCGCCCGTCACCGTGATCCAGAGCACGACGGCCAGCATCGCCGCCATGATGGGAAAACCGGTCCAGCGGCTGGTGAACAGCCAGTCAAGCGTGCGGTCCCAGTCCCGCTTCCCCTTCCGATCCGCGCGCCGCACGACGGCATCGGCGATCGCGGCAGCGCGGGCATAGGTCTCTTCGGCCAGCGACTGATGCACATGCTGGCCGATCTGCCACCGCAGGGCCTCGGTCTTCGCGAACAAACCGGCGAATCTGCCGTGGTCCGTGCCAGCGGAGGACGTGTCGCCGGAAACCGCCGCGCTCTGATCCGCCGTGGCGAACCGCGCCAGCTGCAACAACTCGCCGCCAGTCACCGCCTCCATGATCCGCTGATCGCCGTCCAGCAGGCGCGTGGCCACCCAGGCGGCGTTCGGCAGACCGGGCAACAGGCGTTCCAGTTCCTCGCGCAGTTCCGAAACGGCACTGGTGATCTCCCGCGCCGGCGACGCCGAACGGACGGGCTGCGACGGGAGCTGGCCGGTGGCCACGCCATCGACCGCCTGCAAGAGCTGAGCGATACCCTCACCCGACCGCGCCGCGACCGCGACGACCGGCACACCCAGCCGGCGCGCCAACTCCTGTGTGTCCAAGACCAGACCGTGCCGCCGGGCCTCGTCCATCAGGTTGACACACACCACCACGCGGTCCGTGATGTCCATGACCTGCAGGGCCAGGTTCAGATTGCGTTCCAGCCGCGTGGCATCCACCACCACGATGGTGACATCCGGCTGGCCGAAGAGCACGAAGTCGCGCGCGATTTCCTCGTCAGTGCTGGTGGCCAGCAGCGAGTAGGTCCCGGGCAAGTCCACCAGCTTGTAACTGCGTCCCTGATACACGAACCCGCCTTCCGCGCGGGCCACCGTCTTGCCGGGCCAGTTCCCGGTGTGCTGCCGCAGACCGGTCAAGGCATTGAACACGGTGCTCTTGCCCACGTTGGGGTTGCCCGCCAGCGCCACGACGAATTCCGACCGGTTGACGTCGACCCCCATGCGGACCAACTGCACCGCATTGTGGGCCGGACGCGCCTCACGTCGACTGTCACTCATCGGTACACCGCCATCGCGCAAACGGGCGCGTCAAGATTCCACGCAGATCATGTCCGCCTGCTGGCTGCGCAGCGCGATCAAGGCTCCCCGCACCCGGTACGCCACCGGGTCCCCGGCCGGACTCTTGAACTCGGCCCGTACACGGGTCCCGGGCACCAGTCCCAGGTCCAGCAGACGGCGCCGCTCCACGCCCCGGCAGGCCGGCGAAATACTGGCCACGACGGCCTGTTCCCCGGCCGCCAGCGCCGACATGCGACGCGTCGGGAGCTGGGGCGACGCCCCCTCCGGCAGCGGCTGCACCGTGACACTGGCGGCCGCGGTCGGCGACAACTGACAGGTGCCCCCACCGGTATCCAGCGCGATCCCGCTGGCATCGGCCGCCGACACCTGCAGTGTCATGCCGGGCTCCAGATGCGCCGCCAGCAACTCCCCATACGTCGACGCCGGCTCATCTTCCAGATGCACCACCCGCACGCACTGGCCGGCATGCGCCGCCGTCAGAGGCTGCCCCTCCAGCGCGCACACGGTTCCGGTCGCTGTGGGGATCGGATCGCCGTGCGGATCGAACAGCGGGTGCCCCAGGCGCGCCGCCAGCGCATCCACCTCGGCCGGCGTCAGCTGATGCTCCACGCGATCCGCACGCGCATGCCACTCCTGCTCGGCCAACCCGGTCTCGTGTGCCAGGTAGTGCTCCCAGAGCCGGTGGGTCCGGATGACCTGCAGCGCATAGAGGCGCCCTTCTTCCGTCAACTCGAAGACCAGCCCCCGCGATGACACCAGCGCGCGGTGCTCGAGCTGCTGGGCCAGCCGGGCCGCTGCGTCGCACGTGATCTGCAGCGCCCCGGCAATGCTCTCGATCGTCCCCGGCAGACCAGCTTCACTGGTGTTGTACAGATGCTTCAGCGCATCCTCCACCCGCACACGCTGCCCATCCACCGGCCTGTCGAACCACCGCCAGAACCAGCCGCTACCGGCACGAAACAGCAGGTAGAGCAGGCCGAGCACAACCGCGCCCACCACCAGGTTGACCACTGGTTCCACGGGAAGCCCCCCTCCAGACCTCCGGCATCTGGCCTGGCTGTGCACCGGAAGTCCTCACCGCAGCACGGCTTCCGGCGAAAACCGCCACACCTTTTGGACGACTCGAAAAATCCGCTGTTAGTGTATCCGTGGGGCCGGCCGTCGCCAAGTTCCGCTCCCGCACCTGCTCGACTACCATGTGCCGTATGAAAATGGTCCTACTGTTTGACATTGACGGCACACTGATCAAGACCGGCGGGGCAGGGGTGACGGCGCTGATGTCGGCGTTCTCTGACCTGTTCCGGGTGGCGGAACCGTGCGAGGTCCCGTTCAGCGGCCGCACCGATCGGTGGATTGCCCATCGCCTGTTTCGAGCGCACGATATCGACGACACGGACGCGAACTGGCAGCGCCTGCAAGATGAGTACTTGCGGCGGCTGGCAGTCTATCTGCCTCAGCGCGAGGGGATGGTGCTGCCCGGCGTCACGGGGCTGCTCAACCAGTTGTCCCAGCGCGACGATGTGGCGCTCGGTTTGTTGACGGGCAACTCCCGGGGCAGTGCCAAGCTCAAGCTCGATCACTATCGCTTGTCGCACTATTTCGCGTTTGGCGGCTATGGCGACCACTTCGTCAACCGGGACGACGTGGCCCGCGACGCCCTGACGGCCTCGTGCACGCACATCGGGCAGGAGGTGCCTCCCGACCGCGTGTGGGTCATTGGCGACACGCCGATCGACGTGCGTTGCGCGCGGGCGATCGGGGCACGGGCCGTGGCCGTGGCGACTGGCTGGGACAGCCGGGAGCAGCTGGTAGCCGCGGCACCCGATCTGGTCCTGGACAGTCTGGACCCGGCCGACGCCTTCCTGCAGTTGCTGGGGTGATCAGAAGAGCAGCGTGGAAAGTCGCCGGCGATAGCTGCGCGTCAGCTCGGAGTCCGCGGGCAGCACGTGGAACACGCCGACCATGACCTGCCGCGCCTGCTCACCCACGCCCTCCTTGTCCTGTGCGACCAGCTGCAGGCAGAGTTCGAGCGCTTCTTCAAAGGCGTGCTGCCCCGCCAGGGCCTCGGCCAGACGCAGCTGAGCGGTCAGATCGGCCGGATCTGCTGCTGCGGCAGCGCGCAGCGCGGCGACGTCAGCGGTACCCAGCGAGGCGAGCGTAATGGCGGCCTTCACCTTCTCGGCCTCCGGCTCGAGGAACCCGCGTTTCTCGAGTTCCTCGATCAGCGCCTGGGATTCCGCGCTGCGGCCTTGGTCGAGCAGCACGCGCGCCAGACCTGTCTTGGCCTGCGCGTGGCCCGGCGTCTGCTCGAGCACCTGGCGGTAAAGCCGCTCGGACTCACTCGGCCGCGTGGACTCCTGCGCCTGCGCGTCGACCAGGGTTCCGGCCAGCAGCACCCGGTCGAGCCACGTCCGGAGCTGGCTCTCGCTCAACACCCCCTGGAAGAAGTCGACCACCTGCCCGTCCACCAGGGCAAACACCGCGGGGATCGACTGGACCTGGAACTGCGCGGCGATCTGCGGCAGCTCGTCGGTGTTGGCCCGCACCAGGACGAACCGGCCGCCCAACTCCGTCGCCAGCCGCTCGAGCAGCGGGGCCAACAGCCGGCAGGGCTGGCACCAGGCGGCCCAGAAGTCGACGACGACCGGTGTGACCTTGGAACGCTCGATGACATCCAGTTCAAATCGCTCCGCCGTAGTGTCCACAACCCACGGCGTGGGGCTCTCAGGGGTGCTATTCATGGCGCATCAGTGTACGGGGCGCGCTTCCCGTTGGGAAGATCGGCAAGGGGCGGTCCCGGCCAGTTCCTGCTGCGGTAGCGGCACCGCACACCCGACAAAATGCCTGCTTCCCCCTTTCACAATCGTGGCAGGTCAGTACATTGACGGCATGGAAATGGATAAGCTGGTATCGTTGTGCCGACGGCGCGGGTTTCTGTTTCAGTCGAGCGAGATCTACGGGGGCCTCAACGGCTTCTGGGATTACGGTCCACTGGGTGTGGAATTGAAGCGCAACGTGCGGGAAGCGTGGTGGCACGACATGGTCACGGGGCACAATGAGCTGTCCGTCGCGCCTGGTGCCCCCGCGCCCTACGAAATGACCGGCTTGGACTGCACGATCATCATGCATCCGCAGGTCTGGAAGTGCTCCGGACACTACGATCTGTTTCACGACTATATGGTCGACTGCCGCGAGTCGAAGCGGCGATACCGCCACGACCAGGTTCGCGGCCGGTGGGTGACGGCCAAAGGGCAGCGGATCTTCGTGACGACAGTGGCGGAAGTGGCTCAGGAGCAGGCGGACGTTGAGCACCGGGCCCTCAAGTTCTTCCATTTGCGGGCCAAGGACGCCGACCAACTGAGCTGGGACGGCGACTTCCGGGCGCTGCCCGAGGTGACGGATCTGTCCCAGGTGCTCGGTCCCGATGCCCGGACGCTCGGTACGCTCACCGAGCCGCGCGAATTCAACCTGATGTTCAAGACCTACGTCGGGGCCTTGGGGGGGGAAGAAAGTTCGGCCTTCCTGCGGCCGGAGACGGCCCAGGGTATCTTCGTCAACTTCCGGAACGTCGTCGACAGCACGCGCGTGCGGGTCCCCTTCGGGATCGCTCAGATCGGCAAGAGCTTCCGGAACGAAATCACACCCCGCAATTTCACCTTCCGCTCGCGAGAATTCGAACAGATGGAGATCGAGTTCTTCTGCCATCCGAGCCAGTCGCAGCAGTGGTATCAGTACTGGCGCGACCGGCGGCTCAAGTGGTATACCGACCTGGGGCTGGCCGGCGAACGGCTGCGGCTGCGCGAGCATGACCGTGAAGAACTGAGTCACTATTCGACCGGCACAGCCGACATCGAGTACGCGTACCCCTTCCTGCCGCCCGGCGAGTTCGGGGAACTCGAGGGGATCGCCCATCGCGGCGATTTCGACTTGCGGAGCCACATGGAAGGCAAACTCGACCCGGCCACCTGCCCGCTGGCCCTGGAACGGGATGCCGACGGCAAACCCCGCTGGCGCGGCAGTGGCAAGGACCTCACCTACCGCGATGACCTGACAGGCGAGCGGTTCATTCCGCACGTGGTGGAGCCGTCGGCAGGTGCCGATCGGGCCACGCTGGCCTTTCTGTGCGAAGCCTACACCGAGGACGAAGCGCCGGACGAGAACGGCGTGATGCAGGCGCGCACCGTGCTGCGCCTGCACCCGCGACTGGCCCCACTCAAAGCCGCCGTGTTCCCGCTCGTCCGGAAGGACGGCATGCCGGAGATCGCGCAGGAGGTCTACGCGGCGCTCAAGCCGCATTTCCCCGTGTTCTACGACGAAAAAGGAGCGGTCGGACGACGCTATCGCCGGCAGGATGAGGCCGGGACGCCGTACTGCCTGACAATCGATGGCCAGACGCTCAAAGATCGTACCATCACGATCCGCGACCGCGATTCGCTCAACCAGTGGCGCATCCACGTAGATGATTGTGTGGCTGAACTGCAACAACTGCTGAGATAAGGAGTTTCAGCATGTCGCGACACGCCGTGGCAGCCAGAGCGGGCACAGCTTCGGAACTGCTGTTGCTCATGTCCCTCCTGACGCTGTGGCTCGGCGTCACCCTGTTGCTCGGACCGCTGAGTCTGTTCGTGTGGGTGGGAGCCATCGCGATGGCCGCGATCCTCCGGCCGCCGCACGAGCGGAAACGGACACCCGAGTCGGTCACTGATGTGCTGGCCGTCGCCATCGCCTGGTCCGCTGTGTGCGGGATCGCCGGCGCGGTGACAGACCTGGTCGCGCACCCCCGTTTCGCGGTCGGCGACTTCTCGTGGACCGTCCTGGCGGAACTGTCCGGCTTCTGCCTTGGGTTCGTCTGGGTGCTCGTCCTGCCGCTAATCCGCCACATCGAACAGATCTTCGAACGGTACGGCAGGGTTTAAGTCATTGCCGGATCTGCCCGCCCGTTCGATAATAACTGGTGGCGGGGAGAGTGATCTGGGGTTCGGTTCTGCTGCGACGACTCGATGTGCCAACCGACCGGTTGCCGCACGTGCATAATCAGCGCAGCACGTGTCGTGTGGTGCCGTCGTGTAGTGCGCGCAGGCCCGACATGCCAAGAGGAGTCGAAGCGATGTTCAAGTCTATCTCCCGCCCGCTGCTCGCCACCGCGTTGCTGCTGTGGCTTGCGCCCGCCGCCGATGCTCAGCGGCCCGGATTCTACTCGGGGAGCTTCCCGGGCGGCAGCGCCAGCCGTACCCCTGCGCCGTCGCGCGGTGATCGAGGTCCCACACGCGATCACAATAGCGGACCGCGACATCACGGTCCCGGACCGCGGTACTACCGGCCTCCATTCTACATCTACCCCTACGTCTACCCCTACTACGTGTACGATCCGCTGTGGAACTACGGGTACGGCGGCATCTACTACGATCCGGCTACCAATTCGACCGCCTACTATCTGCCGCCAACCTACGTGCCGGGAGAACTGAACTACGGGCCACTGGCCATGGAACGGTTCCTGGGCATCCATCGCAATCCGCAGGTCGTGCCGCCAGTGCCGCCGGTCGGGCCCGATCCGTCCGACAACGGACAGACGGCAGCGGAGATCGCTGACAAACTGCGCAAAAGCAACCCGGAAGCGCGCGAGCGAGCCAGACGGCTCATCCAGCTCGGCGACGCGCGCTTCGCCAAACAGGAATTCCACACCGCACGCCAGTACTACAAGTCGGCCATCGAGACAGCACCCGACCTGGTCGATGCCTATGTGCGGGAAGGCTTCGCCCTGCTCACGATCAATCAGCACCGGACCGCCACCCGGGCACTCAAGATCGCGCTGGAACTGGACGCCTCGTACGTGAAGTCCGAGTTCCGCCTGGAGGACATCTACCGCGACAACCATCTGGCCAAAGAGTCGCACCTGGAGTCGGTCGCCAACAAGGCACTGGCCAATCCCGATGACGCCGACCTGCTGTTCCTGGTCGGCATGATGCTCTACGCGGATGGCGAACATGAGCGCGCTTACCGGTTCCTCGGCCGGGCTGCCCAACTGGGCGGGCCCGAGGCCGCCCGCTTGCTCGCACCGCTGTTGGAAGCGGCGGCACCGGCAGAAGTCGTGCCGCCTGACCCGGATCGCTCCGGACCGGCCGGCACCGACATATAATCGGCCGGGTCCGGCGCGTCGTGCTGACGCAGCTGCCGCAGCTGTTCGTCCAGCGCATGCAGCGCGACGAACGTCGCACGATTGCCGTGCCAGACAACCTCCAGTTGCCAGATTACGACGAACAACACGGCCACCTGCCCGCTGAGCACCATGGGCAACCCCAGTTGCCAGAGCGGCGTGGAATGCCGGACCAGCGCCAGTCCGATCAGTGCCGCGCCGCAGGTGAAAACGCCCAGACCAATGGCCAGGATCAGCCAGGCGACCGTACCGCCCGCGCGGCCGGCTGACTGGCTGGCCGCAGCCGACGGTTCGGAATCGACCTGCGGCTCCGCGCTCAGTGGTTCGCTCGAGGCAACGCCAGCGTCCGCGTCCAGATCACTGGTGACGCTTCGCACCAGTTGCCGCGCGTGCCGAATCGTCTCTTCGAAGTCCCAGTTCTCCAGCTCGACGAACTCCGGGAACTCCTCCGTGTCGGCCGTCCCCACGCCAGAACCTGACGCGGCGAAACATGGCTCGTCCACCGGAAACGCAAAGTGCGGCGCCGATAACCTGTTGCGGTCGACACCGGCCCCCGGCATCGGCTGACCGCACCGGGCACAGCAGACCTTGGGTTCCTGTGACGAGGTAACAACCCCCGGAACGTCTTGCTGGCAGGCACCGCACCACATGAGCGTATCACCGTCGATTGCGCACAATCCAAGTAGACGAACAGACACTTGATCGTCCCACCATTCATCGGGTCGTCCACCGACTCGGCTGCATGGTTTCTCGAAGAGCCACTTTCGCCCCGGCAATCCAGAGAAGCGAGAAAATCCTGGCAAGGATTGCGGCCACAGTTTGCCGGACCCCATCCCGAGGGGGGGCATGTCCGGAATGGATGTAGGCGTAGGGTGTGACACGCTCGCGCCATTCGAATCGTCCAACGTCAAGCGGCAAAGCCGCGAGCACGTCACACCATGACGCTGCTGACGGGTCAGCGCAGCTGGGCGCGCTGCAGCAGCACGCTCGGCCTGCTCACCCGCTGGCGATCGCCGTCTTTACACGCCGCACAGTGTTGTGACCCCACGCGCGAGCGCTAAACATAAATCTCGCGTTTACCATCACTGATTGAATAGCACTCATAATGCGGGTCGTCGTCGAAGAATCTCAATACATGCCCATTATCGAAGACGATCGTGAGCGTACCATTCTCGTCGCCAGTCGCGTGCGTGACGACATGGCCAGGCAACTGCATCAGTTTCGATTCGCTCAGAGGGACGGTTTGCACATTCGACTGATCGGTTTCCGCGGGAAACTGATGCTGTAGGGACGACATCGCAGTGACCGATACTCGGTCGCCGAATCCAAATGAAACGGTGTTCTCGCTGAACAATACGACTTCCAACGTTTTGCCGACGAAGAAAGCAGTGTCGAAGTCTTTCGGCAGTTTATACATGGCGACTACCCTTC
>Ga0123333_10001572_pt1 | contig 24153 bp, 18 predicted proteins | sample BioC12SIPDNA_3_FD_89957 | JGI IMG/M metagenome (GOLD analysis project Ga0123333, IMG submission 89957) | Anaerobic biogas reactor microbial communites from Washington, USA - Biogas_R2_B C12 SIP DNA | ecosystem: Engineered > Bioreactor > Anaerobic > Unclassified | place: Washington, USA... | reverse complement strand
CCAGGTGGCGCATGACGCCCTCGGCGGTCGGCGAGCGACAGATGTTCCCCAAACAGACGAAGCAGATGCGGACCATGGCGCCCATTGAAGCAGACTGAGGGGCCGGCCGAAACCGGCTCAGTCCGCGGGCACCGTGCGCTGCGCCGCCCAGCGTCGGAGCTCGGCGATGCGCTCCGCCATGGTGACGGCGAGGGGGCGCGTACCGCGGATCTCTTCGAGCAGGAGCTCCGTGGTGAGCTCGCGATCCGCGGAGAAGGCGCTGTAGAGGCCCGCGACGATCGCCTGCTCGATCTCCGCCCCGCTGAAGCCGTCGGAAGCCTCGACAAGCTGGGCAAGGTCAAACGTTGCCGCGTCGCGCCCACGTTTCTTGAGATGAATCTCGAAGATCACCCGCCGCTCCTCGGCGTTGGGCAGGTCGACGAAGAAGATCTCGTCAAGCCGGCCCTTACGGAGCAATTCGGGCGGCAGTTGCGAAATGTTGTTGGCCGTGGCCAGCACGAAGACCGGTTTTTGCTTCTCGCTGAGCCAGGTCAGGAAGGTGCTCATCACCCGGGCGGTGGTGCCGCCGTCCGTGTTGGCCGAGCCCTGCGAGCCGGCAAACGCCTTGTCGATCTCGTCCGCCCAGAGCACCACCGGTGCGATGCTCTCGGCCACGCTGATCGACCGGCGGATGTTCTCCTCGGATGAGCCCACCAGGCTGGCGAACATGCGGCCCATGTCGAAGCGCAGCAGGGGCATGTTCCACATGCTGGCCACCGCCTTGGCGCACAGACTCTTGCCACAGCCCTGCACGCCGACCAGCAGCACGCCCTTCGGAGCCGGCAACCCGAATTGCCGGGCCTTCTCCGAGAAAGCCAGCGAGCGCCGCTCCAGCCATTCCTTGAGATGGTCCAACCCGCCCACGTCCCCGATCCGCGTCACCGAGTCGTAATACTCCAGCAGCCCGCTCTTGCGGATGATCTGCTGTTTCTCGGAGAACACCACGGCCACGTCGCTGGCGTCGAGCCGGCCGTCCTGCACGATGGTCTTGGCGAAGACGTTCTCCGCCTCCTGCAGCGTGAGCCCCATCGCCGCCTGGGTCAACTTCTCCCGCGCGGCCGCGTCGAGCTCGATGGTCACCTTGGCGTGGTCGGCCACATCCGCACAGATACGGTCGAGCAGACTTTCAAAATCGGGGGCATCCGGCAACGGATAGTCCAGCACCGAGACGTCCTTCTCCAACTCCGGGGCGATCTCCAGCAGCGGCGAGGTCACCACCAGCGTCTTGTAGCTGTCGCTCAGTGCGGCGGCCACCTCGCGAAGCTTGCGCACGACAGCCACGTTCGCATCCCGGGCACGCATAAACGGGTGGAAGTCCTTGAACAGGTAGATGGCCGGTTCTTTGTGCTCGATCACCGCATCCAGGGCCTCGACCGGATCGGCCAAGCCCTTGGTCCGCTGGATCTTGTTCGCGCTGCCCGACTTGTGAAGCCCCGAAGTCACCGACCAGCAGAACAACTCCTTGCCACGCCGGGCCGCGATTTCGCGCAGCTGCCGCTCGACGCGGATCTCCTCCCAGGTAATCACGTAGATGATCGGGTAACGGGCCCGGATCAGGACCGCAAGCTCATCGTGAACGGTCAGCCGCTTGTTCCGAGGTCGCTGGACCTGCACAGTGCTCATGGGCTGCTCCTCGAGAATATGGTGGCCAACAGTTCTCGCCGAGCCACCGACAGGGCCTGCGGGCTAATCGCCGCCGCGACGGGCAGCAGTTCGGGCGTCAAATCATGGAAGTACACGCGTCCGTCCGCGCCCAGCGTGATCGTCGCCGCCGCCGGCGCCGGCATCGACGCACCGTCCTGATGGTGTGGCACCGGAGCTCGACGAGCTCGGTCGAGCCACGTCTCACTGGCGCAAGGAGGTGATCCATTCCCAGACAGCGCCGGTCCAGGAGCAGGGGTACCGGAAGCACTATGCTGCGGCGGTTGTTTATGCTTCGCGCCAGCCATCGATATCCGTGCTCCAATCCAGGTTCGACGCCGCCAAATGCTCCAGCGCTGCGGCAACCTCCGCACGCCCATTCAGCCGGCCGATCACGGGATCCGAAGCCGCTCGCCACTCGGGCACATAACTGGTCAGCAGCCGAAAACGCACGCCCGGCAGATGCCGCGACAACCAGTCGACCACCGGGCGGAAACAACACTCCACGTGCCCCGGCAACAACAGGTGTCGAACACGTACGTTCGACTGCATGGCCATTCGCAGCAGGCTTCCGGTGACCTGCTCGACGTAGCCACATACCCGGGCCAGCCGCTCGGCACAGCGGTCATTGCCGAACTTGAAATCCGCCACGTACACGCTGACCACGTCGGTCAGCAGCTCGAGCACCTGGTAGCTCATGTACGCGTTGGTATCGAGAACCAGGGGCAGTGGGCGTCCGGCCGCGGCGGCCAACTGCAGGATCGTATGGACGTGCAGACTGGGCTCGCCGCCCAGCAGATGGATGGACCTGCCGCCGGCGCCCAACCACTCAAGCCATTCCACTGCCAGGACGGCTGGCTCAACCTTGCGGCCGATCCGCGGGGCAAGACAATCCGGAGCCGTGTTGCAAAACCGGCAACGAAAGCTGCAACCAGCCAGGTACACGCGGAGAGCCGGCACCAAGTCCAGATCCTCGGCGTAGCTGACGTACGTCTTGAAACACCACGTCTCCGCTCCGAGGAGACACGCCGCGGGGCGGCCCGCCAGCCGGTCCACGCCGCACCGCAATCCGCAGAACGTGCAGTTCCGCAGGCCCGCCAAGGCTGCGCGGGCGCGATTCTGGAGCAGTGCATTCTGCGTCGGCGGACTATCGGATAGCTCGGGTACCATACCTCGCTCCGCGTCAGGACAAGGCCTTCCTGGCACACGCTCCGCCCCTGCCTGTTTTTGCGACTCCCGAGCCGATTCTTACAGCTTCAAACTGGCCGATTTGCAGGCGCTGGGGTGCGCAACTCGAGCAAGCCGCGGGCTTCGGTCCCCGCACCGTGCTTGTGCGCATAGCAGCCGTTGGACTTGGTCGAGGGATACACGGACCAACATCCTTGGCAAGTTAGCCGGCGGCGAGCCATTGGCGGAGAGCGGGCAGGGATTGGGCGTTGACCACGCGGTCGGCGGTGGCCCAGCCGCGCCGAGCGGTCTGCACGCCGAGGGGCATCTGATCGAGCTGCTCGATTGCGTGGGCATCCGTGTCGACGCAAAGCCAGCAGCCGGCCTCCATCGCCTGGCGGACGTGCACATCCTTAAGATCCAGGCGCTGCCATGCGCCACTCACCTCCAGCGCGGTGCGCGTCCGGGCTGCGGCCTCGAAGACCCGCTCCCAATCGAGGTCCATGGCCTCGCGCCGGTTGATGAGCCGGCCCGAAGGGTGCCCAATGACGTGAACGTACGGACAGGCCATCGCGTCCACCGTCCGCCCGGTGAGCCGATCGCGGCTTTGGGTCTGGGCGGCGTGCACACTGGCCACTACCCAGTCCAACTCCGCCAATACCTCCTCCGGGTAGTCCAAGGATCCATCCGAGAGGATGTCGCACTCGACGCCCGCCAGCACGGCGATGCCCTTGATCCTTTTGGCGGCGGCGCGGACGGCGGCCACATGCTCGTGCAGCCGATCGACCGACAGGCCGTTGGCGATCACCGAACTGCGAGAATGATCCGTGATGGCGATGTACTCGTAACCCCGGGCCTTGGCGGCGGCGGCCATCTCCTCGACGGTGCACAGTCCGTCGCTTGCCCGGGTGTGCATGTGCAAATCGCCGCGGATATCCTCGATCGTCAGCAGGCCCGGCACCTTGCCCCCGCACTCGATCTCGCCGCGGTCTTCGCGCAGCTCGGGCGGGATGTACGCCAAGCCGAGCCGGCGGTAGATCTCCTGCTCATCGCGACCGGCCAGCAGCTTGTCCCCATCGAACAGGCCGTACTCGTTCAGCTTCCACCCTTTGCGGACGGCCAGCTCGCGTAGCCGGACGTTGTGTTCTTTCGAGCCGGTGAAGTACTGCAGGGCCGCGCCGAAGGACTCGCCCGGCACCACCCGCAGATCGACCTGCATCTCGCCGCCCTCCGGGTTGGGCAAGAGGATGGAGCCCTTCGTCTCGCCCGAAGCCCGCACGCCGGTCGCCTCGGGCAACTTGGTAAACGCCTCGACAACTGCCGCGCCGTCCTTGGCCTCGCATAGGAGGTCCAGATCGCCGACGGTCTCGCGCCCGCGGCGAAGGGAGCCCGCCATCTCGACGCGCTTCACGCCCGGCAATGCTTCGAGCTTCTCGCGGATCCCCGCGGCGAGCATACGTCCGATGCCCAGCGGTGTCCGCCCGGCCGACCGGGCCAGGAACTCAATGCCCTCAGCGATCTTCTGGACACTCTTGGCTCCGAAGCCGGGCAGGGCTTCGACTTTGCCGGCCGCGATGGCCGCCTGGAGATCCGCTACACCGGCGATCTGCAGTTCGTGGTACAACACGCCGACCTTCTTGGGCCCAAGCCCGGGAATGGCCAGCAACCGCAGCAAGCCCTCCGGCAGCGAAGCCAGCAGCTCCTCGTGCAGCGAGATCCTCCCGTCCGCCAGGTACTGCTCGATCCGCTCGGCGGTGCCCTTGCCCACACCGGGGATCTTCTGCAACGCCCCCTGCCGGGCCAGTTCCCCGACGTCCTCGGTCAGGCTCTCGAGCGATCGGGCCACCTTGCGATACGAGTTGATACGAAAGCGGTCCTCCCCCTTGATCTCGAGGAGGTCCGCGATCTGCTCGAAGACTTTCGCGACTTCTTGGTTCAGCATGGCAACGACGCTCACTATCCCTCACGGAGTCCAAGACCCGTTGTGTGGCACCGGTGGTGTGGCACCGGACCTCGGCGAGCTCGGTCGAGCCGCTTCTCGCCGGTGCCCGGCCGCCACGGGGGGCGGCCGCTACAAAGGCTAGGCACGGGCGGCCGCTACAAAGGCTAGGCACGGGCGGCCGCTACAAAGGCCAGGCACGGACGGCCGCTACAGTTTGACACCGCCGCCGGACGGGCCGTATTATACCCGCACAAATGAAGCCTGGGGGGCAGATCGGACAACGCCTTGACGACTCTCACCATAGCGGAACTGGCGAGTTTTTGCAGCTCGCAGGGCATACCCTGCGAGATCGACGGCGATCCGTCAGTGCGAATCGGAGCCGTGGCCACGCTGGAGGATGCTCGCGAGGGGCAGGTCAGCTTCCTGTCCAATCCCAAGTACCTCGGGCATCTGGCCGCCACGCAGGCATCGGCCGTGCTGGTCCGACCTGACGTGCAGCCGCCGCGACCCATGAACCTCATCCGCACGCCCGACCCCTACGCCGCCGTCACCGCCGCCATCGTGCGCCTGCACGGACACCGACGCCCGCCGCAATGGGGCCTCTCGCCCAAGGCCCACATCGCCCCGACGGCGAAGCTCGGCCGAAACCCCAACATCGCCCCCAATGTCCACATCGACGAGGACGTGCAGATCGGCGACAACGCCACTTTCTACCCCGGCGTGTACATCGGCCGTGGTTGCCGGGTCGGCGATAATGCTCTCTTCTTCCCCAACGTGGTCCTGTACGAGAACTGCTTTCTCGGCGATCGCGTGACCATTCACGCCGGCAGCATCATCGGCGAGGACGGCCTCGGCTACGCCCCCGTCGACGGCAAGTGGGTCAAGATCCCGCAGATCGGCAACGTGGTCATCGGCGACGACGTCGAGATCGGGGCCAACTGCACCGTGGACCGGGCCACGCTGGGCAGCACGCAAATCGGCTCCGGCACCAAGTTCAGCAATCTCATCGCCATCGGGCACGGCACGCGGATCGGCCCGGACTGCATGTTCGTTGCCCAGGTGGGAATCGCTGGTTCGGTCCAGGTGGGCCGACACGTGACCGTGGCCGGCCAAGCGGGCATCGTCGGGCACATCACCATCGGCGACAACGCGACCGTCGGGGCCCGCGCCGGCGTGACCAACTCGGTCGAGCCCGGCGTGACCGTCCTCGGCGAGCCGGCCGTGCCCATCAACGAATGCAAACGCCAGGTCGCCGTCGTCCAGCGACTCCCCGAACTCAAAAACGCCGTCAAACGCATGCGCCGCGACCTTGACCGCCTCATGAAACAGCTCGAAGAAAGAAACCCCGAAGGCTGAGTCCGCCGCATCGCGACCACCTGGTTCTTACGACTTCTTACATGCACCAATCGGGGTGATCCGTGCCGCGGACTCCTCTTGGGTTATGCCTTGCCCGCATATCACACAGATGGACGCAGACCAATGACGCGCGTCCGCTCCTGTCGCCGGACTTTCGCGCTTGCGGCCGGGACGTGGTAGAATGCCGCCGATGGATGGACGACGGGACAATCCGTTGGGACTGATTGCCGGGGCGGGACGGTTTCCGTTCCTCGTGGCCGAGGGGGCCCGCCGCGCGGGGCGACCGGTGGTTGCTGTGGGATTGCGGAGTCTGACCGACGCGTCACTCCGCAAGCAGGTTGACGCCTTCCGCTGGTCCGGAGTCGTACGGTTGGGCCAGTGGATCAGGATCTTCCGGCGGTTCGGTGTCCGCGAGGCAATCATGGCGGGGTCGGTCCGCAAGTCGGACATGTACGGCCGATGCCGCCTCGTGCGTTACCTGCCCGACTGGACGAGCATCCGTTTGTGGTTCTTCGAGGTGGCGGATCGGCGTAACGATACCATCCTGCGAGCCGTGGCCGACCACATGCAGCGAAAGGGCATTACCTTGACCAACTCGGTGCAATACTGCCCGGATCACCTGCCCGGGCCGGGCGTGCTCACGCGGCAGCAACCTTCGCCCGCACAGCAGCGGGATATCGCGTTCGGCTGGCGGATCGCCAAGGAGATGGGCCGGCTGGACATCGGGCAGTCGATCGCCGTCAAGGAGCAGGAGGTCATCGCCGTCGAGGCCATCGAGGGGACGGACCGCATGATCGAGCGGGCGGGCCAGTTATGCCGACACGGCGGCTGGACACTCATCAAGGTGGCCAAACCCGACCAGGATCCGCGTTTCGACGTGCCCACCGTCGGACCGGACACGATCACCAACCTCCGCAAGCACGGCGGCGCCGCCCTGGTCTTCGAGGCGGGAAACACCCTGGTCGTCGACCGCGAGGCCCTCGTCCAGGCAGCCGACCGGGCGGGGATTGTGGTTGTCGCTCATGCGTCTTGAAAAGGGCCCTCACACGGCTATGCTGAACACCGCCGACGGCGACTCAGGACGAAACGAATGACGTGACTCAGAACGGATGGCGCGAGAACCTCAGGCGGAGCTTCGTAGCGGCCGCCGCCCCTGGCGGCCGCTGGGCGGCGGTAGAGATCTCACACGCCGGCCGCCACAAGGGGCGGCCGTTACCGCAAGACGCCATCCGGCGCTGTCATGCTATCCGGATCGTCGCGGTTGTCCGCGCAGGCGAGGAACCCCATGGCCAAGCAACTGACGGAAGACGAAATCGCTACCGCGGAGAGTATCTTCCGGGAGTACCTGCACGACCGAGGACTCAAGTACACGCCCGAACGCCGCACCCTGCTCCTGGAAGTGCTGAGTAATCCCGACCACTTCGAGGCCGAACAACTGCTCATCAGCCTCCGCCAGGCGGGCCAACGCGTCGCCAAGGCGACCATCTACCGAACCCTGCCGCTGCTGGTGAATTGCGGTATCCTGCGTCAAGTGCAGTTCGGGGACAAGCTGACCCACTACGAGCACGCGTTCGGGCAGAACCCGCACGACCACATGGTCTGCCGCCAGTGCCGTCGGATCATCGAGTTCAGCAGCGAGGACATCGTACGCCTGCGCACGGTGATTGCCGCCCGCTTCCGATTTCACGCCACGTCCCACCGGTTTCAGATCAGCGGATTGTGCTGGGAGTGCGTGCAGGCCCGGCCGGCGGGGGAACAACCCTTCGTCCCGCTCGACCCGGGAGCCATCGAAGACACCGGCTCGCCCCCCAGTGCCCCGTGACGAACGATACCCCGTAGCCCACCATGGCGGCTCGCCGATCATAGCGAGCGCCCCCCAACTTCCGCCACCGCCCCCGAGAAGGCCACTGCGGCCGTGGCTCCTTGACGCTGGTTACTCGATCCGGCAAAGGCCTTCGAGGATCACGTAATGCTGCTTGATCGCAAGCTTGTCCATCCAAGCCCGGACTTCAAGCGTTTTCCACGGCCCCGAGCCCTTCCCACCACCGTTGTCATTGTCCCACAGCCACAGCGGCGTGGTCCACAGGCAGTACTTCGGGTTCACCGCTCGATAAAACGTCTCGTCCACGCCCTCCTGGCCGTGGTGGGCCATCTGCACGTAGTCGGAAGGAAGACGGGCCGCGTAAGGCGAATCCATCAGCTTGCGACCGCCTTCCGCGCCCAGATCGCCCGTGAAGAGAACCGATTTCACCTCGTCGGACATCCGCCAAACCATGCTGGAGTTGTTGAGGGCGTTAACCGTAATCTCCGGATTGCGCACGCCGAGCACTTCGATACGCACGTTGTCAATCCTGAAATCCGCACCCAAGGGCAGATCCACTTCGTGCAGATTCGCCCGTCGCACGGCCTCAAGGTACTTCTCGTACGGAGTCACGTCCGCACTGGCACTGTAGCAGTGCTGCTTCGTCCACTCCAGGCTGGACATGGAGCCATACAGGGTCTTGATCCTGGGCGCATCCGGCATGCTGAGAATCTCGCCCAGTGCTTCGAAATGGTCGCTGTGGGCATGGGACATGAACCACGCCTCTACGTCGTTGCCCAGGGCGGCGAGGAACCCTTTGAGGTAAGCGGCATCGCCTGTCGTCCCACCGTCGATGACGATGATCTTCCCGCCGGTCGTCTTGATCACATAGGACATCATCTGGGAGTGTGTTTGGTTGGGGAGTTGCCAGAGGACGAAGCTCGCAGGCCGGGCGACGGCCTCTTGCTTCGGCTCACGGGCACCCAGACAACCGGGAATCAGCAACGACAACCACACAAGGGAGAAGAGACGGTTCACGCAGTTCCGATTCATCAGCCCACGACGTCCTTTCCTCGGGCTCCTGTGGCCCGACATTGTCCATTTCCGTTCGCCCGGCTACCCCGCCGGATCCCATCCGACCATCGTACCAGCGCCGCCGATCAGCGCGTACCGTAGCCCTACAAGGCGCTTGCCCACAATCCCAAAACCAGAAAACCGCCGATCGAGGTGTCAGCCGAGAACGGCAATGGTTATCCGCACGGCCAATCCGGAGCCACTTGTTTCTCGGACAGACGCCGGCGTCCATCCGCGTTCACTCGTTTCGACTTGACAAGGCGGAGCCGGATTGGTGGTTCGCCGCGGTTTGAGTTCAGGACAATGCCCACTTTGAGATGATCGGTGTGATTCGGGCTATGGGGAGCTGCTCGATCCCGGGGATACCGTGAGCCCCAGTGCCGGCGGACGAAGCGGAGGGACCACGCTTCGCGGTGATCGTCGGTCATGCCGCGGATGGCCCAGCCCACCTCACGGGCACGCAGGGCATCGTCCTGCCGGGTCAGCACAGCGCCGCGTAGGTCAGCAGCGTCAGGACGATGATTTTCACCTTGCGATTGAAGAACTCTGTGACGACCAGTGTCCAGTCCATTGTTCCTCTCCCCCTCTGCCGTCTGTACGCGACGGCCACCATCTTCGGCGAGACCTCCTGCAACGCGCATACCCGTTGCCAGTGCCGCAAGAGCCGCGGGCAAGCAGCCATAATCTCATGTCATGAAGAGAGTTACAGCCTGTTGATCGCGGCTGTCACAATAGGCAAACTGTGCCGTCTGTGACGACACGTCGGCGAACCGATGCGAACAGGCAGCGATCCTGACACCGCAACATCCGATCTTTCAACAGGTTAGATCTCCCGAAGAACAAGCCGGGCGGCCTGATGCACGAAAGCCACAGGAAACCTCCGGATCACCAAGTCCACCACGCCGCCCGGTCACACGGGCGACGGATGCCGGGAGCACAGCCCGAACGCGAAGGTCGGCGGCGAGGTTCTGCATGCGGATGGTCGGGACGTGGGCTCGATGCGGGGAGTTGGACAGGGACGCGTGAAGCTGGGCAGACGCGTATCTCAAATGCTGAATTTGAGATTTCAGATTGACACCCGCGGCCTGGACGTGCATGCGGCAAGCTGGGCAGGTATGCGTAATCTCAGATGCTGAATTTGAGATTTCAGATTGGAGCTTGTACGCCACGTCATACTCCCCCCCGCCCGCTTCGCACCGCCCGCACGAAAGCGTCGGTACCCAGCACCGCCCGCACGAAAGCGTTGGTACCCAGTACCGCCCGTACAAGGGCGTCGGTACCCAGTACCGCCCACACGAGAGCGTCAGTACCGAGCAGCATGGGCACGGGAGCGTCAATGCCGAGACACGTCAGCTGTTGGACCAAGAGCTGGTGGTCGCGGACTCGGTATCCCTGGCTGTCTGTGGCAACCAAGCGGAAGCGCACGCGAAAATCGGCCGCTCCAAGTCGGCAAAACCTGTGCCGGGTGCTTACGGGCGAGCGGCGTCAGGGTTATACTTGCCAGCCGCTGGGACAGAATCCCGGCCGCGATCAAAGGACATCCGACCGCATGGCAGATGAAACACCCATTCTGCGGTTTGAGGGCATCTCGAAGCGGTTCGCGGCGGTGACGGCGTTGAGCACGGTCAGCTTCGCGATCCGGGAGGGCGAGTGTCACGCCTTGGTGGGCGAAAACGGCGCGGGCAAATCCACGCTTGGCAAGATCGTAGCCGGCATCCATCAGCCCAGTTCGGGGGTGATGTACCTTCGGGGTGAGCCAGTGCGGCTGAACTCACCGCTTGAGGCGGTGCGGGCGGGGATCGGCATGGTGCACCAGGAGTTGTGCTTCTGCCCGAACCTGACGGTGGCGGAGAACTTGTGCCTGGGCCATTTGCCGGGCCGGTGGGGCTTCCTGGATCGCCGGGAAATGCGGTTGCGGGCTCGGGGCATGCTGGCGGAGATCGGGGCGGAGATCGACGTGGATACGCCCATTGCGGCCCTATCGACCGGGCAGGAGCAGATGGTGCAAATCGCCGGGGCGGTGGGCACAGGGGCCCGGATCATCGTGATGGACGAGCCGACCAGCTCGCTGGCTTCGGGCGAAGCCCAACGGTTGTTCGAGCTCATAGACCGGCTCAAAGCCCGTGGGGCCACGTTGATTTACGTTTCGCATCGTCTGGAGGAGATTTTCCGGCTGTGCGAATCGGTGACGGTGCTGCGGGACGGTCAACACATCGAGACCTGCCCGATCGGCGAGTTGAGCATGGAGCGGATCGTGCAGTTGATGATCGGCCGATCGGTCACGGATTACTTTCCCGAACACTTGGGCGGCTCGCCTGGGGACGAGCTTCTGCGGGTCGAGGGCCTGACCTCTGCGGGCCGATTCCACGACGTGTCATTCACGGTACATGCGGGCGAGGTGGTGGGCTTGGCGGGCTTGGTGGGCGCGGGCCGCAGCGAGATCGCCCAGGCCATCTTCGGGCTCGACCCGCACGTCACGGGTCGGGTCTTCGTGCACGGTCGGGAGGTGGCTATTCGCTCGCCGCGTCAGGCGATGGATCTGGGCATCGGTTTCCTGCCGGAGGACCGCAAGACTCAGGGGCTGGTTCTGTCGATGGGCGGGCGGGCGAATTTGACGCTGCCGATTCTGAACCGACTGAGCCGGATGGGGTTTGTGCGGACGGGCCCGGAGCGGGCACTGACGAAGCGGTACTTTGAGCGGCTGCGGGTTCGGACACCGCACATGGACGCGGAGGTGTGGTCGTTGTCGGGCGGCAACCAACAGAAGATCGCGATGGCCAAGTGGCTGGCCAGCGAGAGCCGCGTTCTGCTGATCGACGAGCCGACGCGAGGGGTGGATGTGGGGGCGAAGGCGGAGATCCACGCGTTGATCGACGATCTGGCCCGGGAAGGGGCGGCGGTGCTGCTTATCTCTTCGGAGTTGCCGGAAGTGCTGAATCTGAGCACGCGCTTGATCGTGTTGCGTGAGGGTCGACAGATGGGCGAGTTGCGGCGTAGCGAGGCAAGCCAGGAGGCGCTGATGCGGCTGATGGCGGGCGTGGTGAAGCGTGAGGCGGGGTGACGGCGTCGCGACTAGGAGCGGCGACGGTCATCGTGGAGAGGCAAGCCGGCAGTGGAGATGAAACCCCGACGCACGACGATGGAGCGTTTACGGACGCGTCTCGGGTGCGCGGGCCTGTTGGTGCTCATCGCGATCGCGGGCGGATGCGGCACCGCGACGCGCGAGCCGGGCGCATCAGGGCAGATGGAGCGCAGCGGCGAGACCCCGCGGACGGCGCAGGAGGCAGCGACCACCTCACCCGCCGACGCGGCATCGGAACCGATCGCGAAGTTGCGGACTCCCAGCGCTGGGCAGGTCTCGGTGCGGCTCGGCGGGCGGGAGGTTCTGCAGATCCGGGCGGCCTTCGGTCGGCTGAACCACCAGCCGGTCACATATATGTTCAGCGACCCGCCGGCCGCCACTCAGCCTGAGGCCGGCGATGAAGTCGTCCACACCTTGCGGGCCAACTCCCCTGCCGACCTGAAGCTCACCTGCAGAATTGTGTATGACCCGCCGGGCGACCGGGTGCGCATTATCTTATCCTCCGAAAGCCCCCTTCCAGAGGTCAACCTGCTGACCCATACGCCGGAGCCCATGCTGCCCGTGCGCTTTCACCGTTCGGGCAAGGAGCGAATCATCCACTCTGTTCTGGGGATGACGGCCCGGGGCCTGATGGACGGTTTGTACGACGCGCGGCGGGATGAGGCTCTCAGCGTCGATGGTGACGTGACCTACCAGCCGATGGAGCACGGCACGGTGATTCTGGTGGCGTCGCGGCCGGACGGTCAAGCGACACGCACCGTGCTGACGCTGACGCATCACCCGCGTTTTCTTGAATCCACACTGGGGTCATCCGGCGAATCGGGCTACGGGTGGCCGGCGGGCGCGGCGACGGCGGGTTGGACGACCTGTGCTTCGACGAAGCCGGTGAATGCCGACACGGTCATCCGTGATATCGCGTGGGCCGGGGCGAATTTGGCGAGGCCAGGTCTGCGCGTGGTGCAAACGGATGCGTTCTCCGCCGCCCTGGCCGACGCCGCTGCATTGGCAAGGCTGACCGTGCAACCCTGCCCGCCGCCGGTAGAGCCCGACCCGGACTCCCCGCCGCCCTCACCATCAGGCCCCAGCATCACCCAGCAGTTCGAGCGGAGCGTATCCACCCTGTTCCGTGAATACTGGGCCCACGGCATCATCGGCCGGCGCGAGTTGAATCCTCTGTGGGTTGGCGAACGGTTGCCGCTGCCTCAGGCGCGGTTATGGGCAAGCCTGGCGGGGCTCGGCGGCTGCGGCCTGATGATCGCCGACCGGCTGGACGTGCTGCCTAGCGAGCGTGTAGAGATCCTCGCCCGCGTCCTGCCGCCGGCGCCGGTGCGGGCGGTCGACCTGTTCGAGCATGGGCTGCCGAGCCTGTGGAGCCTCAAGATCGCGGCCCGTTTTGCCCAGTGGGACGTGCTGGGCGTGTTCAACTGGTCGTCGCAGCCTGTGCGGCAGGAGGTGTGGCTCGACCGTCTGCACCTCGACTTGGACACGCACGATCAGTTCGCGGTCTACGATGTATGGGAGGAGTACCTGGTGGCGGTCGCGCAGCGGAAGTTCGAGGTCGACGTAGAGCCGCGGGCCTGCCGTGTGCTGGCGATCGTTCCCCTTCAGCCGCACGAACCGACGCTGCTGGGAAGCAATCGGCACATCACCTGCGGCGCGCTCGATCTGGCCGACGTGTACTACAACCGCGAGACAGCGACGCTGCACGGGCGGAGCGAGGTGACCGGCCATCGGCCATACGAGTTGCGGGTTTTCCTCCCGCAGGGCGAGGATGGACTGGAGATCGACCGGGTCGAGGCGGATGACTTGCCGGTGCAGGTCCGACGGCACGGCCCGATCGGTTGCGTTGTGCTGCACAGTCCTGAGACGCGATGGGTGGACTGGAAGATACTGTTCCGCACGGTGGCGGTGCAAAGTCCGTTGCCCAGCCCGCCCGCACGTCTGAAGGCTCGTCAGACAACGCGTGGCGTGCTGCTGACTTGGAACGCAACCGACGATCGGGCGTCGCGATACCGGATATACCGCGACGGTCAGTCGATCGGCGAATGCGACCGCCCGCCGTTCCACGATCACAGCGTGCGCTATGACACGACGTGTATATACCGTGTGTCGGGCGTCGATTGGGCGGGGAACGAATCCGAGCTCTCGACCGGACTGCCCTATCGGACCCCGGTGCCGGCCAGCACCAACTTGACGCAGCTTGTGCCCTTGTCAGCTCGGCAGGACGCGTTTGCCTTGGGCACAAACCAGGGCGTGAGTGGTCGGCCGTTGCGAGTCGCCGGCCGGCGATATCGCCTTGGGTTGGGCACGCATGCCAACGCCAGCATCCGGTACTTTCTTGGGGAAGGCTACGCCAGGTTCAGTGGTGAAGTGGGGATTGACGACGGAACCGAGGGGGCAGGCTCGGCCATTTTCCGGATCCTCGGAGATGGCCGTGAGCTTTTCGCCAGCAAGGTCAAGCGAGGCGGCGAGCGAGCCGGGCCTTTCAACGTGTCTGTGGCGGGCGTGATGGTGCTCGACTTGGTGGTCGAAGACGCGGGCGACGGGACGGAGGGCGACCACGCGAACTGGGGGAACCCCTACCTGCGCACGGCCCCACGGCGAGGAACGCGTCCGGGGCCAGCCACAAGGCCGGCGAGCACACAGCCGGGCGAGCAGTAGTCTTCAGACTCAGGCGGCCAGGCAATCGCAAGACGGTGCGGGAGGGAGTGGAATTACGCTCTGGTGCGTGGGTATGATTGGGCAAAGGGGTAACGAAGCGTGCGTCAGGCAAGCAACCATTCAGAAACGAGCAAAGAGCCGACCGATTATCGGGCTGCGTTGTCTCGCGGCTACCGAATCGTCGGGGCATTGCTCGTCTGCTGCATGCTGACGGGCTGTGGCCAAGTGGGCACGCTGCCGGTGGCGGAGGAGGCCGCGGACTTCGACAGCGATGTCCTGGCCGTCGGGCTGCAGGAGAACCTCCCCACTGTCACCGGCGAGCCCTGCCTCCAGGTCGGCCTGCCTCGAACAACCACACACCAGGAGCTGTTCGAAGAACTGAATCGATATCGGGCCGAGCGCGGGCTCGCCCCGCTCGTCTACTCCGCGGTGCTGGAACAGACGATCGACGCCCACGTAACCGACATGTGGCAACGGGACTTCTTCAGCCACATCAATCCTGACGGGGAGAACCCCGGCGACCGGGCCATGCGGTTCGGCTTCTGCCATGGTTACGTCGGGGAGAACCTCGCAGCCGGGCAGAAGACCGTCCAGCTTGCGATGCAGGCATGGAAAGACAGTCCCAGTCACGACACGAACATGCTCGAGTCCGGTTATGTGTACGTTGGCATCGGGTTCTTCGTCGACCCCACGGGCCGGCGTTATTGGGGCCAGACCTTCGCGTACGAGTTGCCGTAGCGTCAGTGTTCCGCTGGCAGCCCTTCTTCTTCAACCAATCTTCCCGCCTCGACCGTGTCCTCAGGCGGAATCTGCTTGTCGCGATCGAGGTACCCCATCGCGATGAAGACTCCGGCCATGAGCAGATAGCCGACGACCAGCGGATAGGCATTGTAGGTGTAGGCCCCGGGCATGGTTTCGGTCCCGATCAACCAGTAATCGACGACGTTGCCGCTGAGCTGGTAGGCGTGCATCAGCCCGAGGAAGGTGAACACCGCGGCGGCCAGAGACCAGCCGGCGGCGGCGAAGAAACGGCGATCGATGAGGAAGGCGGATACCGCGGCAATGATCATGCAAGTGAAGATATATCCTCGCTCCAGGATGTGGAGGCCGTGGATAAGGAATCCGTTCACGCTGGCGCCGCGTCCGAGCAAGGAGTGCGACGATTCGAGCAAGTCCTGCATGGTGGCCGCGACAGGGCGTTGTGGCTCGGTGTCGGGCGAGAGGCGCGGCTGGGTGGTTGCGGGCTGGGTCTTCGCGACCACGGCCCGCGAGGTGGTGGCCGGGGCCAACCCAGGCGGTTCGCTCGGGAGCGACCCGAGATCCGCGGAAGCGGGCCAACCGGCCACGGGCACGGAGCGCAATGAGTAATTGATCGGATTGCGGTTGGCCTCGACAAACGCCCCGGTTACGAGGGTCGCGCCCCAAGCGGCGATCGCGGGGAACAGCCCGATGGCGGCCGCCGGTGCGTGGCGAACGGGCGAGGTCTGGAACGCCTGGGCGGTGATGACCACGCCGATCCAGAGGACGATCGCGATGCCGGCCTCGAGCGGCACGGCCTTGCTGATGAGGGTGACCGTCCCGGTCAGGCAGATGGCGGTCATGAACAGGCCGTTGAGCGTTGAGTAGCCCGCGCGGGCCCCGAGGGCCTTCCAGCCGGGATGCCCGATGTAGATCGTCGTTGGAAAGCAGCTTCCGAACAGGGCAGCGGCAAGGGAGCCCAAGCCGTTGACCGCCAGCGAGGGCCCGGTGGCGAATACATCGCCTCCCGCCTCGGCGGATTCGATGTTCTGCAGGCTGCCGATGACGTTGAACAAGCCCATGGGGATGATCACCGACAGCAGGACGAGGATCTGCTTGGGATCCTGCGTGAGCGCGGCCCAGATAGCCCCGCCGGCCCACTGCGGGAGGTAGCGATCCTTGCCCGCCCAGGCCTCGCGGACCGCTTGGGCGTCCATGGGCACGTCCGTCGTGATGCCGATCATCGGCAACAGCCAAGCCAATCCCGTACCCACCGCCAGCGCGACCAGTCCGCCGGGGAGCCCAAGCGGAAACCGTGATCGGGCAAAGAAGATCAGCAATACGATCGCCAACGGGGCCATGGCGACCAACGGGCGCTGCCAGATCTGCAGGGCGAACATCATCGAGATGAAGGTGATGGCGATGCCCGCCAGGGTGCTCAACAGAGCGGCCCGTGGGGTATTGCGGCGGATGCGCTCCGCGATGAAGGCCCCGGAGAACTCGATAAGGCCGCTGCCGAAACAGGCGATGAGACCCATCTGCCAGGCGAGTTGTGCGTTGCCGGTGCGTTGGTAGGTCGGCATCATGACGAAGAAGACGTAGACCAGCACGGACGGAGTGTTGATGCCGTAGGGCAGAGCGGTCACGTCGGAGCGGCCCTCGCGCCGGGCCACCCAGTGGGCCTGCAAGGCATAGAAGATGTTGCCAATCAGCAGCGAGACGGCCACGCCCGGCATGATGCAGCCGGTGACGAGGTAGGCGTTGGCTCCGCTCATACCGCAGAACACTCCACAGAGGCTGATGATCATCAGCATCTGCACGAGGTTATCGATCGCCAAGCCGAAGAAGCCGTCCAGATCGCGTTTGACGAAGATGGGATATCGGGCCATGGGGCATCAACTCCGCAGCGACAACCGCTCAGCCGAGAATCGGTTCGTCGGCCGAGGATCCGGCCCGGCCGGCATTGTGTCATGGCCCGCGTTGGGGGCCGGCGCTATGCTATGGCCCAGCCGCCGAGGCGGCAAGATGAGCAGCAGGCCTGGACAGCGTACAAACCGGCGGCTATCGCCCCGGGCTCGGCGTGGCGGCAAGAACGCCCAGCTTTGACAGCCGGCGAGATCGGCCTTAGGATTGCGGCGGTTGAGGAACGAACTTGGTCCCCCGACCCCAAAGGCGCTGCCTTGCTTGCCGTCGCGATCATCCCTGCCCGGTACGGCTCTACACGATTCCCCGGGAAGCCCCTCGCCGCAGAGACCGGCAAGCCGCTGATCCAGCATGTGTATGAGAACGTGGCCCGGGCTCACCGACTCAGCCGGGTCATCGTCGCGACGGACGACGAACGAATCGCGGCGGCGGTGCGGGGCTTCGGCGGAGAAGTGGCCATGACCCGCGGTGACCATGCCACCGGCACAGACCGGGTGGCTGAGGCCGCGGCAGGCCTGACCGCCGATCTCATCGTCAACGTGCAGGGCGACGAGCCGGAGATGGAGCCCGAGGCGATCGACGCCTTGGTCGAGATGATGGCGTCGCGCCCTGAGGCGGTCATGGGCTCGCTGGCTTGCCGGTTCACGCGGGCAGAGGATCTCAGCAACCCCGCTTGCGTCAAGGTGGTGCTCGACGCTGCCGGCGATGCCCTGTACTTCAGCCGCAGCCTGATTCCCTACCCGCGGGATGCCGGCGGGCAGGTCTCGGATCCCGGCCAATGGCTGCTGCACCTGGGCATTTACGCGTACCGGCCGGCGTTCCTGGCTGAGTTAACCCGCACACCGCCGACGGACCTGGAGCGTATCGAGCAGCTCGAGCAGTTGCGTGTGCTGTACATGGGGCGACGCATCGCCATCGCGGTGGTCGACCGCTCCAGCACCGGCATCGACACACCGGAACAATACGCGGCCTTCGTCGCCCGATGCCGCCAACAGACCACCAACAAGGGGATTCCATACCATGACCTCTGAGAACGTGCTGAATACGCTGGCGTACGCGTCGGACGAGACGGAGTTCTACGCGCCGATGCCGGCGGGCTACAAGCCCGGCAAGACCAAATACGTTTTCGTGTTCGGCACGGTGATGAGCGGACTGGGCAAGGGCATTTTTTCGAGCTCGCTGGCCAAGTGCCTCAAAGACCGCGGGCTGACCGTCGCCCCGATCAAGCTCGAGGGCTATCTGAACCTTGACTCGGGCACGCTCAATCCCTACCGCCACGGCGAGGTCTTCGTCCTCGACGACGGGATGGAGACGGACATGGACCTGGGCACGTACGAGCGCATGCTTGACCAGGATCTGAGCCAGCTGAACTTCGCGACCAGCGGACAAATCTTCCGGCGGGTACTGGACAAGGAGCGCAAGGGCAGCTACCTGGGCCGTGACGTGCAGATGATCCCGCACGTGACCGGCGAGGTGAAGATCAAGTTGCGCGAGTTGGCCGTGGCCAGCGACGCGGACGTAGTCTTCGTGGAAATCGGGGGCACGGTCGGCGACGTGGAGAACGCCTACTACATCGAAGCGACGCGGGAGATGGCCTTCGAGGAGGGGCCGGACTCGTGCGCGTTCGTGGCTCTGACGTACATCATCTCGCCGCCGAAGCTCGGCGAGCAGAAATCCAAAGCGGCCCAGTTGGGCATCCGCGGCCTACTGGCGACGGGCATCCAACCGCACATCATCGCCTGCCGAGCCCAGGAGCCGGTGACCCGCAAGGTGCTCGAGAAGATCGCCCTGTACAGCAACGTGCCCATCGACCGGCTGTTCTCGATGCACGACTGCGACAGCATTTACGTCATTCCGGACATGCTGCGCGGGGCGGGCCTGGACGACCAAGTGATCGACATTCTGCGAATCCAGGATCGCTGCCACGCCGAGACGGGAATACACGCCCGCGAGGCCTGGCAGGGCTTCATCGGGCGGCTCAAATCGGCGACGCGGCAGGTGCGGATCGGGATCATCGGGAAGTACACCTCGGTGCGCGACAGCTACGCGAGCATTCTGCACGCACTGGAGCATGCGGGCACGGCTCTGGGCGCCCGCGTGCAAGTCGAGTGGATCGACACGACGGATGTCACCGACGAGCGGGCCGACGAGGCCCTGGCCGGCCTGGACGGCATCATTGTGCCCGGCGGGTTCGGCGTGCGCGGGGCGGAGGGCAAGATCGCCTGCATCCGCCATGCCCGCGAGAACCGGATACCCTACCTCGGTATCTGCTACGGATTTCAGATGGCGGTCGTCGAGTTCGCCCGCAATGTTTGCGGATTGCAGGATGCCAGCAGCACAGAGCTCGATCCCGACACGCCCCATCCGGTCATCGACATTCTGCCCGAGCAGAAGCAGATCGAGGGCCTCGGCGGAAACATGCGTCTTGGAGGGCGCGACGTGCAGGTCCGGCCGAACACGCTGGCGGCCCGGCTGTTCAACAACGCACCGGAGATCAGGCTTCGCTTCCGGCATCGCTACGAGGTCGAGCCGGCATACATCGAGCGGATCGAGTCCGCGGGTATGATCTTCTCCGGCAAAGCGCCGGACTACCCGATCATGCAGATTCTGGAATTGCCGACGGACGTGCACCCGTACTTCGTCGGAACTCAGGCCCACCCGGAGCTGCAAAGCCGGCCATTGCGTCCTCAGCCGTTGTTTCTCGGCTTGGTCCGAGCCGCCGTCCAGCGGGCCGAGCAGCGTGTCCTTGCTTCGACCGGGCAAGGGGCATCCTTGTAGCTCCGCGACCCCATTCTGCCACAGCCGCTACGTGGGATTCAGGAGTGGCTGCACAGTAGCTCGCGAGAACGCCCCAAAAGGTGCGGTCGCCGACTGTTGAACCAAAGACCGAACGCGGCTGAGCCTGGGTGTTGACGCTGTGTGACGCGGAGGATGCGTGCGCAATAAAATCTGCGCTAGGCCCGGCGTGCACGCCGGGTCAGCGGGGTGCCCAACGGAGGCGTGACCCCGGTTCACCGGGCTTCTCGAAGGGCGGATTGAGCCATGGCGGATCAGGTGATAACGCAGTCTGAATGAGATGATGCCGCATTGGGTCAACCCCTGCATCGAGAACTCCGCCGAGGCGGACTGGGGGCCACCAGGGGGCCGTGTTGGACCCGGCATGAATGCCGGGCCTAGCGCGGATGTGGGAAGGTACGGTTTCCTTCAAGGGGCGGCTCCGCGGTTCCGGGGACCGCCGAGAAGTGCGTAAGAGGCGACTGTGCAATCAAAACCGACTCCGGCTTAGGCATCGGGCGGCGAACCCAGCCCTCAAGCTGCAGACGACTCAACGGCCTCAACATCCGCGGGACACCACGGGAACGCTATAATGCCGCACCACCAAGGGGCCGCACTCGTTGCGCTCCCGGTGAGCACGACCAGCCGCTGGGCATGCCGACCGTGATGCGACGATCCCAGCGGCCGGTCTGTTCTTTGATTGGAGACCAGGTATGAAGCGACGGTTGGTTATCCGGCTGCTCACGGTCGTGTTGAGTGCCGGGCTGGTGACCGGGCTGGGAGGCTGTGGCTGCAACGAGCTTGGGTATGTGACTTCAGCCGCTCTGGGGGAGCTCGATCTGCTGCTCTCGGCGGTGCCCATCGAGCAAGGGCTTGATGATCCGACACTCGATGACGAAGCACGCGAGAAGCTGCAGTTGGTCCTCTTGGCGCGGGATTACGCCGAGGAGGTCATCGGCCTCAACGTCGGCAACAGCTATCGCACCTTCGTGAACCTGCATGGCGAGCCACTGGCCTGGAATCTGTCCGCTTCGCGAAAGGATGCCATCGAGGCCTATTATTGGCGTCTACCGGTCGTCGGCCCGATCAGCTACCTGGGCTACTTCGAGTTCGACCAAGTCGAGGCGGAGCGCGACCGGCTGGTCGAACTCGGATACGACACGTTCATCTACGAACTCGACGCCTACAGCACGCTCGGGTGGCTGCCGGACCCGGTCACCTCGGCCATGTTCCGTCGGGGCATCATCTCTCTCGTGGACACCGTGATCCATGAGCTGCTCCACAACACCATCTACCGGGCGGACAATCCGGTCTTCAGCGAATCGCTGGCTGTGTTCGTGGGGCGGACCGGAGCGATCGAGTTCCTGGGCGAACAGTTCGGGGAAGGGAGCGATTGGGCGCAGCGAGCCGGGAACACCTACCAGGACAGCGACCGGTTCAACCTGTATCTGGCGGAACTGCGGGCGGAGTTGGAGACCCTGTACGGCAGCGACCTGGGACGCGAAGAGATCATCCAGGCCCGCCAGCCTGTTTTCGAGAACGCGCGAACCCGCATTGCCGAGGAGCTGCTACCCGAACTGTTCTACCCCGAATCCTACGAGCCCTACACCACGGTCACCCTCAACAACGCTTTTCTGCTGGTCAACGTCCGCTACAACAGTGATCTGGAACTCTTCGAGGAAGTATTCGAACTGGTCGACCGCGACTGGAAGCGGGCGCTGGCCGTCTTTCGGCAGGCGGCGGCGGCCTCATCGCCTTTCGCGTACATGGATCGGTGGGTGAGCGACCACTCGGTGGGCGGATGAGGGGGGGGATCCGCTCTGTCAACGGACAGATCGGCTTGGGCCGTCCACGGCAACGCCGGCGAAAGGATCACGGCGGACCGCGCCGGGCGGCGCGCTGGCATCACACGCTGACGACCACGAGCGGATGGATCGGGTCAAGCCGACTCTTTGCGACGGCTACGCTGAGCGAAGATGTCCACCTCGCCGCGGACCACCTCTTCGGTGACGGTGAAGTGGCCACTCTTGCCTTCTTCGGGCAAGCGGAACATGGCGTCCATCATCATGTCTTCCATGACCCCGCGAAGGGCTCGGGCACCGGTGTCGCGCTCCAGGGCTCGTTCCGCGATGAGGGTCACCGCCTCGGGTGAGAACTCGAGTTCGCAGCCCTCCATCTCGAAGAACCGCCGGTACTGGCGAACGAGCGCGTTACGCGGCTCGGTGAGGATGCGACGCAAAGTCGGGATACCCAGCGGCTCGAGGGCACTGATGACCGGCAAGCGGCCTACCAGCTCGGGGATCATCCCGAAGTGCACGAGATCCTCCGGCACGACCTGGGCCAGCACGGCCCCCAGGTGGGAGATGTGATCCTCGGTATCCATCTCATTGGCAAAACCGATCGACGCCTTCCCGATACGGCGGGTGATGATCTCATCCAATCCGGTGAAGGTGCCCCCGCAGATGAACAGGATCTGAGCCGTGTCCATTTGGATGTACTGCTGCTCGGGGTGCTTGCGCCCGCCTTGAGGCGGAATGTTCGAGATCGTGCCTTCGAGCATCTTGAGCAACGCCTGTTGCACACCCTCGCCGCTCACATCGCGGGTGATGCTCACGTTTTGACTGGTCTTGCCGATCTTGTCGATCTCGTCGATGTAGACGATGCCCCGCTGGGCGGCTTCGAGATCGTAGTCCGCGTTCTGCAGCAGCCGCAGCAGGATGTTTTCGACGTCTTCGCCGACGTACCCGGCCTCGGTCAGCGTGGTCGCGTCGCCGATCGCGAAGGGGACGTTCAGGAACCGGGCCAGCGTGCGGGCCAGCAGTGTCTTCCCCGAGCCGGTCGGCCCGACGAGCAGCACGTTGGACTTGTCGATTTCGACGTCGTCTTCGTCGGCGGCGTCGGTATGGCTGAGCCGCTTGTAGTGATTGTGCACCGCGACGGCGAGGCAGCGCTTGGCGTGCTCCTGCCCGATCACGTACTGATCGAGGAACTCCTTGATCTGCCGTGGAGCGGGGATGGCCCCGGCCAGATGACGGCTCGGACCGCTGCGGCGTTTCTCCTGCTTGATGATATTGTGGCAAAGGTCGACGCACGCGGCACAGATGTAGACATCGCCGGGCCCCTCGACCATCGGACCCGCGTCCCGCTGGCTCTTGCCGCAGAAACTGCAGGTCGTCGATCGCCGGCCGCCTTTACCGCTCCCTCCAGACTGTCCGCCACGCGCTCCCGCCATTATGCTTGCTCCACCGCCGGACGTGACCGGGTCCGATATTGCCCAGCCAGCGTCGCGATGCGGATCTATCGTCAGGCCTCAGGGCCCTTCCTTAGTTCAAAATCGCCCTCGGAGCCCTTGTTGGGGCGAGAAGCCGGCCGTCCCGCAGCCGGGGGACCTTTTCGACCCCCAAAAGCGGCGATCATCGCCGCCCGCAGGGCTCGGTATTCCTCCTCACTGAGGTTACCCGCCTCCTTCATCCGCGCCAGGTCGTCAAACGTCCACGGCGTCTGCTGCGTCGGCTCCTCGCTCCGCAGGAACCGCTGCCGATAATACCAGAGCCCCCCGAACAGGGCAACGCAGGCCAGAATCAGGATTCCACCCCAAACGAGGATGGAAACAACGCCGTCCGACACTACAGTGGCCAGGATTGCCGTGTGCATGATGAGGCCTCCGACGATTATAGCGAGGAGTGGCGCCTCCCGTCTTCCGGCGGCTTAATCCTCCGGCGGGCCCGTTGACCCGTTCTCCGCCTCACGAAGGGCCCGGCGTTCCGTGCCCGCAGGACGCTCCGTGCGAGCTTGGCGACGATCCTGCCGCCCGTAGATCAGCATCAGGTTGCGGACGTAGATGATGCACGCCAGCAACTGCCCGAGCATGAAAACCGGGTCCGCCTTTTTACAGGCGTACACGAAAGTGAGCAACCCGCCGGCCAGCGAAAGATACCAGAACGCGATGGGGAT
>Ga0123333_10001567_pt1 | contig 24181 bp, 22 predicted proteins | sample BioC12SIPDNA_3_FD_89957 | JGI IMG/M metagenome (GOLD analysis project Ga0123333, IMG submission 89957) | Anaerobic biogas reactor microbial communites from Washington, USA - Biogas_R2_B C12 SIP DNA | ecosystem: Engineered > Bioreactor > Anaerobic > Unclassified | place: Washington, USA... | reverse complement strand
GAACACCATTAATAAAAAACAAAAAATCAAATCCCCCAAACACAAACCCAAAAAAAAGAGGACTCTTGTTCGCCGCAACAAGAGCCCTCCAGGTTTAGGCTGCCCGGACAACGGACAGTGTATTCCGCGGTCCGGAGACCCACAGCCGTATGTTTGGGTATCGGGCCAAGGCATGGCCGGACTTTAGATCACTCGTCTTGGCCGGACGAACTGCACATCCCGCGCATCTGTCTCGGACATCAACTCATGGTGTTCGGGCCTGCACTGAACGTGCAATACCATCCGAAAGCCTCGGCCGGACCGCACGCCAGCCGCCATCTGTTCTGGCAGTTCGGTGACCTCATGCAGAAAACGGCGCGATCAGGTCGGGCATCGGGCTCTCGCGATCGATCCGCGCCCGGGCCTGTTCGGCCAGCAGGTCGATATCGGTCTCGGTCGCCGTGGCCGTCTCCTGGATGACGCGGCCCAGCGTCTCGAAGCGCTGGGTCCGCATGAGTTCGTAGACCATCAGCGGCCAGCCGCTGCGAGCCGCGAACCGGGGTGGCGGCGCGGCGTCGAGATCCAGCACGGTCAGATGCGTCAGGCGCACAGCCTGCCGCTGTTCCTCGACATTGTCCGGCAGCGCCACAAGGCGGTAACAGCGGCGTGGCGAGACGCGCAGACCGGTGGTGAACGAGAACGCGGTGCGGTGTGATGCCGGCAGCAGATCCAGCAACCCGCTGAACAGGCGGTGCGCGGGCACCGATGCGTGCACGCCTAGCGTCTCGGTTTTGAGCGCTGCGCAGACGAGCGTGGCGAGTTTCTCCGGCCCGATCGTCTGGCAGAGTCGCTCGACCTGCGCCACGTTCGTCGCCTGTGCCCGCCCCACCAGAGGCGCCGGTTCCAGCTGGTCAGGGATTGGAGTGAGCACGTCGGCGCGTCCGGCGACGATGGCCGCCTCCATGACCCGCAGCGGATGGAAGCAGAACCGGTGCAGCAGGCTTTCGGGCACGAGAAAGAAGTGGGTGTAGATCCGGTATCCACCCCGGCCGCTGTATTCGCGGCCGCCACAGAGCGTGCGGGAGATGCAGTAGCGTCCGGAGTCCAGGCGGTGGAAGTTGACGCTGTCGGCCAGGGGGCGCGGGTCGTACAGCGCATCGTGGCCCGGTCCCCACTGCGACAGCTCGCGTTTCTCGGCCAGCGTGATGCCGGGACTGGCAGACGCGATCTGGTACCCTTCATTCCGCCCGGTGCGAACCGAAGTGAAGATCGCCTGCTCGACAAACACGCCGTCCCTCCTGCAGACACAGAGTGCCGCTGCCGGACCCGCTGCCCTGGGCGGCCTCACACTCCGCTGCCCGTCATTGACCAATCTGGTGGACCATCCAGCGAAACGGTTCAATCACCCCTCGCGGCTCCACCCGCAGCGGTACCTGGCGCGGCCCCCCCAGCTCCATCTGGAACGCGCAGGCACCCGCCACCCCCGCGGCAAAAAACTGGGTCTTCCCAAAGCGCTGGTTGCAGTGCTGCCACAGGCCGGGCGCATGCTTGCGGGCAAACTCCGACGCGTCGTCGAAACAGGTCTCACACTGGTCGGCCTTGGTCAAAATGATGCTGATCGGGCGGCTCGGCCAGCCCTTCTTCGGATCGTCGTCCAGCTCGCAGAGATAGGTCAGCATCTTCATGGCAAAGAAGTCCTGATCCTTCTCACCTTCCATCAGCCGCACAGCGTCGACCAGGATCAGTACGCCGGAGCACTTGGAGAGGAACGCCCGAATCACGGGATACGTGTGCGGATGATCAACTTCTTCCAGGATCGCCTCGCCCGAGAGATCGGGCATGATCAACTCCGTCGGGTTGCGTTTCTTCGCCGAACGCACCTGGCAGTGGATCCAGTTCCAGCGATCGGGCTCGTTAGGCGTCTTGTCGGGAAACTCGCAATTGGCAAGCGCCGACATGGTCAACTGCTGGAGCGACACGGAGAACGCACCCCGGGCCAGCAGTTGCAGGTCGTCGCTCGCGCGCGAAAGCATGTCCGTCAGCATGCCGAGATAGACGGTCTTGCCCGCGTCGGCCGAACCGATCGTCGCCACCAGCTGAGGTGCCGTCTTCCGCATGTTCGCCTGGTGTGCCAGCGCCATCGGGGCCTGACAGTGCCGGCAGACCTCGGCGTCGAAGCTGTTCCCCCCCTCGCAGATGAAGCACGGCACCTGGACCGAGTACTGGGCCAGGCGATAGGAGTCCATCGGTAGTACGCCTCTGCCACTCATACGAGTTCCTCCCCGGCCTCCGCGCTACACGCTACCAACACGTCATCCTCCGCCACCTGGTTGCCGTCCAGATCGGTGGAAATGACGTCACACAGCGCCACCGCACAGCGAAAACCAATATTGTGCTTGCGACTGATCGGGCTCTCCCCGCTCTGGAACTGGCAGGTCGCCTGCGTCTCGAAGTACGTGTCGAACGCTCCCCCCCGAATACTCTTCATGGGAGTGGTGGTTTCCAATTTGCGGGACGAGGCGTCCCAGACGCCGAAGTTGCTGGTCGTCCATTCCCAGACGTTGCCGATCAGCTGATAGATGCCCCCTACACTCACGCCGTCCACCAGGTCGTACACCGAGACGGTCGCGCCCGGACCGGAACCCCACAGATTCGCCAGCTCGCGGTCCATCGTGTCCCCCCAGGGATATCGCCGCTGCATCGGACGTGAGCCCTGCGCGAGCACCGGCCAGCACCCGGCCTTGACCCACTCCGGGTCCGATGGCAATCGCTTGCCACACCATCGCGCATAGGCGGCCCCCTCGTACCAGCTCACACCGACCACCGGATGATCATCCAGCCCTTCAGGGAAGTGGCCGTCGTGCCAGAAACGGGGCCCCGGGTGACCCGTGCGATCGACGAAGTCGAGCACGGCCGGCCAGATCGCGGGGTCCCACAACGGCATATTCGTGTAGCCCCCGTCGTCGACAAACTGCTGGTACTGCCGGTTCGTGACCGGATGACGATCGAGATAGAGCGCATCGACGTGGACGAGACGTTCGCGTGACGTGCTGGCATCGTCCCGGTCGCCGCTTTGGCGCCAGGACTGCAGCAGCACATCCCCTTCGGGCACAATGCCCATGGCCTCATCGAGCGTGTGGATGGCCGCGTGGCACTGTTCTGGCGGCAGATTCTTGGCGATCTGCGGGCGCAGCAGCAGGGCGTAACGCCCCTCGTCGAGCATGCGTTGGGCCAGCGACTTGGGGTCGTTCTCGTCGTACACCGGTTTGCTGGGGGCCGGTGCCCGGGCCGGGCCGGAGGGCGTGGCACCAGGGCTCGCGGGGGTTCTAGCCGCGTGCGGCTGCCGGCGGTATCGCCACCATGCGGCCATGCCGAGCCCGCCCAGCGCCAGCAGCACCACCGCCACCCACCAGAGTCCTATCAGGAACAGGGCCAGGCACACTGCCGCGCCAACCGCGACACTCGCGCGTCTCCAGGTCAGTAATCGCAGGAGTCTGTTCATCGGTCTGTCACTCACCAATCATCGGTACTGGATGACTGCCATCTGTGCTGGATGCCCGCGGGCTGGCACGCTGCGCGCGGCCTGCCCTCTGCGTCTCACGTCTTCCGCCTCCGCCGCTGGGCCACGTCCTTCTGCAGTTTGGCGAACTGCGCCATGACCGAGTTGACCACTGGATCGTTCGCCTGGGTCGGCATGGTGGTCGTCTGGCCGGCCGCCGGCACACTCTCCCGCACATCCACGGCCCGGTCGGCAATCAAGTCCGCCTGCTTCTCCATCAGTTTCCGGAGCTGCTGCAATTCCGTGCCGAGTTCGCTTTTCTGGGCCGCGATTTCGCGCTGCTGCTGCGTCACGGTTTCGTTGAGTTCGGCCGCATGATTGCGGACGAGTTCCAGTTCCGTTTCGAGCGCCTCCCTCTCCTGGGTCAGTGCCGAGAGGGTTTCGGGATCAACGCCGTAGGGCAGCGAGTCGCGACTCACGGCCACCGCAGCGCGGCAATCCGCTTTTGCCTGCTCGAGCTGTTTGTGAACTTCCGCCAGTTCCTGCTGCAGGTCGGCCATCCGGGCCAGCTGCGGCGCAGCCTGCTCGGCCTGTTCCCGCAGCGCATCCCGCTCGTTCCGCAGCGTCTGGGATTCGCGCTGCAATTCCGCCAGCGAGGCCTGCAGCGCCTGCAGTTCGGCCGTCACATCGGCCGCGGGCGCCGCCGCCTGCTCGCGTTGCTGAGCGAGTTCCGCCCGGGCGGCCTGCAGTTCATCGCGGGCGGTGGCCAGCTCCACGTCGCGGTCCTCAAGGGCCGCCTTGACACGTTGGAGTTCGTCCGCGTGGTGCTCCTGGTGCTGGACGTGCTCCTGGAGCTGGCCCAGCTCGACCTCGCGGAGCTTGAGCTGGTCGCGTTCGCGGGCCACAACCTGCATCTGATTGATCAGCTCCAGACGCATCTGGTCGATATCGTGGAACAGCGACTCGAGCGCCCGGCCAAACTCCGCACAGCCTTCACGGAGTTCCAGGGCCGTTTCCTGGAACGGCTGCAACACAGACATCGACGATGCGGATGGAGATACTACGGACACAATTGGCGCCGCAACTGTAACAAAGGAATACTCTGGCCTCGGACATGTGCCCGGACGGCACCCCTACACTGCAGGAAGAGAAACCGCCCCAAGAACTCTAGGTCAGATCCCGGAGGTGAGCAAACGCGGCGGGCGAGCGAAATAGCGCTGCGCACATTGTACCGATCGGGCCGTGTGTAGCGATTGGTGTAGCCACCGCGGGCGTCCGCCACGCGGTTTCCCCGGCAGGCTGCCGGTCAGAATTCCGCGTTGCCCGGCGTGCGCGGGAAGGGAATCACGTCGCGGATGTTGGTCATGCCCGTGATGAACTGTACAACCCGTTCCAGGCCCAGCCCAAAGCCCGCGTGCGGCACCGTGCCGAACCGCCGCAGGTCCAGATACCACCAGTAGTCCTCCGGGCTGAGTTGCTGCTGGCGCATGCGCTGCGTCAGCACATCCAGGCGCTCCTCGCGCTGGCTGCCGCCAATGATCTCCCCGACCTTGGGGACCAGCACATCCATGGCCCGGACGGTGCGGCCGTCTTCATTGACCCGCATGTAGAAGGGCTTGATGGCAGCCGGGTAGTCGAACAGCACCACCGGCCCGTCGAACTCCTTCTCGGTCAGGTAGCGTTCGTGTTCCGACTGCAGATCACTCCCCCACGTGACCGGATACTCGAACGGTTCGCCGCTGCGTTCCAGGATGTCCACCGCCTCGCTGTACGGTAATCGCACGAAATCACTCGCGACGATCTTCTGCAGCGTGGAGATGACGGTCGGATCGATTCGCTCGTTGAAAAACTGCATGTCCTCCGGGCACAGCTGCAGCACATCACCGAAGATGCGTTTCAGGAACCGCTCGGCCAGATCCATGTTGTCAAACAGGTCACAGAAGGCCATTTCCGGCTCGATCATCCAGAACTCCGCCAGGTGCCGCGAGGTATTGGAGTTCTCGGCGCGAAACGTGGGCCCGAACGTGTAGACCTTGCCCAGGGCGGTCGCGAAGATCTCCGCCTCCAGCTGACCGCTCACCGTCAGGTAACTCGGGCGATCGAAGAAATCGCAACTGAAGTCGACGCGGCCGTCCTGTCGGGGGAGCGCATCGAGATCGAGCGTCGTGACGCGGAACAGCTGCCCGGCCCCCTCGCAGTCGCTGGCCGTGATGATCGGCGTGTGCACGTAGAGGAAGCCTTCCTCCTGGAAGAAGGCGTGGATAGACATGGACACCTGATTCCGCACGCGTGCCACGGCCCCAAAGGTGTTGGTGCGCGGGCGCAGGTGTGCCCACTCGCGCAGCTTCTCGAACGAATGCCGCTTCTTCTGCAGCGGAAAGTTCTCGGGATCGGCCCAGCCGTGGACCAGAATCTGCCGCGCATGCAGTTCGGTGGCCTGGCCCTTGCCCAGCGAAGCCCGCAGCTCCCCCTCCACCGTCACGCTGCAACCGGCCGTCAGCCGCTTCACGTGCGACTCGTAGTTCGGCAGCGACGCATCGGCCACCACCTGCAGGTTGCTCAGACAGGACCCGTCGTTCACTTCCAGGAAACTGAACCCGGCCTTCGAGTCCCGGCGCGTGCGCACCCAACCGCTGACACGGACCTGTGATCCGACAGATTCGGGCTGGCGGGCCCGCAGGATGGTGATATCTGGCATGTCGATCTGGCTCTCTCAGCAACTCCCTCCGCGGCGGCGAAACGCCGACTGCGGTGTGTCCAGGACGGCCGGCGGGCTACAGCCCCTGGGCGGCCAGGTAGCGTTCGGCGTCGAGCGCCGCCATACAGCCGGTCCCGGCGGACGTGATCGCCTGGCGGTAATAGTCATCCGCGACATCCCCCGCGGCAAACACGCCTTCCACACTGGTGTAGGTGCGGAAGGGAGTGGTCCAGCGGATGTAGCCCTTGCCGGTCATGGCCAGCTGGCCCTGCAGGAACTGGGTGTTGGGCGTGTGTCCGATCGACAGGAACATGCCGCTGCACGGCAGCTCGCGCGTCGTGTCGTCGTGCACGTTCCGCACCCGCACCGCCGTCACCCCATCGGCATCGTTCCCCAGCACTTCGTCGACCACGTGATTCCAGACGATGTCGATTTTGGGATTGTCCAGCGCGCGCTGCCGCATGATTTGCGAGGCCCGCAGTTCGTCGCGGCGATGCACCAGGTGTACGACCGACGCGTACTTGGTCAGATAGGTGGCTTCTTCCACGGCCGAGTCGCCACCGCCCACGACCACCAGCGGGCGATTGCGGAAACGCGGCAGCGCCCCGTCACAGACCGCACATGCGCTCACGCCCCGGTTCTTGAATTTGTCTTCGGAGGGCAAGCCCAGGTAATTCGCCCGAGCTCCAGTCGCCACAATCAGCGTGTGGGTCGCGACCGTCTCCCCCTCCCGCGTCTTGACCTGAAACGGACGCTGCCCCAGGTCGACCTCCACCACATCGTCCGTGACCACGCGCGTGCCGAAGTTGACCGCCTGCTGCCGCATCAGCTCCATCAGTTCAGGGCCGGTCACGGCGTGCGGCGCCTCGTCGATCGGGGGCAGCATCTGCAAGCGATCTTGTGACAGGGCGGAGTTGAGAAACCCGGCGAGTTGTCCGGCGGGGAACCCGGCGAAGTTCTCGACTTCGGTGGTCAGCGCCAGCTGCCCGAGCGGCAGCGTCCCTTGCACACGGTTTTCTTCCGTAATTGCCCCTTCGTACAGCAACGGCTGCAGGTTCGCGCGCGACGCGTAAATCGCGGCCGACCAGCCCGCCGGCCCGCTGCCGATAATGACGACGTGTTCAGCCACAACAAGCGCTCCTTCCTACAGGATCAGACAAGCCGCATACTATAATAGGGGCCGGGCGTCCTCCTGGCAGCCGCCCCCGCGGCGGGAGCTGCCAACGCGGGGCGGATACACTACGGGGAAGGTTCCAGCGGCCCGATGACTTGAACGGCCTTGCGCCCCTTGACGGCCCCCGGACTGGCGAGAAATTTGGGCACCCCCTCCACGGAGATCTCCAGCGGCCCGTGCACGTCCTGCTCCGTCGTCACGATATCGCCCACGCGCAAGCCCAGCAGGTCAGCCGTCGTGATCCGCGAACTGGCCAGCGTCGCCACCAACTCCACCAGCGCTCCCTCCAGCCGCTTGCTGACCTGCTGGATCGATTCCTCGGTGGCCGCGACCCGCGTGTAACTGACCCAGTTGTTGGTCGTCAGCTTGTTGCCGATGCGTTCGATGGCGTTGAAGGGTATGCACAGGTTCATCATCCCCCGCACATCCCCCAGGGTGAGCTCGAAGCTGATCAGGACTACCACCTCGTTCGGCGGCACGATCTGCACCAGCTGCGGGTTGCTCTCCACCCGCTCGACCTCGAACTCCAGCGGCAGGATGTTGGCCCAGGCCCGTTTGAGATCGTGCAGGAACAGGTCGGTGATCCGCCGCACGAGGCGCAGTTCAATCTCGGTCAGCGCCCGGCGGGCGATCGCGCCCGATTCCTTGCCTCCGCCCAGGAGCCGATTGATGACCGGGTAGAGGATGGACGGGTTGATGTCGAGAATCAGATTCCCTTCCAGCGGCCTGGCGGCCAGGAGATTAAAGCAGGTCGGGTTCTCCAGGCTGAAAATGAACTCGCTGTAGGTCAGCTGATCGACGCTCGTCAGCTTCACCTCCACGATGCTCCGCAGCAGGGCGGACATCGCGGCGCCGAAGTTGCGTCCGAAGCCTTCGTGCAGCGTCTGCAGGGCCCGCATCTGCTCCTTACCCACCCGTTCCGGCCGCTTGAAGTCGTAGGCCGTGATCTTTTCGCGCGGTCGGACGGAGACGCTCGGCGCTGGGGCCGCCGCGCCCACGGGCTGCGGTTCCTGGACTTTCGTCTCCATGGCGTTCAGGAGACTCTCGACTTCCGCCTGGCTCAGTACTTCGTCCGTCATCTGTCACTCCGTTGACAGCCGCTGCGCATCCCCCCGCGCCTGCATGCTACTCACCTGGGCATCGTCCCCGGACTCCCCGATGCGTCTCACGTTCTGATCTGCCCCTGTCCATACACGACGTACTTGTAGCTGGTCAGTTCCTTCAGGCCGCAGGGTCCGCGGGCATGGAACTTGTCGGTGCTGATGCCGATCTCCGCCCCCAGGCCGAACTCGCCGCCATCGTTGAAACGGGTGCTGGCATTGACCATCACCGCCGAACTGTCGACCTCGGCGGCAAACCGCCGGGCCGCCGTCAGGTCCTGTGTCACGATCGCGTCGGTGTGGTGCGAACCGTACTGGTTCACGTGCGCGATCGCCTCGTCCAGCGTCGGGACAACCCGCACGGAGATCTGTGGCCCGAGGTACTCGGCGCAGTAATCCGCTTCCTCGGCCGCGGCGGCCGACGGCACTAGCTGCTGCGTGCGCGCATCGCCGCGGATCTCGACCCCCCGCTGCTGCAGCGCCGCGGCCAGTTCGGGCAGCAAGCGGTCGGCCACCTGCGCGTGCACCAGCAACGATTCACACGCGTTGCAGACCCCCATCCGCTGGCACTTGGCGTTGATCGTGATCTCCAGCGCCATCGCCAGATCGGCCGTGGCATCCACGTACACATGACAGTTGCCGTCGAAGTGCTTGATGACCGGCATCCGGGCTTCCGCCGTCACCCGCCGAATCAGACTCGCTCCCCCGCGTGGAATGGCCACGTCAATGTACTGGGGCAACTGCAGAAAGTGCCCGACGGCCTCCCGGTCCGTCGTCGCCACCAGCTGGACCGCCTCCTCGGGCACCCCCACCCGACCCGCAACATCCTGCAACAAGTTGACGATGGCCTGGCTCGAATGCCGGGCCTCCTTGCCGCCCCGCAGGATCACCGCGTTGCCGCTTTTCACACAGATGGCGGCGGCGTCGGCTGTCACGTTGGGGCGCGACTCGTAGATGAAAAACACCGTGCCCAGCGGCACGCGGACCTTGGCCACCTGCAGCCCATTGGGACGCACCGTCGATTCGATCGTCTCACCGATCGGATCCGGCAGCGCGGCCACCTCCTCCAACCCCCGCGCTATGTCGGCGATGCGGGCGGTGGTGAGTGTCAGCCGGTCGATTTGCGCAGGGGTCAAGCCGTAGCCGGGCGCTGCGGCAAGGTCCTGCTGATTCGCTGCCTCGATCAGGTCCGCGCGCTCGTGCAGCGCCTGGGCCGACTCGGTCAGCCAACGGTTCTTGACCGCGCCCGACAATTGGGCCAGGGAGCGGGCCGCCCGAGCTGCGCGCTGCGCAACGTCGGTGCAATAGGCTTTCAGGTCAGTCGGCGTCGGGGTGTTCATGCGTGCTCCAAACCCGCGGAAAAACAAGGGCGACTTTCGGGGACCGCAGCGCACGGTCTCGCGGGGCGCCAGAGGCGACGGTGCGCCGGAGTATCGCGCAATTGGCCGCGTACGTCAATGCCGCTCGCCGGCTTTTGAGGCCGCGATCCAACCATGCAAGTATATGCTGGCACGCGACTTACAGGCAGTCCCTCACGCCCCTGGGGGCGGCGAGTCGCCCCCCAGTCCCCCGGTTGCCGCGAAGAGCTGCAGGGCCTGTTTGACCGGCCCCACATCGTGTACGCGCAGGATGTGGACCCCCTGGGCGGCCAGCGACAGGGCCACGCCAATCGTCGCGGGCTGCCGGTCGGCCTGCTTGTCCTGCAACATGTGGCCTAGGAATCCTTTGCGCGACGGCCCGACCAGCAGCGGGGCCCCGAGCGTCAGGTAGCGGTGGCAGCTGCTGAGCAACTGGAGATTGTGCTGGTGCGTCTTGCCGAACCCGATTCCCGGATCGACGCAGATGCGGGCCGGATCGAGGCCCGCCTCCACAAGCTGGCTGCGGCGCGTCTGGAGGTAGTCGCGGACCTCCTCCACCACATTCTCGTAGCAGGGGTTGTCCTGCATGGTGGCCGGCGTCCCCTGCGTGTGCATCACACACACGCCAGCGGCGGTCGCGACGGCCAGCGGCACCATCTCCGGATCGGCTTCCAGGCCGCTGACGTCATTGATGATCTCCACGCCGCAGTCGAGCGCTTCGCGCGCGACACGTGCCTTGATCGTGTCGATCGACATCGGGACGCGCGTCTGGCGTCCGAGCTGTCGGATCACCGGCAGCACGCGCCGCAACTCCTCGTCTGCCGACACCGGTGTCGCATAGGGGCGCGTGCTTTCACCTCCAATGTCCAGAATGTCGGCACCTTGCTCCACCAGCTCGAGTGCGTGCGTCACGGCGTACGCCGGATCGAGAAAGCGGCCGCCGTCCGAGAAGCTGTCGGGCGTCACGTTGACAATGCCCATCACGAGCGGCTGCCGCTGCAGCCGCAACGTAACTGTGCGTAACTGCCACTGGTCGGGCAGCTCAGCGGTGAAACGTGTGTCCATGATTCGAGAGTCTAACAGGCACCCTGGGGACCGACCAGCGGGGCGGTCCCGGTCACCAGTTGCGTGCCTCCATCTCGGATACGATCTGGGCGGCCAGACGGCGCACCAGCGTCTGTTCGGCGATCGTGATGGACTGTCCAGCTTCGGGCACAAAATTGTTGCCGGCCGAAATCACGGACTGAGTGAGGATGCGGCCCGTGTTGTCCATCCACGTCACGTGGACTGCGGCATTAAAGAGCAGATTGCGGGGCTCGTCGTTGATGTTCTCGGAAACGACCCGCTTGGTGTCCCACATGATGCGGCCGGTCAGGACGCTGTCGGCCAGCGGATCGCTGACGACTTTGAACGGGGTCCGCAGCTCGATCTCCTTGATCACCGCCTCCGTGAGCCACTCGCCGAGATCCAGGCGCCAGCTGTCCGACTGGAAGAGCGGCACGTGGATCGTCTGGAGCTGCGGTTCGTAGAGCGTGCGGTTGCCGATCTGATAGCCGGCACAGCCGCTGGCGGCGGCCAGCGCCACCAGGCACGCGCAGCCCAGGCGACTCCGCGCCCACGCTCGGCCTGCATCCGGGATCGTGTGTCGTGCGTCGTGCGTCATACTCTCGACATCTGTGCCCCGGGGGGGCTCATCGCGTCGTTGTCTCGCTGGCCGCGGTGGCGACCAGCGGTTTGGCCGTGTCGGAATCGGGAAACAGGTTCACCAGCCAGGCAAGAGGCTGCGGCGGCACAGGCGGCTTGCCGGCCATTTCGCCGACCTCTGCGCGTGCCTTGTCGGCGAACGGTGTGTCGGGGTAGTCCCGCAGCACGATGTCATAGTAGAAGCGGGCGGCCCCATACTCCTTGCGCCGCGCGTAGTACTGCGCCATCAACCACTCGCGTTCCGCCATCAGGAACCGCACTTTGGCCGCCGCGCGGTCCAGCTCCTCGGCGTGTTCCTTGCTCTGCCGAGGGAACTGGCGGCGGATCTGCTGAATGAGCTTCTCCGTCTCTTCAAGCGACTCGCCCGTGTAACGGGCACCCCGATAGCCGCGCAGCTTGGCCTGGATCCCCAGGTAGTGCGCGTGAAACTGATGCTCGCTGCTCGGGAAATGCGTCCGCAGGTCCGAGTAGTACTGGTCGGCCTTGTCGTAGTCCCCCTTGGTGAAGCTGGCGTTGGCCGCCGCGATCGTGGCGTCGTCAGCCAGCTTGCCGGTGGGGTCATCCAGCCGCATCCGGTCGTAGATCCGCAGGGCATGGCCGTAGGTGTCGGCCCAGGGCAACGACTTGTTCGTGAGATTGAGGCCGACCCCCTTGAAACCGGGCTCTGCGTGGATCTTCAACCAGTACTGGGCGATCAGGAACCGGCGCGCGCCAACGAGATCCAGGTAGCGTGTGTTGGGGTAGTTCTTGAGCAGCAGTTCGAAGTAGTGGTTGGCTTTCACGTAGTGGTCGGCGAAGAACTGGCTCTCGCCGGCCCGAAACAGCGCGTCTTCTTCCAACGCCGAGTCGGGCCACCGGAGTGCCGCTTCCGCGAACTGGTCGCTGGCATCCAGGAACAACCGGGTCACATCGGCGTCCGGGTCGCTCGCCCGCAGCGTCACCGCCTCCCGGTACAGCTCTTCACCTTTTCCGTAGAGCTCGCGCGCGGCGTTGCGGTCGGGGCCGCGACCCGTAATCCGCCGCACCGTGGTGCCCAGGTTGGACGGGGCGAAGTCGGACCACTTGAGCGGATCCGGTTGCCGCTCGTCCGATTCCGCCTCCAGATCCGCCTCGGCCACCGGCTCCGTGTGCGACACCAGCGCGACATCCGACGTCCCGGCAGCCACCGGCGAAGCGGTGAGGGACGAGGCCGGATCAGCCGGACCGCGACCGGACAGTGACGTGCAGCCACTGGCCAGCAGACAGGCAACCGGCCCCAGCCACCAAACGAGTCGTCGTCGGCCCCAATGCATTTTGGACATCCTTGTCCACACGTGTGTAGCTATTCCGGGGCATGCCCCAACAGACCCAAGTACTGATGCATTCGTGGGCGGTGATCCAGCAGATTGCAGAGGTATTGGTTCATCAATCCCCGCAACTCGCCACGTATCTTCGCGTCCACCGCGACCTCCTGCCACGACTCCAGACTGCCCGTCGCAAACTGCTGCAGCACCCGCACAGCATCGGCCGTCAGACTCACCACTTGCCGCTGGCCGGGCCGGCAACGGGGACATAACAAACCACCAGCCATCTGCCCAAAGGGCACACGTCCTGACAGCTCGATCGACTCGCCACACGCCGCACAGCCGCGCAAGGCCGGAGCGTGCCCGAGCAATCGAAGTGCCGTCATCTCAAACCGCAACACGACGCAGAACAGATCGTGCGCACCCTGCAGGGCAATCAACGTCTGGTCCGCCACATCAAACAGCTCCGGATGCGGATCGCCTGTGTCCGTCAGGTCCCGCAACAGTTCGGCCACATAGTAACCCGCATACAGGCACGACAAGTCCCGCGTCACCAGACGAAACCGTCGCTCCAGCTTGGCTTCCGTCAGCAGATCGAGCGCGTCGGACGATTTGTGGAGGAACACTATGCGACAAACGGCCAGCAGGTCAAGAGCAGACTCAAACGGGCTCTTGGGGCGGCGGGCCCCTTTCGCCAGGGCCCCTATTTTGCCGAAGTCCCGCGTGAACAGAGTCACCACGCAGCTTGTCTCACTGAACTCCACCACGCGGATTACGATCGCCAGCGTCTTCTCACTCGACATGTCTCACCCGTCATGCCAGCCGACCGCATTGTTTCAGATAGGTCTGCTCGGCACAACGCATTTCCGCGCGCTGGGTGTCCGACTGGTCGTCGAAACCGACCAGGTGCAGCAGACCGTGGATGACGTAGAGCAGCAGTTCCTGAGCGGCCGTCCATTGGTACTCTCTGGCCTGAGCCAGTGCCGTCTCGCTGCTGACCACGACCTCTCCCTCGAGCAGTTCCGTGGTCTGTTCGAGCGCGAAGCTCAGCACATCGGTGGCGTAGTCATGCTGGAGGTACTGTCGATTGAGGGCGTGGATGGTCCGGTCGTCGACGATGGCGATGCTCACGCGGCAGGTGGGGGGGCCGTGATCATGCAGGATCGCCTGCGCCACCTGCTGGAGGACGTCCTGGTCGACGGTCAGCAGCGACTGCTGGTTGGCGATTTCGATGTCGATCATGCCCTATGCCGTCTGCTGTTGATCCGGGTACTTGACGCGGGAATGGTACACGGCGGTGAGCGACTTGACGAGGCTGTCGCGGATGCTGCCGAGTTCCAGCAGGGTAATGCCGCAGTCGTCGAACTGGTCATCGAGCAGGCGTTTCATGACGATGTTTTCCACCAGGCTTTCGATCCGGGCCGGGGCCGGATCCACGAGCGTGCGGCTGGCGCTCTCCACCGCGTCGGCCAGCATAAGGACGGCCGCCTCGCGCGTCTGGGGCTTGGGACCCGGGTAACGGTAGGTGCTTTCCTCAACCTCTTCTCCGTCCGGGTCGTTCTCCGACTGTTTCGCGGCCTGGCGATAGAAGTACTCGACGAGCGTCGTCCCGTGGTGCTGTTCGATGAAATCGACGATCGGTTTGGGCAGCCGGCTGTGTTCGGCCAGGTCGGCACCGTCCTTGACATGGGCGATGATGACCAGCGTGCTCATGGTCGGCACGAGCGATTCGTGCCGATTGCCGTCCCGCCCCTGGTTCTCGACGAAGTAACCGGGCTTGAAGACCTTGCCGATGTCATGGAAGTATGAACCGACGCGTACGAGCAGCCCGTTGGCGCCGATGGATTCCGCGGCCGCCTCGGCCAGCGACGCGACGTTGATGGAGTGGTTGTAGGTGCCCGGCGCGCGGCGGGCCAGCTCCTGCAGGAGCGGGTGGGCCGCGTCGCCCAGTTCGAGCAGGCGGATATCGGTCTGCACGCCGAAGAGCCGCTCGATGAAGGGGAGCAGTCCGGTCATCACCACGGCCGCCAGGACGGTACCGAATCCGTGCCACACTGCACTGGCCAGCAGACTGAACACGAACGGCGAACTGGCCGCGCTCCACCGCCCCATGATCAGCACGTCGCTGCCGCTCCAGGCCCCGACCGGCTCACCCACCAGCACTCCGACACCGACCGCGGTGAGGACCGCGACCAGGCCGGCGCCCAGGCCCACATAGATCAGTTTCGTCCGGCTACGCACGGGGTTGATCCACACCACGGCTGCCGACGCGGTGGTGGCCATCAACACGAACTCCGCCAGCCCCATCCCCAGCGTCAGGCAGAGGATCAGCGTCATGGCCGCGGTGAGCACCAGCGCCAGTTCCCGCCAGAAAGCGATGGCGACCGTCATGCCGAACAGCAGCACCGGCACGATCTCCGCCTGCCACAGCTCGCCGGCACACAGCCGCCCGAGAGTCACCGTCAGGATCAACAAGGCCAACAGCCGGACCAACTGTCCCAGGTCGGCGATGATCGTGGGCTGATGCCGCAGCACGTAGATGCCGCAGAACAGGAACAGCGCCGTATACATGCCGAAGGTGGCTGCGCTGTGCGCGAACAGAGCCCCCGCACTCCGGTGAGCGACCACCGCCGCATGCTCGCGGCGCAGCATCTCCAGCCGGTCGGGGCTCACCCGCTGGCCCCCCTTGACCAGCACGCTTCCCGGGGCATAGACCTTCTCGACCTGCAGATCCTCCAACTGGGCATAGGTCTGCTGCGTGGCGACCGGATCCAGTCTGAGCGTGGTGGGCAGCTTCCGGTTCTTCAGCCAGTTGGTGGTCAGATCCGTCAGGATGTTGACCTGGTCATCCGGCAGCTGCGCCTCACGAAACGCGTCCGCCAGCCGCGTGCGGAAGTCCTTCATTACCTCCGCGATCTGGATCCGCGAGACGTCCACTGCCTGCGGCAGGGAGGGCCGGCCGAGCGGGTAAACCAGGATGGTGATCTGACTTCCGTCCTCGGGCGAATGCTCCAGCCCCTCCAGCAGGCCGTTCTTCTCGAATTCCTGGAACGCGCGTTCCAGGGCCAGCGTCAAGGCCACCGGGCCGGCATCTCCGGCCAACGCTGCGCGCAAGCCAGTGAAGGCCACCGCGCTCTGCACGGTCGACGACTCCGCAGGCCGCGTGGCGTCGACCGGCGGCAGGAACTCCTGCCAGACCTGCTGATCCAGCTTCTCGAGTGATTCCGCGCGGCGCACCTCCAACATGCGATTGACCAGCGCCGACCGCAACTCCTGCAGCGGCCGCACGTCATGCACGTAGGTACAGGCCACCTCGCTCCGTTTCTGCTCCCGAAGGTTCGCCGTGCCGTCCGCGTCCGGGACGCTGAACTCCACCCGGGCACAGATGTCACGGGCCGGCAGATGACCGAGACGGTAACTGAACGGTGGCGACCAGCCACCCGTAATGAGCCACATGCAGACCGCGGCAAACAGACAGATCCCGATCCGCAGCAGCACATCGGCCCGCTGCAGGTGCCCGAGCACCTCCGCCACGCGGCCGGGGGGCAGCGTCAGCGATGCGACGTGATCGGAACGCGTGATCTTCTGATGGTTGGACATGGGTGTGTTACCGTCCCGACCGGCCTTCGCCGTGCGGTGCGTGCTGCCGCCGGCGTGGCTGTTCTTCGTAAGCCTGCACAATGTCCTGGACCAGCCGATGCCGGACAATGTCCGACTCGTCCAACTCCACGATGCTCACGCCCCGAAGCGTCTGCAGGCGGTGGACCGCGTCCACCAGACCACTGCGCGTGCTGGGTGGCAGATCCACTTGCGTGACGTCGCCCGACACCACCATCTTCGACCCCTCACCCATCCGCGTCAGAAACATCCTCATCTGCGATACGGTCGTGTTCTGCGCCTCGTCCAGAATGACAAAGGCCTCGTTGAGCGTCCGCCCCCGCATGTAGGCCAGCGGGACCACTTCAATCACGTCGCGCTCCATGTAGCTCTTGATCAGCTCGTAATCCATCATCTCGTGCAACGCATCCAGGAGCGGACGGAGATACGGGTTGATCTTCGCCTGCAGGTCACCCGGCAAAAAGCCCAGACTCTCCCCCGCCTCCACGGCCGGCCGCACCAACACGATCCGCCGGATCTCGCGCCGCTTCAGACACTCCACCGCCATCGCCACCGCCAAATACGTCTTGCCCGTCCCGGCCGGCCCCACGGCAAACACCAACTCGTGCTTGCGGATCGCCGACACATACCGACCCTGACCGGCCGTCCGCGGACGAATCTGCCGCGTCGCATCCGGCACGTCGATCGCCGGCTCGGCAGCCAGGGCACCGGTGACACCCATCACCACCCCCAGGACGCGCCGCACATCGTCGGGGCCCACCGAACCACGCCGCTCGACCAGCTGCGTGAGTTCTTCAAGCGCCTGCGTCGCCTTGGCGACCGCCCGATCGTCGCCCACTACACGAATCTGCCCGTTCCGATGCGTGATCGATACGCCCAGACTGTCACGGATCGCACGCAAATGCTGGTCGCGAACCCCAAACAACGAGAGCGCCAACTGGGGCTCGGCAAGCGATAGTGTTGCTTCACTCATCCGAACAATGACACCCCTTCGGGCCGCCACCATCCTCCTGATTCACTCCACCCACTAGTCAACTATAGCGAATTTTCCGTACCTCACACCAGATCGCGCGACATGCCGCCCCCCCTCAGGCCCAGTCTCTCGGCCGGCTGGACAGACCAGCCTCATACTCGAGAGCTAACCATGCCCTGCCCTTAGGGACCCACCAGTCCGCAGGCCCAACAAAAATACGCGGGGGCCGCTGCGAACACAAGTGAGTCCAGAATATCGAGCCCCCCCCCCAGACCAGGCAACCAGCTGCTCGAGTCCTTCCGCTGCACGTCCCGTTTGAGCAGCGATTCGGCCAGATCGCCCAGCATGCCGGCGACCGCCAGGATCAGTCCGTAGATCAGCCAATTCCCGAGCGTGCCGCGTAGCTGGCTGGACTCCACCAGAGCTGGCACCAGCACGTCGCGGCAGATCCAGGCTCCGCAGGCGGCGGCGACGAGCCCGCCGAGGGCGCCCTCGAGCGTCTTTTTGGGACTGAGCGACGGGGCCATCTGGTGCCGGCCCAGTGCGCGTCCCGTGAAGTAGGCACCGGTATCTGACAACTTGACAATCACAATCACGGAGACGACGGCCGCCATGCCCCACTGCGGGTCCGGCAACAGCCGCAGACTCACCAGGAAACTCAGCAGCAGGCCGGCATAGCCGATGGCCAGTACCGAGAGGGCGATGCGGCCGGTGGATAAGCCCGGCTGAGTGTAGCGGGCCATCTCCGCAATGAATGCCAGCACGATGCCGGCCGTCACCCCCGCCAGCGGCCAGCCGAGCCGACCGACCAGGTCGTCCGCCGGACCGGTCTGTCCGGCGAGCGTCCAGTAGAGCGGGGCCGCCGCCAGCAGAACTGTCAGGGGTGCCCCGACGTACAGCGGCCAGGCGGTGGGACGATCGGGCCGATCGCGCCACAGATCGAGCAGTTCGTACACCATGATCACAGCCACAGCCAGTGCCAGGGGGAGCAGCCACACGCCCGGCGCACCCCAGGGGGCGTGGTGGGCGTCGAGATGGAGCAGGGCAAGCAGCGCGGAGATGATGACGGCCGCCGACACCAATCGCAGCTTCAACACGAGACCGGACTCCTCATTTCACTTTCGGGATGCTGCCATGGCTGATGGCAGCCGGTTCAAGATGCGTGTATCCCGCCGAACCGCCGATCGCGCCGGGCGAACGCCCGCAGCGCCTCGTGCAGGTCCACGGTGCGGAACTCAGGCCAACAGCGGGACGTGACCCACAGTTCGGCATAACTGATCTGCCAGAGCAGAAAGTTGCTCACACGCATCTCGCCGGCAGTGCGGATGAGCAGGTCCGGGTCTGGTCGCCCTGCGGTGTACAGATGCGCCGCGATCGTTTCTTCGGTGATTGCCTGCGGCTGCAGCCGGCCAGCCTGGACCTGCTGGGCAATCTCGCGTACCGCATCCACCACTTCCGCGCGGCCGCCATAGTTGATGGCCAGGCACAGGCGGGTACCGGCGTTTGCGGCGCTGAAGGCGATCGTCCGGTCCATTTCGGCCAGCACGTGGTCCGGGATGCCCGTGCGGCGGCCGATGATCTCGACCACGACGTCCTGCGCCATGATCGTGCCCCGTTCTTCGATCATGTACTGTTCCAGCAGATGCAGCAGGAAGTCGAGTTCTTCAGCGGGGCGTTTCCAGTTCTCGCTCGACAGGCAGTACAGCGTCAACTGTTCGATGCCCAGCCGGGCACACTCCTCGACCGTGCGGCGGACACTGGCCACGCCACGCCGGTGCCCTTCGATGCGGGGCAGATTCTGGCGCTGCGCCCATCGCCCGTTGCCATCCATGATGATGGCGATGTGCCGCGGGCGCTGGGCCTGCGGCACGTCCTGCCACAGATCGGATTCGGAAGCCGGAGAATCAGGAGGTTCGTTCATCGTCGTGCTGACCGGGCTGCAGAGCGAGAATCGTCTGGGCCCGCGCGGGCCCGACAGATATGACCTCGATCGGAACACCGACCAACTGGCTGATCCGTTCCAGGAACTTGTGTGCCGGCGCCGGCAGATCATCGAGCTTCGTGGCCCGCGTCACGTCCTGCTGCCAGCCCGTAAAAGTTTCGTACACCGGTTTGACGCGGCGCAGCTCGGCCGCCCGGCTCGGCACGTACTGGATCCGCTTGCCATCGAGCTCGTAGGCCACACAGATCTTGACCTCCGGCAGCTGACTGACCACATCGAGCATCATCAACGACAGCACGTCGACGCCGCTCAAACGCGCCGCATACCGTACCGCCACCGCATCGAACCACCCGCAGCGCCGCGGCCGGCCGGTAGTCGTTCCGTATTCGTTCCCCAGCTCCCGAATCCGCTGGCCGACTTCGTTGTCCTGTTCCGTCGGAAACGGCCCACCTCCCACGCGCGTTGTGTAGGACTTGATCACCCCATAGACCCGATTGATCCAGCGGCACGGCACACCGGTCCCCGACGAAACCCCCACCCCCGAGCTGTTGCTGCTGGTCACGAACGGAAAGGTGCCGTGGTCAATGTCCAGCATGGCCCCTTGCGCCCCTTCGTACAGGATCCGGCGATCGGCCTCCACTGCATCGAGCAGGTAGGTGGTCGTATCGCCGACCAGGGGCAGCAACCGGTCCGCATATCGGCGGTACTCGTCGTGGATCGCTGCGGCGTCAAGTTCCTCGTCATGGATGGCAGCACTGTATCCGGCCAACGTCCGCCGTTTGATGGCCACGACCTCTTCAATTCGCTCCCGGAAGTCGCTGCCGACCATGTCCCCCAACCGAATCGCCGACAGGCGACCGTACTTGTCGCGATAGCAGGGCCCGATGCCACGCAGCGTCGTCCCGATCCCTTCCCCGCCGACCTTCTCCATATTCACGGCCCGGTCTTCGGCCATGTGCCATGGAAACACCACGTGCGCCCGTTCGCTGATCATCAGCCGCTCGGCGACCGGAATCCCGCGTGCGACCAGCCCATCGAACTCCTCGAGCAACACGGCCGGATTGAGAACCACACCCGGCGCAATCACGTTCATCACACCATCCGACAGGATCCCGCTGGGAATCTGGTGCAGCTTATACATCGCGTCCCCGACCACGACCGTGTGACCGGCATTGGCGCCACCTTGATACCGCACCACGATGTCCACGTGGAGACGCTCGCTGAGCAAATCGACCAGCTTCCCTTTCGCCTCGTCACCCCACTGCAACCCAATCACACTCGTTCCCGGCACGGTAATCGTCTCCACATGCATCCACGCGTCTACGCGCCACGCCATTCGCCACAGGAGGCACCCCATCCCGGCCGGTCAGTCTATTCGCGCAGACTGCCACCGGTCAACCAGTAGCAGTCAGCAGAGCGGGGTGAGGCGGACACCGGGGGGAGCGCCCCGGCCGGGGTGCTAGAGATCGCCGGTGTCATCCGGCGGCCAGGCGTCCCGCGCAAACTGCCGGCAGTACTCGTACAGCGCCATCGCAGTTGCCGTGGCCACATTGTAGCTGTAGGGCAGTCCGAAGACCGGGATTTCGACCACGTCGTCCAGCAGCGCCAGGGTATCTGCATCGAGCCCCTGCCGCTCGTGCCCGATCACCAGTACCGTGCGGGGACGGAACGAGAAGTGGTAGAGGCATTTCGAGTTGGTGGTCTGTTCCAGCCCGACCAGGTGAAAGCCCTCGTCGCGCAGCCGTCTGAGCACGGGGGGGAGCGTGCGATGAGCCTCGATCACCACGCGCTCGGCACCGTCGCGCGCGATCTTGCGGTCCAGCTTCGGGCGGCCACAGGCGATCATCCGCCGGACACCGCAGCAGCTGGCCACGCGGACGATCCGCGACAGGTTCACGTTGCTGCGCAGTACCGGACAGGCCAGCAGCAGCTCGCACGTAGCGGGCAAGGCACAAGGCGGCTTGTGCCGCTCGTGGACGAACTCACCCATGTCTGCCACGCCGCCTCCCGGCCGACCCGCTCACTCGCTCACGTCTTTGTCGCGTTGGAAGATCAAGACGCACTGCCCGAACCGCAACTGCGGCTCGCGCCCCGGCTGCCGCGAAAACACGATCCCCATCAGTTCGCTCAGCCGCTCCGGCAGCACGCGGTAGAAATTGTGTTTGCCGTCGCGCCGGCAGTCGATCAGACCGTCGCCGCGCAGCAGTGCCAGGTGATGACTCACCGCCGGCTGGCTCAGCTGCAGCAGATCACACAGCGCGCGCACATTCAATTCGCGGCGTTCCAGCAGATAGATCAGGATCTTCAAACGGGTTTCGTCGGCCAACAGCTTGAACCACCGCACGAGCTCCTTCGTGATCTGCCCGGACACGGACGTGTCGGCATCCGGCGTGGGTGTAGGTTCTGTTGACACTGGCTGACCGTCGAGTTTCTGTTTCTTGATTATGTTTTCGTTCTTGTTCTTGTTCTTGGACGATGGATGTGGAAATAGCGTTGTGGCCATTGATCCGCCTTGACCCGGCCTGATACCGGCCTCGACTGTGCCTTGAAAAATCTCCCCAGAAACAGCCGCAGAAACTCCGCGCCGCGCGCTCACGCACCTCGGCGGGTGGCACTGTGGAGACGTTTTCAACACAAGACGACTGGAACCAGTAATACAAAGATAAGCAATTGTCAGTATTCTAAACTCGGGAACTGCCGATTGAAAACCGGGCAGGCGCGAATTTGGGAAACATTTACCGACCCGGATGGGTGGGGAACAGCTGACTCAACTACTTGAAGCGGGGCTGTTGGTCGAACACGACAAAGAACCGCGTGGAACTGCGCAATCCCCCGCAGCAGCGGGCCGTCAGCGAAGGGAAATATCCGACAATCTGACGGATCCCCGCGTCCCGCGGCCGTAGAACTCGTGGAACTCCGCCACCAGATTCGCCTGGCGGCACCACGGCAGGTACAGACTGCGCCAGCCGCGCGTCCAACCGGCTGCGCCCGCGCCGCACAGAAACACCCCGCGCGACATGCAGTGCACCTGGTCAATCTGCCGCCAGGAAACGTGCCGCCGCCAGCGCCAGATGCCGAGCGTCACGCCGGTGGGTCCCAGTTCACAGGCCAGCGGAATCCACAGTTTCCACAGCGCCAGCCCCAGCGCGGCGGCCGCCAGCGCTCCCATCGCCCAGCTGGCCGCCCCCAGCCCCGCCAGGCCTCCCACTGCCACGCAGCAGGCGGCCACGGCCAGCGTGCGCCAGGGATCGTCGCGCAGCGGCCAGTTCACGACGCGGATCTCGCGCCACGGCGGTGACGTGCGGATGCTCGTGTTGTCGGCCACATTGCTGCTCATGACGGCCGTCTCGGTGTGCCATGTGTCCCGGGGGGGGACGCTCCCCGGACTCACTGCTATTATATGTCGGCTCACGGACTATTGCATCGCCCGGGGATACGCATGACGACAGACTCTCACGTAATCGTGCTCGGCACGCACAATCGCAAGAAGGGGCGGGAGCTGTCAGAACTTGTCGCCACCTGGGGGCTGACGGTCAAGACGCTGGCCGACTTCCCCGCTCCACTCTGCGTGGTCGAGGATGGGGCGACTTTCGCGGAGAACGCGCGGCGAAAGGCCTGCCAGCAGGCACGGCACCTCGGCACCTGGGTGCTGGGCGAGGACAGCGGCCTGGCGGTCGCGGCGCTGGGTGGCCGCCCCGGGGTCTGTTCCGCCCGCTACGCGGGCCCGCAGGCTACCGACGCCGCGAATACCCAGCATCTGCTCGAGGAACTGCAAGGTGTGCCCGCCGCGCAGCGGTGGGCACACTACGTCTGCCATATCACGTTGGCCGACGCCGGCGGCGTGGTGCGGGCGGAAAGCGAAGCCTGCTGCCACGGACGCATCACCACAGCGCCCCGCGGGACGGCCGGCTTCGGTTACGATCCCGTGTTCGAAATCGCGGAATACCACCGCACGTTCGCCGAACTGGGGGACGCCGTGAAGGCCGTGTTGAGTCACCGGGGGCGCGCCGTGCGCCGCCTCCTGGCGGCGCTGCGCCCCTTGATTCCCCAGCTTCCGTCGTCCTAGTGGTCCAGAGCGTACGTGGACGCCAGCCCAGGTCGCGGCACCTTCACCGGCATCGGCTGGATTTCGAACTGGATGCCGTCGAGCGTGCGCGGCTTGAACCCCTGCCCGTGCTGGGGCAGCGCACTGGTCTCCGCACCGTAGTCGCGCATGATCTTGTAGACTTCCGGGCGCAGATCCAGCCGGCCGTCAGACAGTTTGTTCCCCACCGAATCGAAGCTCCCGATCGTCACAATGCTCTCGAACCGGTCGTGAAACTCGTACGCCTCCACCCCTCGCTTGCGGAGCGCTTCGGTCAGGCGGTGGGCCTTGTCAGCAGCTTCCTCCAGCTTGCGGGAGCGACCGTACTTCAACAGATCGAGGCTGGGCCCGAATCCCTTCACGTTCTGTCTCTGCTCTTCGCCCGCGAAGTAGGACTCGCCCTGAAACGATGCTACCCGCACCGTGTATTGACCCGGATTATCCAGCAGGCTGTGCTTCACCTCCCGGTTCATCTCCAGCACAAACGGGTCAATGCCGGTGCTCACAAAATACTCTTTCGGCAGCAGCGGGTTGCGGACCACAAAGGCGCGCCGCATCGGGCCCAGCTCCCGGACCTCCGGATCCGAATGCACCAGCCGCTGCAGCTCGCGCAGCCCGATGAACCGCTGCGTCGTGTGCCGCTTGACCGACTCGCTCGAGATATCCAAACAGGCTGGCCGGGCCGTCTTCAAACGGTCCAGGTCTTCCTGCAGGCCCGGCGTGTCGTTGGTCATGTAGTTCCCCACCACGACGGCAATCTCGTCGAACT
>Ga0123333_10001564_pt1 | contig 24198 bp, 20 predicted proteins | sample BioC12SIPDNA_3_FD_89957 | JGI IMG/M metagenome (GOLD analysis project Ga0123333, IMG submission 89957) | Anaerobic biogas reactor microbial communites from Washington, USA - Biogas_R2_B C12 SIP DNA | ecosystem: Engineered > Bioreactor > Anaerobic > Unclassified | place: Washington, USA... | reverse complement strand
GCCATCGCGGCGGCCGAGCCCGACGAGCGGACCGGGCTGCGCCGCCTGTACGTCGTGCTGACCCGCGCGGTCTCCGGCCTGACGGTGGTGCACGACCGGCCGCTGCCACCCGAGCTGGTCACGGTCCCGGCCTGACCCTGGAGCGGGTCGCCGCGCCCCGTGGCACGGGCGAGGGGCCCGCCGCTGCCGCGACGGGCCCCTCGGTGCGGGGTTGTGGGACCTACAACCCTGCTGCGACCGGCTCGGTGGGTGGGGAGATGATCACCTCGTCCGTGCCCTGGTCGTCTGTGTAGCTGACCTGCACGCGGATCGGCTTGCCGAGATCGGCAGCCTGCACCGTGTAGCCCAGCAGGAAGGTCTCGGGCGTGACCCGGACTGCGACGGTGAGCCAGGAGTCGTCCGCCTCCTGCGTCTGCCACTCGTAGGTCATGCCGCCTTCCACGGACTCCTCGAGCCCGTCGTCGTCGTAGAAGCCGCTGGGCACCAGCGCCGACCCGACCACCGGGTTGAGGTTGTTGATCGTCAGACCGTATGGGACGTCGTTGACGTTCACGACCGCCAGGTTGTCCGGCCCGCCGACCACCTCAGAGGCGATCTGCCGCAGGACACCGTCGTCGTCGTGGAAGGTGACCACGACCCGGAGGATCGCTCCGGCCTCGCCGTCGCCCGGGACGAACGTGTCCACCTGGCCGTTCGGCTCGTCCGGGAGGGAGTCACCCGATGACGCCGGGTCCCACGCCTCGCCGGTCTCACCGGCCTGCCAGTTGAACCGGATGGACGTCGGGTTCGTCACCGTGACCACGTCGTTCTCGTCGAGGAAGTGCACCTCGGCGATGATCGGCTGGTTCTCCGTCGGCGGGTTGATCTGACCGCCGAAGGTGACGTAGCCGAGCGACGGGCAGGCCTGCAGGTTCTCCGTGTCCGGGCTGAGCACGAAGCAGCCTCCGTCGCCGAACTGGACCTCCTCGATGTTGCGCAGGATGTCCTGGCCCTCGCTCTCCTCGAACTCCGGACCGCCCACGTGCACCACTTCGTAGTAGTTGTCGTGGAGGTAGGAGATCTCGTAGTTGGGCTCACCGAGGTCGTTCAGGAACGGGTCCTGGTAGACGGCGGTGTCGGTGTCGTCGCCGGCATCGGGAGCCACCACGATCTCGCGGTGGAACGTGATGTCACCGGGGTTGATGCTCCCGTTGAACACACGGCTCTTCAGCTGGGCCGCGCTGTCGAAGCGCTCAGTGCCGTACCCGAGCTGGACCCGGAGTGCGGCATCACCGTCGATGAAGTCGTCGCCGAAGCGGCCCTCCATGACGTCGTTGCCACTGCCACCCAGGAGCAGGGTGCTCACACCGTCGTTGTCCTGCAGCAACGGGTTGTCGATGTGGAACCGCAGGGCGTAGTCCATCTCGGCGGCCGGCGGCCGGAGCAGTTCGGTCAGCCCGGTGATGCGGGCCAGACCCTCGTCGTCCAGCTTGTTGACCGCGTCGTCGGCCAGGTCATCGGGAGAGACTCCCAGACCTCGGATGACGTCGTTGTGGTCACCACCGGACAGCGCTTCCACCTGCAGGAACCGGTCGCGCACCGCGGTGACGTCCGGTGGCTGCAGGAGGTTGAAGTTCAGGTCCGCGTCGACCCCGGTGTTGGCACCGTAGTAGGTGACGTAGTCGAACCCGAACATGCCGTGGTAACGGTCCGTGCCGCCGACGCCGCCGACCATGATGTCGTCGCCGCCCTCGGCGTCCATGTCGTCCGACCCGGGGCCGCCGATGAGGATGTCGTCGCCGCCGTCCACATCGTCCTGGAACTGCTGGCCGTTGTCGGCCATCAGCAGGTCGGCGTGCGCGCCGCCCTCCAGCCAGTCGTCTTCCTCGTTGCCGAACGGGTTGTCCCGGCCGGTCCCACCGAGGAAGATATCTCTCCCGGTGCCGAGGAAGCCGCTGGCGCCGGCGGCGTTGTCGCCCGACTTGGTCACGAAGTCGTTGCCCGGCCCGCCGAGGAGCAGGTCGACACCGGTGCCGCCGTCGATGGCGTCGTGGCCCTGGTTGCCCTTGATGTTGTCATCACCGAAGGTGTCCGTGATGATGTCATCGCCATGGCCGCCCACGATCGTGTCGTTGCCCGAGCCACCCTCGATCCGGTCGTTGCCACCGTAGCCCCAGATCGAGTCGTCGCCCTGACCGCCCTGGATGAGGTCATTCGCGTCGCGGAAGCCGTGGATCTCGATGTGCTCGTCACCGTCCCACCGCCACAGACCGCTGGCGAGATGGATGAGTCCCGCGGGCCAGGGGTCCGGGAGGTTCTCCAGGTCGAGGTACGGGTCATGCGACAGGAAGATGTCCGCGGGCAGCAGGGAGGCGTCCGTGTTGCGCTGGATCAGCGACGAGAACGAGTTCGCCTCGAGTGCCGCGAACAGCTGGTTGCCCTGGTTGCGGAACAGGTAGTAGAACCGGTCACCGAACTGCAGGTCCTCCAGTTGCTGCTCGAACACGTAGTTGAACGTGCTGCCGAGCATGCCGCCGAAGGGATCCAGCGCCTCGGCCAGACCACCGGTCCAGAAGTCGACCTCCTCCAGGCCGGTCGTGGTGATGCCGGCCTGGCTGGCCCAGTCACTTCCGGGTGCGCTCGTCATGAACGCCTCCCGGTCGGCGGGAGCCACCGGGTCGGGGAACAACGCCTCGACGAGGGTCTCCTGTGCGGGCGTGATCACCGCGAGGCCACCCAGGATGACCACCCGGCTCGGCTGGAGCCGCACCAGCTCGGCCGCGGTTGAGGCCGGCAACGCGTCGGAACGCGGCATCAGCAGGAGCGGAGCGCCCTGCAACCCGGCCACCGGCGCTGCTGCCAGGGCGTCCGGGAAGTCGTGCCCCGTCGCCAGGTAGGCCGGGCCGCCGACCGTCGCGAACGACTGGCTGATGTTGACTGCCGTCTCGTAGCGGTTCGCGCCGGACAACCGGACGATCTCGCCACCGGGAGCCAGGTAGCCGGACAAGGCCGCCTCCACCGCCGGCGGGATGATCGTGTTGCCTCCGAGGAGCACGATCTTGCTCGGTGCGAGCCGGGCCAACTCGGCCCCGGTCGCGGCGGGCACACCATCGGTGTTCACCAGGAGCATCGGCGCGTCTTCAGCGGCTGCGGCCGCACCACCAGCGAGGGCGTCGGTGAAGGACACCCCGTTGGCGATGTAGACCGAGGCAGCGGTCGGGAAGGCCTGCTGGCTGACGGCTGCGGCCGTGGCGTAGCGGTTGGCTCCGGAGACCCGGGTGACGGTGTTCGTCGTCGTGTAGGTCTGCAACGAGTTCTGCACCTGGGAGGAGACCACCGAGGTGCCACCGAGCACCACGATCCGCTCCGGCTTGAGCCGGAACAGCTCCAGGGCTGTGGCCGCCGGGATCGAGTTCTGCCCGACGAACAGCAGCGGAGCGCCCTCGGCAGCAGCCGCAGGACCGGAGGCCAGCGAGTCGATCGGGCTGGTGGAGTTGGAGACGTAGACGACCGGGGCCGTCTGGAAGAACGAGCGGCTGATCTGCGCCGCCGTCTCGTACCGGTTGGCGCCGCTGATCCGGTCCACGATGTCGGTGGAGACGACACCGTTGACGAGGACCTCAGCCGCCTGCCGCCGCCCAACCACCGTGGTCTGCGCCTCGATGGTCGGGTGCGTGCCGTAGGCCGCGACGAAGTTGACCAGCGAGCTGGTGCTGTCACCGCGCCCGAAGTTGTTGCCGTTGCGCAGCGCGAGACCGAAGTCCTCCCAGGAGCTGTACGGCTCCAGGTTGGGGTTGCCGCTCTCGCCGTAGAACTGGCGACGTGCCTGCTGCAGCGACGGCATGCCGGTGTCGCGGCCACGGATGATGTTGATCGTGGCCAGGTCCAGGGGCAGGCCCAGGAGGCTGTTGCGCAGCGTGCTGGTCACGAGCTCATCGATCTGGTTCGCCGGCTGGTTGGTGGTGCCGTTGATGATGGCTCCGGCCGCCTGCTCGGTGGTCATCAGGTTGACCTCCGGGTTGGGGCACTCGTTGTTGATGTCGGGCTGGACCCGGCAGTGGAAGGCCACCGGGTTGAGGAAGCCGTCGAGCAGCGCCACCGATCCGGCGTCGAAGCCGTTGCGGTGGATGTCCTCGGTCAGCATCGAGTGGCCGAACCGGTACACCACGTGCGCGAACTCAGCCTTGATGGAGGCGTCGATCGTGCTGTCGTAGGCGTTCTCGTTGAACACAACCGCGTCGATCTGCGGCTGCACCGTGCGAGCGAACTCCTCGAAGACGAGGTGCTGGTACTGCATCTCGGTGCCGAACCTGGCGGCCTGGAAGAGCCGCTCCTCGTAGCTCCAGTCGTCCAGCTCGCCGCTGCTCTCGTAGGCCTCCTTGAGGGCCGGGTTGGCGTCGAGGGTCTCCATGATGTCGCCCAGCAGCCGGTTGTGCTCGGCGTGGAAGACGTGGTGCACGGCGGTCAGGCCGATGTTCTCGTTGCCTCGACCGTCACCGGTGATGTAGTGCTCCTCCAGCAGGACGTTGTCATAGCCGGCCAGGCCGGGGACGGCGTCGTGCGCGATGTCGTCCAGGAAGGCCTGCTCGACCCGGACCGCGTCCTCGGTGGGGATGGGGTCGCTGGGGTTGCCCTCGACGACACCGGTGGCCGTCATCATCTGCGGGTACCCGTTCGGGCCGGGGACGAAGTTGCCGTAGTAGTCCACGACGATCTGCGGGACCGCGAGCACGTCCTCGTCAACCAGCTCGATGCCCAGCTGGGCGCTGGCCTGGTCCTTGATGTCCTTCCAGGTGGGCAGGCCGTCGCGGGTGCCGTCGCCGTCTTGGTCGGCACCGTTGAGCAGTTTGCCGGTGGCGTGCAGGTTGCCGCTCTCGCCGCCGGCGTACTCACGGAGGAAGACCTGGTGCGCGGGGTGCGAGGTGTAGGTCTGGTTCTGGTCCACCCAGGGGGTGGTCCGGTTGGTGTGCTCCCGCGTGCCGTCCTCGTTGGTGGCCCGGGTCAGCGCCATGAAACGCGCCTCGGGCGGGGTCGTGAGGAAGAGGGGGTCGTCCGGGGCCAGGGGCACGATGATCGTGCCGTTGCCGCCCTTGTTGACCTGGTCCAGGCCGTGGTCGAAGAACTGGCCGAAGAAGACGAACCACATGTTCACCGGCGCGGACAGACCCTCGTCCGCGGTGGTGTTCGGCAGGTAGAGCTCACCGTTCTCGATGACGGCGTCGGGGTTGTCCGCGGCGGCGTCCAGGACCGTGGGGTTGTTGATCGAGTTGTCCACGATGAGGTTGCTGATCACCCGGGCCTCGGCGTCGTAGACGAAACCAGAGGTCTGCTCGTAGCAGGTGTTGGCCGGGTCATCGCAGGCAGCGGTGCTGCCGGGAGGGCTCGGCGGCATCGGCCCCGTCGTCGGGTTCACGTCGGCCTCGCGCCAGTTGATCGGCACCAGGCGGGGCATGATCTCGTTCGACTTGCCGATCGTCGTGTCGAACTCCAGGTTGTTGAAGGAGCCGTCCACGGTCCGCAGGCCGTGCGGGAGCATGGGGTCCCGCACGCACTTGCCGCTGGTGTCGTCATTCGTCGGGCACAGCAGCGAGTAGCCCTGGTCGTTGGTGACCAGCGCATAGGCGTGCGCCTCGGCGATCTCGATCTGCTTCAGGATGAACTCCAGATCGCTCGGAAGCAGTTCGAAGGCAGGGTCGTCTTCCGTCACGAGCGGCTCGAAGTCCGGACCGTCGGCGGTCGACACCTGGCCGACCACAGCGGGAGTGATCTCAGGCAGGGCCATGGACGCCGGGGTGGCCACCATGGCCCCCGCGACGACAACGCCCACGGCCGTCCTACGACGGCGCGTGGGCAGTGAGGTAAGGGTGTAGATCGCGATGAGGACTCCTGCGAGAACGAGGAGTCCGGCCATCGCCGGAGTGGGTGTCACGGTTTTTCTCCCCTCAAGGTGGACCCCCTGGCAAGTAGGGGCTGCACCAGAGTTTGGTCCACATGTGACCAAGAACACAAGAGTTTCTTAAAGATTTGTTCATGAAATCTTCATCTGACTTCATTGCAGAGTTCATAGAAGCCTGGGGTGGGGGCGATCTGGCACAGTGGGGACGTGCCCACCGCCCACCGCGACGACGCGCTCGCCCGGCTCTGCGAGTCCTGGCACGCCGATGCCAGGGTGCTGGCGCCTGACGCGCCCCACCCGCTCCGGACGGCCGAGGTGGATCATCTGCTCGCCGGCTGGTCCGAACCGCACCGCCGCTACCACGACGTCCGCCACCTGGTCGAGGTGATCGGGGCCGTCGCCGAGCTGGAGGAGGCCGGGGAGACGGACGCGGTCGGAGCCCGGCTGGCTCGCGTGGCGGGCTGGTACCACGACCTGGCCTACGACCCGCGGGCCGCGCCCGGCAGCAACGAGCACCGCAGCGCCACCGTGGCCCGGGACCACCTGAACACCCTCGGGGTGGCGCGGGGCACCGTGGACGTCGTCGAGGCCCTGATCCTGATGACCGTCGATCACGACGCGGCCGGCGACCGACCCGCCCTGGCCAGCAGACGACATACGGCCGCCGTGTTCCACGACGCCGACCTGTGGATCCTCTCCGCACCCGAGAGTCGCTACCGCGAGTATGCCGTGCAGGTCCGGGCCGAGTACGCGCACGTCCCCGACGACCTGTTCGCCCGCGCGCGGGCCGGGATCCTGGGCGACTTCACGGGACGCGCCCAGCTGTACCGCACCGGTCACGCACGCACGCAGTGGGAGGGACGCGCTCGCGCCAACGTCGCGGCCGAGCTCAGGAGGCTCGGGGCCTAGCTCGCGCCGAGGAAGCGCTCGACGAGCGGCCACCAGGGCTGGTCCGCGATCCGCTCCGGCAGCCTCGGACGGTCGACCCACTCCGCTGCCAGCACGTCCTCGGCCGCCGGCACAACGGGGACCCGCCGCTCCACCCGCGCGCCGAAGACCGCGATGTGGTTGTCCCCGTCGGCCCAGGGCGCCACGGCGTGCCCCTCGGCAATGGTGATCCGCTCGTAGCCGACCGGCACCAGGACTGCGGGGTCGAGCCTCAGGCTGGTCTCCTCGACCAGTTCGCGCACCGCGGACGAGCGCGGCGTCTCACCCGGGTCGCGCTTGCCGCCCGGCGGCGCCCAGCCGGGACGACCGACGCTCTGCACGAGCACCATCGCGCCCTGCGGGTCGGCGACCAGCACCACAGCGGCCCCGGCGCTGGTGAGCGGCTCGTGGGCGGAGGCGACGACGTCGAGCACGTGCGGCACCCCGACCGCCGGGAGCCCGTCCACGAACCGGCCCAGCGGCCGCTCCCCCTTGCGCTTGCGGAAGCGCAGCCCGCTCGCCCGCAGCACCCGAGCCAGCTCCCGGTTCCCGACGGGGACGGCACCCGCGGCCACCATCTCGGCGTGCCGCTCGCCGGGCACGTCGTAGTGGTCTCCTTCGAAGGATCGCTCAGGGACCCCGGTCGACCGGGCGAACTCGTGCAGCTCCTCGAGCGAGCGGTCGCTGATCACGTGGGACCACAGGTGGCCGTGGGCCGGCCAGGTGGGCGGGTCGATGAGGATCGCCATCAGCCGACCCCGCGTGGTGCGTACATGATGACGGCGACGCCGGCCAGGCAGAGGAGTGCGCCGATGACGTCGAACCGGTCGGGCCGGAAACCGTCCACGGCCATCCCCCAGGCCAGGGATCCGGCGACGAACACCCCGCCGTAGGCCGCGAGGATGCGCCCGAAGTGGGCGTCCGGCTGGAGGGTGGCCACCACGCCGTAGAGACCCAGGCCGACCACGCCCAGGCCGATCCACAGCCAGCCGCGGTGCTCGCGGACCCCCTGCCAGACCAACCAGGCGCCACCGATCTCCAGCAGCGCGGCCAGGCCGAAGAGGAGCAGTGATCGCGTGACGGTCATCGGGCCGAGCGTATCCCCTTGTGGACAACTTCTGCGGCGCCGGACCCGATCGGCATACCGTCTCGGGCACCGGTTCGACCGCAGTGGTCGGACCACCCGAGAAAGGGGAGGACCATGAGCACGACCTTTGCCGTCGACACGGCCCGAATCGCGGCGGCGTCCGGCGACATCCAGCGGATCGCCGCACAGATCGAGGGCGACGTCCGCGCCATGATGTCGCGGCTGAACGGCCTGCAGGACTGCTGGCGCGGTGCCGCGGCGGGCAACTTCGCCAACATCACCCAGCAGTGGAGCGCCACCCAGGAGCAGGTGCGCGCCTCGCTCCAGGAGATCTCCACGGCCCTCAAGACCGCCGGGGACGACTACGACCTCGTGGAGCAGGCCAACCGGCAGCGGTTCACGGCTGCGTGAACCCCCGGTGAGCCGACCCCACGGCTCCACGGGAGGGGGGACGTCGGCGGGGCGGCCCGGCATGGGCCGCCCCGCCGACGCGGTTCAGCGCGAGTCGGGCGTCTCGAGCTCGGCGTGCTGGCCCTCCGCCGCACCCAGCTCGGTCTCGGCCGCCGCCTGCTCCGCCTGCGCCTGCTCCGCCTCGGCGGCGGCCTGGGCGGCCTCGATCTTGGCGGTGCTGAGCCGGGGCAGGGCGACGAGGACCAGGAGCACACCGACCACCCCCGCCAGCAGGAAGGGTGTGCGCAGAGCCCACTCGCGGCCGAGGAAGGGCTCGACGACCGACACCAGAACGCCGCCGAACAAGGTGCCGAGCGAGATCGTGCCCCAGCCGAAGAACCGGTAGACCGAGTTCACCCGGCCGAGCAGGTGGTCGGGGATGATCCGCTGCCGCAGGGAGACGGTGATGACATTCCACATCACGATGAACACCCCGCCCACCAGGAGCGAGCACCACACCACCACGGCCCATGACGTGAGGCCGATGGCGATGTTGGTCAGCCCCATCCCCACGATGGCGACCAGCAGGCTGGTGCCGGCGCTCAGGCGTTGGGTGATCCGTTCCACGACCATCGACCCCAGGACCGCACCGACCGCGGCGCCGGTGATCACCACACCGAACTGCCAGCCCTCGTAGAGGCCGAGCACCTCCTGGACGAAGAGCACCATCACGATGAACGCGACCGCTGACAGCAGGTTCATCGCGCCGAGCATCAGGGCGAGGGTGCGCAGCAGGCGGTGCCGCCAGAGCCAACCGAAGCCCTCGCCCATCTCCTCGCGCCAGCGGATCTTGCCCGCGGAGCGCGTGCCCTTGGGCAGGAACGACCCGGTGAGGCCGAAGATCAGGGCCGCGCCCACCGCGAGCAGGCCGGCATTGAGGAAGAACGGCAGGGCCAGGCCCACCGCGATGATCACACCGCCGAGCGGCGGTCCGACGAAGTTGTTCATGGCCGTCTCGGCCCCCCACAACCGTCCGTTGGCGCGCTCCAGCTGGGACTTGTCCACGATCGAGGCCATCAGGGTCTGGGCCGAGTTGTCCCGGACCACCTCGGCGAACCCGAGCAGCAGGGCCGCCAGGGCGAGCATCGCGAGGAGGAAGCCGGACTGGTCGGGGGCGGGCGCACCGGCGACCAGCTCCTCCGGGGTCGGCAGCGACTGCTGGTGGAGCAGCACGATCACGGCGAAGCCGGCGATGATGACGACCCGCACAGCATCCATGGAGGCCACCAGCACCCGCCGGTCGAAGCGGTCGGTGATCACTCCGGCAGGCAGCGAGAACACCAGCCAGGGCACGCGGGAGGCCAGCCCGACCAGGGCGATGAGCGTCGGGTCACGGGTCAGTGCCGAGGCCAGCCACACCACGGCGACCGACATGAGCCCATCCCCCAGGTTGGTCATCGTCGACGCGGTGAACAGTCTCCAGTAGTTGGCCCCGAGCGGCGCCGGGCGCTGTCGCGGGCTCATGAGTCGGCACCGCCTCGGGTCGGCAGCTGCCGCAGCTCGCTGGGGAAGACCCCGTAGAGCACCGCGTAGGTGGTGTCACCGTCACGCGGCTCCTCGGCGAACTCGACCAGCAGCTCAGCCAGCCGCTCCCGGAACTCGCGCACGCGCTCCCCGGGCACCCGCACATCCCGCCGGTTGACGTCGAAGACGCCCTCGACGTCGGTCCCGGCCTCCCGGGCCGCGGCCTCGAGCCGCCCCACCTCGGCCGCCGCGCTCTCCAGGAGATGCTGCCCGTCACCGACCGCGGCGTCGATGCGCTCGTAGAAGAAGATCCGGGCGGTGCGCCCCCAGTACTTGGCCTCCAGCGCCCGGACCTTCTCGGTCCGCACGACGTGCACCAGGCCCGCATCCGCCAGCACCTGGACGTGGTGCCCGATGGTGCCCTTCGGTTTCCCCAGGGTGGTCGCCAGCTCGCTGATGGTGGCTGCCCGCTCGCTCAGCAGCGAGACGATCTTCTGCCGCGTCTCCTCAAAGAGCGCCCGGTACTGCGCCGGGTCGGCGAGCGCGAGGGCGTCGCGCAACTCGTAGTCCGGACGAGCCGGGGGTGACGCAGTCGTCAAATGGTCGGCAGAACCAGTTTGGTCGGTCATTCCAGTATGGTCGGTTATTCCCGACCATCTTGTCAAGGCCAGTCCGCCGCGGTCGGCCTGAGCACCCGGACCGCACGGCGCACCACCGGACGAGCCACGCCGCCTGGCGAACCCCGAGCACAGCACAGCGGGGCGGCCTCCGTGAGGAGACCGCCCCGCTGCTGGGTTGTCCGCGAGGAACGCGGGAACTCAGTTGGCGTGGATCAGAAGTCCATGCCGCCCATGCCGCCGTCGGCGCCGGCCGGCATCGCCGGAGCAGGCTCGGGCTTGTCGGCGATGACCGCCTCGGTGGTCAGGAAGAGCGCCGCGATGGAGCCGGCGTTCTGCAGGGCCGAGCGGGTCACCTTCACCGGGTCGGCGACGCCGAAGCCCAGCATGTCGCCGTACTCACCGGTCGCGGCGTTGAGGCCGTGGCCCGCGGGCAGGTTGCGCACCTTCTCCGCGACGACCCCACCCTCGAGGCCACCGTTGATGGCGATCTGCTTGAGCGGGGCCTCGATGGCCACCTTGACGATGTTGGCACCGGTGGCTTCGTCGCCCTCGAGCTCGAGCTTGTCGAACGCGGTGGCCGCCTGGATCAGGGCGACGCCGCCGCCGGCGACGATGCCCTCCTCGACCGCAGCCTTGGCGTTGCGGACGGCGTCCTCGATGCGGTGCTTGCGCTCCTTGAGCTCGACCTCGGTCGCGGCACCGGCCTTGATGACGGCCACGCCGCCGGCCAGCTTGGCCAGGCGCTCCTGCAGCTTCTCCCGGTCGTAGTCGCTGTCGGAGTTCTCGATCTCGGCGCGGATCTGGTTGACCCGGCCCGCGATCGCGTCGGCGTCGCCGGCGCCCTCGACGATGGTGGTCTCGTCCTTGGTCACGACGACCTTGCGGGCGTGGCCCAGCAGGTCGAGCTCGGCGGTCTCCAGCTTCAGGCCGACCTCCTCGGAGATGACCTGGCCACCGGTGAGGATGGCGATGTCGGCCAGCATGGCCTTGCGGCGGTCACCGAAGCCCGGCGCCTTGACGGCCACGGACTTGAAGTTGCCGCGGATCTTGTTGACCACCAGGGTCGCCAGGGCCTCGCCCTCGACGTCCTCGGCGATGATCGCCAGCGGCTTGCCGGACTGCATGACCTTCTCCAGGACGGGCAGCAGGTCCTTGATCGCGCTGATCTTGGAGTTGAGCACCAGGACGTAGGGGTCCTCCAGGACCGTCTCCATCCGCTCGGTGTCGGTGACGAAGTAGGGCGAGATGTAGCCCTTGTCGAAGCGCATGCCCTCGGTGAGCTCGAGCTCCAGGCCGAAGGTGTTGGACTCCTCGACGGTGATGACGCCCTCGTTGCCGACCTTGTCCATGGCCTCGGCGATCATCTCGCCGATCTCGGTGTCTGCCGCGGAGATCGACGCGGACTGCGCGATCTGCTCCTTGGTCTCGACGTCCTTGGCCATGCCGAGCAGCTCCTCGCTCACGGAGGCCACGGCCTTCTCGATGCCGCGCTTGAGCGCCATCGGGTTCGCGCCGGCCGCGACGTTGCGCAGGCCCTCACGGACCATGGCCTGGGCCAGCACGGTCGCCGTCGTCGTGCCGTCACCGGCGACGTCGTCGGTCTTCTTGGCGACCTCCTTGACCAGCTCGGCGCCGATCTTCTCGTAGGGGTCCTCGAGCTCGATCTCCTTGGCGATGCTCACACCATCGTTGGTGATGGTGGGCGCGCCCCACTTCTTCTCCAGGACGACGTTGCGGCCCTTGGGGCCGAGGGTGACCTTCACGGCGTCGGCAAGGGTGTTCATGCCCTTCTCGAGCCCGCGACGGGCCTCCTCATCGAAAGCAATGGTCTTGGCCATTCGGGTGGTTCCTCCCACACGTATACGCGGTGGAGACCGGCCTCACGCCCGCGACGGACGGACCGACCGCACCAGGCTCACGTCGCTCTGGCACGGCCAACCCTCGCTCGGTCGGTCAGTTGTCACTCTCATGGGTCGAGTGCTAAGTCCATGATTAGCACTCTGAGGGGTCGAGTGCAAATACTCGCCCCCTCCTGAGCACGAAACCGGGAGTCAGTATGCCGTGCGCTCGCCTTCCCGTCCGACCTCCGGTGAGTCGGCGCACGGGGCCAGGATCGGGGTCAGGCCTCGGTCTCGAGCACCCCGCGGAGGGCGTCGAGCACGGCGACGTCCTCGATGGTGGAGGGGACCTGTGCCTGGTCGCCGTCGGCGATCTGGCGCATCGTCTTGCGCAGGATCTTGCCGGAGCGCGTCTTGGGCAGGGCGTCGACGACGTCCACGCGGTGCAGCGCCGCGACGGCGCCGACCTCGGAGCGGACCCGCTGGACCAGCTCGGCGCGCAGCCCCTGCACCCCGGCGTCATCCAGCTCGACCCCGGCCTTGAGCACGACCAGCGCCCGTGGCACCTGTCCCTTGAGCGCGTCCCGGACCCCGATCACCGCGCACTCGGCGACCGAGGGGTGACCGGCCAGCGCCTCCTCGATCGACCCGGTCGACAACCGGTGCCCGGCGACGTTCAGCACGTCGTCGGTGCGGCCCATGATGAACAGGTAGCCGTCCTCGTCGACGTAGCCGCCGTCGCCGGTCAGGTAGTAGCCCGGGAAGGCCGACAGGTAGGAGTCGACGTAGCGCTGGTCGTCGCGCCACAGCGTGGGCAGCGTCCCGGGCGGCAACGGCTGCTTGATGCAGATCGCCCCCTCCACGCCCGGGCCGACGCGCTGGCCGGAGGGGTCGAGCACCTGCACGTCGTAGCCGACGGTGGCCGGGCCGGAGGACCCGGGCTTGATCGGCAGCTGCCCGATGCCGACCGGGTTGATCGTGATGGGCCAGCCGGTCTCGGTCTGCCACCAGTTGTCGATCACCGGGATCCCCAGGGCGTCGGTGGCCCACTGCCAGGTGTCGGGGTCGAGCCGCTCCCCGGCCAGGAACAGGGTCCGCAGGGTCGAGATATCGTAGTCGCTCAGCAGCGCCGCGTCCGGGTCCAGCTTCTTGATCGCCCGGATCGCGGTCGGCGCCGAGAAGGCCGCGACCACTCCGTGCTCGGCCACCAGCCGCCAGTAGGCGCCGGCGTCCGGCGTCCCCACAGGCTTGCCCTCGAACAGGATCGTCGTGGCCCCCGCCAGCAGCGGGCCGTAGACGATGTAGGAGTGGCCCACGACCCAGCCCACGTCGGAGCCGCACAGCCAGGTCTCCCCCGGCTGCACGCCATACAGATTGCTCATCGACCAATGCAGGGCCACCGCGTAGCCACCGCTGTCGCGCACGATCCCCTTGGGCTTCCCGGTGGTGCCCGAGGTGTAGAGCACGTACAACGGGTCGGTGGCGGCGACCGCCACGCACTCGGCGGGCTCGATGGCACCCGGCGTCATCAGCAGCGACCAGTCCAGGTCACGCTCGCCCAGCTCGGCCACCGCCTGCTCCCGCTGCACGATCACCGTGTGCGCCGGCTTGTGGCTGGAACGGCGGATCGCCTCGTCGAGCATCGGCTTGTACTCCACCACCCGGCTCGGCTCGATCCCGCACGAGGCGGAGACGACCACGGTCGGCTCCGCGTCCTCGATCCGGGCCGCCAGCTCGGCCGGGGCGAACCCGCCGAATACGACCGAGTGCACCGCGCCGATCCGGGCGCAGGCCAGCATCGCGATGACCGCCTCGGGGATCATCGGCAGGTAGATCACCACCCGGTCCCCCGGGCCGACCCCGAGGTGGCGCAGCACCCCGCCGAACCGGGCCACCTCGTCCAGCAACTGCGCGTAGGTATAGCGCCGCTGGGTGCCGGTCACCGGGCTGTCGTAGATCAGGGCCGTCTGGTCGGCGCGGCCCTGCACCACGTGGCGGTCCAGGGCGTTGAAGCAGACGTTGAGCGTGCCGTCGGGGAACCAGTCGTAGAACGGGGCCCGCGCGTCGTCCAGGACGACCTTCGGGCGGCGGATCCAGGTCAGGCCCTCGGCCGCGGCGCCCCAGAACCCCTCCGGGTCGGTCAGGCTGGCCGCGACCAGGTCGTGGTAGCCGGCGGGGTTGGCGAGGGCACGGTCCGTGCGGGAGTCGGAGCTCATGCCCCTATCGTGCTGCGTCGACCCCGGCGTGGCTACTGCGGGTCTCCAGGGCGCGCACCGCCGCGTCCCGCAGGGTCGCGTCCTGCAGCCCCAGCCCCTTGGTCTTGGCGACCAGCCCGTCCACGTCCGAGACCCCCGTCGCCAGAGCCGCCCGGAGCTCGGTGGCCAGCGCCGTGAGGACGCCCTGCTGGGTCCGCACGAAGGCCAGGTCGACGACCTCCCCGTGGCCGGGGACGCAGGCCGTGGCGCCGTTCACGTGCGGATGCTCCAGGAGGGTCTGCAGGGTCGGGCCCCACTCCAGCGGGAACGAGTCGTCCATCGCCGGGTCGGCCCCCTGCTCGATCAGGTCCCCGAAGAAGACGACGTCCACGTCGGGGGCGGCGACCACGAGGTCGTGGTCGGTGTGCGCCCGCCCGCCGAACAGCAGGTATGCCGTGCGGTCACCCAGGTCGACCGGCGTCACCTCGTCCTCCACCAGGTAGAACGGCAGGACCACCTCGGTGTCCAGGTAGGTCTGGGCGAGCTCGGGGCGCTCGGTGCGGTGCAGGTGCTCCACGACCTGGCTGCGCTGGTGCTCCGCGGTGCGCTGGAGGCTCTCGGCGGCCCCCACGTGGGCATAGATCTGGGAGTCACGGAAGGCGGCGTTGCCGAAGCAGTGGTCGTAGTGGGCGTGGGTGTTGACCACGACCTGCTCCAGCGGGGTGATCTCCCGGACTGCTGCCGCGAGGTCCTCCCCGCGGGCGGTCGTGCTGCGCGTGTCGATCACCAGCGCCCGCTCGGAGCCGACGACCAGGCCGATGTTGAGCTCCAGCTCGGTGTGCCGACGCACGAAGGTCCCCCGGGCGATCTCCCGGAACTCTGGCGCAGACATGGCCACCACCGTAGGCGACACGCGCGACGCAACCCAAGCGGTTGTGCGGCACGGCACATCGATAGGCCCCTGACGATAGACCCCTGACCCGGCCCCACCCCGCCGCGCACCTCAGGCCCTGTGACCTGGCCCGATGGCCGTGACAGCGCGATGACATCACAGGTGCCGCAAGTTTGACATCACTGTGGTGTTGACATGACATCATGATGGTGTCATAGTTGGCGTCATGGAACTTACTACCTACGTCGAGCGGCTCCGTGCCGAGGTGGCCGCGGCCACCGAGCTCGCGGGCCCGGAGATCAGCACCGCCGCACAGCGCGTGCTGTCGGCCGTCGACCCGGCGATCCGGCTGGTGCTGCTCGAGGCACTCACCGACGCTGCGGCCGAGATCACCACGGAGCTCCCGTCCGGAAGCGTCGAGACCCGGCTGCGAGGCCGCGCGGTCGAGTTCGTCCTGGACGGCGTCGGCGCTCCAGCCGGCCCCGAGGACGCGTACCCGCAGGACTCGGAGCGGGAGCCGGTCGACGAGAGCGGCGACCAGATCCGCATCACTCTTCGCCTCCCCGAGGGGCTCAAGCAGCGGGCGGAGGAGCTGGCGGCGGAGGTCGGCCAGTCCCTCAACAGCTGGCTGGTCGACGCCGTGCGCGACGCGACCTCCAGCGGACTGCGGATCAACCTGCGCAGCCACGGCGTCCGCTTCGACTACCCCACCCCGCCCGGTGCCCCCCGCCCGCCGAGCGGTCCCGGCCGCCGGATGACCGGCTGGTCCTGAGCACCTACTCCCCCGCCTGCGCACCCCAGGCACCTGAGCACACCAGACACCAGAGCACCCCAGACACGAGAGACCGAGGACACCCACCATGGACCGCACCTTCGAGACTCCCGCCCCGCCCGACCTGTCCATCGAGATCGGCAGCGGCCGGGTCGAGGTCCTGGCCGGCGAGACCAACGGCCGCACCCTGGTCACCGTGACCGGGAAGGGCGCCGACGAGACGACCGTCGAGCAGCACGGCAACAGCATCGCCATCATCGGGCCCCGCTCCCGGCACGGCTTCAGTTTCACCTTCGGCAGCAACCAGCTGGCCGTGCGGGTCAGCACCCCCCGGGGCAGCGGCCTGGCCACCAAGCTGGGGTCGGCCGACCTGGTGGCCACCGGCGTGCTGGGCACCTGCGCGCTCCGCTCCGGCTCGGGTGACAACCAGGTCGAGGACGTCGGTGACCTGGAGGTCACCTGCGGCTCCGGCGACCTGCAGGTGGGTGCCGTCACCGGCAACGCCTCGGTGCGCAGCGGCTCGGGCGAGGTCCGGATCGGCACCGTGACCGGCAACGTCGAGACGGTCACCGGGAGCGGCGACATCGTGCTGGGCAGCGTGTCCGGGCAGGCCGGCGCCAAGAGCGGCTCCGGGGACGTGCGGATCGAGCAGTCCGACCACGGCGCCCGGGTCACCACGGCGAGCGGCGACATCGCGGTCGACCGGCTCGGCGGCGGCAGCCTGGAGGCCCGCACCGCCAGCGGCGACCTCACCGTCGCCGTCGCCCCCGGACTGCCGGCCTGGACCGACATCCACACGCTGACCGGGGACGTCACCTCCACCCTGCTCTCGCTGGGCCAGCCGGCCGAGGGGGAGCCCTATGTGGAGCTGAGGCTGCGCTCGGTCTCCGGGGACATCGTCGTCGGGCACCTGGCCCCGACCGAGCAGTCCCCGGAGCAGTCCCCCACGGGCGGACCGGGCGACCCGGGACGCACCACCACCCCACACCTCAAGTAACCCTGCATCAACCACGACGCCCCCGCATCAACCACCCACACCAACCGACCACCTGCATCACCACCCCGAGAGGAGAAGCGCCATGTGCTACCCGATGGAGATCGACGTGGCCCGCGACATGCACGCCGAGCGCAGCCGCACACTGGAGGTCGAGAACCGCCTCGCCCTCCGCACCGCGACCAGCCGCGGCCGCAAGGTCACCGACTACTGATCGCCGGTCAGCGCTCACGCACGGTTAGCGCTACGCACGGTCACCTGCCGCACACGCCACCACGGACAGCCCCGCACGGACAGCCGCCCGCACGGACACGGATCGGCCCGGGAGTCTTCGGACTCCCGGGCCGCTCTGCGTGTCTGGGGCGAGCCTGTGCCTCGGGCTCGCGGGGGCTCAGATCTGGACGCCCAACCGGCGGGCCGAGCGCGACTTCTGGCGGGCGGCGCGCATCCGGCGCAGCCGCTTGACCAGCATGGGGTCGTGCTCCAGGGCGTCCTCGGAGTCGATGAGCTGGTTGAGGAGCTGGTAGTAGCGCGTCGCGCTCATGTCGAACAGGTCCTTGATGGCCTGCTCCTTGGCGCCGGGGTACTTCCACCACTGGCGTTCGAAGTCGATGATCTGGCGGTCGCGCTCGGTCAGCCCGGCGGCCTCGTCCCCGCCGATCCTCGGTGCGGCTCCCATGTCGTCCTCTACGTTCCCTCGAGATCCCGCCGGGCAGCCCACCCGACGGCTTGGCGCCTACTGTACGACGCGAATGACACCCTTGTCATTCCGACGTGCCGCAGCCGCGCGATGCGGGGCCCCTGGCCTGACAGTCGGGTTGCCTGCCATGGCAGACAAAGTGACTGTCAACGATGCAAACAGAGTGACTGTCAACGATTCGGCCAGGTCGTCGGGCACACGGGCACCCTGGATCGCCTGAGCCTGCCGCATCGGGCGGCTCCCGGCATACTGTGGCGTCGTGAGCCACCTGCCCATCGCCACCCTCGTGGACCTGGTGCACCCCTCGTGGGCCCGCTCCCTGGCCCCGGCCACCGGGGTGGTCCGCGACCTCGGGCGGTACCTCCGGGAGGAGGTGGCGGCCGGTCGGGGCTACCTGCCCGCTGGCGAGCACGTCCTGCGCGCCTTCCAGCAGCCGCTCGACCAGGTGCGCGTGCTGATCGTCGGCCAGGACCCCTACCCGACGCCGGGTCACGCGGTCGGACTGTCGTTCTCGGTGGCCCCGGACGTGCGGCCGGTCCCCCGCAGCCTGCAGAACATCTACGCGGAGCTGTCCACCGACCTGGGCCTGCCGGCACCGACCACCGGCGACCTGTCCCCGTGGGCCGACCACGGGGTGCTCCTGCTCAACCGGGTGCTCACCGTCCGACCGGGGGCTCCCGCGAGCCACCGAGGCAAGGGGTGGGAGCAGGTCACCGACCTGGCCATCGCCGCCCTGGCCGCGCGGGGCGGACCGTTGGTCGCCATCCTCTGGGGGCGCGACGCCCGCTCCCTCGCCCCCGCCCTCGGCGACGTCCCCACCATCGAGAGCGCCCACCCCTCCCCGCTGTCGGCGCGCAGCGGGTTCTTCGGGTCCCGCCCGTTCAGCCGGGCCAACGAGCTGCTCGTGGCCCAGGGAGGCCAGCCCGTCGACTGGCGCCTACCCTGAGCCTCGCCCGGCGCAACCACCCGCTCCCGCAGCGCGACCACCGCACCACGGCCCGCAGCCCGCAGCCCGCAGCCCGCAACCCGCAGCCCGCAGCCCGCAGCCACCGCCCACCCGAGAGGATTCACAAGAGGTCCATGGCAGGAAACACCCGCACCGGCAGCATCCGTCCCGAACCGCGCGCCTGGAGCCGCTACGTGGCGCTGGGCGACTCCATGACCGAAGGCGTGGGAGATCCAGGGCCCGACGGGACCCTGGGCGGCTGGGCCGACCGGCTGGCCGCACTTCTGTCCGCGCACTCCCCCGACTTCACCTACGCCAACCTCGCCATCCGGGGCCGCCGCCTGGCCGACATCGCCGGACGGCAGGTGGAGGACGGCCTCGAGCTGGAGCCGGACCTGGTCAGCATCATCGGCGGCGGCAACGACATCCTGCGCCCGGGATCGGACCCCGACGCGCTCGCGGCCGAGCTCGAGCAGGCCGTCGCCCGCATCCGTGCCACCGGCGCGGACGTGCTGATGGCGACTCCGACCGACCCCTCCGGTGCTCCTGTGGTGGAGCGCACCCGCCCCAAGGTCGCCGTCTACCTGGCCCACCTGTGGTCGATCGCCGACCGCCAGGGCGCCTACCTGCTCAACCAGTGGGGCCTGACGTTCCTCAGCGACTGGCGCATGTGGGAGCCGGACCGGATCCACATGAGTCCCGAGGGGCACCGCCGCATCGCCCTCGCGGCCTACGAGACCCTGGGCCACACCGCCCAGGAGGCCGACTGGCGGATCCCCCTCCCACCCGCGCCGCGCCCGGGCCGGCTCGAGGCGCTGCGGGAGAACGCGGTCTGGGCCAAGGAGTATGCCGCCCCCTGGGTCGGCCGCCGCCTGCGCGGCACGTCATCGGGCGACAGCCTGCCGCCCAAGCGGCCCGACCTCGGTCCGGTCTGACCATCCCCAACGGCCCTCGACCCAGCACCGCCCCGCAGAGCCAGTCCGCTGCGATCCCGGGCTCTCGTGGGTCAACCCGGGGCCGCTGGGGCGACCCCATCCTCCCCACGAGCCGCACCACCCCTTCCCCCGACTCCGCCCGCTGTCTCGTGGGTCAACCCGGGTCCGCTGGGGCGCTCCCACCCTCCCCACGAGCCGCGCCACCCCTTCCCCCGACTCCGCCCGCTGTCTCGTGGGTCAACCGGGGGCCGCTGGGGCGCTCCCCTCCTCCCCACGAGCCGCGCCACCCTTCCTCCCGCGACGCGAGCTGACCCGTTCGACCTGCGCGGCGAGACGCTACCCCGGGTAGACGTGGGTGTCGGTGGCCTTGAAGGACAGCCACACCCGCGCGCCGACGACGAGGGCCAGGTCGGCGGCGGAGGCGACGGTCACATCGGCCAGCACCGACGGTCGACCCGGTGCCTCCACGAGGACGCGCATCGTGTGCGCGTGCTGGTCCATGCCGGCGATCCGCCCCTCCCACGCGTTGCGCGCCGACCCCTCGGGAGCGTGCCGGTGCAGCGTGACCGACGTCGGCGGGAAGGACACCAGCACCCGGCCGTCGGCCTCCTCGCTCACCGCGATCTCGCCGCCCCCGTCCACGTCGACCACCTCGGCCCGGGCCACCCCGCGGAGCAGGTTGAGGCCGACGAGCCGGGCGACGTAGTCCGTGCGGGGCGCCCGGGCGACCATGGCCGGGGCACCGTCCTGCACCACGCGCCCGTCCTCGATGACGACGATGCGGTCGGCGATGGCCATGGCGTCCAGCGGGTCGTGCGTGATCATCAGGGCGGCGCCGTCGAAGTCACGCAGGTGTCGCGCCAGCTCGGAGCGGACGTCCAGCCGGGTCGCGGCGTCCAGCGCGGCGAGGGGCTCGTCGAGCAGGAGGAGCCGGGGGTGGGCCACCAGCGCCCTGGCCAGCGCCACCCGCTGGGCCTGACCGCCGGACAGGCCGGCGGGGCGGGAGGACGCGTGCGCCCCCACCCCGACCCGGTCCAGCCACTCCCGCGCACGACTGGTCGCCTCGCGACGGGCAACCCCGCGGGCGCGCAGCCCGAAGGCGACGTTGTCCACCGCGCTCAGGTGCGGGAAGAGCAGGTAGTCCTGGAAAACCACCCCCACGTCCCGCCGTTCGGGCGCGACGAAGACACCCGCCTCCGGGTCATCGAGCACCTGGCCGCCGAGCGCGACCCTGCCCCGGCGCAGTCGGAGCAGTCCCGCCAGGGTGTGCAGCGTGGTGGTCTTGCCGGAGCCGTTGGGCCCGAGCAGCGCGACCACCTGGCCCGGGGCGATGTCGAGGTCCAGGTCGAGCCGGAAGTCGCCGCGGGCGAGGTGCAGGGAGGCGGCGAGGCCAGCCCCGCTCATGGGGCCCGGCCCGCTCATGAGTTCGCCCCGCTCACGAGCTCGCCCCCGTGATCCAGCGCCCCCGCAGGGCCACGAGGACCGCGACGGAGACGACCAGCAGCAGCAGGGAGAGCACGATCGCGGCCTCGGGGTCGGACTCCAGCGCGAGGTAGATCGACAGCGGCATGGTGCGGGTGACACCCGGGAAGTTGCCGGCGAAGGTGATCGTCGCGCCGAACTCACCGAGCGCCCGCGCGAAGCAGAGCACGGCACCCGCAGAGACGCCGGGGGCCACCATCGGCAGGGTCACCCGCCGGAAGGTGAGCCAGCGACCGGCCCCGAGGGTGGCCGCAGCATCCTCGTAGCGCCGGTCGGCACCGCGCAGCGCGCCCTCCACCGCAATGACCAGGAAGGGCATCGCGACGAAGGCCTCGGCGATCACCACGGCGGCGGTGGTGAACGGCAGGCTGACGCCGAACCAGTCGTAGAGATACTGCCCGACCAGACCCCGCCGTCCGAGCAGCAGCAGCAGGGCCACACCACCGACGACCGGTGGCAGCACCATCGGCAGGGTCACCAGGGCGCGGACCAGCCGGAGCCCCGGGAAGCTCGCGCGGGCCAGCACCCACGCCAGCGGGACCCCGAGGAGCAGGCAGATCGCGGTCGCCAGGAGCGCCGAGACCAGGGACAGGCGCAGCGCCTCGGCGACGGCGGGCTGCGCGAGGTGGGTGCCCAGCTCCCCCCAGGGCGTCCGCACCAGTAGGCCGGCGAGGGGCAGCAGCAGGAACGCCAGCCCGAGCACCGCGGGGAGGACAAGAACAGGCGGTATGCCGCTCGCTCGCCCGCGGAGCAGATCGTCACCTCCGCGCGTGGTCACGGTAAGTCGAACCCGGCCGACCCCAGCGCCGCGCGCCCGGCCTCGGAGCGGACGAAGTCGACGAAGGCGCGGCCGCCCACAGCGTTCGGCGCCTCGGCGAGCACGGCGATCGGGTAGTCGTTGACGGCCTCCTCCGCCTCCGGGAAGTCGATGCCCTCGACCGCGTCCCCGGCGACGAGCACGTCGGTGCGGTAGACCAGCGCCGCGTCGACCTCGTCGAGCTCGACCTTGGTCAGTGTCGCCCGCACGTCCTCCTCGTAGGTGTCCGGGGCCGGGGTGAGCCCGGCGGCCTCGAAGACCTGGACCGAGGCGACCCCGCAGGGCACCTCCTCGGCACAGAGGGCGATGGTGAGGTCCTCGTTCGTGAAGTCCTCCAGCCCGGTGACCCCGGCCGGGTTGCCCGCCGGCACCGCGATCTGCAGGCGGTTGCGCACGAAGACCACCGGGTCGCCCGCGGCCAGCTCCTCGTCCGTCACCAGGGCCATGGTGGCCGGTGACGCGGAGGCGAAGACGTCGGCCGGGGCGCCGCTGATGATCTGCTGGGCCAGCGCCGAGCTGCCCGCGAAGCTGAACGTCACGGTGGTCCCGGGGTGCTCCGCCTCGAACGCCTCGCCCAGCTCGGTGAAGGTGTCGGTCAGCGAGGCGGCCGCGAAGACGGTGATGTCACCGGTGACGTCCGCGGCGGCCTCGTCCCCCTCGGTGCCGCACGCGGTCAGGGTGCAGGCCAGGGCAACGGCCGTGGGGACGGCGAGGTGACGCGGGGTGTGGGTGCGTCGGAGCAACGGGCGGATCCTTCGGCGTGGGCGGTGGGGCGGTCAGTGCTTCGGGGGCAGCGCCACCACGACCTGCGTGGCCTTGATGGAGGCGACGGCCACGACGCCAGGCTCCAGACCGAGCTCGTCGGCGGCCTCCGCACTCATCAGCGACACCACGCGGTAGGGCCCGCACTGCAGGTCGACCTGGGCCATCACGGTGTCCTTGACGACCCGGGTGACGATGCCGCGCAGCTGGTTGCGGGCGGAGGTGCGCAGTTCACCGTCATCCTCCCCTGCAAGCTCCTGGGCCAGCGCGGCCAGGTCACGGCCCTCGATCGTCATCCGTCCGGTGTCCGACCGGTCCGCCGACAGCCGGCCCTGGTCGACCCACCGGCGCACGGTGTCGTCGCTCACCCCGAGGAGCGACGCTGCTTCACTGACCCGTAGTTGCGGCATACAGAGCATCATATAGACGCACCTGCGGGGAACGGAAGCGGGAGTCGGCGCACGGGTAGTCTTCGCTCCATGCCTGTGACGCGCCTGCTGCCCACCGAGGAGTCGACCGAGCTCATCGCCCTGGTCCGCGAGATCGCCCGGGACGAGCTGCTGCCGCAGGTCGACGAGGCCGAGGCCGCCGCCCGCCTCCCGCGGGAGGTCTTCAGGCTGCTGGGCCGCGCGGGCCTGCTCTCCCTGCCGTATGCCGAGGAGCTGGGTGGCGCGGGCCAGCCCTACGAGGTCTACCTCCAGGTGGTCGAGGAGATCGCGCACGCCTGGATGTCGGTCGCTGTCGGCGTGTCGGTCCACTCCCTGACGGCCTTCCCGGTCGCGACCTTCGGGACCCCGGAGCAGCAGGAGGCCCTGCTGACCGGGATGCTCTCCGGTGAGCAGCTGGGTGCCTACTGCCTCTCGGAGCCGCACGCTGGCTCGGACGTCGCCTCGATCCGCACCCGGGCCACGAAGGTCGACGGGGGCTACGAGATCACCGGTGGCAAGGCGTGGATCAGCCACGCCGGGCACGCCGACTACTACACCTCCTTCGTGCGCACCTCCGACGACGGCGGGCGCGGGCTGAGCTGCTTCATCGTCCCCGCCGACGCCGAGGGACTGACCTTCGCCGAACCCGAGCGCAAGATGGGCCTGGACTCGGACACCGTCGGCGAGGTGCTCTTCGACAAGGTCTTCGTCCCCGACGACCGGCTCATCGGCGAGCCCGGGCAGGGCATGTCGATCGCTCTCGCGGCCCTGGAGGCGGGCCGGCTCGGCATCGCGGCCGCCGCCACCGGCCTGGCCCAACGGGCCCTGGACGAGGCGGTGGCCTACGCCAAGGAGCGCGAGCAGTTCGGCCGGCCGATCGCCGACAACCAAGGCCTGGCCTTCCTGCTGGCCGACATGGCGGCCGCCGTCGGCAGCGCCCGCGCCACCTACCTGCACGGGGCCCGGCTCAAGGACGCCGGGCTGCCGCACAGCCAGGAGGCCTCGGTCGCCAAG
>Ga0123333_10001562_pt1 | contig 24217 bp, 17 predicted proteins | sample BioC12SIPDNA_3_FD_89957 | JGI IMG/M metagenome (GOLD analysis project Ga0123333, IMG submission 89957) | Anaerobic biogas reactor microbial communites from Washington, USA - Biogas_R2_B C12 SIP DNA | ecosystem: Engineered > Bioreactor > Anaerobic > Unclassified | place: Washington, USA... | reverse complement strand
GCGGAGAGCCGCTGCGAATTCGCCCCAAGGACCAGGGCTTGGCCGCGGGTCGGCGTCTCCTGACCCATCAGAATACGGATCAGCGTGGTCTTGCCCGCCCCGTTTCGACCCAGCAGGCCGTAGATGCACCCCTGCGGGACCTTCAGGTCGATCCCGTCCAGAACGCACCGACCTTCATAAAACTTAACCAGCCCTTGAGCCTCAACCACGATCTTCGCCATCGCCGGCCCCTTTCTCTGGAAACTTGAACTTCGCCAACGCCTCGTCGATCCAGCCGAACAATTGCCGCCGATCGATCTGCATGTGAATGGCCTCGACCATCAGCCGGTCGATCTGTTCGCGGATGAGCTTTTCCCGCACCGCCTCGCTGAGCCGGCTGCTCCCCTGGGCGATGTAACTGCCTGAGCCTGGACGGGTTATGATAATCCCCTGGTGCTCCAGCTCGCGGTAGGCCTTGGCGATGGTGTTGGGGTTGATCACCAGCCGGCTTGACAGTTCCCGAACTGTGGGCAGCCGGTCCCCCTCCGCTACCCGACCCAACGCCACATCGCGTTTCACCTGGTCGGCGATCTGCAGATACACCGGACGGTCACAGCCATGATCGATCTGAATAAGCATCGCATTGCCTATTGTGCTAGTTTGCCTAGTACAACTATAATGCTTTTGCCAGACCTGTCAAGCAAAAAGCTCATCTGGACAAATTGACGTGGCCGACAAGTGGGACTAGTATCGTAGCGAAGAAACACGGGAGGCGCTGGTGAGTAGCGAATCGACGGTGAGCGACTACTGGATCAAATCGGCCAGAATGGACCTTCAGACGGCCCGGAACCTTCTGGCCTGTGGTGAGTTCAGTTGGTCACTCTTCATAGGACACCTTGTTCTGGAGAAGATGCTGAAGGCGTGCTACGCGGCGCGTATCTAACCCAAGGTTCCCTATCGTCATGGGCTTGTCCTGCTTGCCAAGGAGATCGGACTGGATTTGGCCGAGTCGGAGATTGAATTCCTGGACATCGTAACGTCCTTCAATATCGCGGTCCGCTATCCTGATGCCAAGTTCCAGTTCCACCGCCAGTGTACGGAGGCTTTTGCCCGTGAGTATCTTGAGAAAATCGCGGCGTTCGCCAGCCGCCTAGAGGAGCAGATCCGAGATGCTTGACCAGGTTCGCCTTATCGCCCGGAGATACGCAGAAGAACTGGAGCGTAACCGCGTTCGCGTTACCGCCCTCTACGTTTTCGGTTCGCAGGCCGGAGACTCCCCTCGGCTGGACAGCGACATTGACGTAGCGGTTGTCTCGGACAGCCTGTCGGGAGACTGGTTCGAGGACATGAGACTGCTGCACCGGCTGCGTCGGGACATCGATCTGCGGATCGAGCCGGTCCCCTTCCGTCCCGAGGACTTTGGCCCTTCCCAGCCGCTGTATCACCAGATCGTCGAAGACGGCGTCCAGGTGATCTGAGGGGCCTTCCAGCGGTGGTGGTGCAGGCATGCGGCTACGTTTGCTGAGATCTGTTTGGGAGGTGGAGTCATGGCGGTTGGTCTGGGGGCGATTCCGGATTTGCCCACTCGGCTTCGCTGTGTTGTCCGAGCCAGAGTTCTTCCACTCCGCCTTCGTAGACCCGTTGGCCGTTTGGGTCGCCGTAGCGTCGGGCGGCTTCCTTGATCGACAGGGTGTGAACCGTTCGGTAGCCCAGCGGCTGGTTGTGTTCGTAGTTCGCGACGATGGTCTCCAGCGGGTCGGCTTGGAGATTGCCCAGCCGCCACCACGGTTCGGTCGTGGCCCAGTTGGTAAAGACGTCCCAGTTGCCGGCGATGATGAACCACAGGTGCTCCGGCTTATGGCATCCCCAGGGAAAGCGCTCCTCGCCGTCGAGGATTTGGGCCGCCAGTTCGCCTTCGGTGAACCAGAGCCGGTCCCGTTTGAAGTGCTGTCGCGTCGGCTCGACGATCTCAGCGGGCAGATCGGCGATCTGGTCGATCGTCGGCCGCAGGTGTTCGATGTGCCGCGCCTGGCCTGACGGACCCGGCGTGTGCATGAACAGCGTGAACTCACCGCCCAGCGCCGCTGCCCGCTCTGGCAGCTTCAACGTTTCGACCAGTTTCAGCAGGCCTGGCAGGTCGGGCAGGATCTTGCGGGTCAGAAAGAACTGCCAGCGAGGCTTGATTCCGGCGTCGAGCAGCCGCTGAGTGGCTATGATGCCGTCGCGGAACGCGCCGCGTCGGCGGCAGAACCAATCCGTCGTCTGTTCCAGGCCGAAGAACGTGATCTGGCAGGTGTCCGGGCCGACCGTCCTGGCCCAGCGTGCGTAAGTCTCATCCCGGGCCAGCCGCCAGACGCTGAGCAGTTCGAACCGCCACGGCTCGCCGTCGCTCAATTCGCACTCCAGATCGCGCAGCCGCTGGTAGTCGTCCGAGAAGTCCGGCTCGCGCCAGCTCGCCGAGGCTTTGACGCCTGTGAAGAACGGCTCCGTTTGCCCCTTCCGGACAAACGTACGAAACCGTTCGACCGCCCAGCGCAAATCCCGCTCGGTCATCCGGCGATTGTCTGCCCGGCCCAGCCAGCAGTGGCGGCACCGGTTCGGACAGCCGCACATGTCCAACGCCACCGTGATGTCTCTGGATGTGAATTTCGGCATGGCCAGCTCAACGCATTTCCGCGGTTTCCACGTCCCGCCGACCCTTGAGGATACCGGATCGGCCATGAACCGGTAAAAAAGAAAACCGGCCGACACGGTTTAACCGCATCGGCCGGTTCATTTCAACAACAGTTCGATGGCGCCGGTCGCCGAAAGGCTTCCGGGGCCGGTCCGAGGACCGGTCAAGAATGTGCTGACTAATACTGGATAATCCTTTAGAAAGGAGGTGATCCAGCCGCACGTTCCCGTACTGCTACCTTGTTACGACTTAGCCCCAGTCACCGAGCTCTCCGTCGGCCGCCGCCTCCTTGCGGTTAGCTAAGCGGACTTCGGGAGTTCCCGGCTTCCATGGCTTGACGGGCGGTGTGTACAAGGCTCAGGAACACATTCACCGCGTCGTAGCTGATACGCGATTACTAGCGATTCCAACTTCATGCAGTCGAATTGCAGACTGCAATCTGAACTGGGCCCGGATTTTTGCGATTTGCTCCACCTCGCGGTCTTGCGTCGCATTGTGCCGGGCATTGTAGCACGTGTGCATCCCTGGGCATAAAGGCCATGATGACTTGACGTCATCCCCGCCTTCCTCCGGCTTAACGCCGGCAGTCTCGTTAGAGTGCCCGCCATGACGCGCTGGCAACTAACGACAGGGGTTTCGCTCGTTACGGGACTTAACCCAACACCTCACGGCACGAGCTGACGACAGCCATGCAGCACCTGTGCACGTTTCACCCGAAGGCAGGCTAACCCTGTTTCCAAGGCGCCATCCGTGCATGTCAAACCCAGGTAAGGTTCTTCGCGTTGCTTCGAATTAAGCCACATGCTCCACCGCTTGTGTGAGCCCCCGTCAATTCCTTTGAGTTTTAGCCTTGCGGCCGTACTCCCCAGGCGGTGCACTTAACGGTTTTCCTTCGCCCCAGAGATCGTCAGAGATCCCTGAAGCTAGTGCACATCGTTTAGGGCGTGGACTACCGGGGTATCTAATCCCGTTCGCTCCCCACGCTTTCGTGCCTCAGCGTCAGGACACGTCCAGCCAGGCGCCTTCGCCACTGGCATTCCCCTGGATATCTACGCATTTCACCGCTCCACCCAGAGTTCCCCTGGCCCTTACGTGCCTCAAGCCCAACAGTACATCCTGCAATTCCCCGGTTGAGCCGGGGGATTTCACAGAATGCTTGAAAGGCCGCCTACACACCCTTTAAGCCCAGTGATTCCGAGCAACGCTTGCCACCTCTGTCTTACCGCGGCTGCTGGCACAGAGTTAGCCGTGGCTTCCTCTGGATTCCCTCATCGCCGGGGGCTATTTGACCCCTTTGATTGGTTTCTCCTGACAGTAGTTTACACCCCGAGGGGCTTCGTCCTACACGCGGCGTCGCTCCGTCACGCTTGCGCGCATTGCGGAATATTCGTTGCTGCAGCCCTCCGTGGAGGTCCGGGCAGTGTCTCAGTCCCGATGTGACTGGTCGTCCTCTCAGACCAGCTACGCGTCTTCGCCTTGGTAGGCCATTACCCTACCAACTAGCTGATACGACGCGGGCCGATCCCAGGCTGATAGCTTACGTGTAGAGGCCACCTTTGATCACCAGGCCATGCGACCCGGTGATGTCATCGAGTATTACCCAGCCTTTCGGCTGGCTATCCTCGCGCCCAGGGTACGTTACCCACGCGTTACTCACCCGTCCGCCGCTAACAGGACACTCGGTTACCCAAATGTACTGTCCGCACGACTTGCATGCTTTAGCCACGCCGCCAGCGTTCGCTCTGAGCCAGGATCAAACCCTTCAGGTTAAATTTGGATCCCGCCGCACCTTGCGGTCCGGAGGGACATTTTCGAAGGGAAGAGGCCCTCCGGTTTCCCGGAGAACCACTGCCGGTCCTGGCTTCGGTCCGGCATTCAACTCAACACTGGTAGCCGAATGATCGCCGAAGCGACCATCAGGGCTCACATTCTTACGGCATCGAACTGTTTAGTTGACAAAGAGCTTATTGCGTTTTCGGCGAAGTCCGCCGAAAAATTTTGCGACCGGCTCGTGAACGTTTGCCCGTACTCATCCGGGCTTGCTCCTGGCCCGTCGCATTTTCGCCTGCGTTGTACTTGTCTATCGCAGAACCACATTATTGCGGGGTCCATTGAGCTTGGCAAGTACTTTTTTAAGTTTTTTTGAGGTTTTTTATCTCCTCGTATTGGCCTGTCCCTTACGGGGCAAGCACTATAAGGATAACAATCAAAGGCCCAAAGTCAAGGCCCCCTCAAAAAAAACCCGCAAACCCGGCACCGCCATAACACCTGTATTGTCAAGGCCTTACACGACCGCCTTCGCGACATTGACTTCTGCCGGTTTGATCGGACGGCCAGGCTTGCCAGAATCTTCAGCCGCCACTAGAATACCGTAGCAGGCTCAAGGCGGCTTTCGTCGGCTGCCGAAACAGAAACAGACAACGCCGTTGCCAGCGTAGCTCAATTGGCAGAGCAGCGGTTTTGTAAACCGCAGGTTATGGGTTCGAGTCCCATCGCTGGCTTTCCGAACCGCTTCCGGAGAATGCGACTTTAAGTCCATTTTCAACAAGGGCTTACAGTCGCAGCGTAACGCGGATGGCGGCTGCCAAGGGAGGATCGATGGGCAAAAAGGCGTCGGGCACAGACACCAGGCTCTACCTCGGTGTGGACGTTGGGGGCACCAAGATTCAGGCGTCGCTGATTGAGGAGTGCGGGTCGATCATCGCGAGGCACAAGTGCCCCAGCCCGCGCAAAGGCGGGGCCAAGGCCATCGTCAAGACGATCGAAGAGGCGATTGGGCAGGTGCTGGCGGAGCAGGAGCGGGAGGCCAGGTCGCTGGCGGCGATGGGGATCGCCATTCCCGGCGTGGTGGACCCGCAGACGGGGCGGGTGGTGGTCACGCCGAACATGGAGCTTTCCGGGGCGCCGATCGTTTCCCAGCTTGAGAAGAAGTTCGCTGTGCCGGTGGCGTTGGGCAACGACTGCAATCTTGGCACACTGGGCGAGCACTGGCTAGGGGCTGGGCGCGACGCCGGGTCGGTGGTCGGCATCTTCGTCGGCACGGGGATCGGCGCGGGATTTGCCCGACAGGGGCAGATCTGGCAAGGGGCTCGCGAGGCGGCGATGGAGATCGGCCACATGATTATGGAGATCGGCGGTCCGGTCTGCGGCTGCGGCGGCCGCGGATGCCTCGAGGCGATCGCCAGCCGCTCGGCCATCGAGCGCGACATTCGCGCCGCGGTCAAGCGCGGCAAGAAGACGGCGTTGACGGACCTGCTGGACGGCAAGCTGGCCATCATCAAGAGCAGCGCGTTGCGTGAGGCCCTCAAGTCGAAGGACAAGCTGGTCACCGACGTGATGCGCCGGGCCTCGGAGATCCTGGGTTACGCGTGCATCAACATTCGCCACCTGCTGGACCCGGAGGTGATCGTGCTCGGCGGCGGCGTGATCGAGGCGTGCAGCCGGTTCATGCTGCCGATCGTGCAGAAGATCGTGGACGCCGATCAGCTTCCGGGCGCGCGGGACGGCGGCCACGTGCAGCTTTCGCGACTGGGCGACGACGCGGTGGTGCTCGGCGCGGTGGCGTTGGCGCGACAGCAGGTGGGCCGCAGCCCTTTTGACGGCGAGTGTGCGATGCCGGAATATCCCGAAGTGACGGCTGACGCCTTCGGCCGCATCGGCGTGGGCGAGGAGACGTACGAGGGCGACGTCTACATCCGCGTCAACGGCAAGGTCAAGAAACGCAAGAAGTCGCTGGCCAAGAAGGAATACGGCAGCTCGCACCGTCTCGGTCCGCAGGAACTGGAGAAGGTCTGCCGCGGCGGTCCGCAGGTGCTGTTCGTCGGGGCGGGGCATTCCGAGCAATTGGAGCTGACCGAAGAGGGGGCTGAGTTTCTCCGCCGCCGGGCGATCGAGGTTCGCCGATCGGCCACACCACAAGCCGCCCGCGAGTTCAACGCCAGCACGCAGCGCAGAGCCGGCCTTTTCCACGTCACGTGCTAAGCCGCTGATCCGTCAACGGGCGACGATCCTGGCGATGTCGTAGCGCGGCTGCGGAAACTCCATGCCGTAGGACTCGAGCTGCTCGATCAGGATCTCCGAGATCGCCAGGTTGCGGAACCACTTGTGGTCGGCTGGGATGATGAACCACGGAGCATGTCCGGCGTTGCAGCGGGAGATTGCCTCCTCATACGCGGCTGTATAGTCGTCCCAGTACTTGCGTTCCTCGAAGTCCTTCGGATCGACCTTCCAGTGCTTGTCCGGCTCCTCCAGCCGGGCCTTGAGCCGTTCGAGCTGCTCGCCCTTGCTGATGTGCAGGTAGAACTTGAGGATGTGGATCTGCCCAGCGGCGAGCATCGCCTCGAATGCGCTGATCTGATCGTACCGGGCCGACCAGACGCATTTGGGGACCAGGTCGTGCACCCGCACCACCAGCACGTCCTCGTAGTGCGAGCGGTTGAACACCCCGATCTCGCCCTTCCTGGGCACAGCCTTGTGGATTCGCCAGAGGAAGTCGTGGGCCAGTTCCTCCTCGCTCGGCGCCTTGAACGCAGTTACCCGGCAGCCCTGCGGATTGACCGGCCCGAGCACGTGGCGGATCGTTCCGTCCTTGCCGCCGGTGTCCAGCGCCTGCAGCACGATCAGCAGCGCCCGCTTGTTCTCGGCGTAGAGCAGGTACTGAAGTTCCTTGAGACGCTTGACGTTTTTCTTGAGCTTCGCCTTGGCTTTCTTCTTGTCATAATCCAGCGTCTCGCCCGGGTCATGCCGGTCCAGCTTGACCTTCGTATCCGGCTTGACCATGAAACGTTCGCTGAAGTTCATAGCGTTCCTCCTCCGGCACAGCAGTCCCCTACTCTTCCGGGCGGGTCAGCGGACGGAAGCGGACGGTGGACTGGGCGGCGGCGCGGGCGGCTTCGACCGCGTCATGGTAGAAGACTTCCTGGGCACGGACGGGCGGGCCTTCGGCGCGGACTTTTTCGTACGTGCCGTCGGAGCGCAGCCGCTGGGCTTTGACGTTGTCGGCAAAGAAGGTTTCGAGGAAGTAGATCAGCCGACGGCGCAGGTTGGGGTTCTTGACCGGAAAGAGGATCTCCAGCCGCCGGTCGAGGTTGCGGTCCATCCAGTCGGCGCTGCTGAGGTAGGTCTCCTCGTGGCCGCCGTTGCGGAAGTAGAAGATTCGGGCGTGCTCGAGGAAGCGATCGACGATGGAGCGGACCTCGATGTTTTCGGAGACGTTCGGCAGGCCCGGGCGCAGGCAGCAGATGCCGCGGACGTTGAGCTTGATGGACACGCCGGCCTGGCTGGCGCGACAGAGGGCCTGGCAGATGGCGACGTCCTGGAGCGAGTTGACCTTGGCCATGATGAGGCCCGGCCGGTCGGCGGTCGAGGCGCGGACCTCGCGTTCGATCAGGTCGAGGAATCGGCGGCGCATCACGGTCGGGGCAATGGAGATTTTGGACCACCCGACGGCTTCGGACACGCCGGTCAGCAGATTGAAGAACGCGGCCACGTCGGCTGCCATGTCCTGGTCGGCGGTCATCATGCCGATGTCGGAATACAGCTTGGCTGTCTTGTCGTTGTAGTTGCCGGTGGCCAGATGGACGTAGCGTCGGATGCGGCCGGTTTCGCGGCGGACGATCAGCAGGGCCTTGGCGTGCGTCTTGAAGCCGGCGATGCCGTAGATGACGTGGCAGCCGGCGTCCTCGAGCTGACGGGCCCAGACCACGTTGCGGGCCTCGTCGAAACGGGCCTTGAGTTCGACCAGCACGGTGACCTGCTTGCCGCTGCGGGCGGCCTGGCCCAGAGCACGGACGATCGGCGAGTCGCCGCTGGTGCGGTAGAGGGTCTGTTTGATCGCCAGGACGTCCGGATCGGCGGCGGCCTGTTCGACCAGTCGCACCACCGGTTCGAAGCTCTCGTAGGGATGGAACAGGAGCACGTCGTGATCCTGAATTGACGACCAGATGTCCTCAGCCCCGACCAGGTCGCGCGGCGGCTGAGGCGGCCACTGAGGGATCTTCAGCGACTCGAAGCCCTGGCGGTTGACGATCTCCATAAACGCCGCGGTGTCCAGCGGCCCGTCGATTTCGTAGACGTCCCTCGGTTCGATGGCGAGCCAGTTGACGAACCAGTCGCGCAGACGCGGGTTGGGACTCTGGGAAATCTCCAGCCGCACCGCGGCCCGGCGGCGGCGATCCAGCACCGCTGCTTCGACCGCGTGGAGCAGGTCGCCCGCCTCGTCGTCCTGAATGGCCACGTCGGCGTCGCGGGTGATGCGCAGCACGGCCCGGTCGTGGACCTTCGCGCCGGGAAAGAGCGAGGCGGCGTTGGCTGCGATCACGTCCTCGAGCCGGGCCAGGTGGACGCCCTCCTCGGCCGGCAGAGTGACGAAACGCGGAAACCCGCCCGGCACCGGCACCACCACGATCCTCTCGACGTTTTCATAGGCCACCACCAGCGCCACGTGCAGGGCCAGACCCGGCAGCAGCGGCGGCGGCTGAAGCTCCTCGATGGCCAGCGGCGTGAGCACGGGCAGTATCTCGGACGAGAAATAGGACCGCAGGAATCGCCGCTGATCGGCTGACCAGTCGGGGGCCTCGCGGACGTACAAGCCGTGGCCGGCGAGCTTGCCCAACACCTCGCGGATGCCCGCGGTCTGCTCGGCGACCATGCGGTGCGCTCGGGCCTTGATCTCTTCGAGCTGTTGAGAGGGAGTCATGCCGGCCGGACCGCGCCGCCGCACGGCGGCTGAGACCTGCTGCATCAGGCCCGCCACACGGATCATGAAGAACTCGTCGAGGTTTGATCCGACGATCGAGAGGAACTTGAGCCGTTCGAGCAGCGGAAGCGTCTCGCAGAGCCCTTCCTGCAGGACGCGGTGGTTGAACTCCAACCAGCTCAGTTCGCGGTTGATGAACAGTTCCGACGATTGCAGTTCTTTCCTGGCCATATGCGTCTCAACAAAAGCCGGCGCTCCCGCTCCGGCCGCTCTATTCGGTTGCAGGGCAAGCCGGTCGTGTCAGGTCGTCGTTGACGACTCCTCGGCCCGCACCCTCAAGCCGTAGATGTCCTCGAACAGGTCGCCCTTGTTGGCCAGCTCGCGACGCTCGATGGTCAAGTCGGCCGGAGCGGGCACCAGGATGACCATCTCGTCGCCCCGGCGCTCACACCGAAGATCGCGGATCTGTTGCGAGTGCGTGTGGTCGAGGGCGTCGGCCACGCGAAGCAGCGCGGCGAGCTTGCTGACCAGCATGCGGTTCTCTCGCGGCAGCATCATGTACTCCACGTGCGAGGGCTTGGGACAGCTTCGCCGATGGTACCGCCCGACGTGGGCCACGATGTTGACCTCCTCGCGGGTCAGGCCGAAGATTTCGGAGTTGGCGATCAGGTAGTAGCTGTGCTTGTGGTGGGCCCGGCTGCTGACGAACCCGCCGATCTCGTGGACCAGCCCGGCCACCCTCAGCAACAGCCGGTGGCGCGGGTTCAGGCCGTGCTCGGACTGGAGCTGGTCGAAGAGCCGAACCGCCAGGTCCGAGACGTTGCGCGAATGGTTGACGTCGACACGGTACTTCTCCGCCACCGCCATGGCCGAGAAGATCACGCCCTTGGAAATTGACTCATCCTCCTGCCCGGTCACCGTCAGCGCCAGGTCCAGAAGCAAGCCGTCCCGCATGGTCACCTGCGAGACGAGCATCTGCCGGGCCCGCGTCACCTGGAACAAGGCGTGGTAGACCAGCAGGGCCGCCTTGAGCGTCTCGGCGTCGGCGAAGGGCATGCCGTAGATCTTCGACAGTTCCTCGGGCGTGTGGCTTTCGCAGCGGCGGACCAGCTTGTCGAAGTTGCTCCGGGCGATGCTGCTGAGGGCCGGTGAGGCGGTCGGCTGGCCGATCTGGCCGGCGGCGAACCGCGCATCCCCCCCCACCGCCACATACGTCTGCGCGCGGTTCAGGGGCAGCGAGCTCTGGACAGCGGCGATGACGTTGGAAATCTGGTGGCGCAGGATTTCGGTGGCCCGGTCGGGCGGTTCGTCGGCCGTCATCAGCGATTCCTGGAGACGGATCGAGCCAAGCTGTACGCTCTGTGAGGTGGCGATCTCGCCGCGAACCAGGATGGTCAGCAGCGTGCTGCCGCCGCCCACGTCGACGATCAACACGTTGGCCCGTTCCTTGCCCAGGGCGTCGGCGATCTCGCGCCGCACGGCTGAGACGGTCAGGCGGCTCTCCTCCGGCGTGTCGATCACCTCGACGTCAAAGCCGGTGGCCATGAACACCCGGTCGATGAAGGCGTCGGAGTTGCTGGCCTCGCGGACCGCGCTGGTCGCCACCGCCCGCACCTGCTCGACCTTATAGAAGTCGATCACCTTGCGGTAGTCGCGGAGGATTCCCACCGCCGCCCGCATGGTCTGGCCTCCAAGCCGACCGCGGCGAAACGTGTCCTGCCCGAGCCTCGCCGCCTGGCGAAGCTGCTCGAGCATCTCCAGCTTGCCGTCGGGCAGCACCTGGGCCACCACCATGCGGATCGAGTTGGATCCGATGTCGATGGCCGCCACTGTCCTGGCCGACCCGCTCTCTCGGGCGGTCTCCACTGCACTCATAACTGACTACCCTAACAACACTTACGCGACTTGCGGCCCCCAACAAGGAATCCTAGGCCGCCTGCGGTCCATGTCGGTCGATCTCGATTATAAGCCTTCGCCCCAGCGCCATTTCAAGCACATTCGCTTTTTGCGCCGCCGCCGCGAGTTCGGCTTCGGCCGGCCCGGCGGTGCGGCAGTCAATGACGATCCGATCCGACTCGACGCGGCCGGTCAGGTCGCGAACCAGGCTCAGGTGGCTGCGGTCCAAGCCGTCGGCCACGCGAAGGATACCCGCCAGCACGTTCACCGTCCGCCGATCGTGCTCGTCGAGGTCGCGGTACTCGGGATGATCCTCGCGAGGTTCGGCCTTGCGGTGGTAGCGGGCGATCAGGGCGACGATCCGCCGATCGCGGCTGGCCAGCGGCAACCCGCGGGCGTCGAGGATCAGCCGCATCGCCGTCTTGTGATGTCCTTTCCGCCCTTCGAGCCAACCGATATCGTGCAGGCACGCTCCGCACTGCAGCCAGAACCGCTCGCGGTCGCGCAGACCATGCAGCGAAACCAGTTCATCGAAGAGCTGCAGGGCCAGACGCACGACCTGGTGGGTATGCTCCTGCTCGTAGTCGCACAGCCGGGCCAGGTGGAGCACAGCGTCCCACGCCGCCAGGTTATCACGTCCCTCAGCCGCCATCGGCGTTCTTGTCCTTCGTGACGGCAGAATCCTTTTGGGACTCAAGCACATCGGTCAGTCTCTGCCAGAACCCTTCCTCCTTGAGCCGCACCCAGAGCCGGCGCAACTCCTCGAACCGGCGCTGGCGGCTGCGGCGACGATCCTTGAGCAGATATTCAATCCCCGGCCGCAGCGGGTTGAACGGTTTGTCATCGTCGAAATACTCCCGCGTTCGCCGCTGCTCGTCCTCACGGAACGTCTCGAGCAGCGATATCCACACGTCGCAATCGTGGACTTCGCCCAGGAGCGTCTGGATCTCCTTGACCGTCCGGATCGGCTCCTTGAGGCCGCCGTGGTAGACCGGCTTGCAGATTTCCATCGTGTATCGCAGCCGTTTGGCCGCGATCCGCATCTGATGGTGCCGCTCGACGGCCAGCGGCTCGGCGAGGCAGCTTTCGATGGCCAGAAGCTTGCCCACCCGCCGAGCGATCTGGCGGCTGGCTTCTGTCCGAACGCTTGGCGCTTTCACCGTCGCCTTCCGCTTCCTGAGTTTGGAGCAGGCGTTTTCGGCCTCAACCGCCATACGTTCGACCAAGCCGTTGGCCGCCAACGCATCCACCGCTTCGATCACCGCCGGCTGAATCGACCGGCGCTGCTGATCGAGTCGCAGCAGCAACCGCTGCACGCCCGGCCGATAGGTTTTCTGGTGCAAGTCGTCCAGCCGTTCCCGCACAAACGCGATCTGAACATCCAGGTCGCGGGCCGGACCCAGACCCTGCATGAACTTCTGAAGCGTCTTGTCCCACTTGCCGGCCCCGTGGCCCGGAAAGTGCCGGCCGAATGTCTTGAGTCCCGCCCGCAGGCGCCGCGCCGCCACCCGCGACTGATGGACGCACTCCGGGTCCTTCACCTCACGAACCCCGCTCATCCGCATGGAGAGGCCCTTGGCCTGCTTGCCGATGTACCGGGCGGCCAGCAACCGAACGTGTTGGTCCACGGGTTTTGTCATGGTCGAAAATTCCCCCACCTATTATATCCGTGGGAAGGCGTACATCGATGCCGCATCGGCTGGACCAGATCATCTTTCATCACCCAGGGGCCAACATCAAGTTAAGATTTGATTAATGAAGGTGATCCCGAGGCGGGTCCACGGGCCGTCGGCCCACCAACGCCCTTGCCCGGATCGAATAGGTCCGATAAAATTCATCAGCAACTGGGGGGTCTACAGCGTTTTGCCGGGGGCTCGCGGCCATCCGAGCGGGGTCTTCCGGCAATACGATCAAACGAAACCATCAGCCGCCGGCGGGCTCTCCGGACGCGGTGGTCCGATCGCCGGTCGCGGCTTGGTCCGAAAGGAGCAACCCGATGAAAGCCCTTATTCTGGTCGCGGACGGAGTGGAGGACCTGGAGTTCTTCTATCCATACTATCGCCTGCAGGAGGAAGGCATCGAGGTGGACGTGGCGGCGCCGGAAGCCGGCACGATCACCGGCAAGCACGGCTACACGTTCGATGTGAAGCTCTCGATGTCGGCGATGAAACACGACGACTACGATCTGCTGATCCTGCCCGGCGGCAAGGCGCCCGAAACCGTCCGTCACCATCCAAACGCGACCGCAGCGGCCAAGACGATGCTGCAGAACGGCAAGGTGGTGGCGGCAATCTGCCACGGGGCCCAGACCCTGATCTCGGCCAAGGTGCTCAAGGGCCGGACGGCCACCTGCTGGCAGGGCATTCGCGACGACATCAAGGCCGCTGGAGCCAAATACGTGGATGAAGAGGTCGTGGTCGACGACAACCTGATCACGAGCCGGTCGCCGGACGATCTGCCCGCGTTCTGCCGGGAGATATTCAAGCAGGTCCAGGTCGCCAGCCAGTAGCCGGCGAGGCCATGCCGAGGTCAGGTCCAATAGCCCTCGCGGCCGTAGTGGTCGTGGAGACGCTGCTCGTACTCGCGTGTGATCGGCGTTGACGGATCGTACGGCGGCGCGCTCTTGATCTTCTCGCGCGTCAGCTCCACCTGGACCGCCGAAAGCGACCAGCTCACCAGCGAGACCCACTGAGGGGCCAGCAGGACGTGCTTGCCCGGCCACCAGTTGCGGGTGTCGATGACCAGATATCGGATAGCCCACGCCTCGTCATCCAGGATGAAATCCTCAACGTGGCCGACGGTGTCGTCGCGGGCCTGGATGATGTAACCCGTGACCTCGTTGACGCTTCGCAGGTGCGGATCGCCCTTGCGCTCCTCGGTCAGCGAATGCTCCTGGTCTGGAGGCTGGGATGGGACGATCAGCGGGGCCACTGCGACCGTGCCGGGCCCGCCCAGCCCCGCGCCGGTCCAGTAGATCGGCCAGCCGTAGTACTGCGTCATCTCGTACTCCCGCTGTCGCGAGACCGGCATATCCTCGGCGATGTCCGGGCTGTCTTCGACCTGACGTTTGGTCAGCGAAACGGGAAATCGGTCGCCGTCGCCCGGCCGGCCGAGCGAGGCTGGGGCGATCAGCACGAGCTTGCCCGGCAGCCAGCGTCCGGTGTCGGCCACCAGGTAGCGCACGATCCACCGCGAGTCGTCGAAGTAAAAATCCTTCACCGACCCGATCTGGCCGTCCTGGGCCTCCAGCGTGTAGCCTTCGAGTTGCGTGGCGTTGCGAAACATTGCGTTCCCCCCTCTGCAAGTGGCGATCAGGTTTTTCTCGGGCCGCGAAGCGTGCGCTTCGGCAGCAGCGACGTGACGACCTGTCCCGCCGCCAGCGGAATCAGGCTGGCGATCAGCACCACCGCCCAGCCGTTTGGTCCCGGAGCGGTCAACTGCAGCACCGCCGCCAGCAGCGGCACGTACGTCACCGCCAGCAGCAATCCCACGCACAGACCCAGAGCGCCCCACACGTAAGGATTGGCGGTGATCTCATTTCGCAGCAGACCGGTCCCGCGGTTGCGCATGTTGAAGATGTGCCAGAGCTGGGCAAAGGCCAGGGTCAAAAACGAAATCGTGATCGCCTCGTCCGTATCCAGCTCCATCCAGTCGAGGGCGACCCAGAACGCCCCGAGGACGCCCAGTGTGATCAGGCCGCCGTAAAGGCCGATGGCCAGCCAGTGCGCAGCCCGCAGCACCGGTTCCTTCGGGTCGCGCGGCGGCTGGTCCATGATCCGCGGATCGCCTTCGCCGACCCCCAGGGAGAGGGCGGGAAACACGTCGGTCACCAAATTGAGGAACAGGATCTGGAGCGGCAAAATCGGCAGCGGCGCGTTGACAATCGAGGCGATGAAAACCACCAGCACCTCGCTGACGTTGCATGACAGCAGGTAGAGCACGAACTTGCGGATGTTGTTGAAGATCACTCGGCCCTGCTCGACCGCCGCAACGATGGTGGCGAACGAATCGTCCTTGAGGACCATGTCCGAGGCCTCGCGGGCCACCTGCGTGCCCCGCTGGCCCATGGCCACGCCGATCTCGGCCTTTTTGAGGGCGGGAGCGTCGTTGACCCCGTCGCCGGTCATGGCCACGATGCTGCCGGCCTCCTGGTGGAGAGCGATCAGGTCGAGCTTTTGCTTGGGACTGACGCGGGCGAAGAGGCGGACGTCCCGAAGCTCCTGGCGATCCGATCGCGTCAGTTCATCGGGGCTCTTGATGTCGCGGCCGCGGACGACGGGGCTCTCGCGATCCTCGATCAGCCCGACCGCCTGGCCGATGCTGCGGGCGGTATCGGGTTGATCGCCGGTCACCATGATCACGCGGATGCCGGCCATGCGGCACTTTTCGATCGCCTCAGCCACGCCGCTTCGCGGCGGGTCATGAAGCCCCAGAAGAGCCACCCACGTCAGGTTCCGGTACGGCTCGGTGTCCAGCGAGTCCACCCGTTTGGCCGCCACCGCCAGCATGCGCAGTCCCCGTCCAGCCATCTGAGCGTTAAGCCGCGACCAGTGTTCGCGGTCCTGGTCGCTCAGGTCGCGCTCGCCGTCGGCGGTGCGGATGCGGGCGCAGCAGTCCAGAACGGCTTCCGGCGCGCCCTTGACCGCGACGCGATGCTGTCCATCGGCGGCGTGGTAGGTGGCCATCATCTTGATATCGGAATCGAAGGCCTCCTCCCGCTGCTCCGGATGGTCGCGGACAAGCTGGTCGCGGCGGATGCCGGCTTTGAGGCCGGCGATCAGCAGGGCGACTTCCATCGGCTCGCCGGTCGCCTTGGCCAGCGGGTCCCGGCCCGAGCCGAGGGAGGCGTTGTTGCACAGCACGCCGATCTCCAGGGCCTCGCGCAGAATCGGATCTTCCTGCGGGTCGACGGGTTGGCCGTCTCGGGCAAAAGGCCGCTGGCCTCCCAGCTCCTGGCCGATTGCCACCTCGCCGGTGGATAGGAACACCCTGTCGAGCGTCATGCGGTTTTCGGTGAGCGTGCCGGTCTTGTCGGTGAAGATGACGTTGGTTCCGCCCAGGGTTTCGACGGCGGAGAGACGGTTGACCAGGGCGTTGCGCCGGGCCATCCGCAGCATGCCGCGGGCCAGGGCGATCGTGGCCACGATGGGCAGGCCCTCGGGAATCGCGGCGACGGCGAGGGCAACCGCGGTTTCGATCATCAGAATGACGGGTTTGCCGCGAACGATGCCGGTGACGGCGACGATGACCATGATGCCCAACGTGACCCACAGCAGGTTGCGGCCCAGGGCGTCGAGGCGTTTTTCGAGCGGCGTGGCCTCCTGCTCGGCCTCCTCGACCAGCGATGAGATGCGGCCCAACTCGGTCCCCATGCCGGTGGCCACGACCACGGCTTCGCCCGATCCGCGGGTCACCGCGGTGCCTTTGAAGAGCATGCTCTTGCGCTCGGCGATTTCGGCCTTTTCCTTGACGGGATCGACGGCCTTGCTGACCGGTACGGACTCGCCGGTCAGGGCGGATTCGTCGGCTTGCAGCTTGGACGTATCGATCAGGCGAACATCGGCGCTGACGATATCGCCCCCTTCGACGATCAGGATGTCGCCCGGAACGAGTTGGTCGGCTGGGATCTCGACCGTCTCGCCGCCGCGCCGCACGCGGGCGGTGACCGCGCCCATCTTCCGCAGGGCCTCCATGGAGCGTACGGCCTTGTACTCCATGAAGAAGCCGATCGCCGTGTTGATGGCGATCACGGCAAAGATGGCGGCGGCGTCGATCCACTCCTGCATGACCAGCGACAGAATTGCCGCCGCGGCCAGCAGCCCGACCACCAGACTCTTGAACTGGTCGATCAGAATCTGCCAGGCGGTCCGGCGCTTCATCTCGCGCAGACGATTGCGGCCGTAGCGCCGGAGACGCTCGGCGACCTGCTCGCCGTCAAGCCCCTTCTCGCGTGAAACACCCAACTCCCGGAGCGCGTCGTTGGCGGTCTTGGCCCACGAACCGGCAACGGCGGCAACGTCGTCTTGAGTCATCGGCAACACCCCTTGTAAAATGGAGTGTATTCTACAGGGGTCGGCGCGGCATTACAAATGGTTCTCGTGCGGGAAGGGTCGGCGGGGCTCAAAGTGGTGCGGCAGGAGTCTCGAAAGCGGGCACTATCGCGGCGACGCAAACCGCGCGGCGAGGCTCCTTACGGTCGCCCGCGCATCCTGTCAGTGCGACTGGGACTGGTTGGTGTACGCCCACCAGCAGACGCCGAAGAAGATGATCATGAAGATCAGCGAGTATTCGGTCACGAACCTGAAAATCTGATGCAGAATATCCAACACTTTACACCTCCGGAATACCAGCCTTCGCCTTGGCGCCTCCGTTGTCCGATCATTGTATCCGTACCCCCCTATCAGCCGTCATGTCCATGCAGCACTCCTCAATTAACATACAATACAAAATGGGAAAGATGTCGCTGCGGAAAGAACCTGAAACGCCGCCCGCGACATGCATTACTAATATTAAGTCACAATCACAACAGGGGGCGGATCAGGGGGCCGTCGGGGCGATCCGATCGGCGAGACTCAGACGGTCGCGAATGGGCAGGCGGGTGAGAGCAAAATCGTAGCGGACCGGGTCATCGGGGCGGATTCGCCGAAAGCCATCCGTGATCTCGATCGCGGTCTGCAGATCGGCCGACTTGCGGGCGGTAAAGCCCAGGGCCAGACCGATCCGGTGCATGTGGGTGTCCAGAGGGACCAGCAGGGCGCGAGGCGAAACGGCTTTCCAGCCGCCGGGATCCACGTCGTCGCGGCGGATCATCCAGCGGAGAAAGAGATTGACGCGTTTGCAGGCGCTGCGCCCGGCTGGATCGGGAATCAGGACCTTGCCGTCCTCCTCGATATCCACCAGCAGTTCCTGCATGAACGGGTGCAGCACGCCCGAGACGCACGGCAGATCGCCCGCGATGCACGCCGCCAGGCAACCTTCGATCGAACCGTAGCGCAGGATCGCCTGCCGCACGCCGTAGAGGGTCAGCGCCAGTTCCCGGCCGGTGACGTAACGGTGAATAAAACCGTCGAACGTCCGCCGCAGCGAGGCAAGCGATGAGTCGACGAGAAACCCGTGCGGCGAAGGGCCCATGCGATCCAGAACGGTCCGCACGCTGGACAGGATCTGGGCGACTCGCCCGAAGGCCAGCGAAGACGCGACGAGGCCGACCACCTCGCGGTCGCACAGATCGCGGTATTCGTAGAGGAACTCGAGCGGATCGGGGTGCACGTAACGGCGGTGGTTGTAGGTGCCGTAGAACGTCTCCAGGGCGCCGGGCAGCAGGCAGCGAAGGCACCGCGTGGCCGGTCGTCCGGCGTCGATTCGCGGGCAGGTGCGGGAAGCGGGATGATTCGTCTTGGACTCGCGAACGCGATGTGCTCTAGTAGGCGTCCTGGCGTTCAAGGGGCTCTTCCGTCAGCTTTCCTTTGAATACAAGATGCACCCAGATCTGGTAACCGACGATCAGCGGCACCAGAAGCAGGGTCACGGCCAGCATGATCTTGAGGGTCAAGGGGCTCGATGCTGAATTTTCTATGGTTAAATTATAGGCGGGGTCCAGGCTGGAAGGGAAGATGTTCGGAAAGAGTCCGGCCACGCCGAAGAAGACGACCGCGGCGATGAACCCAGCCGAGGCGAACCATGCCCGCCACCACCGGCCTTTGAGGGCAGAGATCAGGACCATGACAAGGGCGACGACGGCGAGGGCGGGAATGGCGAAGAGGATCGGCTGGGCGACGAAGTTGCCGTAGAGCGGGGTCGCTCGGATCGAAGCCAGCAGGAACGCCACGACGCCCAGAACGACCAGCGGCCAGAGCGCCAGGGCGGCTTTCCGTGCCCGACTCAGGAGCGGACCGTCGGTCCGGGCGGCGATCCAGATCGAACCGTGAAGCGCGAAGATCAGCAAGAAGAGCACGCCACCCAGAAGCGCGTACGGCGTAAGCAGGTCGAGTAATCCCGCCTGCATGCGACCCTCCGCGTCGAAAGGAACGCCGCGGAAAATGTTGGCGAACGCGACACCGAAGAGGAACGCCGCGACGATACTGCTGAGGGAAAAGAGAGTGTCCCAGAGCCCTCGCCAGTGCCGCGAGTCGCTCTGCGGGCGGAATTCGAAGGCCAGGGCCCGGAAGATCAGGGCAAAGAGGATCATCAGCAGCGGCGCGTAGAGGGTGCTGAACATCACGGCGTAGGCGGCGGGAAAGGCGGCGAACGTGACGCCGCCGACCGCGATCAGCCAGACCTCGTTGCCGTCCCAGAACGGGCCGATCGACTGGTGGATGATTTCCCGCTGGCGGTCGGACCGGCCGACCAGGCCCATGACGGCGGCGGCCCCGAGGTCATAGCCGTCGAGCATGAAGTACATCGCCCACAGAAAACCCCAGATGATGAACCAGACGACGAGCAGCGTCACAACCGGCCTCCGTTAATGATGGCTCTCGGATTGGTCAGGAATGCCCCGGCGGACGAAACGGGTGATCACGAACGCCGCGATCAGGCCGGCCAGAGAATAGACGAGGACAAACGCGACCAGCGAGACCGCGACCTGCGAGGCGGCGATGGGCGAAACGGCGTCGCGGGTGCGGACCAGATTGTAGACGATCCACGGCTGGCGGCCGACCTCGGTGACGATCCAACCGACCTGCACGGCGATGAAGGGCAACGGCAGCGAATAGAGCACAACCTTCAGGTACCGCCGGGATTCGGCGATCCGCCGCCAGCGGAGTAAACCGAAAAAGGTCAGGATAGGAAAGTAAAAGCCCAACAAGACCATCAGCCGAAACGAGTAGAACGTCAACGCCACCGGCGGCCGATCCTCGGGCGGAAAGTCCTTGAGCCCTTTGACCACCGCGCTGGGATAGTAGTAGGCGAGGATCGACAGGGCGCCCGGAATGCGGACGAGATTGACGATGTTGCGTTCGTTCTCCACGTCGGGAATCTGGAACAGCACCATCGGCGCCCACGACTCGGTCTCCCACTGCGCCTCCATCGCTGCGAGTTTGGCCGGCTGTTTGGCCGCCACGATCTTGGCGTGAAAGTCGCCCTCCGCCGCGACGATCACGGCGTTGATGAACGTAAAGACCAAGGCGACCTTGAAGGCGTACGTGAACAGCTCGACGTGGTGGCGGCGGAGAATCTGGTAGGCGCTGACCGCCAGGACGAAGAACCCCGCCACCACGAACGCAGCGGCCACCGTGTGGATGACCTCGAGAATGGCGAACCACTGGAAGATCACGTGAAGGAAATCGACCAGTTCGGCCCGTCCGTTGCGGATGACGTAGCCGACCGGGTTCTGCATCCACGCGTTGGCGGTCAGAATCCAGAAGGCCGAGTTGACCGCGGCGATGGCCACCAGCCAGATCGCCGCCAGGTGCACCCGCGGCGAAACGCGGTCCCAGCCGAATATCCACACCGCGATGAACGTCGACTCGAGAAAGAAGGTCGCCAAGACCTCAATCGCCAGCAGCGAACCGAACACGTCACCCACGAACGCCGAATAACGCGACCAGTTCGTGCCGAACTGAAACTCCAGGGTCAGCCCGGTCACCACCCCGACCACGAACGTCGCGATAAAGATCTTGCCCCAGAACTTGATGAGGCGCTTGAGGTTCTGGTCGCCGGTGCGGACGTATCGCGTCTCCATGATGGCGATCAGGACGGCCAGCCCCATCGAAAGGGGCACGAAGATGAAATGGAACATGGTGGCGGCTGCGAATTGCAGCCGGGAGAGCATGACAACGTCCATCGGATCCCCTTATTATCTCAGCGAACCACCTGATGCCGATCAATGTACCACAGCGACGTTGAATTCGCGAGCCTTGAGAAATATCATAGAGGCGCAAGCCGATGAGCTTAAAGGGGATTTGCGATGGTTGACAAACGTCAAGAGGGTGTCACGGAGCAAGAGAAGGCGGCCGTCGTGGGGACCGACGAGGTCGATGAGGGGGAAACTCACGGGCACGGCAAGGGCTGGTGGCGGCTGACGATCGAAATCGCCGCGGCCACACTGGGTCTGGTGCTGGTGCTGACCTATCTGGCTGGGGCGTGGCGGGACAAGATCGAGCCGGGAAGCGTCGCCCCGACGGTACACGCGGTGGAGGGAAAAGTCCCGCTGGCGGTGCGGCGGCAGCAGATCCCACGCTATGAGTGGGCCGTCGGCACTATTCAGTCGGTCAATGAAACGGCCCTGGGGTCGAAAATCCTGGCCAAAGTGGTCGAAGTTAACGTCCGGGCGGGCCAGGCGGTCGAGGAGGGGGACGTTGTGGTTCGGCTTGACGACCGAGACCTCCAGGCCCAAGCGGCCCAAGCCCAGGCGGAAGTGGACGCCGCCGAGGCGAGGTTGAACCAGGCCCAGGTCGACTACGACCGGATCATGGGGCTGGCCGAGCAGGATGTGGCCACCCAGCACGAGATCAATACCGTTCAGAACGAACTCCGGGCGGCCAAAGCCGGGCTCGAACGGGCCAGACAGGCACTGGAGCACGCCCAGACGCTGCTCAGCTACGCGACGATCCAGGCCCCGTTCGCGGGCGTGGTGGTCGACAAGCAGGTGGAAGTCGGCGACATGGTCGGGCCGGGCCAGCTCGTGGTCCGCCTGTACGACCCGACGCGGATGCAACTGGTGGCGACGGTGCGGGAGTCGCTGGCCCGGCATCTGGCGGTCGGCAATCAGCTTGGGGGCTATATCCCAGCCCTGGAGAGGATGTGCACCGGCCGCGTGGCCGAAATCGTGCCGCAGGCCCAGGTCCAGAGCCGCTCGTTCGATGTCAAGCTCGTAGGCCCTTGTCAGCCGGGCATTTACAGCGGCATGTTTGGGCGGCTGTTGATCCCGCTGGGGTCTGAGGAGGTGCTGCTGATCCCGGCTTCGGCGGTCATCGAGGTCGGACAGCTCGACCTGGTCGAGGTGATGGCCGACGGCGAGGCCCAGCGGCGAAGCGTCCAGTTGGGCCGAACGTTCGGCCAGTGGGTTGAAGTCCTCAGCGGCTTGGAGGCGGGCCAGGACGTCCTGGTGCCCGAAGACAGGGTTCCAACCGTTCAACCGGGCATCGAAGAGGCGTTGGAAGACGCCCTTCCCGCGACTCAGCCGGCGACCGCGCCGGCGACTGGGGCGGTGTAATACGTATTACGGCGGTCCGCGGCGACGCGGCATGACAAGTCAGGACAAGCTCTGATGGCGATTAAGCAGCACGGCGTGACGTTGGCGATCGTCGAGAAGTTTCTCGGGTCGAACCTGTCGCTGATCCTGATTCTGGTTTCGCTGGTGGTCGGGGCGGCGGCGTTGTGGTTGACCCCGCGCGAGGAAGAGCCGCAGATCGTGGTGCCGCTGGCGGATGTGCTCGTGCAGTTTCCCGGCCACTCGGCTGAGGAGGTCGAGCGGTTGGTGGCGGTGCCGCTGGAGAAGCTGCTGTTTCAGATCGACGGGGTCGAGCACGTCTACTCGATGTCGCACCACGGGATGGCGGTGGTGACGGTGCGGTTCTTCGTGGGCCAGGACCGCGAAGACAGCCTGGTCAAATTGTACAACAAGGTCATGCAGAACACGGATGCGATTCCGCCGGGGGTGACGGGCTGGGTGGTCAAGCCGATCGAGATCGACGACGTGCCGATCGTGACGCTGACGCTCAGTTCTGCCACGGAGACGGATTACCAGATGCGCCGCGTAGCTGAGGAGCTTTCGAGCCGTTTGGCGGCGAATCGCGACATCTCGCGGATTGAGGTGATCGGGGGCCGACCGCGGCAGGTGAACGTGTACCTTCAGCCGGAGCGGATGGCGGGCTATTCGGTCGACCCGCTGGCGGTCGAGCGGGCACTGCGGGCGGCGAACGTCGAGGTACGGGCAGGGGATTTCGACAAGGCGAACGAGAACGTGCTGGTCGACGCGGGACGAGCCCTGATGGACCCGGCGGAGTTGCCGGGACTGGTGGTGGGCGTTCATGCAGGCCGGCCGGTGTTCCTCAAGGACGTGGCGACGGTGGAGGACGGGCCGGCGGAAGTTTCGCAGTACGTGCGGTTCGCATGGGGTCCGGCGTGGGAAAAGTCGGAGGCCCTGATCGCGGGTCCGGCGACGGAGGCACAGGTCGATCCGACCATTCCGAGGCCGGCGGTGACGGTGGCGGTCTCGAAGAAGAAGGGCACCAATGCGGTGTGGGTGGCTGAGGCGGTGATCGAGGAGGCTCATGCCCTCGCAGCCCAAATCCTGCCTGACGATGTGGCGATGGCGGTCACGCGGAACTTCGGCGAGACGGCCAACGAGAAGGTCAACGAGCTGGTCGAAGCGCTGGCGGTGGCGGTGATCATCGTGATCGTGCTGCTGGCGATCGCGTTGGGGTTCCGCGAGGCGATGATCGTGTCGGTGGCGGTGCCGATCGTTTTCGGACTGACGCTGGCGATCAACTATCTGGCCGGGTACACGATCAACCGGGTGACGCTGTTCGCGTTGATTTTGTCGCTGGGATTGCTGGTGGACGACCCGATCGTGGACGTGGAGAATATTCACCGGCATTTCCAGCTTCGGCGGCGTTCGTCGCGTCGGATCGTGCTGGAGGCGGTCAACGAGGTTCGGCCGCCGCTGATCACGGCGACGCTGGCGGTGATCATTTCGTTTCTGCCGATGATGTTCATCACGGGGATGATGGGCCCGTACATGCGGCCGATGGCGCTGAATGTGCCGATCACGATGCTGATGTCGATGCTGGTCTCGTTCACGGTGACGCCGTGGCTGGCCTACGTGGTGCTTCGCAAGTCGTATCCGCAGGAGGAGAACAGCGGTTCGCCGATGCACCTGGCGCCGCTTGAGGACCCGGTGGTCAAGTCGGCTGAGGCGGTCCGCGAGACCGCGCTGTACCGGATTTTCCGGCCGATCATGGCGCCGCTGCTGGGTTCGCGGCGCAACGCGTGGCTGTTCCTTGGGGCGATGGCGGTGCTGATGCTGCTGT
>Ga0123333_10001561_pt1 | contig 24217 bp, 23 predicted proteins | sample BioC12SIPDNA_3_FD_89957 | JGI IMG/M metagenome (GOLD analysis project Ga0123333, IMG submission 89957) | Anaerobic biogas reactor microbial communites from Washington, USA - Biogas_R2_B C12 SIP DNA | ecosystem: Engineered > Bioreactor > Anaerobic > Unclassified | place: Washington, USA... | reverse complement strand
TCGCCGTATATGCCATCAACCATTTCACCTTTACCCGCTTTTTCCCCTGGTTCTATCCCATCAACAACTGGCTCGAAATTGCGACCCATCTGCTCTTCGGTCTGACCGCCGGGACGGTCTACGAGCTGCTCGAAGTCGAGCGCTTCGTCCGCGTCGAAAAAACCGAAGCCGCCGAAGAATAAAAAGGAGAAACCATGTATCGCAGACGTACTTCAGGCGAGGGCCGCGGCCTCAGCGGAGCGAGGATTCTGATTGCCCTGGCGATTGCCGCATTTTCTATTCTTTCGTATTGCGCCTCTAAATCCTTCAACCCGTACACCGACGAAGAGCAGTACGTGGCCATGACGAAGGAGCAGGAGATTGCCCTCGGCCTGCAGGCAGTGCCGGAGATGGAGCAGCAATTCGGCGGCGAAGATCCCGACCAGCAGGCCCAGGCGCTGCTCGACGAGGTCTGCGCCAACCTCATCCAGGCCAACAGCCTGCAGGAAACAGAGTATCCCTTCGAGTGTACGCTGCTTGCCGACCCGGAGACGATCAACGCCTTTGCCCTGCCGGGAGGGCAGGTCTTCATCACCGCCGCCCTCTTTGACCAGCTCGGCAACGAGGATCAGCTTGCCGGCGTTATGGGCCACGAGATCGGCCATGCCGTTGCTCGCCACTCGGCCGAGCAGATGGCCAAGGTCCAGTTGACGCAGGGGCTCACCGGCGCCGCCGTCATCGCCGCCTACGATCCCGATAATCCATCAACCCAGCAGACGGCGGCTGTCGCGGCTCTCATCGGGCAGGTCGTCAACATGAAGTTCGGCCGGGATGACGAGCTGCAGTCCGACGTCCTCGGCGTCCGCTATATGGCGAACGCCGGCTACAACCCCTGCGAGATGTTGACCGTCATGCAGATTCTCGCCGAAGCCGGCGGGGGTGGCGGCCAGCCCGAGTTCTTCAGCACCCACCCGAATCCCGAAAACCGCATGGAGAATATCCGCGCCGCGATCGAGGAAACGGGTAATAGCTGCCCATAGGGCACATCCATGAAGCCTGGCGACGTCGTTACCCTGGTCAAAGAGACGGTCCGGCAGTTCGGCGAAGACAAAGCGACCCGGCTGGCGGCGGCCCTGGCCTTTGCAGCGGTCTTCTCCATCCCGCCGCTGATTCTGCTCGTGTTGCTTGTGCTGGGCCGTCTCCTGGGCGCGCAGTTTACCGAAGAGCAGATCGAGGCCCATCTGCTCGATCAATTCGCCGGGCTGCTCGGCCCGCAATCCTCGGACGTGCTCGCCAGTGTCATCGAGAACGCGAGCCGCCCCGGCGGAGGCCTCATCGCCGGAACGATTGGGCTGGTCGCGCTGGCTATCGGCGCCTCAGGTTTCTTTGCCCAGCTCCAGGACGCGCTGAATACGATCTGGGAGGTCCAGCCGGCGCCCGGCCGGGGCATTCTCGGCACCATCAAAGACCGATTGTTCAGCTTCTCGTTGGTCGCCGGCCTCGGCATGCTGCTCCTGCTGTCGCTTATTGTCAGCACGGCGCTGAGCGCACTGAATGCCTACATCGCCGGGCTGCTACCCGACACCCGGATTCTTGTGCAAATCCTGAACCAGGCGATCTCCCTGGTCGTCATTATCGTGCTCTTCGCCGCCGTCTATAAGATCATCCCCGACGTACAGATCGCCTGGCGCGACGTCTGGATCGGCGCCATCGTCACCGGCATCCTCTTCACCATTGGCAAGTGGGCCATCGGCCTCTATATCGGCCAGAGTTCCACCGCTTCCGACTATGGCGCAGCCGGCTCGCTCGCCGTCTTCCTGATCTGGATCTACTACTCGGCGTTGATCTTTTTCCTGGGTGCCGAATTCACCCAGGTCTACGCCAATCGTTTCGGCACGCGGCTGGTGCCGGAGGAGGGCGCCGTGCCCGTCACAGAGGAAGCCCGCGCCGAACAGGGCATGGCCCCGCGCCGCCCCGCCGGCCATCTCCTGGCAGGGATGAATGCGCCGCTCAGTATTACGCCATCGCCGTTCTGTCTGTGATCATCGGGCTCTGGCGCTGGCTGCGCGGCAGATAGGACCGGAAGGGCAGGATGTACCGGGTTCTGTATCCGAGCCCGTATATCAGGGCACATGACATGACCGGGCAGAGCGGTTACCCTGAACGGTGTAGCGGGCGCGCCCGGCTGGTTGCGAACGGCAGGCGACGACGTGACCACTGAAGAACGGCGTGCTCGGGACACCCGCGCGCTCATCATGGACCTGAACGAGCTGATTGCCCTTTGCCATAATGGGGAGAAGGGATATCTCGTGGCCTGTGCCCGCGCAGATGCGCCCCTGTTGCGCGCGCTGCTGGCCTCTTATGCAGAGCAGCGCGCCGCCTTTGCGACCGTCCTGCAGGCTCAGGTGGTTGCTCTCGGCGGAACGGCCGAAACGACAGGCGACCTTGCCGGGGCGGTCCACCGCCTGTGGATCCGGATCAAGCATCTGGTGCAGCCAGGCGATGCCACGGTGATCGCCGAGTGTGTTGTCGGCGACACGGCAGCTCTGGAGGCCTATGAACAGGTGCGCGAGAAGGCGCTGCCGCGAGCGGTACAGGGGATTATCGAAGCGCAATATACCGCCATCCGTGCCGCCCGCGACCGGCTTCGGGCGCTGCACCGGGCCCACCGGCTTCAGGCCAGGAACGGACAGTTATAAACAGACGAGGTGAGTCACGTGATGAACCGTAAGATGATGGCTAACGAAGTCAACGTGAAAGAAGGCGAGCGCTGGCTGTCGGCTATTGCCGGCGTCATTCTGGCCCTGGTTGGGCTGAGCAAGAAGTCGCCGCTGGGCATGCTCCTCGCCCTGGCCGGCGGCTACCTGGTCTACCGGGGCGCAAGTGGACACTGCTTTGTCTACGAGTTGATGGGTAAGCGCGCCGGCACAACGGCAGACATGCCGCTGGCCGACGCAGAGCCTCCGCCCAGCGTCCATTACGGCGACGAGGTACTGGAGTCTTCCTGGGAATCGTTCCCCACCAGCGACGCGCCCTCGTGGACAATGGGTCGGGAGCGCGACGACTCAGACGACTAACGGCTGGCTTGGTTCTACCGGCCGCCGTCTGGAGGAAAAAGATGGCACAACAATTCGCCAAAACGATGATCGTCAAAGCCGGCGCGGCAGATGTCTTTAACCTGTGGTCCAATTTCGAGAACTTCCCGCACTTCATGAAGAACCTGAAGTCGGTGCGCAAGGTGGATGACAGGGTCAGCGAGTGGACGCTCTCCGGCCCGCTCGGCGCGTCCGTCAACTGGACCGCCGAAATGACGCGCTTCGAGGAAAACAAGCGTATCGGCTGGAATACCAAGGCCAATGATGGCACGGTCACGACCAGCGGGCAGGTCACCTTTAACGCGCTCCCGCAGGGCGAGACGGAAGTGACCGTCCTGATGCGAGTCCAGCCGCCGGCCGGGAAAGCTGGCGAGCTTGTCGCTCAGCTCCTGGCGAATCCGGAGAAGATGCTGGAGGAGGATCTGCGGAACTTTAAGGCCTTCGCCGAGGGGATGTACGACCGCACCAGCCGCGGCTGATGCGGCCTACGGAGCGTGGGCTAGAAACCTGCCAGATGGGCGCCCATGCCAGAACGGGCTGCCCAACGTGGGCTTTTTCGGCCTTTTGTTTAAACGCCCTTTGTACGGGTGTAACTTTTTTCCCGCCTGAGCCGGCCGTTGCCATCGCCGTCTGCCGGTCATGATCGCGCCTCGCTTGCCGGTAGAATGTGCCAGATCTGGTATTGCTTCTCCCGCCGCTCTGTGCGCCAGTAGGCGTCGTGCTGTAGTCCCCGGTTCAGGGCGCGTACGGCGGCCTGGCCGTTGTCATAGAAGCGCGAGGACGCTGCGGTGGCGCCTTCCTCTTCTGCCTGCTGCTTGCCGTTCCCCGTAAACCCTTTACTGTACAGGTCTACAAGCTGCTGGTTGAGCGCTTTCTGATGACGACGACCCTGCGTCTGATGCGGGCCCTGATAGCTGTTGGGTAACTGCCACGCCAGATAGCGGGCGCCCGGCCGGCCGTAATGGCCGCGCCGGTCGGTAAACGTGAAAAGCGACTGTCCGTGCTGCCAGGACAGCTCCTGGGCCGGCGCCTCAGCCTGGGCCGGTCCGATGGCCCAGTTGGGATGGCGCCGGACGCCGGCGACGCGCTCATAGGCGCGCTGGCTGTGCGGGCTCACCTGCATCAGCTCGGCGAGCGTGGCGCGGGAGACGGGCCGGCCCAGCCCGGCGCGGTCGCTCTGCTCGCGGCTGCTATGGTAGCTTGCGTAGAAGTGGGCGCGTACGGCCGCAATTCCGTTCAGCAGGTGTATCACTGGCAGCGCCACCGGTTCGAGCTGTACCCGGGTGATGCCCAGCCGCAGGGCGGCGCGGGCTGTGCCCGCCAGCCAGATCCGCTGTTCGCCCGTGCCATCCTCCCGCTGCCAGAAAAGACCCTCGCCCTGGTCGAGTAGATTGCGTAGCTGTCGCCAGCCGCAGAGGTGCAGTGGCGCGCCGGGCGTGCAGAGCCGGGAACGCGCCTCTGCCGTGGAAACCCACCCCCGGCCCGTTACGTCAATGTGCTGCAGCAGCAGCCAGAGCCGGCCTGGCGCCGCCACCCCCCGGCGCAGCATCGCCATTGCCATATCCGGGAAGAGCCGGATGGCGGCAGGCGGCTGGCTGTGAGCGGCAGCGCTCCTGCCGGCCTGCTTCGCTGGCTCCTGCTGTTGCGGGCGCCAGGAGCGCCAGTTGTGCCGGCGCGCTTCCGCGCAGGCCGCTCGGCGCTCGCGGAGCGCGTCCGCTGCCCGTCTGGCCCGCATGTAGCCTTCGCTCTCCCAGCCCAGATGCGGGGCCAGCGCGGCGCGGGACGGCGGCTGTGCGGTTGTGGTGGACTGGCTTCGCTGGGGGCGTCCCTGCTCGTCGGTGCGGATCGGGAGCTGCGCGGCGAGGCGTTCCTGCCGCCGCTGCCGGCGTCTCTGATAGAGCTGCTCTTGCGCCGCTGCCAGTTGTGGGGAGACAGCGACTGCCGCGGATTGAATGCTCACGATGCTCGCTGGCAGCGCAAGAGCGACGCAAACAGCCATCAGGCAAAGGAGGAATTAACGCCTCCTTCACACAGGAGCCCGGGGCCATTGACAGGGTTGAACGGCTGTGCTATGCTCTTAGCGCAACTAGTAAGCTGCCGCGGGGCACAAAAACCCCATCCCCACTCAAGGGGCTCTGACGACAGTGTTGGCGGCACAGCGTCAGTGACGGCAGTTTATCTGGGACAAGGCCAAGCGGTAACACGCCTGGCCTTTTTCTTAGGGTGTGGCCGACCCAGAGGGGTAGAAGGGGGCAGGGAAGGTGATGCTACTCAGAGCGCAGCTCATCCTTAGCACGGCAAACTTCTCTTCCCCCTCGACCGGCACGCATATTTGCGGAAAGGTGCAAAATCCGGCATCATAGGCCAAAACCACGACCTGAGAGCAGTCTAACAAAAATAGATGGCTCTGTCAACAAATCTATAAGCTATAGATTTGATTTTTCGGCAAGTTGCCGTACAATGTAACGTATACTGGTGCTGGTGTGAGCGCTGTATAGCGCATATTCTCTCGTTGAGAAAGGTATAACCATGATAGATGGACTCAACCCGGCCCTGGAACTCGAGCGCTTCGCCCAGCCCAAGTGGGACCGCCTGGGTGTGGTCATGCCCCCCTTCAGTATTGAAGCCGATCCTCGATTCATGTACATCTCCGATGATACGCGTCGCGCGCTGTCCAAAGTAAGCTTCATGGTCGAAGCAGGGCAGGGTGCCTCTGTCGTCGTCGGCGAGGTCGGCACCGGCAAGACCACGCTGGCCTCCTGGTTCCACAGCCGCTATCAGCGGCGCCCTGATTTTGTCGCCGCCCGCGTGGATGAGCCGCCCAAGCGCAGCGGCCTCTTGCTCCTGCGCCGTATCGCCGCCGAGTTCGATCTGCGCACGCGCCGCGCCACAGAAGACCAGCTCAACGAGTTCCGCGGCTTCCTCGTGCGCCAGGCCGAGAAGGGCGTGCTGCCCCTGATCATCATCGACGAGGCCCATGAACTGGGCGTGGAGCAGTTCGTCGAGCTGCGCCGGATGCTCAACTTTCGCGACCCCAAAGGGGGCAAAGCCTTCCAGCTCATCCTGCTCGGCCGCCCCGAGCTGGACATCAACCTGCGCGACGTGCCTGACTTTAACGATCGCGTCGCCACCCGGTCGTCGCTCGATCCGCTGACCCCCGACGATACCAAATCGCTGATCGAATACCGACTGCTGGCCGCCGGCCGCGACCCGCGCCAGCGCCCGCTCTTTACCGACGAAGCCATTTTGCCGATCTGGCGCGAGACGCGGGGCTACCCCCGCAGCATCTGCCTGCTCTGCCTGCATCTTTGCCTGGAAATGCTCGACGTCAATGCCGACCACATCGACGAGGCCTTTGTCAACGATTTCCTGGAAAAACATCAGAGCTACCGTCGCCTGGAGAATAATCAGTGAGTCGATCCCAGAAAGAGAGCACCCTGGCGGCGCTGTTACGTGACCGCCCACGCCGGGGCCGGCCTCCACGCGAGGTCAGCCGCCAGAACGTCTATGTGGCGCTCTCCAGGAACCAGAAAGAACTCGTCAGCGTGCTGGCTCGGCGTCTGCCCGACGGCATCGTCCGCGCAGACATTCCCGATCTCGCCATCATGGTTCTCTCAACCCGTATGGAAGGGCTTCGCCGGGCCACGTCAGGCCGCACCCGCGAGATTCCGGAGGGGATTACTGATCTCGAGTCGCTCTATCTGCTCTGGGATCTCCCGCCGGCAAAGCACGACGGTGACGAAAAACGCTGGACGTCAATTCGTGTATCGCCACAACAGGCCATCGACCTCGGCCGCGTCCATGGAACGTTGAACGTGCTGTTTGGAGCCACGCGCAGCGAGGTTTTTGCCCTCGCGTTGGAGCTTCTGGAGCAATTCGTCAACCACGATTACGCGGGCGTAGAAGCGGCCTCGCTCGCCGAGATGCGGGAGAGGATAGTTGGTGTTTATTTATGAGCCACTCGTAAAAAAATACTCGTGAGATCGTTCAAAATTGACCTGTAACCCCCATATATGGGTCATAAATGCGGGGGTTTCCTCACCAAAAAGACCCAGATATGGCGTAATTATGCACTTTCCCGGCCGGGCCCATCGCCTGTACATAACTCACCACTGACATGCGATCTACGCGCAAAACGGGCCTTGTTGACCTCGGAGCGCGAGCCCTGATAGTCCCTTGTGCCCGCAGGGAAGATCGCCGACCCGGCGCCCCGATGCTGCAAGAAAACGAATTTCACGCTTTGTGGTTCCACCGCTTGACAGCGCCTAAATGTTTGCTATAGTTCTTATTGGCTCCCCCCCAGAGGTGGTCGGACCACGCCCGTGGCTCTGGCCACCTCGCCTTTTTATAGGGTAATCTCCATGAGCAGAAGCGATCCCCGGCTGGTTGACGGCGGCGAGGCCCTGCGCCGCGCCGGTCTTGTGCATCGTGTGGCGCAGCCCGAGGGGGAGGGGCCCTTCCCGACAGTCGTCATGCTCCACGGCCGGGCGGGCAACGAAGAGGTCATGTGGGTCTTTGCCCCCACGGTGCCGGAGGGCTGGCTGCTGATCGCGCCGCGCGCCATCGTCGAGGATCCCCAGGGCGGCTATAGCTGGCGCATCCACGACACCGAAGAGTGGCCCACGCTGACCCAGTTCGACGTGCCCGTTGGCGCGATCATGGATTTTATCGGCGCTTTACCCGCGCTCTACAACGCCGATCCCGGCCGCATCTACCTGATGGGCTTCAGCCAGGGCGCTGCTGCCTCTTATGCAGTGGCCCTGCGCCATCCCGGCGTCGTGCAGGGCATCGCCGGGCTTGTCGGCTTCGTGCCTATGGAGTGCGACGACCTGCAGACTGCTTCGGGGCTGGAAGGGCTACCGGTGTTTATGGCCGTCGGCGCTGCGGACGAGCGCATCCCCTATAGCCGGTCGCTGGCCTGCGCCCAGACGCTCAACCTGGCGGGCGCCGATCTCGAATACCATGAATACGACATGGGCCACCGTCTGAACGTCGAGGCGATGCGCGACCTGAAGGCATGGTGGAAGCGGATGGCAGAAGCGGAGGCTGGATTCGCATAGTGATACGAGATGGCCGAGCGTAGCGACTTCCCCTTTGTCTCTATCGTCGTGCCCGCCTATAACGCCGCCGGTACCCTTGCCGCCTGTCTCGACGCCCTGCACGCCCAGAGCTACCCTCGCGACTGCTATGAGGTGATCGTCGTGGACGACGCCTCCACTGACGAGACTGTGCAGATTGCCCGCCGGGCAGGGGCGCAGGTCGTCGCCGAGGGCAAGCTGGGCAAGTCGGGTGTGCGCAACCGGGGCGCGCAGGAGGCCCGCGGGGAGATCGTGCTCTTCACCGACGCCGATTGTGAGCCGCTGCCCACCTGGGTCGAGACAATGGTTGCTCCGTTCCGGCGCGATCCTGAAGTCGTGGGGGTGAAGGGCGCTTACCTGTCGCGACAGCGGGAGCCGCTGGCCCGTTTCACGCAGGTCGAGGTCGAAGAACGCTACGACCGCATGGCCCGTCAGGAGACGATCGACTTCATCGACACCTACGCAGCCGGCTACCGACGCGATCTCTTTCTGGAGTTCGGCGGCTTTGACGAGACGCTGCCCGAAGTTGAAGACCAGGATCTCTCCTTCCGGCTGGCCCGCGCCGGAAAAAAGATGCTCTTTATCCCCGATGCCCGCGTCTACCACCGCCACGCCACCTCGGTGCGGCGCTACTTCTGGCGCAAATTTGCCATCGCCACCTGGAAGCACCTGCTGATCAACCGCTACCCCGAACGCTTCCTGAGCGACTCGCGCACGCCACAGAGCCTTAAGGTGCAGATGGGGCTGGCGCTGCTGATGACGCTGCTCGCCGTGCCCGCGCTCTTCGCGCCGGCAGCACGCCGGGCGCTGGCAGGGGTTTCGGTCGCCTTCCTGCTGGCCTGCTTCCCTTTCCTCCGCAAAGCAGCCAGGCGCGATCCGGCCATTCTGCCCTTTTCGCTCGTCATGTTGTGGGTCCGGGCGGAAGCGCTGGTGCTCGGCTACTTAAAAGGCATCCTCAAGTTTCGCGGGCGCAAGACCGCCTGAGAGTCAGGCTGCTTCCCAGGCCTCGCGCAGCCAGCCGCGCACCTCGTCGTCAATGTCGCCGCTGTCGTACAGCTCCAGGTGATGGGTAAACCGGCCCGGTTTCGGCTCGACGATCTCCTTCCAGCGGGGCGAATCGCTTCGCGTAGTAAAGCCAAGTGTCAGGACAAGGGGCGCTGCCTCACGACGCAGATATTTGCCCGGTATCCAGACCCAGGCGAAGTTGCGGCGGCGACGGAAGGCGACCTGGCTCTTGCTCGTCGCGACCGTCGCCGGGCCGATCTCGGAAATGGCGGCGGCGACGGCCTCGAACAGGCGCAGAGATTCCACCTCATCGCCGAAATAGTCTTCGGGCGTCATGCGAATCTACGCTTGAAGTCAACCGTCGTGTCCGGGCCGGTAGCGCGTTCGGTCCTCAGCTCACCGCCTTCTTCACCAGCGCGGCGATCTCTTTCTCGACGGCGGGGGTTAGCTCCCGGAGTGCAAAAGAGATCGGCCACATGGCGCCTTCGTCCAGGTTGGCGGTGTCGTTAAAGCCGATCGTCGCATACCTCGCCTTGAACTTATCCGCCGCCTGGAAGAAGAAGACGACCTTGCCATCCTTGGCGTAGGCGGGCATGCCATACCACGTTCTTGACGCGAGCTCCGGGGCGTTGGCTTTGACGATTTCATGGATGCGCTCGGCCAGAGTGCGATCCGGATCGGGCATCTCGGCGATCTTCTCCAGCAGATCGCTTTCCCCATCCGCCTTGCCCTTCTTCTCGCGCTTCAGCTCGGCGGCCCGCTCCTTCATCGCGGCTTTTTCCTCGCCGGTGAAGCCGCCGGACTCCTTCGCAACCTTCTTCGCGCTCATCGAATTCTCCTTACTCTGCATGCTGTTGGAGCTGGATCAACACCTACCCTGGGAGGGTGGTTACAAAAATACTAGAACATTCATTCTAGGATGTCAAGGACTGTTTTGTGCCGCCAGACCCTTATGGGGATGTCGTCTGGCAGTTCAGCGGTTTGATGTGCGGGCTACATCTGCTATAAAGTGGAAGCGTTCCCTTTCTGCTACTTCCTTTCGACCCTGCAATGGTTTGGTCTTTGTGTGCCGGTCACGGGGAACGATCATGCACAGGAGCACGTTGATGGACGAGTTAACCAGAGTCGCGCCCGCCTTCGTAGAAATGGCCCATCGGATTGTATGGTGTACGGCAGCCACGGTAGACAGACACGGCCGGCCGCGCTCGCGCATTCTCCATCCCATCTGGAGGTGGGACGGCAGGACTCTCGTCGGCTGGATAGCCACCAGCCCAACGCCCGTGAAGCGCGCACACTTGCGGGCCAGTCCTTATATGTCCCTGAACTACTGGGCGCCCAATCACGACACCTGCACAGCCGAGTGCAAAGTGACCTGGGCCTTCGACGATGAGACGCGCAAGATGGTGTGGGACCTCTTCCTCAACGGCCCTGAACCCGTTGGTTATGATCCGGCCATCGTCCCGGCGTGGACCAGCCCAACGGCGGATGCGTTTGCGGCCCTGCGCCTGGAACCGTGGCGTCTGCGTGTCTTTCCCGGTAGCCTCATGAGCGGGCAACGTGGGGCTGAGGTGTTGAACTGGCGAGCGCCAGAAGGCTGAATCGCCGGTGCCCGCCCCCGGCTTACGACGCTGCCATCTGCTGCGTGAGGATTGGCCGATGGACGAACAGGACCTGATCGAACAATGGAAACAGGAAGAACAGCAGACGTTCCTCGGCTGGAATTTCTCCTATCTTCAGGGCCGCTATTTCGAGCCTTCGCTGCCCTGGTCCTACGAGGAAAGAGTGCGCGCGCTGCTGGCGACGGCCGGTTCGGTGCTGGACATGGGTACGGGTGGTGGGGAAAAATTACTGGAGTTCAAGGATTGGCTCCCCGCCCATACAGTCGCCACGGAAGGCTGGCCGCCCAACGTGCCCGTGGCGCGCGAAAACCTGCAGCCCTATGGCATCCGGGTCGTCCCCTACGATATTGAAACGGAAGCGCGCATGCCCTTTGCCGATCGCACCTTCGCCCTGGTCATCAATCGCCATGAGGCCTTTGATGCTTTCGAGGTGGCGCGCATTTTGCAGCCAGAAGGCGTGTTCCTCACCCAACAGGTGGACGGGCGTAGCATGGCGGATCTGTCCTCTCTATTTGGCCTGGAGCCATCCCACCTGCATGTCACCCTGGCGGAATGCGGGAAAGAGGTCGAACAGGCCGGTCTTGTTGTCGAGTTCGCTGATGAAGCCATGGGGAATGTGCGCTTCGCCGACGTGGGGGCGCTTGTCTATTATGCCCACGCAGCTCCCTGGGATTTCCCGGCCGACTTTTCGGTGGAGCGTTATGCAACTCAGCTGCTGGAATTGCATACCACCGGAAGGCTCAGCTTCACGATGGGTCACTTCATCATTCAGGCGCGCAAGCCCAGCAACTAAAACACGACGAGTGCTAATGGCGCCTTTTCCCAACTTCGGGAATCATACGCCATCATCACCATCACTTTTATCAGAGTTCAACCCCCCCTCGCACCGCCACCCCTCAATCCCGCGAGCGCAGCAGGCTAACCGCCACGGCCGCCAGTCCCGCCGCCACGCCGGCCAGCGCTGCCGCCCGTTTTGGCGAGCGCTGCACCGCCTCGCCGGCCTCCGCCACGGCCTGCCCGACCGGCCGTAGTCGCTGCCGGGGCGTGACGCCAAAGAGCAGGTGAAAGATGGCGCTCATCAGCCCGTAGTTGTTCGGCTGGCGCAGCATCGCGGCGACGTCCAGAAAAACGGGCGTGCCGCCGATCCCGTACGCCTTCGTCTGCGTGAATTGCAGCACGTCCTGCTTGCCGTGTGTGCGCGCCGTGCCCGACTGCTTGACGCCGCCAAAGGGCAGGGCGGAGACGGCGTAGTGGGCAATCGTATCGTTGACCACAACGGAGCCAACCTCCAGCCGCTCGGCTACCCGCCGGGCGCGATCCAGATCTTCGCTCCAGACCGAGGCGCTCAGCCCGTAATAGCTGTCGTTAGCCAGCCGGATTGCCTCTTCCTCGTCACGCACCTTCATGATCGGCATGATCGGCCCGAACGTCTCGTCCTGCATCAGCAGCATCGAGTGGTCCACGTCCACCATGACCGTCGGCTCCATAAACAGCCCCTCCCGCTGCCCCCCGACCAGAACGCGCGCTCCTTTCGCCAGCGCATCCTGTATGTGGCTCTCGATGATGCGGGCCTGCCGCTCGAACGTCAGCGAGCCGATGTCGTTCGGGTTTTCCTTCTCCGGCGAGTAGCCCTGGCGCAGCCGGCGCGTTTCTTCCACGGCGGCCCGCACGAAGGCATCGTAGACCTCCTCCACCACGTAGACCCGCTCCACCGAGACACAGGTCTGCCCTGAGTGGAAGAAGGCGCCCCAGACGCCCCAGTGGGCGGCCTTGGCCACGTCGGCGTCTTCGAGCACGATCATCGGGTCTTTGCCCCCCAGCTCGTAGATGAAGGGGGTCAGGTTTTTGGCCGTAGCCTCGGCCACCTTGCGCCCTGTCGCCGTCGAGCCGGTCAGGAAGACAAGGTCAGGCCGGGCGTCTACGAGCGCTGCGCCGACGCTGCCATCGCCGTGGATCACGCGCACAAACGGGCTCAGCTCCGGCACGCTCTGGAAGAGACGCTCGATGAGCTGCCCGACGGCCGGCGTAACCTCCGAGGGCTTGAGCACGACGGTGTTGCCCGCCAGCAGAGCGGCGTAAACCGGCGGCACGGTCAGGTCCAGCGGCAGGTTCCACGGCCCAATCACCGCGACTACGCCGTAAGGCCGGTGCTCCACGTGGTAGCGCTTGAAGACGTAGATGCCCGGCGGCACCCGCTCGGGCTTCAGCCACTGCGGCGCGTGCCGCCGGTAGGCATTCAGCTTGTCCACCACCAGGAACAGCTCGCTCAGCGCATCCTGGCGGCTCTTGCCCGTATCGAGGTTGACCACTCGTGTGATCTCGTCGGCATAGTCGATCAGGACCTGCTGCAATCTGGCCAGGATGCGGGCGCGCTCCTTCGGCGGCGTCTGACCCCAGCGCGCTGCATTCTGGCGCATCTGCTCTACCGCCTGCACGACTTCTTCCGGCGTGGACATGGGCAGCGAGCCAAACTGCTCGCCGGTCGCCGGATTGACGAAGGGAAGAGAACCATTAGGCATCATCGTTCTTCTCCACGTTTGCTGCGACTGCGCCGCCAGACAAGGCCGGCGAAAAACGCCGCGACGAAGGCGGCGACCATGGCAAGCAGGCCCCGCGACCAGGCGGCGGGGCGTGGCTCGGCGGCGTTCTCTGCGTGCTGCGGGTAGCGCTCCTGCCAGGGCACGCCGGCCGGCGGAATCTTGCTCATCGCCCGCTCGGCCATCGCCGTGATCGTCAGGCTGGGGTTGACGCCGAGATTGGCCGGGATGACCGAGCCATCGGCCACATAGAGACCGGGGTAGTTGAACACTTCGTGGTTGGCGTCCACGACGCCGCGCTCGATGCTCCCGGCGATGGCGCAGCCGCCGAGGATGTGCGCCGTCGAGGCCGTATTGAGCAGCACTTCGTGCATCGTCGATTGGGGAACGCCGTTGATGCGTGCCGCAAAACGCTCGACCACCTGGCGGCCCGCGTCGATGACGGCCGGGATGGGCAGCGTCTCGTCGCGCGTGGTCACCAGTCCGCGCCGGCCGAGCGTCCACAGGCTGCGGCCCTGCGACAGGTGCATGCGATTCTCCAGCGTTTGCATGACCAGCACGATCGTGCTGTCGCGCGCCCAGTCAGGCAGCAGGCGGACCTTCAACAGATCGTAGGGCTTTTGCAGGCCATAGCGGATAAAGCGCCACAGCCGGGCCGGCGCGCTGCCTTCCATATCGACCAGCGGCACGGCGAGGTTGCGCATCAGCGACGAGCCGCGCGGGTAGCGCACCGGCTCGACGCTCGTCACCTCGTCTACCCAGAAATGGCTGGTGATAGCCACCCCTTCGGAGAAATCGGCGACGGGCTCGCGCGCCGTCACCCCCATCAGCGCTTCGCTGTTGCTGCGCACCATCTTACCCAGCTGCCGCGAGAGCCGGGGCAACGAGCGCGTCTCGTCGCGGCAGCGCAGGAGCAGGTCCACCGTGCCCAGCACCCCGGCCGAGACGACCACATTGTGGGCGCGCACGGCAAAGCGGCGCTTGCGCAGCCAGTCGGTGGTGCGCTCGTAGATCACTTCGTAGCGCGCCCCATCGTCCCTCCCGTCCGGCAGCGGGCGAATGTCCACGACTTGGCTCTCTGGCCGGATCTCCGCCCCGTACTTCTCCGCAAAGTAGAGGTAGTTTTTGTCCAGCGTGTTCTTGGCGTTGTGTCGGCAGCCGACCATACAGCCGCCGCAGAAGGTGCAGCCCGCCCGTGGCGGCCCTTCTCCGCCAAAGAACGGGTCGGGCACCGTTTTCCCTGGCTCGCCGAAGTAGATGGCGACCGGCGTGGGGGCAAACGTCTCCTCCCGGCCCAGCTCGACGGCAATGTCGTAAAGGATCTCGTCCGCCGGGCCGCGCCACGGGTTGCAGGTGACGCCCAGCATCCGGTTGGCCGTCTCAAAATAGGGCGCCAGCTCTGTTTTCCAGTCGGCCAGCGCCGACCACTCTTCGGCGGCGTAGAAGGCGTCGGCCGGCTGGATGTGCGTGCTGGCATAGACCAGGCTGCCGCCGCCGACGCCGCTGCCGTTGAGAATCATGATGTCGTCGAAGAAGTTGATCCCCATGATGCCGAAGCAGCGCGCCGCCGGCAGCCAGAGGAACTTGAAGACGTTCCAGTTGCTCCGGGGAAAATCCTCCGCCCTGTACCGCTTGCCCCGCTCCAGGACCAGCACCCGGTAGCCCTTCTCTGACAGACGCATGGCCGAGACGCTGCCGCCGAAGCCTGAGCCAATGACGATGAAGTCAAAAGTTGCCGCATCCGCCTGTGCTATATTCATCAATTGTCCCTGCTCACCCTTACCGGTGCGCTGCTAATGAGGATTACTGTGTCGTGAAACGACAATATAACACAGCGCGTCATCTTTGGCTAGAGGCCGATTTCCCTCGGCCCCGCCCGGCCCCAACTCCCCTCACGATCCCGACGCTTCCAGCCGGCGCACTGCGAGCATCGTGATGTCGTCCGACTGCGGCGCGCTGGTCGTATGCGCGCGGATCGCCGCACTGATCCGCTCGACCAGCGCCGCCGCCGATGCGTCCGGCTCCTGTAGCAGCGCCATGACCTGCTCCCGGCCGAAGATCTGCTTGTCGGCGTCAGTCGCTTCGGTCACGCCATCGGTAAAGGCGAGCATCGTCTCCCCCTCCGCCAGCCAGATTTCGCCCACGTCATACGAAACGTCCGGTATGATGCCGACCAGCGGCCCCGTCGAGCTGAGCCGGCAGCGGATGCCCTCCGGCCCGGTGACGACGGGCGGCTCGTGCCCCCCGTTGACGTAAGCCACGTAGCCACTGTCGGGCTCCAGGATGGCGAAGAAGAGGGTGGCGAACATGTTCGTGCGCGCGTGGTGGCGGGTCAGGTAGCTGTTGGTGAACAGGATTGTCTGCTGCAGCGTGTCCCGCATCGCCGCCACGATACTCTCCGCCGCCGACTGCCCCTGCTCCCGCTCCCGGCGGTGGCTGTGGTAATGGTGTTCGGCGAAGGCCCGGACGAGGCTGCGGAAGAGCGCCATATACAGCGCCGCGCCCACCCCTTTGTCGCAGACGTCGCCTAGCACGAGCAGGACGCGGCTATCGTCAAAGACCATCGCGTCGTAAAAATCGCCGGAGACGACCCCGGCCGGCTGCAGATGAGAAATGATCTCCCAGCCCGGCAGCCTCGGCATATCTGGCGGCAGGAAGCTCTGCTGGATGCGCCGGCCGATCTCCAGCTCTTTCTGGGCCGCTTCCTTCTCCAGCACAGCCTTCCAGAGGTTTTCGTCGTTGGCGCGTAGAATCGCCAGAATCCGGCGCGTCAGCTCATGGCCGATCTGCGGGCTCGCCTCGATGACCCGCTGCAGCGTCGCCCCGTCAATCTCCAGCACCGTCGTCGGCACGCGGGTAGTCACGTTCGCCAGACGCGGGCGATTGTCCAGCAGCCCCATCTCGCCGAAATAGCCTCCGGCCGCCAGCGTCGCCAGGTGTCGCTCCCGACCGTTGTCAATCTCCTGGCTCACGTCCACAGCGCCGTCGAGAATGATGTAGAACGTGTCCTCGACGGCGCCCTGGCGGCAGAGCAAGACGCCTGCTTCATACTCCGCCCGGCGCGCCATGGTCTGGAGCATCTGAGCAGTATCTGGCTCAACGCCTGGAAAGACCTGTTGTAGAATGGCCGTCGTCTGTGGATGTGGGTCCATTACCTGTTCGCCTTCGAGTCCATCTTGCCACCTGGCTCGCTAGGCTCGCAGAAGTATAGCATGGAATCGCGGCGCTGGTTACTGCCCTCTACCATTCGGATCGCGCCTGCCAGAATGGCAGGCAGCTTCCAGCCCGCCTTCTGAACTCTGATTCACCTGATTGCCTATGATTTCCTCTACTTTAAGAATCATATGCCATCATCCCCATCAGAGTACAGACACCCCGAGCGCAAGCAGTCCGCGCCCATCTGCTCTATAATCCGGCCCGGCCGGCCCTCTCTTGCCGGCCTCTATCGGCTACACATGCCAACGGAAGGCAACATGAACGTCATCCTTGTAACGGGCGCCTCACGCGGCCTTGGCGCAGCCACCGCCCGGATCCTCCTGGAGATGGGCGCCGCCGTCGTGCTCACCGCCCGCTCGGCCGGCGCCCTCGACGCCCTCGCCGGGCAGGCCGATCCCGGCGGCGAGCGCTCGCTCGTCGTCCCGGCCGACGTCGCCGACGAGTCCGCCTGCCAGAAGGTGATCGCCGCCGCCATCGAGCGCTTCGGGCAGCTCGACGGCCTGGTCAACAATGCCGGCGTCCTGCAGCCCGTCGCCGCCCTCGGCGACGCCGATCCCGCCCAGTGGCGGCAGAACATCGCCGTTAACCTGCTCGGCCCTTACTATCTGATCCACCACGCGCTGCCCCACCTGCGGGCCGGCCGGGGGCGGGTGATCAACGTCTCCACCGGGGCTGCCATCAACCCGGCGCCGGGCTGGTCGGCCTACAGCGTAGCCAAGGCCGCCGTCAACATGCTCGCCCGCGTGCTCGCCGAGGAAGCGCCGGAGGTCGTCTCGCTGGCGGTGCGCCCCGGCGTCGTCGATACCGCGATGCAGGAAACCATTCGCGAAGAAGGGGCCGCCGGGATGCCCGCCGAACGCCACCGGCGCTTCGTCCGCCTGCACGAACAGGGCGACCTGCTGCCGCCGGAGCTTCCCGGCCGGGCGCTGGCGGCGCTGGCCCTCCACGCCCCGCCGGCCTGGAGCGGCGAGTTCCTGTCGTGGGATGATCCGAAAGTGGCCGCCCTTGTCACCCGCCACACCGCCTGACGGAGAAAAAGCATGTTATCCGGCCACGCAACCCCCCAGGCCACAGCCGCCTACGCCGCCGCCCATCCACAGATCGCCTACCGCCCGCTGGGTGAGACGGGCTTGCTGGTCAGCCCGGCCGGTTTTGGCAGCTACCGGGTCGATATCCACAGCCACATCTTCCACGAGGCGCTGGCCCTCGCCCTGCGGCAGGGTGTGAACCTCATAGACACCAGCACCAACTACGCCGACGGCAGCAGCGAAGAGCTGGTCGGCACGGTCATGCGCCGCCTCCACGACGAGGGCGCCGTGCTGCGTGAGGCTGTCGTCGTCGTCACTAAGGGCGGCTACCTGCAGGGCCAGAACCACCAGATCAGCCAGCAGCGGCAGGCCGAGGGGCGCGGCTGGCCCGACCTCGTGCCCTACGGGCCGGGGCTGGAGCACTGCATCCACCCGCAATTTCTGGAGGACCAGATCACGCGCAGCCTGCGGCGGCTGCAGATGGAGTGTGTGGACATCTACCTGCTGCACAATCCCGAGTATTATCTGAGCTGGGCCAAACGCGAGGGTAGGGGATTGCGAGACGCGCGCGAGGAGTACGCCCGCCGGCTGCGGCTGGCCTTCGGCTATCTGGAGGAGGAGGTCGCCCGCGGGCGGATTCGCTGGTACGGGGTCAGCAGCAACACCTTCCCCACGCCGGCTTCCGATCCCGACCACACCTCGCTCGCCGGTCTGTGGCAGATCGCAGAAGAAATCGGCCCCGACCACCACTTTCGCGTCGTACAGCTACCCATGAATCTGCTGGAGCCGGGCGCGGCGACCGAACCCAACCAGCCCGGCGGCGAGAGCGTGCTCGCCTTCGCCCGCGCGCATGGCCTCGCCGTTCTGACCAACCGGCCGCTGAACGCCATTCACGGGGAACGCCTGTTGCGCCTGGCGGACGTGCCCGTGGAAGCGGCAGCCGACCCGGAAGCGGTGGAGGAAGCCATCGCCCGGCTTCAGCGCCGCGAGGAAAAGTTCCGTAGCGAGATCCTGCCAGTGCTGCCCGCCCCGGAGTCGATGGCCCAGCAATTGCTCGCCCTGTTCACCGTCGGCCGGCTCCTGGCGGAGAACTGGCGCCGCTTCGGCAGCTACCAGCAATGGCTGGACGTGCAGACGCAGATCCTCGTGCCCCGCGCCCAGGGCGGTATCGACTACCTCTCCCGGCAGCAAACGCTGCCGCCCGAGGCCGGTCGCTGGCTGCAGAAATACGTCCGGGCGCTCAACGAGGCGCTGCAGGCCGTCAGCCACGTTTACCAGGAGCAGGGCGCGGAGCAGGCGCGCGCCATGCGCGAGCGCGTCGCAGCCCTCGATCCCGCTTGGGCCGAGGCTCCCACGCTGAGCCAGATGGCCCTGCGTGCCCTGCGCAGCACGGCCGGCATCACCAGCGTGCTCGTCGGCATGCGCCACGAGAGCTACGTGGAGGACGTGCTGGCCGAGCTGCGCCGCCCGGTCGAGGTTGCCGGGCGGCAGGAGGCGTGGCAGGCGCTCGCCGCCGGCGTCGTCTGATCAACTCCCGGCCGTCACCCGCTCCCGGCCCGTGTACAGCCAGACCTCATCGTCGCGCACGGCGAAAAGGGTTATCCCGTGGCGGTGGGCCGCCGACACAGCCAGGCTGCCCGGCCGGCCCCTGCTGCCGACGAGCGGCGCGCCCGCCAGCACCGCCCGTTCCATCATCGCGTAATCGGCCGGGCCCGGCAGCCATAGCACACCCGGGCCGAGCGGCAGCCGTTCTTCCAGCAGCGCCCAGCCGATCACCTTATCCAGCGCCTGCAGGGGGCGCACGTCCTGGCGCGCAACCTGCAGCTCCCCGGCCGCGTCAAAAAAGGCCGCGCCCACTGGCACTTCAGACGCCTGCGCTGCCAGCGCTCTGACGGGCAGCACCGGCCCGGCCGGCAGGCTCTCGGGGGCGCGCGCCCCCAGCGCCGCCAGCAAATTGTCACTGCTCACCCCGCAGCTATTCCCGTCAATCACCACCTCTTCCGGCCGGGGCAGCGCCGGCATCCGCGCCGCGTACAGGGCGACGGTGAGCAGACTGTACTCCTGCCGGCCGGCCTCCTGGACGCAATACGTCATGTGGGAGAAGTCGTGGCGGCTGCGGATGTACCCCTGGCTGTAGAGCAGCCCCGCCGCCAGCTCGTAATCGTGGCCCGGCGTGCGCGTCGTCTCCGTGGCGTTGCGCCGCTCCCGGCCGGCCCGCACCTGAATGGTGAACGGCCGCTCGCGCGGCAGATTCTCGCGCTCCTGGCGCGCCTGTCCCTCCTCCAACACCCAGATGCGGCGGCTAATTGTCTCAGCCATCCTTCCTCCAATTGTCTGCAGCAGGTCGGATTTGCAGTCCGACGCCGTGCTTTGCTAACCTCCCACTACTGTACCGTGGTATAATAAGCGCCATGTTATCGGTTGTCATCCAGGCCGGCGGCCGGTCCAGCCGCATGGGCGAAGACAAGGGCCTCGTTCCTCTGGCCGGCCGCTCCATGATCGAGCACGTCCTCACCCGCGTCGCCGGCCTTGGCGACGAGACGCTGATCACCACCAACGATCCCGATGCCTACGAATACCTGGGCCTGCCGATGGCCTCCGACCCCGAACCCGGCGCGGGGGCGCTGCCCGGCCTGCGCACTGCGCTGAAGGCCGCCCAGGGCGATACCGTGCTCGTCCTCGCCTGCGACATGCCCTTCGTCAATCGTCTGCTGCTGGAGTACATGCTGGAACAGAGCAGCAACGCCGACGTCGTCGTCCCCCGCTGGAACGACAACTACCAGACGCTGCACGCCGTCTATAATCGCAAGCGCACGCTCAAGGCCGTCGAGCAGGCCCTCGCCGAAGGGGAGCGGCGCATGATCAGCTTCTATCCCCAGCTTCGCGTGCACGTTGTCGAGCCCGAGCAGATCCGCCAGTACGACCCCCAGGGCCGCAGCTTCTTCAACGTCAACACCCCCGAAGAGCTGCAGGAAGCGGAACGGCTGCTCGCCGAGCTGCGCGGTCGCTAACCGCCCCCTTTACGCCCGCCCCTTCCTTCCACTATACTGTTTACAGGCATCCACTCGTAAGCGCGTTTCCGGCCACAACCTGGCGATTGCCAATCGCCTCTACTTCATGAGGGCTGTTCTGCCATGTTAGTGATCATCAGCGATCTCCACCTGACCGATGGCACCACCGGCACCACAATCAGCGCCGCGGCCTTTGAAGATTTCCGCGTCCGCCTGCAGGAGATGGCTACCGACGCCTCGCACCGGGCCAATGGTCGCTACCAGCCCGTCGAAGCCATCGACCTCGTCCTGCTCGGCGACGTCTTCGACCTCATCCGCTCCACTCGCTGGAGCAACCCCGGCGTGACCATCCGGCCCTGGGAACACCGCACCCGGCCGGACGAGCTGGCTGCTCAGGTTGCCGACATCACGGCGGCCGTTCTGCGCAAGAACGAAGGCGCCCTGTCCATTCTCCGCGCCTGCGGGCGGGGCGAAGCGATCCGCGTGGCGGCGGCGCCCGACGCGACCGAAGAGCTGCCCGTGCACGTGCGCATCCACTACATGGTCGGCAACCACGACTGGTTCTACCATCTGCCCGGCCCCGCCTTCGACGCCATCCGCGCGACGGTAAACGAGACTATGGGGCTCAGCAACGACGCTGGCCCCTATCCCCACGATCCTGAGGAGTCGGATCGCCTCATGGAGATATTCGAGGCCCACCGCGTCTACGCCCGCCACGGCGACCGCTACGACTCCCTGAACTACGAGGAGGAGCAGGGCCGCGACGGCGCCACCCTGGGCGACGCGCTCGTCGTCGAGCTGATCAACCGCTTTCCCCACGAGGTGCGCCGCCGCCTGTCGCGTCTACCCACTGCCTTTCTCGACGGGCTGGATGAGCTGGCCAACGTGCGTCCCTCCCTGCTCGTCCCCGTCTGGGTGGATGCCCTGATCAACAGCAGCGAATTGACTAAGAGCCAGGAGAACGAGATCAAGGGGATCTGGAATGATCTGGCTGCCGCCGTCGTCGAGCTGCCCTTCGTACGCGAGCGCGACAGATTCCTCGCCCTCGACGAAGTGGACGCGCTGGAGGCGACGCTGCACCTCTCCTCCCGCTTCTCCTTCGGCGACATCGCCCGCATTGTCACCTTTGTCCAGCAGCGCTTCTGGAAAGGCAGCACTTCCTTCGCCGCCCACGCCCTGAAGGAGCCGGCCTACCGCGAGGGGCGGGCCGACCACATCGTCTACGGCCACACCCATCACTTCGAGGCCGTGCCGCTCAACAGGCGCCGTGATGGCCCCGGCAAGCTGATCGACCAGCTCTACTTCAACTCCGGCACCTGGCACGTCGTCCACGAGCGTACAAGGCAGAGCGAGAGCGTGATGGAGCCCTACTTCGTCCCCTTCCACGTCATGACCTACCTCGCCTTCTTCCGTGACAACGAGCGCAGCGGTCGCGCCTTCGAGACCTGGTCAGGAACACTGGGGATGCGCTGATTGGATCGCGCCTACCAGAATGGTAGGCAGCTTCCAGCCCGCCTTCTCAACATTGATTGGGATGATGTCCATTGATTTCTGACGAGGGGAAACCAGTAGCCATTATCCCAATGAGAGTTCAGAAACCCACGGCCATCCAGAGTTGAATGTCCGCGCCATTTCAGCTAGCATAGAGGCGCGCAGCTCGTGAGGAGCTGCCAGGGGTGAGCGCTGTACAGGACGGCTCGATCCCATCGAAGCCTGGAGGTCTAATGTCCCACGTCGAAGCTAACCTGATTGATCTACAATCGTTTCTTGACGCTGTCTCCCATCGGGGACGCACCATGCTGCTGCCTGCGCTGCACCATGCGCAGGCGCTATACGGCTGGGTGCCTCGCGAGGCCCAGGAGGCGATCAGCCGCGCCCTGCGCGTGCCGCTCGCCGACATCCACGGCGTCATCGAGTTTTACACCATGTTCTACAACCGGCCGATGGCCCGCCGCGTCGTCCGCCTCTGCGAAGACCCGGCCTGCTCGCTGGCGGGCGCCCACGCCGTCAGCCGCCGCATATCCGAGAGCCTGGGGCTGCAGCCCGGCGAGACGCGCGACGACGTCGCCTTCGAGCATGTCCCCTGCCTGGGTATGTGTGAATTTGCGCCCGTCGCCCTCGACGGCGAGCGCCCCGCCGGCAACCTGACGCCTGCCGACGTGCCTGCCTTCCTCGACGGCAGCTACCCCGAGCCTGGCGCCCTCGTCTACGGCGAGCCGCTCTGGATGTTCGGCAACGTCGGCCATGTCGATCCCGCGAGCCTGGACGACTACGAGGCGCGCGGCGGCTACGAGACCCTGCGCCGGGCGCTGGCCCTGACCCCGGAAGAAATCATCACCCAGGTCGAGGCTGCCGGCATCGTCGGCAGGGGTGGGGCGATGTTCCCCACCGGCCGGAAGTGGCGCTTCACCCGTGGCGCTCCCGGCACGCCGGCCGAGAAACATCTCATCGCCAACGCCGACGAGAGCGAGCCCGGCACCTTTAAGGACCGGGTGTTGATGGAGAACGATCCGTTCAGCCTTGTCGAAGCGATGACCCTTGCCGGTTACGCCATCGGCGCCGAAAACGGCTGGATTTTCGTGCGCGGCGAATACCCGCGCGCCGCGGCTCGCCTGCAGCGGGCCATCGACGTCGCCCGCCAGCGCGGTTACCTGGGCCAGAATGCGCTGGGCAAGGACGGCTTCACCTTCGACATCGAGCTGCGGCTGGGCGCCGGCGCCTACATCTGCGGCGAAGAGACCGCCCTCTTTGAAGCAATAGAGGGCAAGCGTGGTTTTCCGCGTATCAAGCCGCCTTTCCCCACCACGCATGGCCTGTTCATGCAGCCCACGTCCATCAATAACGTCGAAACGCTGGTTGCCGCGCTCGTCGCCGTGCGCCTCGGCGTCGAGCAATGGCGCAGCCTCGGCACGGCCGAATCGCCGGGTACCAAGTGGTTCTGCCTCAGCGGCCACGTCGCCCGGCCCGGCGCTTATGAGCTGCCTTTCGGCCTCACCCTGCGCGAGCTGATCGACAGGGCAGGCGGCGTGCCCAACGGTCGCCAGCTACAGGCCATCCTCATCGGCGGTGCAGCCGGCGCCTTCATCGGCCCCGACAGCCTGGATATACCGCTGACCTATGAGGATGCCCGTCAGGCTGGCTTCCCGCTTGGTTCCGGCGTCGTCATGGTCTTTGATGACACCGTCGATATGCGCCAGGTCTTTGTCGAGCTGGCCCGCTTCTTCGCCCACGAGAGCTGCGGCAAGTGCTATCCCTGCCAGCTCGGCACCCAGCGCCAGCTTGAGCTACTCACCGAGCTGGCCCAGAACGGCTCGCTCTCTCCCGCCGACCGCCAGGCGCTCCTCGACGTGGGCAATGCCATGACGCTTGCCTCTCTCTGTGGCCTGGGCCAGACCGCAGCCGCAGCCGTGCTAAGTGCCGTCAGGCAGTGGCCTGAGCTTGTTACGGAAGAATATGCCCGATAATACTGACTCGCCGCCCGAGCGGCCGGCGCCTGAGGACGTGACCGGTCAGGTCAAACAGGTGACGGTTACGCCGCTGCCGGGGACGGCTCCTGTCTCCTACACCGCGCTAGGCGGCGGGCCGGCCCAACCGATAGACGGGGCGGTTCCCGAAGAAGTGCTCGCCTGCATCTCGGTCAACGGGCAGG
>Ga0123333_10001560_pt1 | contig 24227 bp, 17 predicted proteins | sample BioC12SIPDNA_3_FD_89957 | JGI IMG/M metagenome (GOLD analysis project Ga0123333, IMG submission 89957) | Anaerobic biogas reactor microbial communites from Washington, USA - Biogas_R2_B C12 SIP DNA | ecosystem: Engineered > Bioreactor > Anaerobic > Unclassified | place: Washington, USA... | reverse complement strand
GGTCCGGCCGAAGTCTGCAGCAGCGAACGCCATCCGTTGGTCCGGGTATTGAGGTCGTACAGGATGGTGTACTGATTGACGTAGTCGTTGCTGCCGCCGTTCGGGTCGATATCGTGAGTCAGAGAAAACGAATCACCGGGTCCCACTGCGGCAGCCTTGTCGCCAGCGCCGATACCATCCACGGAGGAGATGGTGCCTTTCTCATTGTTTAAAACCAAATCGTTTCCAATGGTCGCCTTGCCAAGGTTCGTCGCGTCGTCGAATCTCCACAGACCGACCAATTCCGCCGACGCGGACGTTGCGAGCCATAACAGCATCAAGCAAGCCATAATTCCGTTTCTCGTTCGTCGCCCACTCATGATGACACACCTCATCTGTAACGCTCTTGGGAAGGAACCGCAAACACTCAAACGACCAACCTCAGACGCCGCGTTGGTCGCGAACCAAAGACGCCTGAATCGGCAGAACCACGTACCATTAGAATTCGAGCTGGATTGTAGCTGATCCGGTACGGCACTCAACCGCGCGCGCACGATTTAACGAAATACTCACACAACTAACCCTTAATCAATCAAGCGAATACCGCGAGATAGTGGCGGCGACTTTCGCGGTCGCGGCGATTGTCTGTTGCGTCGCGTTGTGCGGGCGAGCGCGACGCTCCGTCTTCACTCAGCGTTGCAGACGATTTCAGACGGCGCTGTGCGAGAATCTGCCGCTTGTGCCGGGTCAAATGCGGCTTACGCTTGATCAAGGCCTGGTGCCGCTGCGGCGGACGGCGCGCGTCCGGTGAAGCGGTGCCCGCCGTCGGGTGCGCCCGGTCCGCGCGCGCCTGGGACTCCTATTCGTTGCGGAACGCGTCGCTGTCGGCGCGGATCTGTACCAGCGACAGGGTACCCTTGACCGCATCCACCTGGAACTTGAAATGCTCCAGGAAACTCATGCCCAGTAGTGATGGGGCATTGGCGGCATCCGCCCCCAGCACCGCACAGGGAACATGCTGCACCGTGAACTTCCCCACGCGCACAGACTCGATCGTCACCAGGTGCCCCTGGATGCGGCTGCCATCGGCCAGCCCCATGACGATCTGCTCGTCGCCCGGCCGGACCTGGATCCCGCATTTCTCGGCCACGTCGCGGGGCAGCGTCACCAGGTTGGCGCCGGAGTCGAGTGTCATGTCCAGGGTGTGCTGGCCGTCGATCACCACGGACACCAGCAGCGACCCGCCCCCCACACGCCGCAGCGGAATCGACTCGGACAACACGGTGTCTTCCAGCGCCGCCAGTCGCACAAGGAGCCGCTGGAAGTTACGCGACGGAGCCAGGTCCCACGTCTTGCCGCTGGCCGCATTGAACTGCTCCAACGCCGTTTTCGCCTCGCCGGACGCGGCCAGCTCGGCATACCGCTCCGTTACGCGGTCGGCCAGTTCGCGCATAGCCAGAATGGCTTGCAGATACGCCTCACGCGCTCCACTGGCCGCCGCGCGGGCGGCCTGCACCGACTCACCCTGCTGCCGCAGCGAGGTGCGTAGCAACTCCACCTGACTGCGATTGGCGTTGATCGTGGCGACCAGCCGGTTGTTGGCCACGGTGTCCCCCAGCCGCACCTGTGCCAGTTGGGCATTGAGGTTAACATCCAGCGCCAACAACGCCGTCAACTGACGCTTGATCTCGGCCTCCTTCCGCTCCTGCTGCGCCAGGCCACTGTCGGCCGACATCACGTTCTTCCGCAGATTCGTCACCTCGCGCATCATGCGGCCCAGCTTCGGTTCGTCGGCCAGTGTCAAACCCGAGCTGCCGATCCGCAGGCCGAGCGACTCCAGGGCTGCCCGCGCTGATCGCTCGCTCGCCAATTCCCCGTCCGCTGACGGAGTTGTGGTACCCGGGGCCGCCAGAAACTCCCGATCGGCAGCGCTGAGCTTCGCAATCGGAACCGTGACGATCGATCCGTCGGGCTTGCGAAGTCGCACCTGCTGGCCGTCCGTGTCGAGCAGTGCCGCGCGCAGAGCGTAATTCCCATCGCTGCTGTGCCACGTCCGCAACTCGGACTGGACGTCGCCAGGGGCCGGCTGCGACACCAACAGAGCGGGTGCCCGGACCAGGACCAAGACCAGGACCAGATAAGACATCCACACGACTCCGGTAACCACGCACGAATGACCAGGGACGAATGACCGAGCACGAATGACCAGGGACGACGATGGGGGTGCCCCCCTTCCGGCTGTTGCGGGCAACCGGCGCGTTCGTCATAGCTATTGTACCACCCGTTACGGGGCACAGCTCGAGCGGCTTGAGCTGTCCGCCAACGCGAACGCCCTCCGCGCAGACATCAAGCGCAGAGGGCGAACAGGATTCTTGTTGTGTTCTGGCAGCCGCAGTGCTGCGACGGGCGACGCCGCCAGGCGTACCCGGCGGAGCTCAATAGCGCTCGCGGCGGCCGTAGCCACCGCCGCCACCACCGCCGCCACCGCGACGAGGCTCGCGCGGCTTGGCCTCATTGACAGTCAACGCCCGACCCTGCAGATCTTGACCGTTGAGTGCTTCGATCGCCGCATCGCCACCGTCTTCCATCTCGACAAACCCGAAACCGCGAGAACGGCCAGTGTCGCGGTCCGAAATCACACTGGCAGACGTGACGTTGCCATACTGGGCGAACAGATCGCGCAGATCCTCCGACGTGACACGGAAGGAAAGGTTTCCGACATACAGTTTCTTCGTCATCATCATCCCTTGGGCCATGGGGCCCCCAAAACAAACAAACCAACATACCGTCAGCCGCACCAGGGCGACCGGGAAGATCTCAAGCGACTTCGCCTTTCGTCAGCCGCAGACATGCCGCAGTTTCCAACCTTCAATCCTGGGGGCAGTAAGAGACGGTTCCAGGCGAAACATCCAGGAAGGGGCAAGCAGGGTAGCGCAATGCGATCCGTTGTCTTCCAACCAGCGCGGGCACATCCCCGCACACTTGGGGGCATTATACAACACCAAGCCGCGGCGCGAAGATGGATTCTGCACCCGCGAGCCACAAAGAGAGTGGCCGTGTGGCACGCCCGTGGGCGCGAACAGCACACGGCTATTGGAACGGATCCGCGTCCGTATCGCCTGGCTTCTGCGCCGGTGCGTCGTCCTGTGCGGGCGCCGCCGCATCGGCAGGTGCTTCGGCCTCGGACTCCGCTTCCGCCGATTCTTCCGCGGGTTCTTCGTCGGCCGCCTCGTCAGCGGGTGCGTCTACAGCCGGTTCCTCGGCAGCCGGTGTTTCGGCGGCTGGCGCTTCGGCTTTCTCCGGCTCTTGCGGCTCGGTGGGAGTCGCGTCGTCTGGTGTGGCCGGTTGGTCAAACGGATCGCGATCGTCAGCCTCGCCGGAGAGTGTCCGGCCGAGGATGTCGAGCAAGCCGCTGGCGGCTGCGGCTGTGGGACCTGCGGGCCGGCCAACGCCCTCGAACTCCAGCTTCGGCAGATTCGCCCCGAAGGGATTCGCCGCGTCGGCTGGCGTTGCTGCTGGTTTCGCCATCTGCGCCGGAGTGGCGAACGGATCGGTCGCGTCGGCGTCCGGCGCATCGCTCTCAGCGGCTGCTCCCGGTGCGACGGTTTGGGGCACGGCGTAGTCAACCTTGGTGCCGCCCGAAAAGGCGATGCCACTGGCAAACGGATCCGCGCTGGCGCTCAGGTCTATCGCAGGGATGTCGAGCGGCAGCGGCGGCACCGGACGCTGCGGATCAAACAGCACGATGTCTTCACGCCGTCTCAGTTGTTCGTATCGCACCTGGTCGCGTTTCTTTTTCCGCTCGACGGCCGCTTTGCGTGTCGCCGCGCGCACCTTCTCCAATTCCAGACGCAGCGAACCCTGGACGCGCTGCAGTGCGGCGTTGATGTTGTAGACCGGACGGTCGGACTGATTCACTTCAATATCGGCGCCCTTCATCAGATCGGGCAGGCCTGCTTCGAGCCCGAGCTGGCTGGCCAGCGCCAGGCCGCGGAAGTAGTATGCGCGCGGATCCGAGCCGTGTTTCTCGATCGACTCCGACAGCAGTACCACCGCCGCATCGTAATCGCCGGCGAAGTACGCGTGCACACCATTCCCGTACAACTGCGCAGCACCCTCGTCCTGCCCCACGGCATACGTCCCGAGCAACGAGACGAGCACGAGAGTCATCCATCCGACTGACTGCTGCCTGATCATGGATCAGTTCCCCTTCCAACCTTGTCGAACGTGGCTGAAATCAACGGCCGTCGATGCCACGCGGCCCGCCCGCCGCGCACATAGCTCGCCCGTGGCTTACGCAAGAAACTACGCAGGCTAAGATCTTTATGCTAATTTGGGCGAATTCAAATAGCAAGATAACCTGGCACGGCTCCGAACACCCCAACGCACTGCCAACATACTGCGTATTGCCCGGGAAATCTGCACTCACACGCCGGACGACGCATCGCCCAGCACCCGGAAAGGCCCCCCACAACCGGGTCGGATCCTGCCGGTCTTGAGGAAAATGCGTGTGGCAGCGGGCAGGCCTGAAAGGCCGCCCGTCCGTAGTCAAGGGCGAGAGCCCCTGGAATGCGGGTCCAAAAGAAATGACGGCCATCTGCCGATTCCGCTGCCCTGTCACGCCGAACGCTGTGGTCAGTGACGGGGTCGTCATGCGTGCCAACGGCGGGGCATTGTTCGCTTCTTGTACGTCTCGTGAACGACCCATAAGATGGGGGCGGGATCGACCGGCCGACTACTATTGCCCGCCCTGCTGCCGTTCCAGTGAATTTGGCTGAAAGCGTATTTGGATGAATCTGTGCGTCACGCTCAATCCGTGTCTGGACAAGACGCTGGTGGTCCCGGCGTGGACGCCGGGCGACCATCAGGTGCGTGGGCGCTCGTTTGGCCAGGTGGTGGGTGGTAAGGGGGTCAACGTGGCACGGGCGCTGCGCCGGCTGGGTCAGCCGGCGCAACCGGCGACGTTCCTGGGCGGTGAGTTGGGTCAGTTATGTCATCGGCTGCTGCAGGAGCAGGATGGGTTCGCGCCCGTGGTGACGTGGACCCAGGCGCCGACGCGTGAGATCCTGACGGTGCGGACGGAGGACACGGCCGAGCAGACCGGTTTCTTCGATCCCAATCCGACCATTCTGCGGAGCGAGCGCGATGACTTGGCGGAGCAGCTCGGCGAGCGGTTTGCCGCGGGGGTGGCGTGGTGTGCGATGAGTGGTTCTTCGCCCTGCCGGGAGACAGACGATCTGTATGCGGCGCTGATCGCCCGTGCACGGCAGGCAGGGGTCCGCACGCTGGTCGACACGTACGGTGATTGTCTGCACCTGGCTTTGGCGGCGGGTCCGGACGTGGTCAAGTTGAACCGCCAGGAATGCGAGCAGGCGTTGGGCACCCGGCTCAATTCGCCGGCCGCCATCCGGGCGGCACTGCAGCAGCTCCGTGGCACCGAGAGCATCTGTGCAGTGGTGACCTTCGGCCCGGGCGGGGTAGCGGCAGCGTGGGGGGGGTTCGTGGCGGCCTGGAAGCCGCCGGCCGTCCAGTTGGTCAACCCGATCGGTGCGGGGGACGCAATGACGGCCGGCCTGATCGACGCGCTGTCGCGCGGCGACGACCTGCCGAGCGCGCTGCGCTGGGCGATGGCGTGCGCCGTGGCTAGTGTAGAAAACTGGGTGGCCAGCGACTTCCAGCGCGACGCGGCGGAAGCGATGATGCCCCGATTGACTGAATGTGGACTGGAGGAACTCATACGATGAGATGTACAACCCGAGTCGTTCTGTTGCTGACCATTTCCCTTTGCACCGCGTACACGGCCTGTGCTCAAACATCTGCTGCGCCGGAGGATGCCCGCCCCTGGTTTGAACGCTGCCTGGTGGGTATGGAAGTGGGAACCACCGGCGCGCAGTTCGGATACAGCGATCTGCACGAGACGATTTACGCCAGCCGGTTCAACGGCCACGACATTGTGGAGCACGCGGTCAGCGCGGACGTGGAGTACCTGGTGATCTGGGCCCGCGACGGAGACTGGGCGTACTACGACTCGAAAGTCGCGCGCAAGTGTCCGGGGCTGGGCGCGCGCGACGTGCTGCGCGAGACGGTCGAAGCGGCGGCCAGGCACGACCTGCCAATCATCGTCTACTGTGTTGTGCAGCAGGGGGGCCATTTCCTGACCGATCATCCGGAGTTCCAGGCGGTGGATGTGGAAGGGAAACCGACCGGCCGCTTCTGTTACAACTCGGGATACCTTGCCGCGGTCAAGGCGCTCCTGGCCGAGCAGCTGGCGTACGGCATTGCCGGCTTCCACATCGACATGCTGGACCAGGGGTTCGGCCCACCCTATAGCTGCTGGTGCGAGCACTGCCGGAAGCAGTTCCAGGCGGAGTACGGCCGGGAGATGCCCACAGGGGTCACCTGGGATGAAGACTGGGACCGCATGCTCGAGTTCCGCTATGCCACCAGTCAGCGTTTCGAGCAGGCCCTGACAGCTTACGTGCGGAGCATCCAGCCGACGGCCACGGTCGACTTCAACTATCACGGGAATCCTCCGTTCTCCTGGGAAGTCGGACAGCGCCCTGTACAGCATGCTGGCAACAGCGACTTCGTGACGGGCGAGACCGGCGTGTGGGGCTTCAGCGTGCTGACCGTCGGGCTCAACGCCCAGTTCTATCGAGCGGCGTTCCCCGGGCATCCCTACCAGGTGGCGATCAATCGGGGTGTGCGCATCTATCACGATCAGACCACGCGCCCGCTCAACGACATGCGTTGGGAAACGTTGACCCTGCTGGCGCACGGGGCGTTTGTGACGATGATTGACAAGACCGCCTACGACGGTGGGCTCGATCCCGTGGCGTATCAGCGCATCGGGATGCTGCTGCGCGAGGCGCGCGAGAAACGCGGCCATTTCGGCCAGCCGCTGGTCGGCGACGTCGGGCTCTACTTCAGCGCGCGGACGCGCGACTGGGTCGCACGCGAGAATCCGGCAAGCTACTTCCAGGCGTTCCAGGGCGCCCACAAGGCCTGCGTGATGGAGCACATCCCGTTCGGCGTCGTGCTCGACGAGAACGTGACGCTGGAGACGCTCCAGCAGTACCCGGTCGTGTGCCTGCCGCACATTGGGATCGTCTCGGAGCGTGAAGTGGCGCTGCTGCGGGACTACGTGACGCGGGGGGGCCAGCTGCTGATCACCGGGCACAGCGGCCAGTTCGATGCGATGGGCCGCCCGCTGGAAAACTCTTCGCTGGCCGCGCTGATCGGCGCCAACGCCGTGCGGCGTCTGGACTCGGCCGACAACTGGGTCAGTTTTCCAGCCGACGCGAGCACGGCGGCGCTGCGCATCGGCGATGGGATCCCCGGCGACTGGCCCTTCCTGGTGGAAGGACCGGCCACCGTGTACGAGCCGACGACAGCCACGCCGATCGGCCAGCTGATGGCGCCTCACCGGATGCCGGCCCAGTTGAGCGGCAAGCTCGTGACCGATTGGCCGCTGAGTGCTGACAAGCCGGTTGGGCCGGCGCTGCTGATCAACCGCGTCGGGCGGGGAACGGTGGCGACCTTCGCGGCATCGCCCGACTATGCGACGGCCAGCGAGCACCACCTGGTGGAAGTGCGCGAGCTGTTCCATCGCGTGGTTCGCATGCTGCATCCGGAACCGCTGGTGACAATCGACGCGCCGGCCAATGTCGAGGCGGTGATCACGGACGACGCCTCGCAGCGGACGTTGCGCGTGCACCTGATCGCCTACAATCCGACGCCGCAGACGACGCCGGCCAAGAACCGGCCCTACATCCTGCCCGGACTGATCGAAGATCGTCCCCTCTACCGCGCGTCGATCGAGATCGCTCGCCCGATCGCCGGCGCCGAAGCGCTCAACGATACCACGTTGATAGAGCGGTCGGGCAATCGCCTCGACCTGACGGTCGACGACATCCACGACGTCGTGGTGATCAAGTACCAGGAGCCGTGAGCAGTACAAGTAGCCGGTGGTCCTTGCGGAATCCACGCCCATGAACACCTGGCCCATGAACACCTGTTGTTGCCGGCGCCTCGCCTGGATGGGCTTGCTGTTGAGCTGGGCGACGTGCGGGCTGCCAGCCGAGGATCGAGCCGAGGACCCAGCCGAGGACACTGTGAAGGCCCCTGCTGAACGCGCTGTAGATTACACGATCATCGTCACCGGCCACGAGTTGCTCGACGGTGTCTATCCCGACGGGCACACGCATTTCATCACCCGGACCCTGCGCCCGCTCGGTCTGCGATGTGTCGGATCGATGAGCGTGGACGACACGGCGGAGGACATCCGGCAGGCGCTGCAGTTCGCCTGCGGCCGTTCTGCGCTGGTGATTGTGACGGGCGGTCTGGGTCCCACGGATTCGGACATCACGCGCGACGTGTTGTCGGCGTACACCGCCATTTCGCTCGCGGAACACCCTGCCGTGCTGGAGAGCCTGGAGCAGCGATTTGGCACGCCGCGCGATAAGCTGCGCGCGAACCTGCGCCGGCAGACACGCGTGCCGACGCGCGGAACGTATCTGAAGAACGCCGCCGGCAGCGCTGTGGGGCTGGTCTTTGAGGCGGACGCCGCGCTGATCGTTGCGTTGCCCGGTCCGCCCGGCGAATTGCAGCCCATGGTGCGCGACGAGCTCGTGCCGGAACTTGCGCGGCGATTCGGCACGCATACCCTGGGCAGCTCGCTGACGATCCGGTTCATCGGGATCGGCCAGTCGCAGATTGACCAGACCATGAAGGAACAGATGCAGTTGCCGGAGGATGTGCTGGAGACGTCGCAGTTCGAGGGGGGGCGGGTCGATTTCACTTTCGCGCTGCCTCACGATGGGCCGGCGGAGCGTGCCCGGCTGGAGACGCTGCGGCAGGCGTTTCACCAGCACCTGGGGGACTTCATCTATGCGGATGATGCGGAGACCACCCTGGAAGACTGTGTCGTGGCGCAGCTGTATGCCAGGCAGCAGACTATCGCCGTGGGGGAGGTTGGCAGCGGCGGATTGCTGGCCGCCGCGCTGGCGCACACGGTGGCAGCCCCCCAGGTGCTGCAGGGTGCCCTGGTGGCGACCAGCGAGGACCAGCTGCGCCAGTTGCTGGGCGTGGCCGACGACGAGTGGCGCGACAGGGGCCCGAGCGGGAGACTGGAACTGCTGGCGACTGCTGCCGCAGAGCGCACACGCAGCGCCTGGTCGCTGGTGGTCGGCGCGCCGCAGTCCGCTTCGCAGACCGGTCCGGCGCGGATCGCCGTCTGCATCCGCCGCCCGGACGGCAGCCTGCTCGTCAGCGACCAGCGGTGGCCCGGCGTGTCCAGCCGGGTGCAGAGCGCGATGATCTCCGAACTGCTGGACAAGCTGCGGCGCGCGCTCCGCTGACGTGTCGCGGCGCTCCAGCCGCCGGCCGGGCCCCTGTGCCGGACGCAGCTGGTACACAGCTTGCGTTGGCGTGTGGTTCGTGTCTAATCAGATGCAGCACGCATTGCGTCGAGCGCAGCTGTGTGGCTCGACTGCTCACCCCCACCTGTTCCTGCCGGGAGATTCTGGATCATGGTCAAGCACGACTGCCACTGCTGTATGAATCGCCGCGAGTGTCTACAGTTTCTGTCGGCATCAGCCCTGGGCGCCGGTCTGACCGCCTCCGGGCTGACGTCCTGGGCGGCGGGCCAGAATGGTCCGGCGCCGGACGACTTCATTGATCCGGTGAACCTGCGTCCGCAGCCGCAGGTGCGGATGGCGGCCACGTTCCTGGAGATGCCGCGCCCGGTCTGGTTGGGCTGGCCCGGCACGACCTACGATCTGGACGGGCACCAGCAGGAGTACCGCGCGCTGCTCGAGCAGTCGGCCCAGAAGTTGCGGATCGATGTGGGGCTGGAGCCGGCCCCCATCAACAGTGAAGAGGGGATCGCGGCGTGGATCCAGAAGCTGGCCGCCCAATCGCCCGACGGCGTTCTGATCATGCTGCAGCACATGGGCTGCTGGCCCTGGGCGCTGAAGGTGGCCCGGGAAACCAGGCGGCCGGTGATCGTCTTTGCGCCGGTCGGCACGGCCTTCACCGGCCATGTGGATCAGGGTTCCCGCACCCCCAATCTGCTCGTGCTCTCCACGCTGGCGTGGTCGGCCGTCGAAGACGGGCTGAAGATGATCAAGGCCAAGCGGATGTTCGAGGAGACGCGCATGCTGTGGATCCACGGCGACCGGACCAACGAGACGGTGATGGATCGCCTGGGGGTAAAAGTCCGTCAGATCCCCCGGGACACGTTTAACCTGGCATTCGACCAGCAGATGGTGACGGAAGAAGTGAGCGACGTCGCCAGCGATTTCCGGAAGGGAGCGAAGCAGATCGTGGAGCCGACCGAGGAGGACATCGTCAACTGCTCGCGCGCGTATCTGACTGCCAAACGGCTGTTGACCGCCGAAAAGGCGAACGCGCTGTCGATGGATTGCTTGGGCATGGTGGGCGCGAGACTAGTGCCCACGCCCCCCTGCGGCGCGTGGACCTTGCTGCAGGACCAAGGTATCACTGCGGGCTGCGAGGCGGATCTCTATGGCGCGATCTCGCTGATGATGACCAGCTACTTGCTGGATCGGCCGGGATACATGAACGATCCAGTTCCCGAGACCTACAAGAACACGTTGATCGTGGCGCACTGCACGAGCGGTACGCGGCTGGACGGCTTTGACAAACCGTCAGCGCCGTTCATCCTGCGCGACCATTCGGAATCGTCGCTCGGTGTGGCGACGCAGATCCTGTGGCCCGTAGGGGAGCCGGCCACGCTGGTACGCTTCACCAGTCCGCACGAGATGATCATCGACACCGGCACGGTGGTGAGCAACGTCGACACGCCGCCGGCCGGTGGTTGCCGCACGTCGGTCGAACTGCGGATGGACAACATCGAAGATTGCCGCGACGTGAAGGGATTTCATCAGGTGGTGACGCTGGGCAATCATCGCCGGATCCTGGAGCAGTTCTGCGAGTTGTACGGCATCAAGCACGTCCACTCGCCGCAACAGTCGACCTTTGCCAGTGGAGACTCCGCATGAAAACGACCCACATTACATCGGTACTGACGCTGGTAGCAGCCTGCTGCTCTGTTTCTGCCGCCGGCGATCCGCAGGAGTTCTCGTCGCCCGGTTTTCCGCCGTCCAAGGTCGACCAGCTGGGGCGGCTGGTCGAAGACTGGGGGACCGTCGATGTGCGGTTGAGCGGCGAAGGAGTCGTCGTAGGAGAGTCTCAGGTCAGTTCGGTCAAGCTCGAGGAGGTGGTTCCCGCAGTGCGGGTGGTGTCGCAGCTGGGTGCCGTGGAAATGACTCGTACGATGTATCGCGCGCCGATCTTTCCCGGCGGTGTCGACGTGCTGCGCGTGCAGCTCAAGGAACTGCAGGGGAAGCCGCTCGAGGCAGTGCTGACGCTTGATGCTTCGACCGGCACGCAGCTGGGACAGCGCACGGCACGGATTGGTGGCCGCACCGTCTTGGTGCTGCCGCGCGAAGTGACCGGCACCCAGGCACTGCTCGACTGGGGATTCAGTGACGAAGCTGTGTCACTGCCAGGCTGGGCCAGACCGGCGAAGGAATGCGACGCGGCGTTCCGCAATATCCGAGCCGGCATGGGAGGCGTGCCGATCGTGTATCGATTCACTGTGCCGGCAGGCAGTCAGGCCACGGTCATCCTGGGTTTGTGCGAAAGTCACTGGAGCGCGGCCGGGCATCGCCCCCTCCGCTGCCGCGTGGAAGGGGCGCCCGAGCAAGCGGTCGACCCCGTGGCCAAGTGGGGACAGCATCAGCCCGGGTTGCTGGTCTTTGACGCGCGCGATGAAAACGGCGATGGCAAGTTGGTCGTGAGCGTCCTGCCGGGCGTCCATGCACCGGATCAGAACCCGATCCTGAACGTGATCTGGATCTTTCCGGCAGGCGAGCCACTGGACCCGGGCATGGTCCTGGCCGGCCAGTTGAACGACGCGGCGCAATACTACGTCGATGTGGGCGGCCAGAAGGACCAGTCGATCTACCCGCCAGGCAAGATGGAGTTTCCTGTGCATCTGGCGGCCGGCGAAACCCAGGAACTGACGTTCCTGGTAGCCTGCCCCGGCGGCGATGCACCCGTGCCCAGCACGAGCGCCTGGGACGCCGCAAAACTCCTGCGCGCAGCCCGCGACGTGTGGCGCGACTGGCCCGCGACAGAGTAGACAGGTCCCGTGCCGGCGCGGAGATCGATGCGCACGGCTGCAGGGCGGACTGAAAGGCGTGCCGTCAGGCCTGTCCGGGCGGCTGTTCTCGCTTCAGCTCCGCCGCCGGCGCATCAAGGTCCTGGCGATCAGCGGCGGCCGGGAAAAACCGCAGACGCACGAACGACGCCAGCACGGTAGCGCTCAAGACGAACGTGATGATGGCCAGTGAGACGCCAATGCTGATCACGTATTTCTCGGAAATCAGCATCTTGACGCCGACGAAGCCGAGCACCAGTGCCAGGCCGAGTTTGAGGTAATAGATGCGGCCCAGCAGGCCGGCCAGCAGGAAGAAAAGCGCCCGCAACCCGAGGATCGCGAAGATGTTCGACGTGTAGACGATGAACGGATCGTCGGTGAGGCCGAAAATGGCCGGGATCGAATCGATGGCGAACATGACGTCCGCGCCTTCGATGGTCACCAGTACGAGCAGCAGGGGGGTGGCGAACCAGCGTCCTCCTTCCCGCACCACGAACCGCGCACCGCGGTATTCGCTGACCGAAGGAATGAAACGCCGGAACAGCCGGAACGCTGGACTGCGTTCCGGCTGGAATTCGGCCTCCTGTTGCGTGAGCAGTTTCCAGGCCGTGATCACCAGCAGGACGCCGAAGACGTAGATCATCCAGTGAAAGGTGGCCAGCAGGCTGGCCCCCACCAGGATGAAGACGGCCCGCAGCACCAACGCGCCCAGGATCCCGTAGTACAGCACCCGGTGCCGGTAGGCGTCCGGCACCGAGAAGTACGACAGGATGACCAGGAAGACGAAGATGTTGTCAACCGAGAGGGCTTTCTCGGTCACGTACCCCGCGAGAAACTCCTTCCCCTTCTCCGGCCCGAACCAGAACCATACCAGCCCGTTGAACACGAGCGACAGGGCAATCCAGAACACGCTCCAGCCGAAGGCCTCCCGCACCCCCACCGCGTGGGCCTTGCGGTGGAACACGCCCAGGTCGATCGCCAGCATCGCCAGGACGAACAGCGTGAAACCAATCCAAAGCTGCGGGGTACCCACGCTGACGTGCGTGATCGCGGCGCAATGCATGGTAAGGACGATCTTTCAGAATTCCAGCTGTTCCAGGAACTGCAGGCTGCGCGGGATCTGGTCCACGACCGTGGGAGACTCGTCCTCAATGAAGTAGTACTTCACGCCGACTTTTTGAGCTGCCCGCAGCAAGGCCGGCCATTCAACCTGCCCCGTGCCCAGCGCCACATCGTTGGTCAGTTCCGTGTGGCCAGCGAAGCTCCCAGTGGCGACCCCCTTCTTGAGATCCTTCAAGTGGAACAGCAACCACCGGTCAGGGTACTTCTCCAGCAGCTGGACCGGATCCTGGTCGGGGAACACCGTCCACAGCACGTCCATCTGGAAGTACACGTAACGGGGATCCGTCTCTGCCATCAGCAGGTCGAACAGCGTGCCCGACCCATGCGGATAGAACTCGTAGCCATGATTGTGATAGTAGAACTTCATGTCGTGTTCGGCCAGCGCCTTGCCCGCCTTGTTGAACACGTCGGCGGCCGCACGGCACTGCTTCTCGTCGAACGGCGCTTCGTGGCCGATCCACGCGCACCCGACATAGAGCAGACCCATCTCCCGTGCCTCGCTGATCACCCCCTGGATGTCGTCACGCAGCCGTTCGTAGGGGAAGTGCCAGCCGATCGGCACCAGGCCGCGCTTGTCCAGCTCCGCCTTGAATTCGGCAATCGACAATCCGTACGTCCCGGCCACCTCCACGTACTTGAAGCCCCACTTGGCGACCTGATCAAGCACCGGCACGACCCCCTGGTCCTGGAACTGATCACGCAGGCTGTACAGCTGCAGGCCCACAGGGCCGTGGAAACTCTTGCTCTCGCCCACGCCGGCACCACGTGCCGGTATGCGCGCTACCGTTAACAGCATCAACACGATCAAGCCGATGTAGATATTCTTGCGCATGGGTCGTCAGTCCTCTCGATACGAAGAAGCCGTCAAGGAGCAGGTCGCATGTTGCAGGGCATAACTACCAGCCGGGACCTTACGTGGGCAATGCGGCTCGGGCAATACAGCGAGTGCTTCCCGGTCCGCTCCACCGGAGGGGATCGGCCAAGTCACCAAACAGTCTCAGTTGTAGCGGATTGCGCGGCGGGCCGGAAGGGACTCCCGCCGCAAGTGGCAGGGAAGAGGTGCAGGAACGCACTCTCTCGGGAGAGGGACCAGGGGAATTCAGAAATTCAGGAATTCAGGAATTCGGGAATTGGCTGAAGCCCAGGGTCGCTGCGCAGCAGCGCACCCCGGGGTTCCGTACCAATTGTCGCACGATACGCCGAAGGCGTTTCACAAAGGGGCCGTGCCACACGGAACAGACCGTCGTCGTCGGTCGCCGGAAACGGACACTTTGACTCCGGTCCGTGGGGTGGTGCAAGAGAGGAGAAAGAGGTTCATGGGCCCTTGCCGGACTCGCGTGCTGCACCACCCTGTGCGTCCCGGCTGCTCTGGTGCTCGGCATCGTCCAGTGCCGCGGGCTCGGTCCCGCATCCATCCGACTCGAGAAACGCCGCCAGCAGCAGCTGTGCCGCCACCTTGTCGAGTCGCTGTCGGCGTTTTTTCTTCGTCAGCTGGGCGTGTTCGAGCAGGTCGTTTGCCTCGCGCGTCGTGAATCGCTCGTCATAGAAGCGGACGGGCCGGCCGGTCACCAGGGTGAGCCAGTCGGCGAACCGGCGGACTTCGCGGGATTTCTCGCTTTCGTGGCCGCTGGTGTGGAGCGGCAGGCCGACCACGAACCCCACGATCTGCTCATCGCTCACCAGCGTCCTGAAGAACCGGGCGTCCCCCTGTTCGCCGCGGCGCGTGTAGTTGGCGTAGGGGCTGGCGAGTGTGCGGTGCGGATCCGAGACGGCCACGCCGATCCGCACGTGGCCGTAGTCGATTCCGGCCAGTCGGCCGGCTGCGGGGAACTCGCTCATGGCGTGTCGTCGTCCGGTTTCAGGGGCTCGTTTGCCAGCGGCCGGCGCACCTCGGGGGCGATGAAATAACCATGTTGGAGGAACCGCAGAGTGTACTCCTGGACCTGGGCGTCGTCCATGATGAACGTGTGCAGCACAGGCACGATCACGAAGTCGGCCGCTCCGGGCAGCTGCGTTTCCGCGACCGTCACGACCATGTCGTCGTTGCCGTCGAGCAGCGGGTTGCCTCCCTCCGGGTCGTTGTCGCCGCCGGCGATGATGCCGAAAGGGCAGGGGGGGATGGCCAGCCGCTCCTGCACCTGCTCCCACTGCCGGGTAAACTGCTGTCCGCCCGTTCCGTACACCGCACAGAAGAGCGGATCGTAGCGGAACCGGCGCGCCAGCGCAGCGCCGTTGTTGGGTGGGGCCAGCATGACGAAACGGTGGATTCGCGGATCGATGCCGCGCCCGTGCGCTGCGGCCAGCTGGTCGTGCAGGAGGTGGCGGATGACCAGGTTGCCCATGCTGTGGGCGACGAAGTTGATCTCAGTGACCCCTTCCAGATGGCTGATGACGCGCGCCAGGCTCCGGGCGTCTTCACTCAGCGGAATGCGCGTGCTGGCATACGAGACGCTCAGAACGTCGTAGTCGCCATGCTGTGCGAGGTATTCCGCCAGCTGTGCCATGGAGGACCGCGTGCGTCCCAGGCCGTGCAGGACGAGTACGACCCGGGGCTTGAGCGGCGGGATGTCCGCGCCCGCGCGCAATGCCTGCCACTCCCGGTGGCAATGCTCCCAACTGCCCCACGCGCGCCGCGTGTTGTTCGGGTCCAGCAGTCGATAGTGATCGGACAGCACGTTCCGCTGGATGCGCCAGGAGCCATGGACCAGCTCGTCCGTCCAGAACTGCTTCCCGCCGAGCGTTCTGGCCAGCAGGTTCCAGTTCGTGGCCGGCTCCGCGCCGGCCGCGGCTCCCTCCCGCTCGCCGGCGACCAGCTTCCCGCCGCTCCACCCCCACACGCCGAGCAGGAGCAGCAGCAGAGGCCAGACTGACGCGCTGTACCGACTCATATCCATCCCGTCCCTCGGTTCCCCGCGGCGTGGGGGCGTCACCACGTGCCGGCCTCCGCGCCCCGCGTTACGGGCGTATGTGCCCAGACCGGTCCCCGAGACCTGTACCTGCATATGTCTGTAGCAGGTTTTGCTGCGGACCGGAACACCAATTACAGGTGCTGGTCTTACAGGTCTTACAGGTACTGGTCCCACCCGGCCTCTTCGATCAGTTTGACAATCTCCCGTACCGCCTCTTCGTCCTGCTGGCGGGCGACCAGTGTGGCATCGGGAGTGTGGACGATGATGAGATCATCGATGCCGATCGTGGCCACGAGATGGTCGTCGGTGGACCGGATGATCGAGTTGGTGGTGCGCACGACCAGGTTGCGGCCGGCGCGCGTGTTGCCGTCCGCATCCGCGCCGTGCGTCCGTGCGAGTGCCCGCCAGCTGCCGACGTCGTCCCACGTAAACGGTGCCTCGATCACCACGACGTGGTCGTAGTGTTCCATGACGGCGTAGTCGATCGATTTGCCCTGGATCGCAGCGAATTCGCGGTGGAACGTGTCGGCCAGGTGTTCGCTGCCGTACGCCCGGGCGATGGCGGTCACGCGTGCGTGCATGTCCGGTTCGAACCGCTGCAGGGCCTCGAGGATCGTGCGGGCCTGCCAGACGAAGATGCCGGCATTCCAGTAGTACCGGCCGGCTTCGACGTACTGCCGGGCCACCTCCGCGCTCGGTTTCTCGCGAAACCGCGCGACCTGGAATGCGGGCGCGCCGGCCGGTCCGGGAAGAGCCACACCCCGCTCGATGTAGCCGAACGATTCCGCCGGGTAGGTCGGTCGGACGCCGAACGTGACGATGCGCCGTTCGTCAGCGGCCACCATCCGGGCCGCCTGCGCCAGGGCGTCCTGGAACACGTGGTCGGGCTCGATCACGTGATCGGCCGGCATCACGGCCATGGTCGCTGCCGGATCCTGCTGCGCGAGGATCGCCGCGGCGAGGCCGATGGCCGGCGCCGTGTCGCGCCGGCAGGGTTCACCGATGATCGCGCCCCGGGGCAGTTCCGGAAGCTGCGCGGCGATGGAATCGACCAGCCGCTGGCTGGTGACGACCAGCACGCGAGCGGCGGGGACGAGACTGCCCAGGCGGCGGACCGTGCTCTGGATCAACGTCTGCTCGCCCGAGAGCTGCAGCAGCTGTTTCGGCGTGGCATGGCGACTGGCGGGCCAGAACCGTGTTCCCGATCCACCGGCCATGATCATGGCATGCAACATGGCGCACACTCCTGACTTGTCCGCGGCGCGTCACGGACTGAGAAATGTCGGCTGACTGATCGTGCACGGCAACTCCAGACGCTCGGCAACCTGTTCGGCATCCAGCGCCCAGAGGGGGCTGATTTCCACCGGCGTCCCGTCGGCGATCTGCGCCCCGGCCGCCTCCAGCCAGCGTCTGTGGAGCCGGATCATGGCGTTCCGGGCGGTGGTGGGGGTGTCGGTCGCAGCACCGTCGGCGTTCTTGACGGGGGCAAACACCTCGGCCGTCTCGCTTTCCACCACGATCGCGTTGTGCGCCTGGGGGAGGAGGTCGAAAATGAACCGCTCGAACTTGAACGCGTTGGGCGCAGTAGGCGTGTGCCGGACACCCTGCGCATCGACATAGGTGACCTGCTTGTGCGCCCGGTGAAACGGCAAGACATCAGCCCGGCAGGAGGTCCGTTGGAGGAAGGCGGCGTCGAATACGTGCACCGCGATGCTGCCCGCCCAGACATAGAGGGTGTCATCCGGATTGCGCTGCAGCGCCACGTCTTCGGGCAAGTCGCTGTACTCGATGATGTGCATCTTGCCGTCGACCATGACCACATTGCCGACCCGTTCCAGCGGCGTGGCTTTGCGGATCACCTGCGTCGTCATCTCGGATTCGGCCAGCGCGTGGTAGCCGATCAGTTCGGGGTGGCAGAGCTGCAGCAGCGGGTTGTCGACCTGGCCATAACAGAACAGGTCGATGCCCCGTTCGCGCGCATGCTCCAGCACGCCGCTCCTGTTCATGGCTTCCAGCATGCCGCCATGGCCGTCGGGGGCCAGAGCCAGGGAATCCTTCGCCGCGAGAATCAGCTTGCCAGTGGCCGCATCGACGGCGGGCATCGTCCCCTGACAGAACACCCGCAAATCATCGGCCGGGAGGCCGAAGCGGTCGTGCGCCGTGAGGTACGCGACCGTTTCCGTGTGCGTGGCGGGACTGGTCATCACATAGAGCGGCACCGAAGCATTGTAGCGGCGCGCGGTCGCGACCACTTTCTCGATCAGGATCTGGAGCAGCGCATGCCCTGAGACGGGCCCGAGCGGGAACATCCCCTTGGGGTGGTCGAAGCCCAGACGCGTGCCCTGTCCGCCGGCGACCAGGATGGCGGCCGCACGTCCGGCGCGCAGTGCTTCTTCGCCGGCACGGCGCGCGGCGGCGGCTGAAATGAACGCCGCCTGCCGATCGTCCAGCCGGATGGCGGGCGGGGGAGTGGCGCGACGCGCCATGGCCGCCCAGTCCGGCGTGGCGAGCGTGTTGTTCGTCAACTGCTGAAGCAGCTGCAGGTCGATTCCGCTGAGTTGGCGGTCCAGTTGCTCGCGCGCGTCAGGTGCCAGCTCCTCATAGAAGCGCAGCACGTGCTGCTGGCCGGCCGCCACAAGCTGTTGCCAAAGCGGGTGGTGCGTCACGACGGGAGCCCTCCTGTACTGCAGCGCGCCTCAAAGTGAATCAAGACATCCTCCTCGCGTGTGCTGAGCGCGGCCAGCCGCAGGTCGAAACGGATGCCAAACGGCTGGATGTCCGCGGCTTTGACCCGCGTGCGCGGACCGGATAACTGGACGACCTCCACCAGCGGTCGCGCCGGGAGCGGCGGGCAGAACGCCACGTGCAGGTTGTGGGAACGCTCACCCGGCTGGAACAGCGCCCGCAGCATCCCGGCCACGGTGTCTCCATGGGTCCGGGACCGCGCCCGTGTGAGCTGCTGGCAGACGCCTTCTGGCAGTGACAATTCGTGGTCATCGGATGGCTCCACAGGCCGCACGGGACGGTCGTCCTGTCCGCCGGCCGCCACCGCCAGATCGTGCGGGGCCGGCACCGCGACAGTCTCGGGAGCACCAGCCCCCGGCCGGGTGCGCAGACGCCACAGGCAGGCACCCCACAGAGCTTCGTTGGCCAGCAGGATGAGCCACAGGAGGATCAGGCCGGCGGGGCCGGTGCCGCGCATCGAGACGCTCGCCGCCAGCAGCAGTGCGGCCAGGGAGGGGAGGAGCCACCAGAGGGCGGCACGCGATCGAGCCGGAGCCGGCAGGGGCGCGACACCAGCCTGCCACCAGCCGCAGCGCAAGCCCGAAACCAGCAGGGCCGAAACCAGCCCCACGGCGAACAGCGTCGGCGCGCCGAGCGGCTGCTGTAGCTCGCCAGCCAGTCGCCGCCCGCACAGCCAGGTCGCCACCAGCAGCCACATCAGCGTGGCCGAAACCAGCGCTGCCTGAGCCAGACTCACCAGCACAGGATCACGGTGAGAGCAGCGCGTCCGTTCCGGTGTGGCAGCTTGCGCAACCATCCGTTGCCCTACTTGCTGACGGCCTGGACCCCACATGCCTCCGCCAAGGCCTCGGCGCGATCCGTATTCTCCCAAGCGAACTCCGGTTCGTGGCGCCCGAAGTGGCCGCCGGCGGCGGTCAGACGATAGATCGGGCGGCGCAGCTGGAGATGGGTGATGATGCCGCTGGGAGTCAGCGGGAAGAATTCCCGCACCACAGCGCAGATCCGCGCGTCGTCGATCACTCCGGTGCCGTCCGTGTTCACGTTGACACTCACCGGTTCCGAGACGCCAATGGCGTACGCGAGCTGGACTTCACACCGTTCGGCCAACCGCGCGGCGACGATGTTCTTGGCGATGTGCCGGGCCATGTAGGACGCGCTGCGGTCCACTTTGGTCGGGTCTTTGCCGCTGAACGCTCCCCCTCCATGCCGGCCCCAACCGCCATAGGTGTCCACGATGATCTTACGGCCGGTCAGGCCGCAGTCCCCTTTGGGGCCGCCGGTGACGAACCGCCCGGTCGGGTTCACGTGGTACTTGACTTCGCCGTTGACCATGTTCGCCGGCAACAGCGGCTCCACGATCCGATGCACGACGAAATCGCGGATCGTCTCGGGAGTGGCCTCCGGCGCGTGCTGCGTCGATACCACGATCGTGTCGAGCCGCACCGGCTTGAAACCTTCATACTCCACCGTCACCTGGCTCTTGCTGTCGGGACGCAGCCAGGGCACTTCACCTTGCTGGCGGGCTTCGGTCAGACGCGCGAGGATGCGATGGGCCAGAGCGATGGGCAACGGCATCAATTCGGGCGTCTCGTTGCAGGCAAAACCGAACATCATGCCCTGGTCCCCCGCGCCGATGTCCTTACCGGCCTCGGCGTTGGAGTCCACCCCCCGGGCAATGTCCGGACTCTGCTTGTCGATGGCCAGTACCACCGCGCAGGTGTCAGCACAGATGCCCCACTCGTCGTCGGTATATCCGACGCTGCGAATCACGTCGCGCGCGACCTGCGTATAGTCCACGGTGGCCGTCGTGGTGATCTCGCCGGAGATGAGCACCATGCCGGTCGTGACGAGCGTCTCGCACGCCACCCGGCTGTTCGGATCCTGAGCAAAGATGGCATCCAGCACGCCGTCCGAGATCTGGTCTGCGAGCTTGTCCGGATGTCCCGCGCTGACGGATTCGCTGGTGAACAAATACCTGCCTGCTGTCATGGCTCGATCTCCTGGTGTGGCCCCGGTGAACGGGAGGGGGGGCCCTCTCTTTTCCCGACTCAAACCGCGCATTATAGGCCTCGGGCGATCGGTTGGGCAACCGCCGCGCTCCCCCCCGTTCCCGCCTTGCACTACGGCTGCGGCGGTGCCGGCTCGGGAGAGACCAGCGGCGCGAGCAGGTTGATCGTGCGGCGGGTGGCCCCTTGCTGTTCGAGCACCAGTGAGCGCGCCCGCGTACCGAGTTCTCGGGCGTAGGCGGGGTCGTCCAGGCAGCGGCGGACGAACGCGATGAGTTCCGGCTCGTCCTGCACCACCACCGCCGCCTCGCGCTGCAGCAGTTGCTGCACGACGTCACGGAAGTTCCAGGTGTTGGGGCCGAAGCAGACGGCGACGCCATAGCCGGCCGGCTCGATCATGTTCTGGCCACCGCGCCGCCCCATGCTGCCGCCGACGAACCCGACGTCGGCGATGCCCCACCACGCTCCCAGTTCGCCCACGACGTCGACCAGCAGGATGTGCGTTGTCTCCCCGCCCGCCTCCTCGCAGCGGCTGCGGCGCTGCCAGGCCAGACCGGATTGGTCGAGCAGTCGTGCGACCTCCTCGAACCGTTCGGGATGGCGTGGCACCACGATCAGGCGTGCGTCGGGGTACTGCGGAAGGATGGCGCGCAGGGCACTGATCGCCATGCGTTCCTCGGGCTCCTGCGTGCTGCCGGCCAGCAGAATGAACGCGTCGGGGGGCAGGCGCCACACCTCGCGCAGACGCAGCGTGGCCGGATTGTCCCGCTCGGTCTGCGCGCCGTCGAACTTGATCGAGCCTGTGACGTGCACGGCCGCGGCAGGAGCGCCCAGGGCGCGGAACCGCGCGGCGTACGTTTCGTCTTGCGCGGCGATCAGGTCGACCTGTTCCAAGATACGACGGGTCAGCGGGCGGATCCGCCGGTAGCCGCGGTAGCTCTTGTCACTCAACCGGGCGTTGACAATAGCCACGCGCGCGCCGTGCTGGCGCGCGGCGCGGATCAGGTTAGGCCACAGCTCGAGTTCGGCCAGCACCAGCATGCTGGGCCGGATGCGCAGTATCGCGTGCCGGACCGACCAGGTGAAATCCAACGGGCAGTAGAACACCTGGCAGCCGGCGTATTTTTTGCGGGCCAGCGCCAGGCCGGTGCGGGTGGTCGTCGAGATCACGCATTCCCAGGCCGGATGCTCCTGCCCGAGCTGGCTGAGGATCGGCTGCAGCAGGTTCACCTCGCCCACGCTCACCGCATGCAGCCAGAGGCAGGGGCGGTTGCCCGCCCGCCGCGGCACGAGTCCGAAACACTTGGGCCCCCAGCCATCCCGGTACTTGCCGTAACGCACCGCCGCGTAGGCGAGGTAAGGTGAGAAGCAGAGGATCAAGATCAGGTAGACAACGTTGAGCAAATACGGCATCCGGACGTCCTGGTTCGCTGGGCAGTCGCGCGTGGCGACCGTCTAACCACCCTTGCGCATACAGCAGACCTTGTACTTCTTGCCGCTCCCGCAGGGACACGGATCGTTGCGGCCGACGCGCTGACCGCGATTGCGGATCGGATCGACGCGCAGGTCCCCCTGGCTCGCGTCGATGGCCGCCTGCTGCTGGCTGGCAATGTCACTGGCACTCTGAGCATCGTCGTGCCGCGCGGAGGTTTCGACCCAGGTGGAACAGACGAAGCCTTCGTCCAGCTGTTCCATCCGGAAGATCAGGTCGGTGGTCCGTTCGCCGATCGAACTCCACATCTGTTCGAACATCCGCATGCCTTCGCGTTTGTACTCCACCTTCGGATCCATCTGGGCCCAGCCCTTGAGGCCGACCGCGGATTTCAGGTGGTCCATGGCCAGCAGATGGTCTTTCCAGGCGGTGTCGACGAGGCTCAGCAGCAGGGCGCGTTCCATCCGCCGCATTTCGGGCCGATAGCGCTCTTCCACCGCGTTGCAGAGGGTCTGTTCCAGTTCGTCGCGGCGCAGCTTCTGCAGCGCGTCGGCCGGCAGGTCGCACTGGAGGGTATCCCGCAGCCAGCGCGACAGCGACTCCAGCTCCCCATTGCCCTCGCCCAGCAGACCAGCGGCGACGGAGGTGTCGCCGGCGCGGAACAGCGTATCAACTTTCTGCTTGACGACCACCAGCGCCTCGACTGCCCGCTGCTGGGCGTCCCGGCTGTGGACGAGCAGCGTCGCCCGGATGTCATCACGCTGCTTGTTCTTGAGGTCCTCCACGTCGAATTCCACCGCGAACCGTTCGCGCGCCCAGTCCACCAGTGCGTTGCGGTCGATGCGGGCATGGCCGGCGCCGGTGGCGAAGCGGTACAGGCCGGCCATCACCGGGTATTCCGCCTCCTTCTCGTCGTATTTCTGTTCGGCGAGCTGGCAGAGGTAGTCTTTCAGCGGGGCGGCCTCCAGTTCGTTGATCTGCTCCCACTCCAGCTCGATACCGAACTTGGCTCTCACCCAGCCCAACACCGAGCGCAGCGCGAAGTCGTCCTGCAGGAATGGTGTTCCTTCGGTCAGCTCGATGCGGTGGATCGCCTCGCGGGCCTTCTCGATCAGCAGTTCGGCGACGTTGTCCCGGCCGACCTTCTTCAGGTCGCGGTCGCGCAGGTTGAGATTCCAGCGGATGTCGGCGAACTTGGCCAGCGCCTCCCAGTTCCACTCGCTGGGCTCCTCTTCCTCCGGAAGGTTTTCTTCGATGGCGTCCAGGACCTGGGTTTCCGCCATGCGTTCGGCCTGGTCCTTGGCGTACATTTCCGCGGAGGGGAAGTCCATGCCGCGATAGTCGCGGGGGTCGAGCGTAGTGGAGAGCCGGGCGCCGGCCCATTTGGCGAACGAATCGACCCCGTAGTCGCGATCGAGAAACATGCTGACATAGCGGTCGATCTGGCTGTGGATCATGTCGATGATCAGCGCGCGGCAGCTGACCCCTTCCAGGATCCGCTGGCGGTAGCTGTAGACCCGCTTGCGCTGCTCGTCCATCACCTCGTCGTATTCCAGCAGGTTCTTGCGGATCTCGAAGTTGCGTTCTTCCACCTTCTTCTGCGCCGCTTCGATGCGCCGCGTGACCATGCGGCTTTCAATCTTCTCGCCGTCCTTCATCCCCAGCCGCTCCAGGATGCTTTTCACCCAGGGGCCGGCGAAGATCCGCATCAGGTCATCCTCCAGCGACAGGAAGAACCGGCTGCTTCCCGGGTCCCCCTGGCGGCCGCAGCGGCCGCGCAGCTGCAAGTCGATGCGCCGCGCGTCGTGCCGTTCCGTGCCGATCACGTGGAGCCCCCCGAGCTGCTT
>Ga0123333_10001558_pt1 | contig 24243 bp, 19 predicted proteins | sample BioC12SIPDNA_3_FD_89957 | JGI IMG/M metagenome (GOLD analysis project Ga0123333, IMG submission 89957) | Anaerobic biogas reactor microbial communites from Washington, USA - Biogas_R2_B C12 SIP DNA | ecosystem: Engineered > Bioreactor > Anaerobic > Unclassified | place: Washington, USA... | reverse complement strand
AGGTCAGCACTAATCGTGCCATATTGTAATATATTGATATAAAAAATAATTTTAAAAAAAAACTAAAATCACTCAATGAAAGTGTAAAGTTTATCGACACTCTTTCGGATTTATTTACATCACTCCTCTGGGATAGAGAGAGATAGAACAGGGGAAATTCAAGTTCTTCCCCCCAGCCGCACATCCAGGGCCGTGTTGCGCTGGCGACCCCGCTCGTTGGCCAGCCCCATGCGCAGGGCCCGGCGCGAGCCCACCAGCACAGCCAACCTGCGGGCCCGGGTCAGGCCGGTGTAGATCAGGTTCCGTTGCAGGAGCATGTAGTGTTGGGTGACCACGGGCATGACCACGGCCGGGTATTCGCTGCCCTGGCTCTTGTGCACGCTGATGGCGTAGGCCAGCCCGATCTCGTCCAGCTCGTCGAACCCGTACTCCACCTCCCGACCGTCGAACTCGGCCAGCAAGACCTCGTCCTCCAGGTCAAAACTTGTGATCCGGCCCAGGTCGCCGTTGAAGACGTCCTTGTCGTAGTTGTTGCGCAGCTGCAGGACGCGGTCCCCGCACCGGAAGGCGCGCTGGCCACGGACCAGCTCTTGGCCGGCGGGGTTGAGGCGCTCCTGCAGGGCCTGGTTCAGGACGATGGTGCCCACCTCGCCGCGGTGCATGGGGGTCAGGACCTGCACGTCCTGCATGGGGTCCAGGCCATAGGCCTCGGGGATGCGCTCGCAGACCATGCGCAGGACCAGGGCCTGCACCTCAGCGAGGTCCTCCTTCTCCACCCAGAAGAAATCGGCCCGTGGCGGCGGGTGCGGGCTGGCCAGCGGAAACTCGCCCTGGTTGATGCGGTGGGCGTTGACCACGATCATGCTCTCCCGGGCCTGCCGGAATATCTGGTGCAGACGCACGGCCGGAATGCGCCCGCTCTCCAGCATGTCGCCCAGCACGTTGCCCGCGCCCACGGACGGAAGCTGGTTCTCGTCCCCCACGAAAACCAGCCGGCAGGTCAGGGGCAGGGCCCGCAGAAGGCTCAGGCACAGTCCGCAGTCGAGCATGGAGACCTCGTCCACGACCACCACGTCGGCTGGCAGCTTCTTGTCCTCGTTGAACTCGAAGCCCGCTCCCTGCTGGTACTTGAGCAGGCGGTGCAGGGTGGTGGCCGTGAACCCCGTGGCCTCGGACAGGCGCTTGGCCGCCCGGCCCGTGGGCGCGGCCAGGGCGATGCGCAGGCCCAGGGCCTTCAGGGCCCGGACCACGACCCGGGTGATGGTCGTCTTGCCCGTGCCCGGCCCGCCGGTGATGATGGCCACCTTGTGGGCGCACGCCGATTCCACGGCCTCGCGCTGCTCCGGGGAAAGCCGCAGGTCCAGGCGCTCCTCCTCGCGCTGGACCGCAGAGGCGATCCTGGCCGGGTCCAGGCGGGAGACATGTTCCAGCAGCCCCTGCAGGCGGGAGGCTATCTCGCGCTCGGCGCGGTAGAAATAGGACAGGTACACGGCCGAGGACACATGTTTCTGCGGGATGTCCTCCACCACCAGGCGCTTCTGCTCCACCAGGGCCCCGACCCGCTCCTCCACGAGCCCCGGGTCGTGGCAGCCCAGCAGCCTGGCCGCCTCCTCCACCAGGTTGACCCGGGGCAAAAACATGTGCCCGGCGCCCTCGGCCGTCTGGCGCAGGCAGTATTCCACCCCGGCCTCCAGGCGCTGGGGCGCGTCCGCGGCGAACCCGAGCTTCACGGCCATCTCGTCGGCCGTGCGGAAGCCGATGCCGTGGATGTCGTAGGCCAGGTCGTAGGGGTTCTGGCGCAGCTTCTGCACGGCGTTGATCCCGTAGTGGCGGAAGATGCGGTGGGCGAAGGTCGTGGCCACGCCGTGGGTCTGCAGAAAGAGCATCAGCCCGCGCACCTGGCGCTTCTCCTGCCAGGAGGACAGGACGGTCTTGAGCTTGGCCGGACCGATGCCCTCGACCTCCAGCAGGCGGTCAGGGTCGGCGTCGAGGATGTCCAGCACCTGGCTGCCGAACCGGACGATGAGGCGTTCGGCCAGCTTCTCGCCGATGCCCTTGACCGCCCCGGACTCCAGAAAGCGGCGGATCCCGTTCAGGCTGGCCGGCAGGACGTGCTCGCAGGCCTCGGCCTTGAACTGGCGGCCGAACTTGGGGTGCTCGATCCACTCCCCGTTCAGGCGCAGGGACTCGCCCGGGGCCACGTCGCCGAGCACGCCCACGACCGTCACCTGCCCGGGCTCGGACGGGGTCTGCAGGCGGGCGATGGCGTAGCCGTTCTCAGGGTTGTGGTAGATGACGGTGACGAGTTCACCGTGGATGGTGGGCATGGGGGAGCGCTCTCATGGGCTGCTCGGAATTTGCAAGGGTGTTGCCTGAGGACGTTCCATCCCCCTGCCGGCTGGATTTTCGTGCAGGCCTGCCCTCCCCTGCGGGATGGGCCGGCCTCTCGGCCGTGAACCGCCCGGGGCCGCCCGGACCGGGAGCATCGTTGCACGGCCGCTTCAGCATGGCAGGGTCCGGGCACCCCCTACAGGGCCTGGCGGAATTTCAGGGACTGTTTGAGCGTCTCGCGGTCCACGTACTTGATCTCCGCCCCCAGCGGGATGCCCTGGGCCAGGCGGGTCACGGCCACGGCAGGGAAGTCCCGGCCCACCAGGGCGTGCACGTAGGAGCTGGTGGCCTCGGCCTCCATGGTGGAACCCAGGGCCAGGATGACCTCGTGCACCTGCCCTTCGCGCAGGATGGAATTCAGCCGGGGCATCTCCAGGGCCTGGGCGTCCACCCCGTCCAGGGGGGACAGGAGCCCGCCCAGGATCAGGTAGCGGCCCTGGTAGAACCCGGCCTCCTCCATGACCATGAGGCTGTCCCATTCCGAGACCAGGCAGAGCTGGTCAACCCTGCGCTTGGGGTCCGCGCAGATATGGCAGGGGTCCGCGTCGGCCAGGCCGCAACAGCGCGAGCAGATGTGCAGGGCGTCGCGCAGGCCCTCAATGTTCCGGCCCAGGGCTCGCACGGACTCGGGCGGCCACTTGAGCAGGGTCAGGGCCATGCGCAGGGCGCTTTTGGGCCCCACCCCGGGCAGGGCCGAAAACTGATCCACGATCTTTTGCAACGGGGCTGGCAGGCGCTGCACAGGGGCTCCTAGAACAGGCCCGGGATCTTCATGCCGCCGGTCAGCTGGCTCATCTCCGCCTGCATCATGTCCTTGCCTTTCTTCAGGGCCTCGTTCACCGCGGACAGGATCAGGTCCTGGAGCATGTCCACATCCCCGCTCTCCATGACCGCGGGGTCGATCCGCACGGCCAGGACTTCGCCGGAGCAGTTGGCCTTGACCGCGACCATGCCCCCGCCGACGCTGGCCTCCACTTCCTTCTTGCCCATCTCCTCCTGGGTCTTGAGCATTTTCTTCTGCATGAGCTGGGCCTGTCTGATCAGTTCATTCATGTATCGTTCTCCTTGGGATGTGCGTTTGTCACCGGCCGGACCTCCATGATCCGGGCCTGAAAGCGGCCCTGGACCTCCTGCACCACGGGGTCCGCCAGGGCCATGTCCTTGAGTTCGGCCCGCGTCTTGCGCGGGGCTTCGACCACCGTTTCCATCCGCAGGGTCAGACTGGTGCCGAAATACTGCCGGGCCAGGTCCGCCAGGCGGGACAGGCTGCCCTGCATGCGCTCGCGCAAAAAGGCGTGGGGGGTGGCCAGCACAAGCTCCCCGCCCACCACCTGCCCCCTGGCCTTGTCCAGACCCAGGAAGGGGCGGCCCCCGTCGGAGGCGGAGGCGCAGAACCTGACGAACCCGCTCCAGTTTTGCCCGCTGCCTGCGGCCGCGCCAGGCCCCGCCGCAGGCCCGCCCGCGGACCCTCCGGGGGCCGGCGCAAAGGGGGCCTGTCTCTCCCGGATCTGGGACTCTGGCCGTGATGTGGCAGCGGCAAAGGCCGGCCGGCCGGGCTGGCTCTGGGGAGCCGCTGCGCCGGGACCCGAAGCCGGCTGGGCAGGGGTCGCGACGGTGGGTTCAGGGCTGCCCGCCTGTGGGCCGGGACCGGACCTGGATGGAGTATGCGGGCGGGACGGGACCCGGGGAGCGGAATGCTCCGCGGCATTGTGGCCGGCTCGCCCGGCCGGGTCCGGTCCCTGGCCAGGGTTTTGGCCCGGCCCGCCGGCAGCCGGACGGGATTGGGCGCATCTGGCCTCGGCCGAACCCACGGCCAGCAGATCGGGCAGGCTGGCCAGGTTCAAGAGCAGCAGTTCCAGGGCCAGGGCCGGCTCCATGCTGGTCAGGATTTTGCGCTGGCTGTCCAGGGTCATCTGCCAGGCGGCATGCAGGTGGGACAGGGAGAATCGCGGGGCCCAGGCTGCCCAGACATCGACCTCCTCGGCGGGCAGGTCGATGATGGAGCGGACGTCGGGACCCAGCTGCTGCAGCACGAAGAGATTGCGCCAGCAGGAAGCCAGCTCGCGCAGAAAAAAGCCCAGATCCACGCCCTGGTCAAGGATCCCGGTCAGCAGGGCGTGCAGCCCCAGGAGATCCCGGCCGTGCACGCACTCGACCAGGCGGACGAAGACCTCCTGCCCGGCCAGGCCCAGGACCTCGCGCACGTCATGCAAGGTCAGGGAGGCCGAGCCCAGGGCCAGGACCTGGGACAGGAGGGACATGCTGTCCCGCACCGACCCTGCCCCCCGGCGGGCGATGAGATGCACGGCCGGGGCCTCGGCCGCCACGCCCTCCCTGGCCAGGACCCAGTCCAGGTGGGCGGCCAGCCGGGCCTGGGGCAGGCGTTTGAAGACGAAATGCTGGCAGCGGCTGAGGATGGTCTGTGGGAATTTCTCCGGCTCGGTGGTGGCCAGGATGAAGGTCACGTGCCCGGGCGGCTCCTCCAAGGTCTTCAGCAACGCGTTGAAGGCCGCCTTGGAGAGCATGTGCGCCTCGTCGATGATGATGACCTTGTAGCGGCACTCCAGGGGGGCATAGCCCACGTCCTCCTTCAGGCGGCGGACATTGTCCACGCCGGTGTTGGAGGCGCCGTCGATCTCCACCACGTCCACGGCCGCGCCCAGGGTGATCTGCCGGCAGACCGGGCACTGGTTGCAGGGCTCGGCGGCGGGGCCGCTCTGGCAATTCAGGGCCTTGGCGAAGATGCGGGCCAGGGTGGTCTTGCCCACGCCGCGGGTCCCGCTGAACAGGTAGGCCGGGGCCACCCGGTCCGTTGCCGCGGCCCGGGAGAGGATGCGCTTGACCGCGTCCTGGCCGGCCACGTCGGCGAACGTCTGGGGGCGGTAGCGGGCGGTGAGGCTGTCCTGGCTCATGGAGTCCGGGGTTCGGGGTTAGACGGTGGGGGGAAAACGGGCAGGGGTTTGCCGGGGTTTGCGGTCCTCCCGGCGAGAACCCTGCAAAGGCCATCCCCCTGCGCGAGGCCCATGCCGGACCCTGCGCAGGAGGGGGAAACACAGGGGCCCGGTCCGCCTACGAACCGGACACAGAGTAGCGGGTCAGCCATTTGCCGTATTTGGGGTTCTCGCCGTGCAGGACCTTGAAATAGGCCTCCTGCAGGGCTCCCGTGACCGGGCCGCGGCAGCCCTGCCCGATGATCCGGCGGTCCACTTCCCGGATGGGGGTCACCTCGGCGGCCGTGCCGCTGAAAAAGGCCTCGTCGGCGCTGTACAGCTCGTCGCGGGTGAAACGGTCCTCGACCACGGTGTAGCCCAGATCATCGGCCAGCAGCATGATGGCCTCGCGGGTGATGCCGGCCAGGATGGAGCCCAGGGGCGGGGTCTTGATCACCCCGTTGCGCACAAGGAAGATGTTCTCGCCCGTGGCCTCGGACACGTAGCCCTCGGTGTCGAGCATGAGGGCCTCGTTGTAGCCCTCGGCCAGGGCCTCCCGCTTGGCCAGGACGGAATTGACGTAGTTGCCGCAGGTCTTGGACTTGGTCATCATGATGTTGACGTGGTGGCGGGTGAAGGTCGAGGTCTTGACCCGGATCCCCTTTTCCAGCGCCTCGGCGCCCAGGTACGCACCCCAGGGCCAGGTGGCGATGATGGTTTGGATGGGGTTGTTCCCGGGAAAGACGCCCATGACGCCTGCGCCGATGAAACTCAAGGGGCGGATGTAGGCTTCGGCCATCTTGTTGGCCACCAGGGTGTCGACGATGGCCGCGCAGATCTCCTCCCGGGAGAAGGGAATGACCATCTCGTTGATCTTGGCCGAAAGGAAGAGCCGGTCCACGTGCTCCTCCAGCCTGAACACCGCGGACCCTCCGTCAGCCGTGACGTAGGAGCGGATGCCCTCGAACACCCCCACCCCGTAGTGCAGGGTGTGGGTCAGGACATGCACCTGCGCCTCGTCCCAGGGCACGAGCTTGCCGTCGAACCAGATCTTGTCAGCTTTCTGAACCATATATCCTCCTTGAGGGCTTGATGCGGACCGGAAAGGGGCTGCCGGCGAAATACCCGCAGCGCCCGGAAACACTAGGGCAATGGGCCTGCCCGGTCAAGGGAGGCCGGCCGGGGAACCTATCTCTGCGTGTCGTGGCTGGAACGGAAGACCATGCGCACGGGGGTCTTGTCCAGCAGGAAGACCTTGCGCAGCTGGTTCTCCAGGTAGCGCACATAGCTGCCCCCGAACAGGTTCTCGTCGTTGACGAAGAAGACGAAGGTCGGCGGCCTGGTCTCGGCCTGGGTCATGTAGTAGATCTTGCCCCGACGCCCGCCCACGACCGGGGGCTGATGGCGCTCGGCCACCAGCTTGACCAGGCGGTTCAGTTCCCCGGTGCCCAGACGCCGCCCGCACTGCTCCCAGAGCTTGTCCACCAGGGGCAGCAGCCCGCCCAGGCCGGCCATGGACACGGAGGAAGCGTACAGCACAGGCACGTGGGCGCAGAAGGCGAAATCCTCGGTCAGGCCCTTCTTGGCCTGGGCCAGCTGATCCTTGGTCAGCAGGTCGATCTTGTTGACCAGGATGACGAAAGGGATCTTCTCCGCGTCCAGAAAGGACAGCAGCCGTTTGTCCTGCCCCACCACTCCGGACATGACGTCCAGGACCAGAACGACCACGTCGGCCCGCCTGGCCGCCTGCAAGGCGTGCACCACACTGAAGTATTCAAGGGACTCCGTGACCCTGGACTTGCGGCGCACCCCGGCCGTGTCCACGAAGGTGTAGACCTTGCCCCCGCGCTCCACGGCCACGTCCACGCAGTCCCGGGTGGTGCCGGCTTCTGAGCTGACCATGAGCCTCTTCTTGCCCAGCAGGGCGTTGATGGTGGACGACTTGCCCGCGTTGGGCCTGCCTAAAAGGGCGATCTTGAGGCCCCTGGCTGCTTGGGCCGTCTCCCCGTCCGCCCCGGCCAAGGGCAGGACGGACTCGATGACCTCCCGCAGATCGCCCATGCCGAACCCTTGGGCAGCGGACACGCAATGCAGGGGAAACCCCAGGGCGTAGAATTCGGCGGACAGGGCCTCCTCCTGCTCCGGGCCGTCGACCTTGTTCACGACCACGCGCACCTCTCTGCCGGACTGGCGCAGGTATTGGGACACCTGCTCGTCCTGGGGGTGCAGTCCCTGGCGGCCGTCGACCACGAAGAGGATGAGGTCAGCGTTCTCCATGGCCTCGCGGGCCTGCTGGAAGATGTCCATCTCGATCTCGTCGCTGGAGTCCGGGACGATGCCGCCCGTGTCCACCAGGGTGTAGAGCCTTTCCTCCCCGCGCACGGTGCAGAAGATGGAGTCCCGGGTCACCCCGGGCATGTCGTGGGTGATGGACACCCGCTTTTTGAGCAGGCGGTTGAAAAGGGTGGACTTGCCGACGTTGGGACGGCCGATGAGGGCCACCAAGGGGAGCAGCTCGTTCATGTGCAGGCTCTCTGGCCGATGGTTGCGGCAATAGAGGTGTAGGGGGGGTAAAGGACCCCGAGCTCGGTGATGATCCCGGTGATCAGGGCGCTCTCGGTCACGTCGAAGGCAAAGTTGAAGACCGGGACTTGGTCCGGCGTGATCCGGGCCCCGCCCACGTGGGTCACCTCCAGCGGCGTGCGCTCCTCGATGGGGATGAGCCCGCCGTCGGCGGTGTCCAGGTCGAAGGTGGAGCTGGGCGCGGCCACATAAAAGGGGATGCCGTAATGCCGGGCCAGGATGGCCACCCCGGAGGTGCCGATCTTGTTGGCCACGTCCCCGTTGGCCACGATGCGGTCCGCCCCGACCACGACCTTGTCCACCAGGCCCCGGCGCATGAGGAGAGAGCAGGCGTTGTCACAGGCCACGGTCACGGGAATGCCGTCCTTGTGCAGCTCGTAGGCCGTCAGCCTCGCCCCCTGCAGGAAGGGCCTGGTCTCGTTGGCGATGACCGCGATCCGCTTGCCCATGTCCACCGCGCCCCGGATCACGCCCAGGGCCGTGCCGTACCCGGCCGTGGCCAAGGCCCCGGCGTTGCAGTGGGTCATGACCGTGTCCCCGTCATTGAGGAGCGCGCCCCCGAAGCGGCCCATGGCCTTGTTGGCGGCGATGTCGTCGGCCTGGATCTTCCTGGCCAGGGCCAGCCAAACCCCGGCCAGGAGGCGGGGATCATGGGCACCGCCCCAGGCCGTGCGCATCTCGCCCACGGCCCAGGCCAGGTTGACGGCCGTGGGCCGGGCCTGGGCCAGGAGATTGAGCAGGCGTCCCAGCTCGTTCATCCAGTACGCACCGGCCGTTAGGGCCTGCCTGAGGGCGATGCAGCAGCCGTAGGCCGCGCTGACGCCGATGGCCGGGGCCCCGCGCACGACCATGGTCTGCAGGGCGAAGACCACGTCCTCCACCGTGCGGCAGACAAACGTCTCCTCCACCAGGGGCAACTTGCGCTGGTCAAGCAGGAGCAGGGCACAGTTTTCTGCGTCGAATCGAATGTGGTCTTCCATGTGATTCCTCGGAAAAGAGAATGGGAATTATGGGAGGTCTGGGATGTATGGGTCTTTATGCATGAGTCCCATGACTCACATAATTCCCATTCTCTTTTCCCAAAAAAAACCGGGCCACCAAGCAGCCCGGTTTCCACGAGACAGGGTGGCGCGGCGGCCTCAGGAGCGCTCGGTCACTTCCACCAGGTGGTAGCCGAACTGGGTCTTGACCGGACCATGGACCACCCCCACGGCTTCGTTGAAGCAGACGTGGTCGAATTCAGGCACCATCTGACCCGGTCCGAAGGTGCCCAGATCGCCGCCGCGGCGGCCTGAAGGGCACTGGGAATAATTGCGGGCGAGTTCGGCGAAGTCTCCGCCTTCCTCGGTGATCTTCTTCTTCAGGGTCTGGCAGACCTCTTCGGTCGCCACCAGGATGTGACGGGCACGTGCTTTGGCCATGGTGAACTCCTTGATTTTTTCGTGGCCCTAACCCGATGCCCGACACTTGGCAAGGGCGGCGGACGCTCCACTTCCCTCTGCACAGGCCGCGGCCGGATCCGAGTCTACACGGCCCATGCGGCCTTGACCCGGGGTTTACGGACCGGGAGGAAATCCTTATGGGAGTCGCGGATCCAGGGACTCTTTCACGGAAATTTCCATGCCTACACCTTGTTTCGTCATCGGCATCGACACCGGTGGAACCTACACCGACGCCGTGGTCCTCGACCAGGGGTCGGGCCGCGTCCTGACCAGCGCCAAGGTCCCGACCACGGCCCACAACCCGGCCCTGGCCATCGGGCTGGCCCTGGAAGAGGTGCTCCGGGATTCGTCCGTCGAGCCCGGCGCCATCTCCCTGGTCTGCGTTTCCACCACCCTGGCCACCAACGCCCTGGTGGAGAACAAGGGGGCAGAGGTCGGGCTCTTCGTCATCGGCCACGACAAGCGCATGGACGTCCCCGCGACGGAGCTGCGCTACATCCCGGGAGGGCACAAGGCCAAAGGCGTGGAGGCCGAACCCCTGGGCATGGAATTTTTACTGCAGGGCATCCTGGAGATGCGGCCCAAGGTGGATGCCTACGCCATCTGCTCCCTGCTGGCCGTGGACGACCCGACGCACGAACTGGTGGCGGCCAAAGCCGTCCAACTCATGGACAGGACCAAGCCCGTGTTCTGCTCCCACCAGGCCAGCTCCCGACCCGGCATGCAGGAGCGGGCCACCACGGCCATCCTCAACGCCCGCCTGCTCCCCGTGATGCAGGATTTCCTGCGCAGCATCGGGGCGTCCATGCAGGCCCTGGGCTTGTCCTGCCCCGTGCGCATCGTGCGCGGCGACTGCCAGGCCATGGACCTGGAGCAGGCCCTGCTCCATTCCTCGGCCACGGTGGCCAGCGGACCCGCGGCCACGGCCCTGTTCGGCAGCCACGCCGAGCCAGGGCAGACGGTTCTGGTCGTGGACGTGGGGGGAACCACCACGGACATCACCCTCATCCGCGACGGGGGCCCCGTCATCCGCGAGGAGGGAATGACCATCGGCGCCTGGCGCACCCATGTGCAGGCCGTGGAGATGTACACCGTGGGCCTGGGCGGGGACAGCCTGGTCCGCCTCCAGGACGGGCGCATTGTCCTGGGTCCGGATCGGGTCGTGCCCCTGTGCCAGGCCCACCTGTACGCCCAGGGGGCAGTCTTGGGCACCCTGACCGACCCGGCGGCCTGGATCGGCCCTGATCTTCTGGCCCAGTGCGTCTTCCCGTTGCTGGACGCGCCCGCCACCGGCAGCGGCGATCCCCTCCTGGACTGGCTCGCCCGCCACGGACCAGCCACCCCCAAACAGCTGCGCGAGGAACTGGGCATGGCCGAAGCCAGTCTGGAGAAGGCCGTCGCCAGGCTCTCCTCCCGCCGCCAGGTCTCGGCCTGCGGCTTCACCCCCACCGATGCCCTGCACGTGCTGGGCACCCTGGGTCTGGGCCGCGAGGAGCCCGCCAGGCGAGGCGCGGAAGCCCTGGCCTTGCTCCTGGGCCTCGGGGTCCGCGAATTCTGCCGGCTGGTCCTCGACAACGCCCGGGACACCCTGACCTCGGCCATCCTCTGCGCCCTGGGCACCCGTGAAGTCGGCCCGGCCCTGGCCCGCTTCCTGAACCAGGATGAACCCAGCCCCCTGCTCGACATTTCCGTCCGCCTGCGCCCGCGCATGGTCGGCATCGGCGCGGCGGCACCCTTTCTTTTGCCGGAGGTGGCCCGAAAGCTCGGCACTGTGGTCACCTTCCCGGACCATTACCAGGTCGGCAACGCCGTGGGCGCGGCCATCATGCGCCCCAACACAGAAAACCGATGAAGGAGCAGCCATGGAATACAGAGAACAATGTTTTGCCGCGGCCATGGAAATCTGCAGCGAGAGCGAGATGGCGGAGGTGGTGCACGCCTGGATCCCTGGCGGGCCGGGGTTCGTGGTCCACGCCTGGGCCGAGGTCGAGGACGCGGTCTACGACCTGACCCAGAGCGATCGGCCCATGCGCAAGGCCGAGTACTACGCGCTCATGGGAGTGCGGCCGGAGCTGACCCGCCGCTACGGCCGGGTGGAGTACTTCACCCTCATGGCCGAGACCGGCAGCATGGGACCCTTCGACAAGGCCTTCTTCTTCGCCCGCCAGACGGCATTTCTCCCGGCGGCCAGATAACCCGGGCATGCGCGTTTCCCTTTCGGGCCGCTGTCCCGTGAAGAGAAAGGGAATCCCACCGTGGTCCCCCCATGGCGACCAAAAGGGCGTCCACACGGTGAGGCCTGGCCTTCCGGGCCATGTCCGGTGGCAGCCTCTGCCCTGAATCCAGAGGGAGCCCTGCGCGGAGGTGCGCTGTGAACGTTTTCCCGACTCTCCTGCCGATCTTCATCCTCGTCCTGACCGGCTTCGTGCTCCGCAAGGCCGAATTTCCCAGCTGCACCTTCTGGCCTCAGGCCGAACGGATGACCTACTATGTCCTCTTTCCCGCCCTGCTCGTGGGCAAGCTGACCACCATGCATGTCGGGGAGCAGCCGGTGCTGCTCATGGCCGCGTCCCTCTTCGCCGCCATCAGCCTGGTCGCCCTCATCCTCATGGCGGCCCGGCCCCTGGTGCAGCGCGATGAGCCCTCCTTCACCTCGGTCTTCCAGGGGGCCATCCGTCCAAACACCTATGTGGCCCTGTCGGCCGTGGATGCGGGTTTGTCCTTCGGCGCGGCCCTGGGGACCATGCCACTGGTCCTGGGCATGCTGCTCTGACCACCCCGCCCTCTTCCGCTGAGTGCGTATGTTCATTTCAAGGAGAACGACATGCCCGACCTGAATTTCATGAAGATCGACCAGAGCGTCAGAGACCGCAAGCGCCTGCACCTGACGTTTCTCAAGAACGTCAAGACCTACGCCCCGTTCCTGGAACTGGAGGAAAAGGCCTTTGCCGACGGCGCCCTGAACAGGAAGACCAAGGAACTCATGGCCCTGTCCATCTCCATCGTCACCAAGTGCGAGCCGTGCATGGAGTGGCATCTGGACCAGGCCATGCAGCACGGCGCCACGGACCAGGAGATCTACGAGACCATCGACGTGGCCGTCGAAATGGGCGGCGGCCAGGCCGGGGCCTACGCCCGCTTCGTGCTGAAGGCCATGGAGTATTTCAAGGGGAAGCAAAAATCTGGGTGACCTCGGTCATTTTGATGGGCGATCCCAGATTTTCCCCAAAGACTTTCAGGACAGCCGACCCTTGAAATCCTCGTAGCCGAAGCTGCGCACCACGCGCATGGAACCGTCCTCGGGTTCGAAGACCGCGATGCTTGGCAGCTGGATGCCGTTGAAGGTATTGGTCTTGACCATGGAGTAGTGGGCCATGTCCGTGAAGACCAGGCGGTCGCCGGGGGCCAGGGGCCGGTCGAAGGAGTACTCGCCGGCCACGTCCCCGGCCAGGCAGGACAGGCCGCCCAGGCGGTAGGTGTGAGCCTTCTCGCCGGGCAGGCCCGAGCCGACGATGTGCGGGCGGTACGGCATTTCCAGCACGTCGGGCATGTGCGCCGGGACCGAGGTGTCCAGGATGGCGATGGGCATGTCGGCCTGCGTCACGTCGAGGACCGTGGAAACCAGATAGCCCGAGTTCAGGGCCACGGCCTCGCCCGGCTCCAGGTAGACCTGCATGCCGTGGCGCTGCTTGAAGTCGTTAATGAGCCGGCACAAAAGGTCCGTGTCGTAGTCAGGCCGGGTGATATGGTGGCCCCCACCGAAGTTGACGTACTCCATGCGCGAGAAGAATTCCCCGAAGCCTTTTTCAGCGGCCGCGATGGTCCGCTCCAGGCAGTCGGCGTTCTGTTCGCAGAGGTTGTGCCAGTGCAGGCCCGTCACCCCGTGCAGCAGACCGGGACGGAAGTCCCGCCGCCGCACCCCCAGACGCGAACCCGGCGAGCACGGGTCGTAGATGGGCACCGCGCCCTCGGAGTGCTCGGGGTTGATGCGCACGCCGAGTTCGATCTCCCGCCCGAGGCGCGTGGCCTCTTCGGCGATGAGGCCCCGGAAGGCCTCCAGCTGGCGGAAGGAGTTGAAGACGATGTGGTCGGCCGTGGCACAGAGGTCCACGATGTCGGCCTGGGAGTAGCCGGCCGCAAAGACGTGCACCTCGCGGCCGAACTCCTCGCGGCCCAGCCTGGCCTCGTGGGGCGAGCTGGCGCAGACCCCGTCCAGCACCTGCCGCAGGACCGGAAAGACGCTCCACATGGCAAAGCCTTTCAGGGCCAGCAGGATCCTGCAGCCCGTGCGGGCCTTGACCCCGGCCAGCACGTCCAGGTTCTGCCGGATGAGCCCCAGGTCCACCACAAAGGATGGCGTGGCGATTTGGTGCGGGTCGAAACGGTACGCCGTGCGCCCGTCCATCACAGTTCGGTCACGATCCAGGGCAGGCCGTGGATATTGAGCTGCTCCATGAACGGGTCGGGATCGAGCTGCTCCATGTTGAAAACACCCGCCCCCCGCCACGCGCCGGTCAGCATCAGCATGGCCCCGATCATGGCCGGCACGCCCGTGGTGTAGGAAATGGCCTGGGAGCCGACCTCGCGGTAGGCCTCCTCGTGGCTGCAGATGTTGTAGATGTAGGTCTTGCGCCCACGCCCGTCCTTGACGCCCTTCGTGACGCAGCCGATGCAGGTCCGGCCCTTGGTCAGGGGCCCCAGGGATCCGGGCTCGGGCAGCACGGCCTTGAGGAACTGCAGGGGCACGATCTTCCGGCCCTGGAAGTCCACGGGCTCGATGGAGGTCATGCCCACGTTCTCCAGCACGCGCAGATGGGTCAGGTAGTTGTCGGAAAAGGTCATCCAGAAGCGGGCCCGCTTCAAACCCCGGATGTTCTGCACCAGGGATTCGAGCTCCTCGTGGTACATGAGATAGCACTTCCTGGGCCCGATGCCCTCGGGGAAGTCGTAGGTCATGCCCCAGGACAGCGGGTCGGTCTCCACCCACTCTCCCCGCTCCCAGTAGCGGCCGCGCTGGGTGATCTCGCGGATGTTGATCTCGGGGTTGAAGTTCGTGGCAAAGGGCTGGCCGTGGTCGCCGGCGTTGCAGTCGATGATGTCCAGCTCATGGATTTCGTCGAACAGGTGCTTCTGGGCGTAGGCGCAGTACACGTTGGTCACGCCCGGGTCGAAACCGGAGCCCAAGAGGGCCATGAGGCCCTTTTCCCTGAAGCGGTCCTGGTAGGCCCACTGCCATTTGTATTCGAACCTGGCCTCGTCCAGGGGTTCGTAGTTGGCCGTGTCCAGGTAGTCCACGCCGGTCTCCAGGCAGGCGTCCATGATGGCCAGATCCTGGTAGGGCAGGGCCACGTTGATCACCAGCCTGGGACCGAAGGATTTGATGAGGGCCACGGTCTCGGCCACGTTGTCGGCGTTGAGCGCCGCCGTGCGGATGGTCCGGCCGGTTTTTGCCAGCACTGAGGCGGCGATGGCCTCGCACTTGGACGCGGTCCGGCTGGCCAGCATGATCTCGCTGAAGACCTCGAGCACCTGGGCGCATTTGTGGGCCACCACATGGCCGACGCCGCCGGCGCCGATGATGAGCACTCTGGACATGGCGATCCTCCTCACGCAAACGGGGTTGATTACGAGCCGGGCAGGGATCCGCCGGCACACGCCTCGGGATTGTCGCAATCCCGGCCCACGTTCAGATAGGTGTAGCCCCGCATCCCCCGCTCGTAGGCGCGCATGATCATGAACCGTTCCTGGGGGCTGATCTTGCCTTCGCGCACGCCCAGCTCCGCCACCTTGCGGAAGTTCTCCAGCACCTGCTTGGGCTCGAATTCCACGTACGAGAGCACATCGGCCACGCTGTCCCCTTCCAGCTCCCGGATGAGGTCGTAGGTACCGTCCTCGTTGATGCGCACACTGACCACGTTGGTGTCCCCGAACAGGTTGTGCAGGTCCCCCAGGGTCTCCTGGTAGGCCCCGACCAGAAACGCGCCTAGGTAGTACGGCTCGCAGTGATTGAGGGTGTGCAGCTCCAGCACGCGCTTCACACCGTGGATGTCGATGAAGTTGTCCAGTTTTCCGTCGCTGTCGCAGGTGATGTCGGCCAGGATGGCCTGCTCCGTGGGCATCTCGTCCAGCCGGTGCAAGGGCATGATGGGGAAGAGGTGGCTGATGGCCCAGGCGTCAGGCAGGGACTGGAACACGCTCATGTTGCAGTAGTAGATGCTGGCCAGGGCCAAGTCCACGTCCCTGAGGGCCGAGGGCGGGTTCTTCATCTCGGGCAGCTTTTCGGCGATGCTGCGGATCACGGCCCAGAAAATGGTGTCGCTCACGGCCCGCTGACGCAGACTGCACTGGCCCAGACGGAAGAGCTGGCGGATCTGGTCCCGGTAGTAGATGGCGTCGTTGTAGCACTCCTGCATGTTCTTGAGGGACAGGGAGTTGTAGACGTCCAGCAGGTTGTGCACGGCCTCGGGGTCGTCCTCGTCCAGGGCTTTGGGCACGGCCCGGTTTTCCAGACGGCTGACGTCCATGACGTTGAAGAGCAGGACCGAGTAGTAGGCCACCGTGGCCCGGCCGGACTCGGTGATGATATGGGGGTGGGGCAGGTCGTGCTCGTCCACCGTGGCCATGACGGACTCGACAATGTCGGTGCAGTACTCCTCCAGGGTGTAGTTGCGGCTGCTGGCAAAATTGGTATGGGACCCGTCATAGTCCACGGCCAGCCCGCCGCCCAGGTCCAGAAAGCCCATGGCGCAGCCTTCCTTGGCCAGTTCGGCGTACATGCGCGCGGCCTCGTGCACCGCGGTGCGGATGTCGCGGATGTTGGGGATCTGGGAACCGAGGTGGAAATGTAGGAGCTGCACGCAGTCGAGCATGGACTGGGAGCGCATCAGGTCGATGACGTCCACCACCTCCGACGTGGACAGGCCGAAGATGGACAGGTCCCCGGCCGATTCAGCCCAGTGCCCGCCGGCCTGGGTGGAGACCTTGATGCGCACGCCGATGCGCGGCTTGATGTTCAGGACCCGAGACCGCTCCAGGATGAGCGGCAGCTCGCTGGGCATTTCCAGGACCAGAAAAGACAGGAAGCCCATTTTGCAGGCGTAGAGCGCCAGATCGATGTAGTCCTGGTCCTTGTAGCCGTTGCAGACCAGGCAGGCCTTGGGATTGCGCAGAAAGGACAGGGCTGCGATGAGCTCGGCCTTGCTGCCCACTTCGAACCCGTGGTTGAAGGGCCCGCCGACCTTGGCGATCTCCTCCAGGACCTGCTGCTGCTGGTTGACCTTGACCGGATACACGCCCCGGAATTCACCCTGGTATTGCAGCTCGTTGATGGACTTGGCAAAGGATGCGTGCAGGAGCGAAATCTGGGCATCGAGCAGGTTTTCGATGCGCAGGAGCACGGGCAGGCCCAGGCCGCGTTCCTGCAGCCCGCTGATGATGGACTGGATGGGCACGCAGATTTCCTTGTCCGGGAACGGGGTGATGCCCAGCTTGCCTTCGGGCGTGACCTTGAAATAGCCCCCGCCCCAGTTGTCCACGCCGTAGAGCTCCACAGAACGGTCCACGGTCCATTTTTCAAGATTTCGAGAGCGCATCCAGATCCTCCTCCGTCACGGGCATGCAGTGCGGTCCGCTCCAATACAGCGGGCCAGCGCCCCCTCTAATCAGGGGGGGGCACAGCGTCAACAAAACTTGTACCGTGGCCGGCGCGGGCCGGGGAATGACCTGTGGCACGGGTCGTGAAATTCTTCTTGGCCTTGTGGACTGCCCTGGGCTATCAGCCTTGTGCCCCTTGACCAGCCGGAGTGCCCATGTCCCTTCCCGAAATCCTGCTCATTGCCATCGCACTGGCCATGGACGCCTTTGCCGTGGCCGTGGCCTCGGGGGTGGCGCTGAAAATCGTCACCGCCCGCCAGACGTTCCGCCTGTCCTGGCATTTCGGCTTGTTCCAGGCCCTCATGCCGATCCTGGGATGGTTCGGAGGCTTTGCCGTGCGCGAGTATTTCCTGCGCTTCGGACACTGGATCGCCTTTGGCCTGCTCCTGTATATCGGAGGACACATGCTCTGGGAAGGCCTGCACCACGACGAGGAGGACGTCTGCCAGGACCCGACCCAGGGCTCGCGCCTCATTATGCTTTCCGTGGCCACCAGCATCGACGCCCTGGCCGTGGGCTTCACCCTGGCCATGCTGGACATCTCCGTCTGGACCCCCGCCGCAATCATCGGGACGGTGGCCTTTGCTTTCACCGCTGCCGGGCTTCACCTGGGCAAGACCGTCGGCTGCCGCACCCGTCTCGGACAGCGCGCCGAGGTCCTCGGCGGGGGGGTGCTTCTGGCCATCGGGACCAAGATCCTGTGGCAGGCGCTGTGAGGTCCGAATTGTTCCCGCTTTCCCCATGGCGGTTGCGCAGGAAGCCCCGAGGCGGAGCCGGCCACCCCTGACCTCCCAAGGCGCGCGGATCCGCGCACCGCATCCTCCCCGTATCCCCATGGCCCCGGGCCTGATGCCTTTGACCGATGTCCATGTTGGATCTAGGCAAACAGGGCCCTCTGGCATATCATTTTATATTTTCCCAACCATCAGTCCCAGACCAGGGAGGCCCCCATGTTTGGCTGGACCGGAAGGATTCTCGACATCGATTTGTCATCGGGCGCGATTCGCGAGCAAAGCCTTTCCCTGGACCTGGCTCGGGCCTTTCTGGGTGGACGCGGCCTGAATTCCAAGGTCCTTTTCGACCGCATCCCCCCCGGACTCGATCCCCTCTCCCCCGACAACGTCTACTGCATCGCGCCCGGCCCCCTGTCCGGCACGGCCCTGGGCATGACCAGCCGGGTGGAGGTCTCCACCCTTTCGCCCTATTCGGGCATCCTGGGAGACGGCAATGCGGGCGAGCGCTTCGCCTCGGTCATGAAGCACGCCCGGGCCGACCAGATCATCATCACTGGGCGGGCCAAGGCCCCCTGCTACCTGCTGGTCACGCCGGAATCGGCGCAACTCCTCGACGCCCTCGACCTCTGGGGTAAGGGTACCTGGGAGACGACAGACGCGCTGGTGGCCCGGCACGGTTCCAGGGCCTCGGTGGCTTGCATCGGGCAGGCCGGGGAGAACCTGGTCCGCTTCGCCTCCACCATCGTAGACAGGTATGCCTCGGCCGCGCGGGGCAGCGGGGCGGTGCTGGGCTCCAAGAACCTCAAGGCCATCGTGGTGGCGGGTGACCACCGGGTGGGCCTGGCCGACCCCGAGGCCTTCCTGGAACTGGCCAAGCTTGACCGGGAATACTTCGCCAAAGACGACTTCCAGCGCAACGTGGCCAGCCGATACGGCTCGCACCACGGCGTGACCAACTGGCGGCCTGGATTCCGCAACTACTTAAAATATCTGGAACCCGACCAGATTCCGCCCCAGCTTCGGCCCGAGGCCTGGAAGCGGTTCGAGACCGGCCGAACGGGCTGCGGCAACTGCCCCGTACGCTGCAAGAACGTCTACGAGATCCCCTCCGGCACGAGGCAGGGCGAGCACGGCGAAGCCCTGGAGTACGAGTCCATCTTCTGCATGGGCACCAATTGCGGCGTGACGGACCCCGTGGCCATCATGGAGATGAGCAACCTGGGCGACATCTACGGCATGGACGTCATTCCCCTGGGCAACGCCATGGCCCTGGCCAAGGACCTGTATGCCCGCGGCCTCCTGACCCGGGAGCAGACCGGGGGCCTCGATCTGTCCTGGGAAAACGCGGCCGACCAGGTCGAACTCGTCCACCGCACGGCCCTGCGCCAAGGGTTCGGCAACATTCTGGCCGAGGGCATGCTGTCCTTGGCCAAAATTCTGGGCGGCAGGGCCATGGACTATTGCTACCACGTCAAGGGGTTGAGCCGCGGCCCCTACCCGGCCGGCCTCTTCGCCCTGGCCCACGCCACCTCCACCCGCGGGGCCGACCATCTGCGCGGCCGCAGCTGGGCCTACGGCGAGAACGATCCGGACCTCTTCCCCAGGCTGCAGGCCTCGGGCGCCCTGCGGGCGGACATGGACGATCCGGTGCAGGCCATCATCCTGTCCGAGAGGGTCTGCACCCTGGCTGACAGCGTGGGCCGCTGCAAGGGGGCCGTCAACTCCTGGGCCAACGCCGTACCCCTGGCCTGGAAGGAGCCCCTCCTGGGCGGGCTGGCCCGCCTGCTGACGGCGGCCACCGGCGAGCCCTTCGACGAGGAGGGCCTCCTCCGCGCCGCGGACCGCATCTACACCCTGGAAAAGGCCTTCAACGCCCGCCGGGGCATCACCAGCGTCCACGACTCCATCCCCCTGCACCCCGATCACTTCAGCCCCGAGGACATGGAGCGCGAACGCGCCAGGCACCGCGACCTGCTCCAGCGCTACTACGCCCTGCAGGGCCAGGACCCGGCCACCGGCGTCCCCACCCGGGAGCGCATGGACGAACTGGGTCTGGCGGACGAGGGCAGACGCCTGCACGACGACGGCCCCTACAGTCCGTGGACGGGCCCGGCGCTGTGGCCCCTGCACAGATATCCGCACGGAGGCTCCCGGGCCTAGCATCCCCGGACCGATGCTGACCAGAACCTCGACGTGGGGGCAATCCAAGAGTGTCTGTTCAACCAGTCCTGCCGCATGGGTCTGGAAATCCTCCCAGGACAAAGAACCCGCGTACTCCACGTCTGGACGAACGGCCCCCCTTCAACGTATCAGGATGCAGTCCTTCGACCACCTCAAGCCAGATGATCAGGATAGCCATGCACCCCCTGCTCCTACGCCAAATCGAACAGGCCCTGCTGGATCTGAGCGCATGCCCCGCTGCGGTGGCGGCCGTGCTCCAGCTCGTCAGCGAGACCTACCAGGCATTCGATGACGAAAAAACTGTGTGCAGGGAGATGGAGCGACTGGACCACATCATCGAATTCCTGCCCGATGCCATCTTCGCGGTGGACAATGAGCACCGGGTCATCGCCTGGAACAAGGCCATGGCAGTCATGACCGGCGTACCCAAGCAGGAAATCCTGGGCACGGGGGGCTTCGAATACGCCATCCCCTTCTACGGCCACCCCCGCCCCGTTCTGCTGGATTTCATCGCCAAGGATCCCAGTCAGAGCTACCCCATGTACAGTCCGGAGCAGACTCAGAACCAGACCCGGGCCACGGAGGTGTTCGTCCCGGCCTTGCACGGAGGGCGGGGGGCTTTTGTGTGGACCAAGGCCAGCCCCCTGTATGACCGGCAGGGCAGGATCGCCGGGGCCATCCAGAGCATCCGGGACATCACGGAAAAAAAGCGGTCCGAAATCACCACCAGGGTACTCTACCTCGTCTCCACGGCGGCCAGCACCCCCATGGACAACGCGGAACTCTTCTCGCAGGTGAACGACCTCCTGGTCTGGCACCTGGATATCCAGATCCTGCACATCGCCCTGCCTGACTTCGAAATCGACACCTACACCTTCTCCTGCCTTGACCAGGATTCCTGTGCCAGCGCCGAAATTCTCACCCGTCTCGCGGACCTGGCGGCCAAGGTCCAGCAGACCATGCAGCCCACCATCTTCACGGAACGGCCCAACCTGACCGAAACGGGCTATCTTGGACAGACGGTCTGGTTCGCCTCCCCCCTCAAGTACGGAAGCCGGATCCTGGGCTCCGTGGTCATCGTGCTGCCGGAAGACAATCTGCATTTCAGCACCAGGGACGCACCCATCCTTGCTTCAGTGGCCGACCACCTGGCCCTGGCCATTTCCCGCAATGCCACGGAACAGGCCCTGCGCAGAAGCGAGGAGAAGCACCGCCTGATCTTTGAAAACGCGACCGAGGGCATTTTCCAGGCGTCCCTGGATCACGACCTCCTGAACGCCAATCCCGCCCTGGCCCGCATCCTCGGATATCCGGATGTGGAAAGCCTCATGCGGCACCGGAAGGGATTTCTCAGGCACCTGCTGTCCGACAAGGATCGGCTCACCCTGATGGACCAGGTCCTCAACCAGGGCCGGATCGACAATTTCGAGACCTCCATGAGTGAGGGAAACAAGACCCGGGGATGGCTGTCCATCAACATGCGAACCGTGCAGCACCCGGATGGGTCCATCGCCTATCTCGAAGGATCCATGCGCAACGTCTCCCAACGCAAGGAGGCGGAACAGAAACTGGCGGTCCAGAAAAGCCTTTTCCAGCAACTCTTCGACAACTCGCCCCAGGGCATTCTTCTGCTCGGGGCGGACGGGGCCCCGCAGAACCTGAATCTGAGCTTCACGGCCATGTTCGGGTTCACCCGGGACGACGTGGACTCCCTCTTCGAGGTCCTCCTGCCCCCTGACAGCCTGGAGGAAAACTACTCCTTCCTGGCAAAGGTCCTGCAAGGCACCGCCCAGAGCCAGGAAACCCTCCGCCGCCACAAGGACGGACATGTCATTCCCGTGTCCATGCTCGGCTACCCCTACCTGCTGGACGGCAAAATAGCCGGGGCCTTCTTCATCTTCAGCGACATTTCGGAGCGCAAGGACTATGAGAACAGACTGACCACCCAGGCCCTGCGCGACAACCTGACCGGCTTGCCCAACCGGGTCCTGTTCATGGATCGCCTGAACCGGGCCATGGAGCGTCAGAAACGCAACCCAGGGTACCGCTTCGCCGTGCTCATGATCGATTTGGACAGCTTCAAGCGGGTCAACGACACCCTTGGCCACCAGGCCGGGGACTCGCTCCTCAAGGAAGTCGCCAACCGCCTGACCAGGGGGCTGCGCGCCATTGACACCGTGGCCCGCATGGGCGGGGACGAATTCGCCATCATCCTGGAGGACTTCCACACCAACCGCCAGGCCATCGACATCGCGCACCGTCTCCTGAACGACGTCCGCCAGCCCATGCAGATCCAGGACCGGGAGATCCAGGTCAGCGCCTCCATCGGCATAGTGCTGCGCACTTCCCATTACCAGAGTCCAGACGAACTGATCCGCGATGCGGACATCTGCATGTACCGCTCCAAGGAGATGGGCAAAAACCAGTTCAAGATCTTCAGCAAGAGCATGTACGAAAAGGTGCTGCAGGCCGTGGAGATGGAGAACGACCTCCGCCGGGCCCTGGTCAACGAGGAATTCGAGCTCTTCTTCCAGCCCATCTTCACGGTCTCCACCGGCCATCTGCGGGGGTTCGAGGCATTGGTGCGCTGGAATCACCCGCGCCATGGCCTGCTCACCCCGGGGTCCTTCATCCCCCTGGCCGAGGAGGCCGGGCTGGTCTCGGACATCGGCAAATGGGTTCTCTCCCAGGGATGCCGAACCCTGGTTCGATGGCAGGCCATGGAGGCCGAACAGATGCCCTACCTGTCCCTCAATCTTTCGCCCAAGGATTTCCTGCAGCCCAACCTCGCCAGCGACATCGCCGCCCTGCTCCAGCAGACGCGGCTGGATCCCAGCCACCTCAAGCTGGAGATCACGGAAACCGCGGTCATGGACAATCCCGAGCAGACCACCTCCAAACTGGAAAAACTGCAGAAGCTGGGGGTGCAGATCGCCATGGATGATTTCGGCACTGGCTACTCCTCCCTGTCCTATCTGCAGCGCCTGCCCATCGACATCCTGAAGATCGACCGGTCCTTTGTGCAGACCATGCTGGAAAACCCGAGCAACCTGGAGATCATCAAGGCCATCATCGGGCTGGGCAAAATCCTGGACCTGCGCATCGTGGCCGAAGGCGTGGAAACCCAGGACCAACTCCAGATCCTGCAGGATCTGGGATGCGACCTGGCCCAGGGGTATCTGCTGGGAAGACCCATGCCCCTGGAATCGGCCGAGGAATTGCTGGCCAAAAATCCGGCCCGGCAATGAAACCATGAACCCGCGCCATCAGCCACGTGCCGTCCACGACTCCCCGTTCAGGTCCTATCGTGCTGCACAGCAGCCCGACCTGATCTCTTTCCAGATCGTCATCGAACAGACCGATCTCTGGGTCGCGGCCCGCAGGGATCTGTCCGTTCTCGTGGCCGACGAGGTCCGCCTGCTGCGCGCCCAGATTCAAGCCTATGCAACCATTCACCCCGAATTCATCCCGGCCCTCAGTCCCCTGACGGCCGATCCCCGCGCACCCGAAGTCATCCAGCGCATGTGCCGGGCCGCCCAGCTGACGGGAGTGGGCCCCATGGCCGCGGTGGCCGGAACCATCGCCCAGCTGGTGGCGGAGAAATTCCAAAACCAGTCGCCCGACATCCTGGTCGAAAACGGTGGGGATACCTATCTCTGTTCCACCCGTGACCGGCATATCGGCATCCTGAGCGTGCCCGGGGAAGGCCTGCGCCTGTGCGTGCCCGTGCAGGCCAGGGAATTTCCCTGTTCGTTCTGCGCCTCTTCGGCCAAAATCGGCCATTCGCTCAGTTTCGGAAACGCCGACCTGGTGGTCACCCGGTCCCGCGACGCGGCCCTGGCCGATGCCGCAGCCACGGCCCTGGCCAATCTGCTTAAAAATGCCGCGGCCATGGACAGGGTTCTGGCCCTGGCTCAGCAATGGGAAGCAACGGGACTGGACGGTGTTTTCGCCCAGTGTGAAGGCAGGGTCGGGGTCTGGGGCAGGATGCAGCTGGATGTACTGTAGGGACTGGGCTCCGGCTCCCTGCTGGACAATGCCGGATACCCCGTTGTACGGCGCGGATTCATGGAATAAAAACGCCCCGCTTTTTCTCAAAGCGGGGCGTTGCATTTCATCTCACAATTTTTTTGTTCTGTGTCAGTTCACTATTCTTGTTTGTAGTTTGAAATTCTTCCTGACCAAAATCAGCGCTTGTTGACGGTCACACCGTCTGGTTTGCCAGGGCGAGACTATATATTCTTCACCTCACTGGCCTTGGTGGAAGCGCTACTTTCGTCCACTCCACTTGCCGTTTGATGAGTCCAATGGTCTTCCCTCCGTTGAGGT